>WNGJ01001007.1_pt1 | contig 38652 bp, 39 predicted proteins | sample 5400611 | NCBI WGS metagenome assembly WNGJ01 (sample SAMN13153375, study PRJNA577476) | soil metagenome | isolation source: 40 cm soil or saprolite under Garry oak tree replicate 1 | place: USA:California | collected 2016-06-15
TCTCGCCGATTCCCCAGATCTTGCGCACGGGCAGTTTCTCCATGAAGCCCGGCACCTGTTGCGGCGTGACTTCGAATTGACCGTTCGGCTTGTGTATTTCACTCGCGATTTTCGCGATCAATTTGTTCGGACCAATTCCAGCCGACGAGGTCAGTTTCGTTTTACGAAAGATGGTCCCGCGGATCACTTGTGCGAGTGGTCCCGGTGCGCCGGGATGCTCACTGACATCGAGATACGCTTCGTCGAGCGAGAGCGGTTCGATCACCGACGTGAACCGATGCAAGATGCCACGGATAACGGCGGCTTCGCGCCGATAAACATCAAAACGCGTCGGCAACACAATCAGGTTTGGACAGCGTTGTAGTGCCATAAAAGTGGGCATGGCCGAACGCACACCGAACTTGCGCGCTTCGTAATTGCAGGTTGTGAGAACGCCGCGTCGATCGCGCGCGCCGCCTACGCCCACCGGTTTACCGCGCAAGGACGGACGGTCGCGCACCTCGATCGCCGCATAGAAGCAGTCCATATCGAGATGGATGATTGCGCGCGGCTTTGGATCTTTTTCCATCGATCAAATGTAGCTTTAACCCCGAACGCTTTCGGGGTCATCTCCGACCAACGACGCGGGATTGCATTTTGCCGCGACTTGCATCATGAGAAGCGAACCGTATGGCGACGACTGCAACGCGAGTTTTCATGGTCCGGCATGGCGCCACGGTCATGAGCGCCGAGGACCGGTTTGCCGGCGCTACCGATGTCGCCCTTTCCGATGAAGGCCGCGGGCAGACGCGGCGCTTGGCGGAACGTTTGAGTCACGAGAAAATTGTCGCAGTTTATGCATCGCCTCTTGGCCGCACTGTTGAGACTGCTCAAATTCTGGCTGCGCCCCACCAGCTGGAGGTGCAGACGTGCGATGGTTTCCGGGAAATTTCGCACGGGCGCTGGGAGCAGATGACGCGGCGCGAAGTAGAACAAAAATTTCCGGAAGAAGCCGCTGAATGGGAGAAAGACCCCTACACATTTGCGCCGGTGGGCGGGGAAAGCGGTCTGGCTGTGACGGCTCGCGCTTTGCCAGCACTGATCGCTCTGGTGCGCGAGCATCGAGGCAAAAATATTTTGGTGGTCTCACATAAGGCGACGATTCGGCTTCTGCTCAGCTCGCTTCTTGGCTTCGATCCGCGCCGTTACCGTGACAATCTCGATCAAAAGCCAGCCGCGTTGAACATTGTCGATTTTAGGGATGCGACCCGTGCACGACTCACATTGTTTAATGACACATCGCATTATGACAAGGCCGGCAAGGCCATCCCGGAAGTTCCCGAAGCGCGTTTGTCGAAGTGGTGGAACAGCCTGACGAAGTGAGCGGATTAGCCGATGACTTAACTACGCGGGACATGAATGGAGTCGAAAAAACTGAGAGGCTTTGCAAGCATTCAGCCGCCACGGGAAATCGGCGGAGATTTGCAAAATTTCGCGCTTTGCAAATCGCGCGTCTCTCTAGATATTGAAACAATAACTTTTCTCCTGAAATGGACGCTTCCACTTCTCTTCCGCCTTCGCCAGGCCCCGGCGCGACAAGCGAAACGCACCCGCCTACGCACGGCTCCGGCGCGGCAGGTCACGATCCACACGCGCACGCCGCTGAACATGAACATCACGAACTTGGGTGGTGGCGAAAGTATGTTTTTTCCACCGACCACAAAGTGATCGGCATCCAGTACGGGTTCACCGGGCTATTTTTTCTGCTCTTCGGTTTTTCTCTGATGATGCTGATGCGGTGGCAACTGGCCTATCCCGGCCAGGCTTTGCCAGTGATTGGGAAGTTCCTTCCGCATATTTTCGGGCCGGGCACGATGCCTGACGGGAAAATGACGCCCGACTTTTACAACTCGCTAGGGGCGATGCACGGCACAATCATGGTCTTTCTCGGCATTGTGCCACTGGCGTTCGCCGCGTTTGGCAATTTCGTCGTGCCGCTGCAAATCGGCGCGCCGGACATGGCCTTTCCGAAAGTAAACATGGCGAGCTACTGGGCCGTTTTTGTCGGGAGCATTATCATGCTGATCAGTTTCTTTGTGCCCGGCGGCGCGGCCAAGAGCGGCTGGACTTCGTACACGCCGCTAGCCGCGATTGCCGACAGCGGCCCGGGGCACCTTCCGGTTTTCAACGGGCAGACGCTCTGGCTGATCGGGTTTATTTTTTTGATCACGTCCTCTTTGCTCGGCGCGATTAATTTCATCGCGACCATCATTCAGTTGCGTGCCAAGGGGCTGACGTGGATGCGGCTGCCATTTTTTGTCTGGGCGCAATTTGTCACTGCGTTCCTGCTCTTGCTGGCGTTTCCGCCGCTAGAGGCGGGGATCATCATGCAACTGATGGATCGGGTGGCGGACACTAGCTTTTTCATGCCGGCAGGTCTGGTGGTAAATGGCGCGGCGATGCACATCAGTGGTGGCGGCAGCCCGATTCTGTGGCAACATCTTTTCTGGTTCCTCGCCCATCCCGAAGTGTACGTGCTCATTCTGCCGGGCATGGGCATCATCGCTGAAATTCTAGCGAACAATTCGCGCAAACCGCTTTGGGGGTATAAGTCGCTCGTCTTCTCCGTGCTCACGATCGGGTTTTTGTCGTTCATTGTCTGGGCGCATCACATGTGGCTGACCGGCATGGGCTCGGCGGTCAGCGCATTTTTCCAGACGACCACACTCATCATCTCGATCCCGTCGGTGATCATCTTGAGCGCGTTTTTCATTTCCCTCTGGGGCGGCTCGATCCGGTTCACAGTGCCTATGCTTTTCGCGACAGCGTTCCTGCCGATGTTTGGAATCGGTGGTCTCACCGGCATTCCGCTGGCGTTCAATTCAGCCGATCTTTACCTGCACGACACTTACTACGTGATCGCGCATTTCCATTACATCGTCGCGCCGGGCACTATCTTTGCGCTCTTCGCGGGGATTTATTATTGGTTTCCAAAAGCGACCGGGCGAAGGATGAACGATTTCTGGGGCAAAGTGCATTTCTGGCCCACGCTCGTCTGCATGAATGTGATTTTTATGCCGATGTTTTTGCAGGGAATGGCAGGCATGCACCGGCGCTGGTATGACGGCGGGCAGGGGTGGACCGTTTCGGGTGATCACACGATTTGGGGGTTGACTGGTTTTCAATGGAACACGCCGATCTCGTGGGCCGCATGGATGATGGGTCTGGCGCAAATTCCGTTCATCATTAATTTCTTCTGGAGTATCAAGCACGGCGAAAAGGTGAACGACAACCCGTGGGAAGCGACCACGCTGGAATGGACCGCGCCTTCGCCGCCGCCGCACGGAAATTTCGTGACGACCCCCGTCGCCTTTCGTGGGCCCTATGAATATAGTCTGCCGGGCCGCGAACAAGATTTCACAATGCAAAACGAGCCGGTGGAGCCGAGCGAGCGGGTGCGGCGCAAGACTGCCGAGCCAGTGCTCGTTTAAGCCGACGCGATGGAAATTCCGTACACGGTCTCGACGCGGCCTGACACCGGTCTCTGGAACGCCAAGGTCGGCATCTGGTTGTTTCTCGCGTCGGAAGTGATGCTCTTCGGCGGACTTTTTTCCGCCTACATCTTTTTGCGACTCGATGCGCCGCCCGGGATGTGGCCGCATGGGTTGCTCAACGTCCCCGTCGGCACAATGAATACGGCCATCCTCATCATGTCCTCGGTTACGGTGGTGCTCGCATGGGCTGCGCTAAAAATGCGCCGATACCGTACCTACTGGTGGTACATGCTGGCCACGATTTTATGCGGCGTGATTTTCTTGACGGTCAAACTCGTTTACGAGTGGCCGCAGAAGTTTGATCACTTCGGCGCTTACATTAAACCGGAAGCTCTCGGGAATTACGAACAGTATCTCGGCAACGAGCATGCTGCCGCGAAAGGCCTTCCGCCGCGCCTCGAGATCACTGGTCACTTGCACAATCGCGCGGCGCTGAACGACCCCAACATTAAGGACTACGAAGTGGCGCTTGATCCGCTAAACGCCGATCCCACCAATCCCACGATGGACCGACCTCACTTTTTCTATATGCCGCCTACCGACAAGATTGCCAAGATCGAAAAGGAAGACGTCCAGTACGCTACGATGTTCCTGCCTAGGCACAGCGCGTACTTTGCCAGTTACTTCACGATTACTGGTTTGCATGGCATGCATGTGCTCGGCGGCGTGCTGGTGTTCATCTACATGTGGTTGCCGGTCAGCAAGAAGCTTTACCAGCGCAACCCCGAACATCTGGCTAATCGCGTTGAGGTAGCCGGCCTTTTCTGGCATTTTGTGGATCTGATCTGGATTTTCGTCTTCCCACTTTTTTACCTGCTCTAAGCCATGAACAACCCGCCTGACGTTTCCCAAGACCCAAAGGAGTACGAGGAATACGCGCACAACGTTCAGAAGCACGTCCGGGGTTATTTGATGGTGGGCGCGCTCCTGCTCGCGTTTACAGCCATTACAGTCGCACTTTCTTATGTCGATTTTGGCGCGCGCAAAGCGAACATCGCCGTGGCCATGTTGGTGGCGACGCTAAAGGCGGGCCTGGTGGCGGCAATTTTCATGCATCTTGCCGCGGAAAAGCCCCTCATCTACCGCATCCTGATTTTCACCGGTTTTTTTGTGTTCGGACTTTTCTGGCTTATCTTTTTGGCGTGGTACGACTACCCGGTCTTTCATTAAATGTCGCTTAAGGGCTTCCATATTGTTTTCATTATTTTCTCGACGCTGCTTGCGCTCGGGATCGGAGCATGGTGCATCTGGGTCGATCTCGTGGAAGGCGCGCCGATTTATCTGGCCGGCGCCATCTGCTCGTTTGTTGTTGCAGTTGCGCTCGTCGTTTACGGCGTCTGGTTCTATCGCAAAATGAGACGGCTTCGCATCATCACATGAAAGCGAAAATTCTGTCGGTCCTGCTTTTGTGGATCTTTTCACCACTTGGACAAGCGCTGGCATGTCCGTTTTGTTACGGGGCAAAAGATGGAAAATCGACCGAGCACATGGCGGTGGCGATCTGGTTCCTTTTTGGCGCTGTCATGTCGGTGTTGGGTGGGATCGGGGCGTTCAGTTTTCATCTCTGGCGGCATGGGCGCATGCCAGCCGAGCCTTATCAAGAGATCACCGAGGAAGATCTCAGCAAATATGAGTAGCCTCGCGCTGATAAACGAATTCCTGGGCCAGCCGCCGAACGCCTCCTCACATGGATATCAAATCGATCATATCCTTGAGTTTTGCCACTGGTTCATGGGTGCGCTTTTTCTCGGTTGGTCGGCGTTTTTTGTTTTTGTCCTGATTCGCTTCCGGAAAGGGCGACAGCCGGCTGCAGATCACCATGGCGTAAGAAGCCCCATCTCGACGCATCTGGAATTCTCGGTTGTCTTGATCGAGGCCGTACTCCTGCTTGGATTTGCGATTCCGCTCTGGGCAAAGCAGGTGAATCAGTTTCCGCCTGGCAAGGAAGCGCTCGTCGTCCACGTCGTTGGCCAGCAGTTTAGCTGGAATTTTCAATTGGCTGGGCCGGACGGACAATTTGGCCGGCGCGATATCAGCTTTGTGACCAACTCGAATCCGATGGGCCTCGATCCCAACGATCCCGCCGGCAAAGACGATATCATTACGCAAGGCGAACTTCATGTGCCGGTGAATCGCCCGGTTATTCTTGAGCTTGCTTCAAAAGATGTGATTCACGATTTCTTCTTACCGCACATGCGCATCGCTGGCGATGCGATCCCGGGTTCGCTTATTCCGATCTGGTTCACGCCGCTCAAGACCGGCACGTACGAAGTAATTTGCGGCCAGCTTTGCGGTCTTGGCCATTACAGCATGAAGGGCTCACTGGTGGTCGATACGCCGGAGGATTATCAGACATGGCTCAAAGAACGTGCCGAGCTCGCAGGTACGCAGGGAGGGCCTCCAGCTGGTGCGCCGAAAGCGGAAAATCCACCTGCAAAGCAGGATAACAAACCAGCTCAGCCAGCAGCGTCGCCGAGCCCCGGCGGTTAGCGCGGCCTCTTTCTGTAGCGGCGGTCTATGACCGTCGCATAATTTCCGGGCCTTACGCTCATTCTTTTGCAACCGTGGGTAGATCGAACTTGAAGAGTCCGACGGTCGCAGACCGTCGCTACAATTGCTGGCTTAACCGCTTCGCGTGGCTCACATGCATCGCGACACTCTTGCTCATTTGCAGCGGTGGAATGGTAACGAGCAAGGGCGTCGGCCTCGCGGTGCCAGATTGGCCGACTACGTTTGGCTACAACATGTTTTTGTTTCCCGTTTCAAAATGGGTCGGCGGAATTCTCTTCGAACACACACATCGCCTGATTGCGTCCGCAGTTGGATTCCTGACCATCGTCCTGACGATCTGGATTTGGCGCGGCGAAAGCCGGCACTGGGTGCGCAACTTGGGCGTGATCGCGCTCGCGGGCGTGATTTTCCAGGGAATCCTGGGTGGCCTTCGCGTGACCATGCTGAAAGATGAGATCGGAATCTTTCACGCATGTATCGCGCAAGCGTTTCTCGCCCTGCTCGTCGTGATCGCGCTTGTGACCTCAAAATTTTGGCGAAGACTCTCTAACGCCGTGGTCGATACGAAGAATATTGGGTCGATCACAACACTGGCCATTGCAATAACGCTTGCGATTTATATACAACTTGCGCTCGGCTCGACGATGCGCCACGAGCATCGCGACTTGGCGATTCTCGATTTTCCCACCGCAAATGGTGCGTGGATTCCCGACACCAGCGCGACTACGCTGGCAAACATCAATGCCTGGCGCGATGGGCAGGGGTTTTCCGACGTGACTGCGTTCCAAATCTGGCTGCAAATGACACACCGGTTTCTCGCGCTGCTGATTGCAGCCGCAGTCATTGCGTTTGCGCCTCGCCTTTGGACAGGTGCGCGTCAGGTTCCCGCGCTCAAGCGATTGTGGATGTTGTGGATCGCATTTCTTTTCGTTCAATTGACGCTCGGAGCGTGGACAATCTGGAGCAACAAAGCCGCCGATATCGCGACCGCGCATGTCGCACTGGGCGCGATCATGCTATCTTTTGGCGTGAGTATCTCGGCTATTTGCTGGCGAATTTCGCAAGTTGGGACTGGTAGGGCGCGGCAGCCGGTCGCGCCGGAGATTGTCAGTGGTAGGGCACGACCGCCGGTCGCGCCGCTGCTCCCATGAAAACCGCCGCAGCCGAGAATACGATGGAAAGCACGCTTCCTGCTGGATTGCGAGCGCGGTTCATGTCCGATTTCGCGGAGCTGGTGAAAGCGCGGCTGACATTGCTCGTAGTGCTCACCACTGCAGTTGGCTTTTATCTCGGGGCGGACACGCCGGTCGATTACGTCGCGTTATTTCACGTCGTGTTTGGAAGTGCGGCCGCCGCAGCGGGCGCAGCAGCGTTGAACCAATGGTGGGAATGGAAAGTGGACGCGTTGATGCAACGCACCAAAGCGCGGCCGGTGCCCGCGGGCCGCATGCCGCCGATAGAAGCATTGGTCATCGGCTCCGCATTATCCATCTTTGGTGTGATTTATCTCGCCATCGCCTGCAATCCATTGAGCGCGGTCCTCACTTCGATAACGATCGCGATTTACATCTTCGCCTACACGCCGCTTAAGCGCGCCAGCACTGCGAACACTATCGTCGGCGCCATCCCGGGCGCGATCCCGCCGATGATTGGCTGGGCGGCTGCTCGCGGAACAATCGAGGCTGGCGCATGGAGCCTGTTCGCAATTCTTTTGCTATGGCAACTGCCACATTTCTTCGCGATCGCCTGGATGTACCGCGAAGATTATTCGCGGGCGGGTTTCCGCATGATTTCAAGCGATGACCGCAGCGGCGAACGCAGCGCCAGCCAAAGTGTGTTTTTCTGCATTTTGCTTCTGGTGTTGGCGGGTCTTCCCGCATTTGTCGGGATCGTCAGCTTCGCTTATCTCGCAGTCGAGCTTGTGCTTGGCGGTCTGTTTGTTGCCGTCGCGATGCATTTTTTGAAAACGCGCACGGCAGCAGCAGCGCGTTTACTGTTTATCACGTCGATTGTTTACCTTCCGCTGTTGCTGGCGGCTTTGGTCGCGACAAAATCATGAACGCGGCTTCTGTAGCGATGCATCGCGCATCGGCGAGAAGATCGACGTGGTGGAAGGTCATAGTCATCCTCATTCCGGTAATCACGCTTGGGCTTCTGCTGTGGTTGCGTCACATCGAAGTGGCCGCGCTCCAGCAACGGACCGTTTCGTCGTACGGCACGGTCCCGTCTTTTCAGTTCGTCAATCAGAATGGGCAATCGTTTGGCTCCGCGCAATTGGCCGGGAGAATTTGGATCGCCGATTTCATCTACACGACGTGCCCGGGGCCTTGTCCGATGATTAGCACCCGGATGAGTGAGCTCCAGAAGCCATTGGAAAAAACTGATGTGCATCTCGTCTCGTTTAGTGTCGATCCGGAGAAAGACACGCCGCAGGTTCTGCGTGGTTACGCGGATAAGTTGCAAGCCGAGCCGAATCGCTGGGACTTTCTCACAGGACCGAAATCTGCAATTTACAAACTTTCGCACGATGGTTTCAAACTTGCCGTTTCAGATGGCAGCGATGCACAGGGAATTCCCGTGCACAGCACGCGGATGGTTCTGGTAGATCGACATGGCGAGATTCGCGGTTTTTACGAAGCAACAGCAGCGGACGCAGTGACGAAATTACTCGCCGATACGAACCATCTGTTGCGCGATCAACCAAAATAAGGCTGGCGGCGCTTTATCAGCGTCCACGCAGATAATACGGCGGTCATGGACCGGGGCGCCGCGAGATGAATCAGCCCACGGGTTCCGGGCCGGAGCTCGGCCCTTCGTCGCAGACCATTTGCAGATAACCTCGATATTCGCCCTTCGGCAACTTGTCGATGATCGCCGACAGTTGTGCCTGGTTAATAAAGCCCATGCGAAGAGCCACTTCCTCGAGACACGCGATTTTCAGTCCCTGGCGATGTTCGATTGTCGCAATGTAGTTGCCTGCTTCGAGCAAGCTGGTTTGGGTACCCGTGTCGAGCCAGGCCATGCCGCGGCTAAGCAATTTTACGTGTAGCTGTTTCTCCTTGAGATAGAGCAAATTCAGGTCGGTAATCTCTAGCTCGCCGCGCCCCGATGGACGCAGTGTTCGGCAAAAGTCGAGAACGCGCCCGTCGTAAACATAAAGTCCCGGTACCGCAAAATGACTTTTCGGTTGGTTTGGTTTTTCCTCGAGACTGATCGCCTTGCCTTCGGCGTCGAATTCCACGACCCCGTAGCGTTGCGGGTCGCGCACTTGATATCCAAAAATACAGGCGCCGCGCTCGATGGCCAGAGCGTCCCGGTAGAAGTCGAGTTTACCGTAAAAAATGTTATCGCCTAGAATGAGCGATGCGCCGGAGTCACGGATAAATTTTGCGCCGATCAGGAAAGCTTGAGCGATTCCTTCCGGCTTCGGTTGCTCGGCGTAGTCGATGCGAATGCCAAGCTGAGCGCCGTCATTTAGATAATTGCGAAGCATTGGCAAATCCTTTGGCGTGGTAATGATCAACACCTCCCGCAGACCGCCCAGCATGAGCGTGGCCAGTGGGTAACAAATCATTGGCTTGTCGTAGATCGGGAGCAGTTGCTTGCAGACGATCTTGGTGAGCGGGAAAAGACGCGTCCCGGCGCCACCGGCGAGAAGAATGGCCTTTTTGTTCATTTGTTTATTTTTTGGTTTGCGGTCGCTTCTTTGCGGCTCCAGCGGACCAGCATTTCGGCCCATTCCTGCCAAAAACTTGCGCCTATGGTCAAATCGATCCCAAGCTCCTTACCAACCAATCCGACCGCTTTTCGCGGAATAGAGCGGGATGCCGCTTTATCGAAGAGAAATGAACTGTTGAGATGCCGAAGCAATTTGCGGTCGCTCAGACGCCCGCCCTCACACCGGCGTAGTGCGTTCTCGATCCAGTGTTGCGATAATTCCGGCCGCGGCTCAATCGTAGCGCTCACTGTAACATCCGCGAATTCCTGCAAGATCAGCGCACAGACGAGTGCCCGCGAGCTTGTGGCGTGGATGTGGGAAACGTTTCTATCCAGCAGCAGCCTGCGCAGGACAAGAGCGAAACGCGCCTGGCGCAAGAAGACCGCGCCCGACACGCGAACATCTTCTTGTGCTCGTTGTTCTTCCAATTTTTGTGCGAGAGCGCGATTGGCTCGCCACTCTGCTTCCATGACCATGGCGTCAGGCAAAAATTCCAGCCGATCGGCCAAGCGTTTCATGGAACGCGTAAAACGCGTGGTTGAATTGAACTCGCAGACGAACGGCACGATCGGAATGTTGCGCGTCGTCATCTTGTGAAGCTCTCGCTCTAGGAACGGCACATCTTCGTCGGGCCAGCGATCGATCAGATAGGCGATCTGCCGAATGTGAGGAACGGTGGGCGGTTTCGGCGGCGTGAGTCGTGACCTCTGCAGCAGTTGTAGCAGCGGGGCGACGGTTTGCTCGATTTGGAAATGCTGCTCGATCCGTGCGCGCCCGGCGCTGCCGTAACCCGATCGCAATTCGGGGTCACGTATCAGTTTCTCGAGCGCATCGGCCAGCGCAGCCGTATCGCCCGGCGGCACCAACAATCCTGTTTGTTCGTGCACGACCAATTCGGGGATGCCGGCGAGCCGAGTCGAAACCACAGGGCGGGCTGCGGCCATCGCTTCCAAAATCACAGTGGGAAAAATATCGCTTCCACCTCGATCATCGACGACCGAGGCGAGCGCGAAGATGTCGGCCGCGCGCAATTTTTCCAAAACCGCCTTTTGCGATAGTGAGCCGATCAAGGCGACACGAGAGGAGAGGTTCAACTTGTCGATCTTAGCCCGAAGATTTTCGTGCAGTTGACCATCGCCGACAATCTCGCAGACAAAATTTTCGCCGCGACGCGCTAACTCGGCGCAGGCCTCTATCAAGTAATCAAATCCCTTGAAGGCTACCAGGCGGCCGACGCTTAAGATGCATGTAACCGGATTTTGTTGCGAAGGAAGCGGACGCGGGAATTTTTCTAAATCGAGCCCATTGTAGACACGATGGATTTTTCCAGCCGACTCGGGGCAAAGCTGGCGAAGTAAGTCGCGGCTGTATCCAGTTACGGCCGCGACAAATTCGGCAGCCGCGCAGATTTCACGCAATAGCTCGTCATTGCCCAGATCGGTCATAAAATCCTGCCCGTGCGCCGTGACGCTGAAAGGGATGCCGGAAATTTCCTTTACGAAGAGGGCAGTATGTGCGGCCCGATTGGCAAAATGAACGCGGAAGTGAGCCACGCCGCTGCGGGTAAAAAGATCGGCGAAGTAAAGAGCGTTGCGCGCGCGCTGCCCGGGCTTGAATGCCGGCCCATATTTCCGCTCGTTAAGATCGACAAGTCCGGCGGGCCATTGTCCGCTGGCCTTCGCTTTCTTTTCCCAGATATGCAAAATTTGCTGCGGGGGTGCGTAGCGAACAGGTGCGCGCAGTCGCGTGATGTGTTCGTGTCGCAAACTGGCGAGCGGAGAATAAACGGAGCCAATTTCGAGCGTCCATCCAAGCCGTTCCAGAGCCAGCATCTCCATGTCGCAAAAGGTGTGCGAGATAACCGGGTAACGTGAGTAGAGATAACCGAGTCGCATCGCCCACCATGATTAAGCGCGGTTTTTATTCATTGCGCTTTGTTTTCGTCTCTGCCCGCACGGCTCCACTGCAGCAGTAACTCCGACCATTCCTGCCAGAAATTTGCACGTTTGGTCAAATCGATCTCGCTCTTTTGTTCGAGCAATCGCACTATTTTTTTCGGCAATGAATCAGCGGCTGCTCTGTCGAATAGAAAAGTTTTGCCAAGTCCTTTAAGCAATCTGCGGTCACTCAGACGCCCGCCCTTACACCGGCGCAATGCGACCAAAATCCAATTCTGCGGTAATGCTGAGTGTGGCTCAATCGTGGCGCTGATTGTAAGATCGGCAATTGACTGCAAAATAAGGGCACAGACGAGCGCACGCGAGCTAGTGGCGTGGGCGTGGGAGATTCTTCTATCCAGCAGCAACTTGCGCAGGACAAGAGCGAAACGCGCCTGACGCAAGAAAATCGCGCTGGAGGCGCGGTGCTCTTCTTGTGCTCGCTCTTGTTCTAATTTTTGCGCAAGAGCAGGATTTGCGCGCCATTCTGCTTCAATCGCCATTGCGTCGGGCAAAAATTCCAGTTCCTGCACCAACTCATCGATCGAAGCAACAAAATCGGCGGTGGAATCCAATTCGCAGACGAACGGGACGATCGGGAGGTTGCGCCGCTTCATCTCCTGAAGCTCGCGTTCAAGGAGAGGCAAACCTTTGTCAGGCCAGCAATCAATAAGATAGGCGATTTGGTGGCCGGCGAGGGGAGCTTTCGGTTTCGCTGGTGCAACGGCCGTTTTTTTCAGAAGTTGGAGAAGCGGCACGACCGTGTGCTCGATTCGGAAATGCTGCTCAACTCGCGCACGCCCCGCACGGCCGTAACGCGTCTGTAATTCAGCGTTTTGAATGAGTTGCTGGAGCGCTTGGGCAAGCGCGATCGTATCGCCGGGCGGTACCAACAATCCTGTTTCGCCGTGCATGACCGATTCGGAAATTCCAGCGAGACGAGTCGACACTACCGGACGCGCAGCCGCCATTGCTTCGATGATTACGGTGGGAAAAATATCGCTGGCACCTTGACGATCCATCACCGAGGCGAGCGCGAAGATATCGGCAGCTTGCAATTTTTCCAGCACCGCTTCCTGTGACAGAGAACCGAGCAAACTGACTCGGGGCGAGAGGTTCAACATGTCGATCTTTGTCTGGAGATCATCACGCAGCGGGCCGTCGCCAATTATTTCGCAGGTAAAATCAAGACCCCGGCGCGCCAACTCTGCGCAAGCGTCGATGAGATGCTCGAATCCCTTGAACGCAACAAGCCGGCCGACGCTGAGGATGCGCGGCATTGTATTGGGCGTCGAGGGCAGCGGGTTCGGAAAGAGCTCAAGATCGATGCCGTTATAAACCCGGCAAATTTTCGTGGCGCAATCCGGGCACCGCTGGCAAAGCAGATGATGGCTGTAATCAGTCTCGGCCGCGACAAACTCCGCAGCCGCGCAGATTTCGCGCAGGAGTTCGTCATTGCCCAGATCGGTCATAAAATCCTGCCCGTGCGCAGTGACGCTGAAGGGGATGCCGCAAATCTCTTTTAAAAACAGAACAGTGTGCGCGGCGCGATTGGTGAAGTGAACATGAACGTGATCGACACCGTTGCGCGCAAAAAGGTACGCGAAATAGAGCGCATTGCGTGCGCGCTGCTCGGCCTTGACGCTCGGGCCATATCTTCGCTCGTGCCGATCGACGAGCGCGCGCGGCCATGTGCCGGTTGTTTTCGCATTCTTCTCCCAGATCCTCAGGATTGTCTGAGGTGGCGCATAGTGAATGGGCGCACGTAGCCGGGAAATATGTTCGTGACGCAAACTGGTGAGCGGCGGATAAATGGAGCCAATCTCAAGGTCGATACCGAACCGTTCCAAGGCCAGCATCTCCGCATCGCAAAAGGTCTGCGAGGTAACGGGATATCGGGAGTAGAAATAGCCGAGGCGCATCGAGATCGATGATTATGCACGGCGCATGGATATAGCAACAACCCGTAGCCACCGGCCTGTGGCCGACTTTTTGGACAATCAGGAAAAGCGAACGTCTTTCCCCGGATCCATCTCGAAATCCAGGGTCAACGAATCCTCGGTGTTCGGTTTGATGATCTCCTCCATAAACTTCACGAAAACCGGGTCCTCGCGGAAGATGGCGTACTTGTCCATCGACTCGAAATCGATCGCGATGAAGAATGGCCAGGGTACGTCCGGATCGACCCGTTTCCCGCATTTGATGCTCAGGACCTCGGGAATTTTTAGCAGCTGCATTCGGGTGTTCATCATCATCGCCTCCACGCGAGCGGGGGTGACTTCAGGCTTGAGTTTGTACAGGACAACGTGATGAATCATGAAGGTTAAAGCTATTAGGCGGTTCCGGTTGGACGCGCAAGTGCGAATCCGTACAGCAATTTCTAGAATGGGGGACTTGCCAAAAGTCGCGCAATTCAGAAGAGAGCGCCGTCAGACGCGAATTATTTTTGCCCAGAGGAACTCGTAAACCGCGATGGCATTCACGGCCACAGAGACGATGAAGAGCGCCGCTTCCGATTTTGCTATCTTGCGACCGCCGTTCTCAACGATCAGCAGGAACATCCAGGGTAGAAGGATCATCCCGTATCGGTACGAGAATTGCCAGCCACCGGTGTTTCCATGGCACCAGAGAAAGAGCGTCAACGCAGCGATCACGATCCAGCAGAGGGTGCTGCGTTTTCCGCCTTCGCGAAATAAGAGAAAAAGAAATGGGCTGGCGATAAAGATCGAACAACCGAAGGCGGTCGGGCGCAAGTAAGGGAATTCCGGCATATCAATCATCCCTCGAAACAACATCTCGTAGGCGTTCCAGCGAATGGCGTGGAACGAAAATAACCCATATCGGTACCACATCTCGTTTAGGACGCCTGGAATTCTGGCATATCCAAAATCCGTGACGGAACCAAAACGAACCAGATTGTAGGCGGCGGTGAAAAGCAGGAGGATCGCTGGAATGGAGAGGAATCGGCTCAAGTCGATCAGCCGGGGACGCATGGCGCCAAGCCTTCTCCAAATTGATTCCGTCCAAGGGGGTAAGCTGTCATCGCTTGGGCCTCCTGCCGCGGGTGAAAGCCAAAAATAAACGTAAACGGGCAGGGTTAAGATCAACTCCGTCCGGTTGCCGAACGCGACCGCGAACCATACACCCGCGAGGAGCGGATTCCTCCGCACGAGGGTATAATAAAGGCAGGCCGCCTGGCCAAGGAGCGCGAAACCCAAGGCGATTTGCCAGGCGCCGGCAAACCCAAGATTACACCAACTCCACGTCGCGAAGATCGGAAACAAACTCACCAGAACGCGGCGCGCTCTAGACATCTCCGCCACGTGAGATAAGCGATAAAAAAAATAAACGCACCCAGCCGCTAGCGCCGCGGCCAATTCGCGTGCAGGCCACGAGCGAACCAGGCCCATTTTTTGCAGGATCGCGGTCGGAATATTTACCAGCACCGCGCCTAGTGGAAAAACCGAGTAATACTCCTTCCCAACCGGGACCAGCTCAGGCAGCCAGCTCCCCGGCGATCCGAGTAGGCCAACGTGCCCGCTGAGAAGAGCTTGCGCGATACGGTGCGTGTAATCGAAGACGTGCTGGTCAGGACTCGTCGAAAAATAGAAGAAAATTCCGGCCAGCAGTGAAATGGCGGCGGCAAAGCGTGGCTCCGACAGACTTTTTAACGCCGGAACATAGCACAAAATCGCTGGAAAAAAGAGCCACGCAGCCAGCGGGAAAGACCTCATCTGTCCGTGCGTCATGGCGTCCAGATAAGGAATCAGAGCGAACCGCCCTAGGTCGCAGTACATGGCTCCGTGCATTGCCCCGACCACATTCACGAATATCGAATACAGACTTACGGCAATGACGAGCCCGCTTAGTGCAAACTGCGCTGGCTTCAGGCGAATGTGCCGGAATCCAATGATGCCAATTGCAGCGAACGGCATGGCCGGCAGCAAATAGCGCGGCCCGTAATTGCACGTTCCGGCGGAGTCGATGTTCAGGATATAAAAGGAAAGGACAAGAATCAGCGCCAGGAACAACCCCGATTCCCGGCGATGCTTTCGCCATAGGCAGATTAATCCGGCCAATCCCAGCCAGAAGACCGGGACGTACAGCGTAACGAACCTCGCGTAAAACCGCAGCTTGTCGGTGAAGTTCGACCAGTTGAGATGAAAGTATGTGTCGGGATATTTTCCGGCGACGTTTGGAAGCAGGAACGGATTGCCAAAGCTAATTCCGTTATAAACCAACAGCGGCGCAAGGCCGGCAATCGCACCCGTGACAAATGGTAGCAGAAGCTTCCATTTCCCGAGGGAGATAAAAAACGCTCCCACCACCAGAACCATGAAAAAAGGCAGCATGGACGTGGTCACCGTGAGCCCTAACAGCAGTCCGGCGCCACCGGCCGTCCACGCGGCAGCTTGTGGCGGTAGATTCGCGCGCCAGAGGCGCAACGCCAGATATACCGCCAACACCAAATACGCCGTGGCGATGGCGTCATGATGCGCAATGCCGGAATACGGGAGGACAGTCGTGGCAAGACCAAAAATCAACGCTGTAATTAGCGGCCAGCGAATCGACGACAGGTCGTCCTCAAGATCTCGTGCGATTCGAAAAACCGCGACGGCAGCCAATGCCGTCAAAGCGGACGTCGTTAGGAAAGTGACGAGAGCCGCTGTGAGCAGATAATGCTCCACATAGTTCAGTCCCAGCTTGTGCAGAAAGAAATAGGCGATGGCGCCCGCCATGAACTGGCCCGGTTGTTTTGCGGGATAGATATGACCGTCATGGGAGAAAGTATCGCCGAGCGGCTGCAACTGTGCGGACTTCGATCCCTCCAAATAAAAATGGCCACGCTCGCCGATGGCCTCCACTCCTATTTGCTGCAATCTGAAAGCCTTGAGATTATCGGAGTTGATCAAAAAGCCATAAATGAACCAGAGCGAGAGGAACAAAAAGAGATTCGTTGTGCCGATGAGACGAAAAGCTCTTGAGAATTGCACTGATGGGAACCAAGGGCGCGGAAGCCGCAATGAATCGGGGGCTGGGCTATGCATTCAAATTCAATTTCCTGCTAAAAATTTCGATGGATTACACGCCACATCCAGCGGGCCTTCCTCCCGAACGGACGCTTCAAATGTATTCAACGAGCAAATCTTCAGAATGAACTCGACGATGCGGGAATAAAATCTCTTATCGAGGACTATGTCTATTTACAAAGACAATGGCGCGAATTATCGCCGGCGAACGCTCGCTCCAACAAGACTTGAACAGTTCCAAGCTTCTTCAGGCGGCTAAAACAGATGAGAGCCAAACATGCCCGGAAACCTTGACAGAAAAAGCTCCGAGCCCACACTTCGAAAAATTCGTTGAGAGACTCTCAAGACTGCCCAGCTAGCTCTTCCGAGCCTTGTCCCGGTCGCGCGCAAAGGTTCTCAGTAGTAACGTCGGGCGGAAGCCGGTTCCCACCCGCTTTATTTCTTGAAGTCGAGGGCGCCCTTCTTGAGCGCGTAAACGTAGCCCACCATCAAGATCGAAATGAAGCTGAGCATGCTCCAGAAGATCAGCCCGCTCTCCTTGATCGCCTCTCTGTACACCACCGCCCATGGATACATGAACACGATCTCGAGATCGAAAAGGATAAAGAGCATCGCCACGAGATAAAACTTCACACTAAACCTCGGCTGCACTTCGCCCTGCGGCACCATACCGCATTCGTAGGCGGTATCTTTGGCTCGTGTGCGTTTTCCGGTCTTTCCGACCAGAACACTGACGAGAAGCGCCGACCCGGCAAACAAGATTGCTACGATAATTTGCAGGAGAACCGGCAGATATTCTCGCAGCATCCGAAAATCCCGCTGAAGCTAAGTCTGGTTGCGCTTAACGAGCTTACTTAACACCGGCCAACTGGCCATTCTGCGGGGCAATCGCAATGGCCAAAGCCGAAGGCAATCCCTTGTATTTCTTGCCGTTCTTCTTGACCGCGCCGCGTGCCACGAGATTTTGCAACTTCTCGTAGGCTCGCAGCCGCAGCATTTCCTCGCCACCGCTCGCAGCGTTCCGGGCCCGAAGATTTTCGTGCACGATGTCGAAAAGCTGCTTAAACTCGAACGAAGAACGCCGGGAGAGGACCGCAACCAGCTCTTCAGTCACGAGGTCAGGAACTCGACGGGAAAATGCATTTTTCTTTAGAATAGCCATAAGGCGAGAACGATAGCACAATTTTCGCGCAGCGCATCAGTTTTTCTCATCAGACTTTTGAACCGCCAAGACCGTGCCGAAATGGCGCAGCGGGCTAGCGGGTGGATCCCTCCCAAGTTGCTTTCCAAGGGTTCGCAACCGGAACGCTTGCAGCACTTTTACGGCGTGGGCGACGGAGTTAACGTTGGCTGCGGGTTTATCGTAGGAGAAGCACCCCATCCGGCCAAGCCGGCGCCGGCTTTCTGACGTGTCGCGGCGCCAATGCCGCTGAAAATGGCAAGACCGATCACCGATTGGTCGAGCGTTACCGGCCCAATGGATTCGGCCACGTAACCATCGCGATCGTATCGCTGCGAGGAAACGATTGGACTGAGGTGTTTCGTGATGACCTCCGGCGATGGGAGCTTGCCAAGGTCGACAGATTTAGTCATCGCCGGCATAAAAGCCGCTGCCATCAACAACATCGGGCGAAGCGCGGCATCAAGCCGCGAATAAAGGAGCGCCGTATCGACATAGGAAAAGAAATTGGTTGGCGCAGGGAGCAACCGTTCTGCGCCCTTGTAAGTTGGCGAGTCCGCTAGTTCCGATGCTGTGCCGCCGCTGCGCTTTACGGCCTCCTCCACCGAGGCGGGGTTAAAACCGGCGATGAGAATCCGATTAGATAGGGCGATCGTCGGTGTAATCGCGATGAGGCTACCCGGGGACTGCATTGAGAAGTAACGCACGCCATCCTTCTCCGTCTGGGTCCAAGTCGCACCTGGATCGGTCCGTGCGACAGCCTCGACGACCTTGCCGGCTTTGGCGCTATCCAGCACTGGTAGTGTGAGAAGCAAAGATGGCCAATGGGCGCTCGATGGCCAGTCCGCTAACGATCCCAATTCGGCGCCAAATGCAGCTTTCCAATCATCGGATGTGATCCCGCTATTGAAGAAAGACTGAAGAATTTTCTGCACCATACCGCCGATACCTGCTGCCTGGTTTAGTGTCTCAATTTTTTCCCCGAGATTGAGCAACATCGACAGGTAGAAGAACGTCTCTTTGGTACCAAGCGTTAGCGAAGACCGGGTGAGCGCTACGTCCTGCTCCAGCTTCGGCATTCCCAGAAACAGCAAATCGTTTATTTTTCCGTTCTCGAAGCGCGTCACCCCAGAAATACTTCGCACCTGTTCCAGCATGGTCCGCTGGTTCGCCGCCGACGACTGGATTGCGGCGCGGAGAGCGGCAAGTCGTTTGGCAAATGTCTTCGGTTGCAGGTAGAAAAACACCGCGTAATTCGATGGCCGGCGAGAGACCGCCGCGCGATATGCCTCATCGGTGTCGAGTATCTCCATTGGATTTTTAGCGCGACGATCAGCGTGATCGAGTAGTCCCTTCAATTCCGTCAGATCGGTAGCGGCGAAAAACCAAGGGCGATCGTATGCCGTCGCGAGTGTAAACGGAGTCGCAGTGACCAGCTCGATTTCGTGGCGCTCATATTGAAGCTTCTCGCGTTTCGCGCCCGGGTTTTTTTCCAACAACTTCGACCGCCATTTGCCAACTACTCGCTCTGCCTCGGCGACGCTGCCTTGGAAACGGAAGCCGCCCACAACTTTTGGGCTGTTATTATCGATCGAGGTCAGCGCGAAAAAAGCATTCTTCGGATCGAGTTGTTCAATCTCCCGCAACGTTTGAGAGGCCGTATCTCGTTTTGAAAAATTGGCCAGCGGTTTGCGAAGAAAATCCTGCACCGCAGGTTCCCGGTAGAGCAGATAAATATCGGAATGATGCCATTGATCGCGCGTCTGATTGAAATCCGGCATGTGCGCAACAAAAATTGTCTCCCGCGGCAGAAGCACGCTCACGTACGCGCTCGAAGTCTTTTGGGAAAGATTCCAGACGTACCAGCCGCCAAACGCGGCGACCGCGCCTATGATCACGAGGAGCAAAACTCGTTTCATGGAAGACAAACTGTAGCGGCAGGCGTGTCGCCTGCGAACTCTAAATCGTCGCAGCCGAAACGGCTGCCTCTACAGAACAGAAAATAGCGCTATGCCCGCGGATGAAATTGTCGATGTACAGCCTTAAGCCGTTGTTGATCGACGTGGGTGTAGACTTGTGTTGTCGAAATATCCGCGTGGCCAAGCATGTCCTGGATGATGCGCAGATCGGCGCCATTCCCGAGCAGATGCGTCGCGAAACTGTGCCGGAGAAGATGAGGATAAATATTCTTCTCCAACCCCGCATGCTGCGCATGCTTTTTCACGATTTGCCAGATACGGACCGTTGTTAATTTCGTGCCGCGCTCCGAAAGGAAAATCTCGCTGCTGCTCCTGCGTTTCACCAGTTTTGGCCGCTCGGTGGAGAGATAAGCTGCAAGCGCTTCGCAGGCTTTGCGGCCCACCGGCACGAGTCGCGTCTTGTTTCCTTTGCCCTTCACGCGCACAACGCGCTCTTCGAAATTGAAGTTTTCCAGCCGCGAATTCGCTAACTCGGAAATGCGCAGCCCGCTCGCGTAAAGCAGCTCGATCATCGCCCGATCGCGCAATCCATGAGAAGCTTTGGTGTCGATCCTTTCCAGGAACTGCTCGACCTGTAGTTCGTTGAGCGTCTCGGGAAGATACCGCTCGATCCGCGGGAGCGCGAGCGCCTCGGCGGGATCGCGGTCAACCATGCCTTTACCGGCCAGGAACCGGAAGAAAATCTTCAGTGCAACAACAATCAGTTTAATCGACGAGGCGGAAAGCCCGGAGCGCTTACGGTCGGCCAGATATTCGCTTATGATTGGTAGAGTCACGCCGCGCGGATTGTCGATCTTTCTCTTCGCGGCGCACCACTGCGCGAATTCGCTCAGCGACCTTTGCGTGGAGAGCTGATAATTTTCTGACAGACCGCGCTCGACCGCGAGGAAGCGGATAAACGAGTCGATCGCCTGCTCCATTCCCTTAAAGATTCCGCGAAAGGCCAAGTCTTGGCAATCGCACGATTAACAAATAAATAATGACGACGGAAGCGTCGCCGCACTGCTCGTGCGACATTATTGACAAGCAAAGGTTAAATGTTCGATGTTCCTTCTGCCATGAGTTTGGATTTGAATACGATCCTCAAAGATTGGCCGCACGAGAACGGCAACATCAAAGTGCGCAAGATCGCCGGCCTCGATGGCCGCGAGAAGTTGCAACTGCGGGTCGATCTCGGCGTGCTGCAGATGGAACTGACCGGGCGTCCCGATGGTCAACGCCCGCACAACTGCGAGTCACTCCTGGAATATCATCAAAAGCGAGCGGCCCGCGCGGAGGAGAAGGGCGAAGGTTACGAGCTAACGCCCGAACAATGCGCTGAGCTCCAGCAGGAAGGCATCCAATATTATCATCGCTACTTGAGTCTGTTTCAGATCAACGATTTCGCAGGTGTGGTGCGCGACACTCAGCGCAATCTCGATCTTTTCACGTTTGTCGCCGAGCACATCGATCGCGACGAACTTTCCTGGAGTTTGCAACAGTTTCGGCCTTACGTGCTCATGATGAACACGCGCGCCAAGGCCTCCATTCTTCTCGGCCAGGGCAAATTTCCCGAAGCCGTGGCTGAAATCGAGCGAGGGCGCGACGCGATTGTGGATTTTTTCCAACGCTCAAATTTTCCCGAGCTTGTCTCGAAAAGCTCGGAGATCGCATTTCTTGACGAATGGCTCGAGGAAGTGAAAGCGAAACGTCCGCTCTCGAAGTTGGAGATCATGCAGCGCGAGATGGAAACCGCGATTGCAAAGGAACTCTACGAGCGCGCCGCAGAATTGCGTGATGCCATTAAGCTGCTGAAGGCGAAGGGCCGTTAAAATTTTTGAAACGCCCGCTCGCGAAGGGAGACGCGGGGATGCGAGCTATCTGTTTCCGTCCGGATTCATTGGCCGGTCAATCGCAGGCGGCGTGCCCTTGCATTTTCACAGGTGACATCTAGCTATGTTGCGATATGAAAATTGTGCTCTGTTCGCTGATCCTGAGCGTTTCTTTCGTTCTTCTCGTCCGCGCCGACCTCACGATTGTCTACGCGTCGACCGTACGGCCGGCGTCGCAAACGTCAAAGGACCAGGCAGCCGAGGCAGCTGGAGCAGGCACGAATATCACGATCAAGATTAAGGGGGACAGGGCGCGCATTGATGCTTCGCCACAAGTCACTACGATTTTCGATGGGAAAACGGGCGAGGTAATCACTCTGTTGAACGACCAAAAGACCATCGTCCGTATTTCGTCCGACAAAATGAAGGCCGTCACCGATATGTTAGACAAGTTCAGTAGCAAGAAAGCTGCCACTGAAAAACCCAAGCTGACGCCGACGGGCCAGAAGGAAATAGTCAACGGTTACGAAACCGAGCAATACACGTACGACGGGCCCGATTTTAAAGCCATCTATTGGATCGCGCCCAATTACCCCAACGGCGCTGCCATTCTGGCGCAACTCCAATCGATCAAATCCGAATTCTGGGATGCGGCCAACACAAGAATGCCTGACTTTCGCGATTTCCCCGGGCTGCCGATCCGCAACCGTATGATCATCGGTAAGGAGGGTCAGGAAGACAAACCCGGCCCGAGGGCTGCCGATCACGCAACGGAAATCACAAGCACGATCACGTCCGTGAACCAGAACCCGATCAGCGATAGCGAGTTTACCGTACCAAGTGATTTTAAAGAAACGAAGCTGCCGGATATTTTTAACAAAAAGAATGCGACTCCGCCCGTTTCGCCGAATCCGTAACCCAAGTCTGTAACTGTCGTGCACGTGAGCGCTTTGCTAATGCTGGCATCGTCCTCGCCCAGACGCGTCGCATTGCTCTCTGAAGCCGGCTTTGAATTTGAAACCGTCGCGCCGCGCGTCACGGAGAAGTTTGATCTCGATCTTACGTTGCGCGAGCTGACGATGTGGAATGCGATCCGGAAAGGGGTATCGGTCGCACGAGCGTATCCAGACAAGATCGTGCTAGCAGCCGACACGCTCGTCGCGCTGCAAGACGAAATCATCGGTAAACCTGCTGATTTGAGCGAGGCTGCGCAGATGCTGCGGCTCTTGAGTGGACGAACGCACGAAGTTTGCTCCGCCGTTTTTATTTATCATTTCGCGGCCGGAAGAACGGCGACGGTTCATGAATTTTCTCGTGTCCGTTTTCGCCGCCTGAGCAGCGCAGCGATTAACAATTATGTTGAGAAAGTGGATCCGCTGGACAAAGCCGGCGCCTACGCCGCGCAGGGCAGCGGTGCGGAGATCATCGCAAAAATCGACGGCTCTTACACAAACGTTGTCGGCCTGCCGATGGAAAAAACAGCCGGGGCGCTCGCTGACTTTGGTATTCAGCCGAAGATTCATGATTAACAGAAGCAAACAAAGGGAACGAAGAGGGAAAGTAATGGTTGGAAAAATGTCCCTCAGTCACGGCTCCTGGTGGTGCAAGCGGCAGGGTGGATCGGCCGCTCCGTCGGACGATGCTAGAAAGAATGCGCTCCGCCCCTTAAGGTTAATAGCGACCAAGGGACTGTTCGGTCCGCCGAAACTACGATCGGCAATGACCCGCGCGATTTTTCCCGCAGGCCAGGATTGATTTTCCCGCCGGTTTGAGGAAAACTTGGTTCTCCTAAAGGCATGCAGTACGTTTCCGCGTTCTCACGTCCGCAAACTGTTCCGGCCGCGCCTGCCGTCGGGCGAAAGCCTAACTTGTGGATTCTAGACAGTTGGCGCGATCTGATTCTCTACGTCTGCACGCCGCTGGTGATCATTCCTGTGTTCGTCGTGGCACAGGCGCGTTGGAGCGCCGAAGACATTTATCTTTTTGTCGCTGCCTTCGGTGCGATGGGCCACCACTTGCCAGGGATGATTCGCGCTTACGGCGATCGTGCGCTATTCCAGCGCTTCAGGTGGCGCTTTATTATTGCACCGATTTTTCTGGTGGTCGTCTGCACGACGTCTTTTTTGTGGGACCTCAAGAACATTGTGCTGATCGCGTTTATCTGGGGTGTTTGGCACGGCATGATGCAAACGTATGGGTTCGGTCGGATCTACGATGCGAAAGTGGGCTCATTCGCTGCGCTGACGCGTCGTCTCGATTTCGCATTGTGTGGGATCTGGTTTGCGACCGCGGTCCTTCTCTCATCGCAGCGGATGACCGATACGCTGGACAGTTATTATTCCGCGGGTGGGCCTTTCATTCCGCCCGGACTCCTCCGAGCGGCACAGCAAGCCTTGTTTGCGTTGGCGCTCGTCGTCGCAGGCTTATTTCTGGTAAATTTTATCCGGATGTGGATCACCGGGAAGCGGCCAAATCCAGTAAAGCTGGTACTTCTCATCACGAGCATTTCTTTTTGGTGGTACTGCAACAACATCGTGGCGAGCGTTCTCGTCGGCGTTGCGTTATTCGAAGTATTTCACGACGTCCAGTACCTCTCGCTGGTCTGGATCTATAATCGCAAACGGGTTGAGACAGACAGCTCGATCGGTGGGTTTATGCGTTTCGTGTTCCGGCGCAGTGGAGCGCTGGTCGGTCTTTACATCGGCCTGATCTTCGCATACGGGGCGCTGGGTTATTTCAAGTCAAATATCGGCATCGATACAGTCAAACGCGTGCTCACCGGTGTGGTGACAGCTTCGGCGCTGCTCCATTTTTATTACGACGGATTTATTTGGAAAGTACGCGAGAAATCCACGCGACAATCTCTCGGCATCGGCGGCGGCACAGCCGATGTTTCGACGAGCGCTTTTCTCCCGAGTTGGGCCGTGCACGGCGCGAAATGGGTGGCTGTTTTTGTCATCCCCCTTGGCGCACTCTGGTTTTGGCAGGTGCGCGCTCCTCGGAGTGAACTTCAACGTTTAGCCTGGATCGTCGCCGATCTTCCGGTTGGTGCCCGGCAGCATTCCAATTACGCGAAGGCCCTGCAAGAGGCTGGCCGGCTCGATGAAGCAGCCGAGGAATTTTCCACCGCGCTACGTTTTAGTCCGAATTCCGCAAAAGCTCACGCCAATTTGGCCACAGTCCTGATTGGCAAAGGAAACCTTGAAGAGGCGCAGACCCATTTTGAAGCAGCGTTGCGGATCGACCCTAACAACGCCGAGGTCCACTCCGGTTATGCCTATCTTCTGGAGCGACTCGGTCGCCTGGAGCAAGCGGCAGCGGAATGTGCAACTGCCGTCCGGCTAGATCCAAGGTCTGCAATGGCCTGGTATAGCTATGGCGCCTTTCTGGAAAAACATGGCAAACCCGAGGAGGCAATTGCCCAGTATCGGCAGGCTGTGAAAGTTGATCCTCGTCATGTAGATGCTCATCTCGATCTGGCAAGTGCGCTTTTTCAAAAGGGCGATTTGCAGGAAGCAAAGGCGCATTATCTGGAGGGGAGCCGGCTCGATCCAAAGCTCGCCCAGCCTCATAACGACCTGGGAAAGGTTTTCATGCGCGAAGGCAACGTTCCCCAGGCGATCGTCCAATTTGAAGAAGCGTTACGTCTTCATCCCGACTTTCCTGAGGCCGAGGAAAACTTGCGCATCGCTCAGGGAAGCGACGCTGAGTCTCTTTCGCAATCGCCCAGGTAAAATCTTTGATCGGCGCTCCCCCACCTCTGAATTAGTATTCTTACCTCTTAACTCTTAGCTGGCTCCGGCCGTTGGGTGCAGCGCTTGGTTGGCGACGTTTTACTGCACATTGCGTTTGTCTAGTGCTCGACGCCAGCCGTCCGCTTGCGGCGGATGATTGATGCTGATTAGTGTGGAGTAATCAGGTCGAATAACCTGCGTCATCGATGTCGGGCGGGTCGCTCTCTGATGCTCCAACTAGAAAAGCTCGTGGAGGGACTGCGAACTCACTGCGACCGTCCGATCGGTTAATAACGATTCCGCCCTCCTCTGATATACGAATGATAGGGCCGAAAAAGTGAACCAAAGACTCTGTGCCGTCCTTCGGATATCGTACGGCGATCACCAACTGCTTGCCGATGAGTGGCGCAGTGTCCGCATGGAGCACTGGCTCGCTCCAACTCCCATCTGCGCACTGCTCCATCGTCTTCACGAGGTAGTATGGCTCTCCTGATTTTATGATACGTAGCGACTAGTCGCCTAACGAGAAAGAGCTCAGCTACCGCTGGCGGGAACAAGCTTTCGCAATAACCTGTCCCGAGCGAAGTCGAATGGATCGACAATCTGTTTCATAAAACCGAAGCAAATCATCGCGTCCCGAAAGCATTCGGAAATTGCTGGAGAGCTTTGTTGCATGGCGCGTAAAACGTCACTGATGTGTATGTGAGGACTGACGGCGTATGCCCTTAAAAAGAACTCTTGAGAGCCCGGGAGCAGCTAAGAGCTGACTTTTTGCTTTAGTGAATTCCTCGTCGCTCAGCACCCCTTCGGCACGGAGTTTGGCGAGTCGTTCAAGTTCTTGGGCGATGCTTATGCGGCGACGATCGAAGGCGCCTAACTATGATTAGAGAAATGTTCGTAAAAAGTCGCGGACATTTTTCGTCTAGTGCGCCAGCTGAGGATTTCGGACAAGACCGGTCTAACGCGTTTCGACCAATTCGCGCGGTTGCGGGGCGTGCGGTGTCGTCTTGTCGCGTTTGAGCACGCGATAGAGGAACCAAACGATGAAACAGTTCGCCAACAAGATGAGTACGCCTACCAAACCCGGATGATGCCAGATGTGCCGCACTTCGAGTGGGATCAAGGCCGCCGTCGCAAATATCATCAGTAGTTCCGCCCATCGCTGCTCCAGATAAACGCCGATTCCTTCGGTAAAAAGGATTGCTGAATAAGAAAGCGCCAGGAGCCCGGTGGCACGGAAAACGCCGCCTGCGAGCACGGCTTGAAGTTTGTTGAGCAGGTAATGGACGGCCTTGCTGTGTTCCAGCAGGATTTCATCCGCGGTCCAGTTCGACAGCGCATCCATCCACCGGGTGCGCGCGTTCAAGAAGACCAGCGAAACACCAAGCACGAGCAGCAGGAAGCCCTTGGCGATTTTGAAGAGCGCAATGAGCTTAAGATAGCGATGCCGACGCGGTTCCTGCAGGATCGCAGGAACATGCGCCGGATTACTCATTGCCGAACTGTTCGCTCAAACTGATTCATTGCGCAATGATCGGACTTTCCCGGCAGCAAATTTCCTGTTGCCGTCAGGATCTTCGAAGAAAAATGCGTAGTAGCCGGGGCTGTAATCGGCACAGACTTCCGGCCCCTCCAGATTTTTGCCGCCGATTTCTCGCACGAGTTTGGCAATTCGATCCACCTCGTCACGTGTGTCGGCCCAGAATGCGATGCGTGTTCCGTTTGGCCGGTGGTATCGATCTTGCGTAAAACCAAAGAATTCCGAAGGCTTATCGCCCCCTGCAGAATAAAAGGTATGGAAATCATCGCCTGGGCTTTCGTGAACGAATCCGAGCTGCGGCAAAAATTTCGCGTAGAAGCTTCGTGCCACTTCCATGTCTTTTACTCGTAGATCGATGTGATCAAAGCAACGCGTTTTCATTTTGTAGTTGTCAATTTTCGATTGGTGCGGCGAACCATCAATCTCAATCCGGACCAGGTATCATCAATTGCGCACACTTTTACATCGACGAATCCCAGAGGCAGTGCAACAGCGCGAATAACGTCTTCAGTCACATCGGTTGGTACTCCAGCCGATTTTTTCGGCCACGAAACCCAAACTGTTCCGCTGTCCACGACTTTCTCGCGCAAGATCGGCAATTTCCTTTTCAATTCGCTGCGACGCGGTGTAAAAAAGTGAACGAAGCTCGATCCAGTTTCGATCCGATCGGAAAACTCAAGACCGTCCGCGCTGCGGCCGAGCAGTTTTCGGTAATTCGCCGGCTCGTTGATGACGACAACGCTCATCGCCGGTTTTATTCCGAGTTTCTGTGCTAGTGGTGTTCCCGAATAGCCGGCCATTGCGAAGTGCTTTAGCGAAGCAGCAGCTATTTGCAAGATTGACGGCACAATGCGACTAGCGAGCAAGTTGTCCGCTAGAAAGAAAATCGACAATTCTATTTGTGGCGCGGCGTTGGCTGCGTTGGTGTTTCTCGTACCAGCTTGCGGACATCGAAGCAACTCGGTCTCAGGAATCATCGAAGTGGACGAAGCGCATGTGGGGCCGCGTGCGGGGGGGCGCGTAGAGAAGATTTTTGCCTGGGAAGGCGATCATTTGCATGAGGGCCAATTGATCGTGCAGCTGGACGCTTCCGAACTGCGAGCGCGCCGCGATCTCGCGGCCGCGCAAATTGACACGGCCATTCATGACGCGGACGCGCAGGAGGCCCAGTTGCAATTCTTGCGCGACGACGCCCGGCGTCAGCAGGATTTACTGAAGCGGAAGGTTGTTTCTCCGAGTGACGCCGAGCGTGCCGCCAGCTCGGCGAACTCGCAGGAGAAAAACGTCCAAGCTGCCCGAATGCGTGTGATCCAAGCACGCGCCCAGCTCGCCGACATCGATGCCCAGCTCGCGGAGATGCAGGTGACAGCGCCGACCGATTCCGTTCTGGAGGTGCTCAGTGTGAAAGCAGGCGATGTGCTGCCAGCCAATCGCGAAGCTGCGACGCTGCTTCTGATTCAGCATCTTTGGGTGCGCGTTTACGTGCCGGAGCCCTGGCTCGGCCTCATCAAGGTAGGCGACCATGTTCGCGTGAGAGTCGATTCGTTCCCTGGAAAGGATTTTGACGGTGTCGTCGAACAGATCAGCCGCCAGGCCGAATTCACTCCGCGCAACGTGCAAACCGTGGCAGATCGGATCAAACAGGTATTCGGCGTCAAGATTCGACTCCCGAGCAACGATGACCGATTGCGCGCCGGGATGTCGGCCGACGTTTATTTTCCGAACGTAAAATGAATTTGGAGGCCAGTAATCTAATAAGATGAATCAGGAATACAGGAAAAGAGGAAATTCGCTTGAGTATTTGTATTTCTCTCCTGCGTTCCTGTTTTCCTGATTCTTTTTCAATATGTCCGAAGTGATGATCGAGTGTGACGGCCTCACAAAACGCTTCGGCACATTCACGGCGGTGGATCATGTTTCGTTTTCTGTCGGGAGAGGATCCATCTTTGGGTTTCTCGGCCCAAACGGCTCCGGCAAATCCACCGTGATTCGGATGCTGTGTGGGATTCTTGCGCCGAGTGATGGCACTGCCCGCATCGACGGGCAAGACATTGTGCGAGAGATCGAACCGATCAAGGAGATGATCGGTTACATGTCCCAACAATTTTCGCTATATGACGAGCTGACCGTAAATGAGAACCTTATTTTCTCCGGCAAACTTTATGGCCTGCGGGGCCGGGAGCTGAACCAGCGACGCGATGAATTGATCGCGCTCACTCATCTTGAGCCATACATCAACAGGCGCGCGGCGTTGCTTTCAGGTGGCTGGCGTCAGCGTCTGGCGATGGCCTGTTCCCTGATGCACAAGCCCACCGTCCTTTTCCTCGATGAGCCGACCGCCGGCATCGATCCCGTCGCGCGACGCGAGCTCTGGGATTTATTATTCGAATTCGCCGGCAAGGGAATGACGCTATTCGTCACCACCCATTACATGGACGAAGCGGAACGCTGTGATCACGTGGGATACATTTATATGTCGAAGTTAATTGTTTGCGGCGAGCCGGATGAATTGAAGAAAATGCCTGAGGTGAATCCGCCGGGAACGCGGCGGCTCGACGTGACTTGCGACCATGTGACGACGGCTCTTCATGCCATGCATCAGCTTCGTGGTGTGCGCAGTGCTACCGTCTTTGGTCAATCAATGCATTTGCTTGTCGATGAACACGTCAAGCGCGCACAGATTGATGAACAACTGCGCGGCGTCGGGATCAGTCATGCGGAAATTCACGAAATCGGCCCTTCGCTCGAAGATGTCTTTGTCGAGCTTTCGGCCAAACATGCTGGCGAACAACGGAAGGCGGCGTGACAGAATGATGATTACATCGCACGCTCATAGGAATGCGCGAGGCGCAACTTATCTGGGGAGCACAGGCTGCCAGCCTGTTCATCCCGGCAGCTTGCCGGGATGCCTTGCGCATTTCAGAGAACACGTTCCGTTGAATCGTTGCTGGCAAGCTGCCGGCAACTACAGGCCAGCGGCCTGTGCTCCCCAAATAATTGGAAACCGCCGCTCCCTTTGATATGAAAAGCAAACCTTTTCGTGGGCTCGGGGCCATTCTCTTCAAGGAATTCATCGTGGTCTGGCGCGACCCAATGACGCTTTTCTTCATGTTTTTTCCACCTTTGATTGAAATGGTTGCCTTCGGCTATGCCCTCGACAATGACGTGAAACATATGGCCATGATTATTCTGGATGAAGATCGCACCGTTGAGAGTCGCCAGTTGGTCGATCATTTCGTAAACACAGAAACTTTTCGCGTAGTGGGAGAGGTGCAGAGCGAGGAAGCGATGAAAAGGGAAATGCGCAAGGGCCGCGCTTACGTCGGACTGGAAATTCCGCCCACGTTCACACGCGACGTGCGAGCCGGTAACTCCGCGCAAGTGCAACTGCTTGTGGATGGATCGAATTCCACGACTGCACTCCAAGCGCTTAACACCGGGCTCGGCGTGACGTTGACCCAGTCCCTGGAAACGCTCTTACGCGAAACCGGCCGACAAGGTGTGCCGATCGATATTCGCCCGCAGATGCTTTACAACCCCGCGATGCGCAGTCCGAATTTTTTTGTGCCGGGCGTGATCGGCGTGGTGTTGCAAATCGGCACGACTGTGGCTACTGCCATGGCCCTCGTTCGCGAGCGGGAACGCGGAACGCTCGAGCAACTACTCGTGAGCCCGTTAAGCCGCGCGGGTCTCATGCTCGGCAAACTTGTGCCCTACTTGTGCATCGGAATGGCCATGGCGGTGATTCTTTTCCTGATTATGCGTTTTGTGTTCGACGTCCCCATCGCAGGCAATGTGCTGGGGATGATGTTTTCGACACTGGTGTACGTGTTCGCGCTGCTCAGTCTTGGCTTGCTCGTCGGAACGAAGGCCGAGAATCAAATGCAAGCGCTGCAAATGTCGATGGTCTTCCTGTTGCCGAGTGTTTTCTTTTCTGGTTTCATTTTTCCGCGGGAAACCATGCCGTGGATTTTTTACGCACTCGGTGCGCTCTTCCCAACTACTTATTTCATCGCGCTCATGCGCGCGATCATTCTGCGCGGTGCAAATTTGTTCGAATACTGGCCGCACCTCGCCATCCTCATTCTGATGTCGATCTTGCTTTTTGTTTTCTGCGCACTGCGGTTTCGGAAGAAGCTTGCGTAAGCTCACACGCGTGACTCCAGCATGTTTCGGCGCCTATTGCTCGGCGGTTTTCGTGTCACGATCGCAGTTGTCGCGGTTTTCTTTTTCCTTTGGTGGTTTGGAGTGAAAATGCCGGGAAAAAATATCTCGAACGCGGCGCCACTCTCATCGGCGGAGATCAAGTTGCGTGACGAACTGATCGCCGACGTGCGAATCCTTGGCGAGGAAATCGGCGAACGAAACATGGCGCGGTATCCGCGGCTCAACGCCGCTGCGGATTTTATCGAGAATTCGTTTTCCCGCGCTGGGTTGCATCCGCGGCGCGACACATACGATTTGCACGGAAGAGCTTGTCACAACATCGAGGCGGAAATTCGTGGTGCTCGCCCCGAGATTCTACTTATTGGCGCGCATTACGATTCGGTGTTCGGATCCCCCGGCGCCAATGACAATGGCAGCGGCGTTGCTGCGATGCTCGCGCTGGCGCGCCGCTTCGCTCAAACACCGGCACAACGCACGCTGCGCTTCGTCGCGTTCGTGAACGAGGAACCGCCTTATTTTCTGAGTGAGCAAATGGGGAGTTTTGTTTACGCTGGCCGATGCAAAGCGCGCGGCGACCACATCTCCGCCATGATCAGTTTGGAAACGATCGGATATTTTTCTGACGCACCACACTCGCAAACTTATCCCGCACCCGGACTCCGTCTCTTTTATCCCACTGTTGGTAACTTTATTGGATTCGTCGCCAACGTTCATTCACGCGCGTTGCTGCGCCGTTCCATAGCTTTCTTTCGTAAACATGCAGGAATTCCTTCTGAAGGAGCTGCTCTTCCTGCGTTCATTCCGGGTGTCAGTTGGTCGGATCAGTGGTCATTCTGGCAGCACGGTTATCCCGGCATCATGGTCACGGACACCGCTCCATTTCGTTATCCGCATTATCACAGCGCGAGCGACACGCCCGATAAACTCGATTACGATCGTTTCGCGCTTGTCGTCAGCGGCATGCGGAACGTGATCGAGGGACTTGGCAAATAGTTGTAGCCGGGTCGGTGACCCCGGTCGGCGGATCACAAAACGCGCCGCGCGGATAGGGGGCGTCCCGCGCTGGTGATGATTGGGTAGCGCGAGCGTTTCGCGTGTTGGTTGCGGTGTCTCGCCGCAACAATCTTTTTCTTGCGCTGGACCATGGAATCCGGGCGCGGTCTAGAAAAGTCCGCAATGGCGGGACACCATCGCCAACACGCGAGACGCGTGCCCTACCCGGATGCACCGCTATAACGCGCGACGTGAATTGATCTTCGGCAGTAACCAGTCGAGCGCACGATTCAAATCTGCCAGGGATGCGCCTTCGACCGGATCGTTGTGATAAGCGCCAGGCAGTGAAATCACGCGCTTTTTGCCAGCGTAAGCGGCAACCACCAGCCGGTGAAAGCGAGGTGCAACCACTTCATCTTTCTCCGCAAGCAGAAACACTGCGGGCGCATGAATCGCCTTCGCATTTGAAACGCTGTCAAGTTCTCGTGGGATCTGCAACGCGATGGGACCCGCCAGCAACCAAAGATTCCACCAGCCAAACTGACGCAAGATCATTTGGCGCAGGGGCGGAGGGTTGTGCAGGATGAGCCCCGCGGCAGGCCGCTGCGCCGCAACATGGAGCGCGGCGCATGCGCCGAGACTCGCTCCGTAGAGCACGATTGGCTGGCTATTCGCATGGCGTTGCAATTCGTCGAACGCCGTGAGCGCTGCCGGCCCGATCCGCGAAAGTCGCGACGGACCCGTGCTACTGCCGAACCCGGGATAATTCATTCCCCAGATCTCCACGGCTCGATCGTTCCATTCGTCGGCTTCGGCTGCGACCCAGCGCTCCGCACGATCCGCATTGCCGTAGAACCGCAAAATGTAAATATCCGCACGGCCGTTTTGTTGCGCTCGCTGCGATACAGCCGTCCACAATTCCAATCCGCCATTTTGGAACGGCACCGCTTTTCGGACGGCGCCGCCCGCGTCAATCGGAGCCTTCGTCGGAAAGAGAATCAAATGATCGGGCAGGTGCGCGAAAAAGATCAAAATGAAATACGCAGCAACAATTGCGAGCGCAATGCGCGTTTGGCGCATGGACTTACCATTATCTAACTAACGGAACGGATTTATTTACCTATGACAGAAGACGTAGGCAACAAGCTTACGTTGCCAGGGCCGCTGGCGCCGCCCTCATTTCTTCCAAAAAACTTTCCGAAGCTCAATCGGCTTCGTCTTTTAGCATCGACTTGATCTGATCACGCAACTCCGGGGAATTCTCGTGACCATGGGCTGAAACGGCATGCTGTACCGCCGCATCAAGCACTTCCTCTTCCGTGCCGGAAATTTTCAGCGAGCAATTTTTTTCACTCGGATAATTCCGGCAATCGATTGATTTTCTTTGGGCTGCCATTGTGACCTCCAGTTTGATTAACTCTTCTTTAACTCTGTCAAATCCTTCAGCACTTGCTCGCTGTGGTCCGCCGGCTTGACGCCAGTGTACACCTTGGCGATTTCACCTTTTGGGTTAATGATAAACGTGTTGCGCGCGGCCAGTTTGCTCCCTTTGTAATCCATGACTGATCCGTAATCAGTCGAGACCTTAGCATTGGGATCGGCTAGTAATTTGAAATTGAGTCCTTCCTTCGTGCAAAACTCCTTGTGCGATTGCGCCGTATCGACACTTACTCCAAGAACTATTGCGCCGGCTTGTTCATACTTCGTAAGATCGCGCTGGAAATTCCTTGCTTCCATCGTGCAACCGCTCGTGAAATCTTTCGGATAAAAATAGAGCACCACCCATTTGCCGCGATAATCTTTCAGACTCACCTGACTGCCATCGCCGGTCGTCAGACTGAAATCCGGAGCGGGCGCTCCCGTTTCGGGCTGCTTTTGCGTATCGGTTGCTTGCACCAATGCCAATGTAATCAGCCCGACAATTCCAGATAAGAATATTTTCTTCATTTCATCGAGACTCTGCCATTTGTGCCAGAAATGCCAAGACCCGCGTTTCATATTTCTCTCGCGCTGTCCGATGAAGATCGACGTGCCCGGCGTTCGGCACGAACCAGAGCTGCTTGGGAGATCGCGCACGTTCAAACAAAATCTGCGTGTCAGCAGGCGTGGTTCTTCTATCTTTTTCGCCGCTCATAATGAGCATTGGGCACTTGATTGCGCTGATGAGACACCAAGCCGCCACTGCATCTGTTTCATTGCCAGCGGGGTCAGCATTCGGCCAAAACGACCGAGATAATTTTCCAACCGGTTGCGAGTTGCGATTTCGATGGTCGGATAGACTGCCTCGAGAACAAGCCCATCGACTTTAAGCGGCGGAGTCGCGAGCAACGCGGCTACGCCGCCTAACGAACTGCCGATAATTGCAACGTCATTGCTCGGAGCGGCACCGTGAACAAAATCGACGGCACCAAGAACATCCCCACTTTCTTTCCAGCCAAACGTAATGTGATCGCCTTTGGTTTCGCCGGTTGCCTGGAAATCAATCAGTAAAACCGAATAACCGGCGCCACGAAGAAAGCGTGCCCTGTCAACCATGCTCAATCGATTGGCGCGTATGCCTGGCAAAAGCAGAACTGCGCCGCGGCTGGTTGTGGTCGGGCACCACCAGCCGTGAACCGTTGCGCCTGAATTGCTTTTGATTTCAACCGCCCGAGCTCCTAAATCCTCCGGCGGTTTTCCGACATGCGTCTGAACTGGCGCGGCGAGCGCCCATCCAATCGCAAACACGACGGCGACTCCAACGATTGCCGCCGCTGCACTAACCGCGAGGAATCGTTTGATCATTTACGGTATTTTATTCGGCTCCGATTGAAAGCTTGCTCTCCCGGTCAGATTTGAGTCAATAAGGGTTCGATTATGTCAAGGCCGATGATCGCCGAGAACGTTCCAATCAATCCGGTGCGTTTACTCTTGGGCTTGATTGCCTGCGTAGGAATCGCCGCCACCTTTTTCACCCTGCTGTTTGGTTTCGCGTCTATTCCCGCAAATTCCGTCGGTGTGAAGACGCGCTTCGGCGCCTACCATGATCTCGTAAACCCTGGTCTGGCCTATGCCATTCCGTACATCGACGAGATTCACATCGTGCCGACGCAACGTCTCTTGAAGCTCGAGTTCGGTTTTACCTCGCCGAACGCGACCAATATCTACCAGGGCGATATGGAGCCGGGCGAAACCGAGACGATGATCACAGGCGACCTCAACACTGCGCTCGTGCCATGGGTCGTCCAGTATCGCATCACCGATCCGAAAATGTACCTGTTTGGCGCTCGCGAGCCTGAGAAAACGTTGCGCGATCTGTCCGAAAGCGTGATGCGCGAGGTGATCGGCGACCGCACCGTGGACGAAGTCCTCACGATCGGACGACACGATATTGAAACGTCGACTCTAAAACGTTTGGCCGATCTTTGCTCGCAGTACGGCTTGGGAATTCAGATCCAACAAGTGCAACTGGCAACAGTGCGTCCACCGCCGGTCGTGCAAGCCGCGTTCAACGAGGTCAACCAGGCGCAACAGGAAAAGCAGACTGCGATCAACCAGGCTTGGGCCGTTTATAACGATGCTGTGCCGAACGCGCGGGGACAGGCGAAGGAGCGAGAGAAGCAAGCCGAAGCGTATGCCTTCCGTCGCGTGAACGAGGCCAGGGGCGGAGCGCAAAAATTTTCCCTGTTGCTCGCCGAGTATCGCAAAGCGCCCGAGGTCACGCGTCGCCGTCTTTATCTTGAAGCAATGCAAGCGATTCTGCCGAGCTTGCAAAAGAAAATCATCATCGATGACAGCTTGAAGAGCATTCTCCAGACATTGCCGCTGCTGCCATCGGAGCAGCCCAAGACATCGCCATGAATGTAATCGATGTGACTCCACGACCTGCGGCCCTCTCGGCCATCGTGCGAGTTTTGCAAAGCCGGTTGATGTCGATCCTGGGCGTTCTTTTCATTTTGACCGCGCTAAAATGGGGAACGTTGCTGTTCATTGTCCATCAATACGAAACGGCCATCGTCACGCGTTTCGGCAAAATCATTCGCACCGTCACAACGCCTGGACTGAAGATAAAACTTCCGATCATCGACAAACTGCAGCGTTTCGATAAACGCATCCTCGCTTGGGACGGACCGCCAACCGAATGTCCCACGAAAGACAAGCTCTACATCATCGTCGATTGCTTCGCCCGGTGGCGCATCAGCGATCCATTCCTCTATTACAATCGCCTCAATGACGAACGCAGTGCGCTCTCACGTCTCGATGACATCCTCGGTAGCGAAACGCGCACTGCCGTCGCCGCGCACGATCTCGTCGAGATTATTCGGGTAACCAAAGGGCGAAAACCCTTGCGCGACGAGGAGCTTGAGAAAAGCGGCACGCTTCTACCCAGCTCCATTCCTGATATCGAGTTTGGCCGCGGCAAAATCGAGAAACAGATCACCGAACGCACGCGGCAAAAGATCGCCGACTTCGGCATCGAATTACTCGATGAACGCTTTAAGCGCAGCAAGTATAATCCAGCGGTCGCCGAGAAAATCATCGAACGCATGTCGAGCGAGCGGCACCAGATCGCCGCGCGCTTCCGTTCCGAAGGCCGTGGTGAAGCTGCGAATATTAGCGGCCAAAAAGAAAGCGACGTTGCATCGATCAGTTCCACTGCCACGAAGAACGCGCTCGAGACCGAAGGCAAAGCCGACGCCGAAGCCGCTTCCATTTATGCCGCAGCATTCAATCCTCCCGACGCGCAGGAACTTTACTCTTTTCTCCGCAGCCTCGACGTGATGCGCGTCGCGTTTGAAAAAGATACGACCGCTGTCATTTCTACCAACAGCGATCTAGGCCGAATGCTCAAATCGATGGCGGAAGCAACGGCTCCAACAAAACCGACGCATTGATCTCGCGCGTCTGGACGATCGGGCATTCGACACGACCCATTCAGGATTTCATTGCGGCTCTTGAAGCCTATGGGATCAAGTTGCTTGTTGATGTTCGAACCTTGCCGGGTTCGAAACGCTATCCCCCAGTTCAATAAAGAGGCGCTGGCAAAGTCACTGAAGGAACACGGAATTCATTATGAACATTTTGCTGAGCTGGGCGGACGGCGGAAACCTAGACCAGATTCGCGCAATACGGCCTGGCGAAACGCTTCCTTTCGCGGTTACGCCGATTACATGGAGACGGAGGAATTTCGCAAAGGTGTGAAACGGCTTGTCGATCTTGTTCGCCACGGGACGAATCCGTCCGAACGGCGGACAAACGATATCGGCCCAACAGCGATCATGTGTGCGGAAGCCGTCTGGTGGCGTTGCCATCGCGGGCTGATTTCCGATTACCTGAAAGCGGACGGCGTTGATGTGATTCACATTGTCGATGCAAACAAGACCGAGCCGCATCCATTCACGTCGGCAGCGCGCATCGTCGACGGCGCGCTTGGCTACGGGAGCGAGAGAGATCGTTTAGTTTAAGCGCGAATCGGACGCGGCTGATCCATCTCTGGCTAAACGCCGGCGAGGTTCACGCCATCTGCGGTGTGCAATGTAAGCCGGCACCGGCGGCGAGAGTCTCTCGCGCTCCATCATGCGCTCGGCCAGCCACTGAAACCATTCTGAGCCGGTCTCACGATTCTGCGCGCGCCGCCAGTCCTCCCCGTACACACGAAGCTTTTGCCACGACAAGAGAATTGGCCCACTAAAAAAATCATCCACCAGATCAAGCGTCACTTCGCGGCGAAAAACCAGTACACCGAGGCTTTCCCAAGTCAGCGAAACCAGGTAAACGGCATCTTCACCGTCAGGTCCAAGGACTTCGCGGATTTTCGCTGCATCCGCGCCATCCGGTAATGATAGCACGCGACGAAGTGCGCTAGTAAAAGCTGGGCTTTGGAATGATCTCACCAGCTCGAGCATCGATTCTCTTCGTCTCCGCTGGCGGTAATAACGAATCTGGGCGGCCGCGAAGATGACGCCGGCGGTAACCGCAAAAGCGTTGATTAGATTTGCAAGGGTCGAGATGTCCACTTCAGCGCGGATCGGTTACGCGGCCCAGGAAGAAACACACCCCACTGGGCACGTGCTGGATTGCGTAAACGAATGGCCGATCGACTCTCACCTCGATCGGTTTTGGTTTTGGCCCGGCTATCGCTGTCGCTTTCATCATCACCACCGCCGTGGCTGCGGCCGCTTCTGTTCCCTTTTCATCAACTGCGATGAAAGTTTTGTGAAAAACATTGGAGATGTAGAGATAATCATCCGGCTTCCGTGGCGCGATCCCATCGAAATTCGCGGTGCCTCGTGGAATATCAAACGCGCTTTTCATTCCAAGCGCCTGAAGTTTTTCTGCTAATGCTATCGTCGGCGGCTCGAATTTGAACTTTGGCAGATGAAGATCGACTTCCTCTCGCGTTTCGAGCTTTGCGCATTCTGCCAGCATGCTTGCAGTCAGCTTCGATTCGAGCGCGCGCAGACCATTCACGTCGTCGGGAAGAAGAACGAGAAACTGAAGATCGTTGCCAACGTAGGGAAGGCTTACCGCGATGAATCC
>WNGJ01000396.1_pt1 | contig 38628 bp, 29 predicted proteins | sample 5400611 | NCBI WGS metagenome assembly WNGJ01 (sample SAMN13153375, study PRJNA577476) | soil metagenome | isolation source: 40 cm soil or saprolite under Garry oak tree replicate 1 | place: USA:California | collected 2016-06-15
TATTGGGCATAAGCTCAAGTATAAATGAGCTTGGGATACCCATTTCACATGTGGTGAGAAGTGTCACGTTTGCTGCACATCTATCGTATACAACTGTATGGATGTTAGCAATCACTAGAGCAATCTAGGATTCTGCTCAAGCACTTCTGCACAAGCGAGATGCAGATGCCTTTGGACTACGCTTTGAGATATAGGAGGAGAGTATGAAACACGACGAATTCATCGGACATGTACAGCACTATGCACGTCTGCCTTCGCGTGGAGACGCTGAGCGCGCCACACGTGTCACATTGGAGACACTCGGAGAACGCCTTGTTGGAGGGGAGCCAAAAGACCTCGCCTCGCAGTTGCCACCAGAGATTGGATTACATCTGCTCCGGTACGCTGGCATGTGGGAACGCTTCTCCCTGGATGAGTTCTTTAGAAGAGTGAGTGAGCGTGAGGGGGAGGACCTGCCGCAAGCGGTCTTTCATGCGCGAGCGGTCATAAGGGTCCTAAGCGAAGCGGTCTCCCCGGGAGAGATCAACGATATCCTCGCTCAACTGCCTCCCGAGTTTGATCGCTTCTTTCGAGAAGCGATCGAAGGGCCGCTGCCTGGCTAGCTGCTCACCATCCACTCAGGCGGTCGCTGAGAGTAGAGAAGCCAGCCAGGTTTTCGATGACAAACTGACGAAATTTCTGAGTCACTCGCGACACGAAGATGAATATGGCTTCGCTCCGCCAGGCGGTGTTGCGGAGGCACTACCAGCAAATAGAGGAAAGAGACAAGAAAACGAGGAGTGAGCATGCGAACAATTGCGATCGAAGAACATTTCCTGGCCGATGGGTTCAGAGAGGTGATGAAGAGAGACACTCGCAGCCAGGGAAGGGGCTCGAATGCGGCATTCGTCGCCGAACAGCAGGCGAAGCTTGCTGATCTTGGCTCGACTCGTTTGAAGGATATGGATGCGGGCGGTATCGATCTCCAGGTGATCTCTCACACGGCGTCAGGCATCGCGCCACTTCCTGGTGGCGAGGGCGTGAGGTTGGCGCGGGAAGCGAATGATCAATTAGCCGCCGCCGTCGCCGCTCATCCCGATCGTTTCGCTGGATTTGCCACCCTGCCGATGACAGATCCAGAGGGCGCTGCCGATGAGCTGGAGCGGGCAGTGCGTTCGCTTGGATTTAAAGGGGCCATGATCAATGGCACGACACATGGGCGTTTTCTGGATGATCGTTCCTTCCTGCCGATTTTGGAGCGAGCCGTAGCCCTGAGTGTGCCGATTTACGTTCATCCTGGGGTGCCACCTGCGGCTGTGCGGGAGGCATACTATTCAGGCTTCGATCCGGCGGTGAACTTCTCTTTGTCGACTGCCGGTTGGGGCTGGCACTCCGAGGCGGGCATTCATGCACTGCGACTGATCCTGGCCGGTGTGTTCGATCGCTTGCCGACCTTGCAGATCATCATTGGGCATATGGGGGAGATGATTCCTTTTGTGCTCGCTCGCATCAATAACGTGCTCACGCCTGTGGCAAAGCATTTGCAGCGCACAGTGCCTGAGTACTTTTTGCAAAACTTCTACATTACAACCAGCGGCTTCTTCACCGACCCACCGCTTTTGCTCGCCCTGCAGGTCATAGGGGCCGATCGCATCATTTTCTCGGTCGATTATCCCTATAGTACGAATGAGCAAGGGCGAGCGTTCCTGGATAGCGCATCCGTCAGTCCGGCGGATAAGGAGAAGATCAGTCATCTGAACGCTGAGCAGCTCCTGAAGCTTGCGCAAGCATAGTACTTCAAAAACGACTATCCAATCAAAGAACGGCAAGGATACCGGGAGAGGCTTTAGCTGGCCGCCGCGCGAAGCGCAGAGAGGTCGGTCAGCAGGCCTTCGAAGCGTTCCCGGCCAAGCGCGTGCTCGATCCTTGCCTGTGCTTCTTGCCACAGCGGCCAGGCACGACTGAGAGCCTGATCCACATATGGACTCTCGGCCTATCCAAGCGGTACCACCCACGATGGCTTCATGGGAAACAACGTCTTTAGCACCAGTTCGGCCTCATCTTTTACCCATACATCCGGGTAAGCGTAACGCAGATCATCCAGGCCGCGATAGCCAAACAGCAATTGCAAGAACACGAGCGGTGGGAACCCCGCGTCCTCGATGGTCGAATAGGCCGGGCTGCGCCAGGATTCAGCCAGCTTCAATGTACCATCCTCGAAAGCCAGGCGCAGTCCGCTGCGATACAGGGTGATGTGCAGTTCGCCGCTGTAGCGTCCCAGTGGCGATTCCAGCAACCGCCGTTCCAGCACGGGCGCGATATGCCGCAGGAAACGCGGCACATCAGGCACGCGCACATACCAGGCATAGGGCGGCACACGCCTGGTGGTGAGCGCGCTCCCCAGTACATCATATACAGGATGCGTGACACCCAGGTTAAAGCTGATCTCGTGCAGCGGACCTGCCCCCGGCTTCGCCTTCAATTGTTGTCCCTGCACGGCCAGGGCGCGCAAAATAGGCGGCAGGACTGCACGCAAGTTCACTTCCGGCCTGACTTCCAGGGCGAAGACTGCCATGTGCTTCCCCCAGCGCACAACGGGCGTTAACAGGAAGCCTACTGCCATCCCTGCGTGATCAATGATGATCTGCAAGTGCCAGTTGTCGTCAGTTTCAAGTACGTTCCATATGCTGAGATGGTAGTGCAGCCAGTTCGCCTCGATAGGCGAAGTAACGATGCTCTCGCGCCGGCGGCGGTCGTACAGCTCCAGAATCAACTGGATATCCCCTTCAGTCGCGTCGCGCAGCGTGTATGGCTCAGGTTCGTTTGCTTTTGCGGCAGGGATAAGCGAGAGGTTCGTTACCCTTCTCCCGTCCAGATTCAGCGCGTATTCATAACCAAACTGGCGATAAAAGTAGCTGATGCCCGTAATGCCCTGGGCCAGGTGTCCCTCGGCCTCACTGCGCGCGTGGATCTCCTCGAACAGGGTGCGCACCAGCCCGCGATTGCGATAATCGGGGTCGGTTGCGACAATCTCGGGTCGGCCAAAGCCAAAGCGTATCCCTTCGTACTCCCATGTCTGCGACCAGAAGCAGGTGCAGGCGACAATCCGGTGCGCCGTGCGCCGTGTATCCTCAACGACAATAAAATCGCGTGGCCCCATCAAGGGGTGCCGGCCGCTCATCAACTCGGGCACCAGGTTCTCAAGATGAGTATTGGGCGGCTCGTCCGCGCCGTCACGGAAGACCATGCTGGTGAGATACACGATCTCCTCAGTATCGTTTGCCTCCGACCAACGCAGGAGAAGACCATTACCGAGGTCGCGTTTGACACGTAAATCGTAGTGTGCAGGTGATAGTTCAGTTGACATAACAATTGCCTCATTTCTCTGCAAAAAAGCCTGTGGAAAAGACAGGAAAAAACATGGACCGTCGTGCTGCACGCAGCGCTGGCGCGAAAGTGAAAGGGAATGTTAACCTTTCAGTGGAAAAAGAGCAGACTTTCCCCGGCAAATGAACACAAAAAGGCTCTGGGCTGTGTCAATGCTTCCGGGGAAACCATGTAGGGGGAGGAGCGCTGCGAAGGAGCATGATCCACCCCGGTAATGCCTGGTAAGCGTGCTGTCTCATAGAGGGATCACTTCCTTCGTCTGGTCAATCAACTTATGTACCTGTTTCAACTATACCGGTTGTTTGCTGTTTTGTCAAGCTGAACAATCAAATTGATCCTGCTCTTTCCCTAAACATCCTCGGTTAGACCGCACAGTTTTGATCTTTCCATCGTCTAACTAGTGTACATCCAACCGGGTGCGACCCGATATGGTGAATGGAGGGCACTCTCAGGTTGGCACAGACGATGAAAAATGATTGGATCATACTTGATCTGAGAACGAGAAGGAGTGAGAAATAATGGGAAAATTATCGCTTCGTCAACGCATCGAGGAGGTGTCCCTTTCATGAGTCATCCATCCATCACCCCAGAAGAGCGCTTTGCAGTGAGTACCCCAACTCTCCGCATGATCTTAGGCGGCAAGACGAGGAAGAGGCTTGGAACGCGGTGGTGAACTGGTTTGAAATCTTCCTCTCTTCCCCTGGTCTAACTTAATGGTTGACACAAATACGAGTCGCTGCTATGCTAACATGGGGACAGATGCAAAGAAGCTATTTCAATCGGCAGGGAAAACAGATGCATGAACCGCGAACGCGTCATCGATATCATGACAGGGGCTTTTGAGGAATCAACATCCTATCACGTCCTTGCGGGCAGATCGCCTGACAACAGCTGGAAGAGAAACTCCTTCAACCGTCATCGATTAGGCCGTTGAACAACAATGGGACACTTCACGAGAAAGAGGTCATAGGAAAAAATGGCAACACGCGGCGAACCCTCCAACAGCGATAATGTTTACTTTAACGACCCGGAAAACGTGGCTGAAATGGCGCGCCTGCTCGGGCAAGATCGCCTCATCACGAAAGGGATGGGTGGGCTCTTCTCCGAGCGATTTGATCTTTCCGGTATCCACCGCATCCTCGATCTTGCCTGCGGTCCTGGAGGTTGGGCCCTGGAGGTCGCCTTTACGTATCCCAAGATTGAGGTAGTAGGGGTCGATGTCAGCCGGGCGATGATCGACTACGCAAATGCACAAGTGCGGGTGCAAGGTCTGAACAATGCCAGTTTCCAGGTGATGGATATACAGAAACCGCTGGATTTCCCCGACGGCTCCTTTGACCTGGTCAATGCCCGCTTCATTAACTTTCTCCCCGCAGCGGCCTGGCCGCGGCTAATGCAGGAGCTCAGGCGCATTACCCGACCTGGAGGTGTCATTCGTCTCACAGAAAGCGAGTGGTGGTATTTCACTAACAGCCCTGCGTTGGAGAACCTGAACGCTATGATCATACGCGCTCTCAAACTACAGGGAGAAAGTTTCTCTCAGAGTGGGCGCTTTACGGGCGTCCTGCCGATGTTGGGACGCTTCCTACTCGACGCAGGCTGCGTCAACGTCAACTACAGATCGCACGTGATTGATTACTCTTACGGAACCGAGGCGTATGAAGGCTTTCGCCATGATGCTGCCATCGTCTTCAAATTGTTCCAGCCCTTTATCGTTAGGATGGGAGTCGCCACGCAGGAGGAAGTGAACCAGCTCTACGAACAGATGCAACTCGAGATGATGAAAGATGACTTCCGCGGTCTTATGTTACCGCTCACGGCATGGGGTGAGAGGTCGTAATGGACGACAGCCAGATCCATGTAACAATGGACGAGTATGCAGGCACCATGCTTGATCACATCCCTGCGGGAGTGGCACTCTTCGATGCCAGGGATTTGCGTCTCCTGGCCGCCAACAAGCTCTTCCACCGATTCTTCGAGACGCATCATCTTCCATCCAGGGACGCCGAAACAGTCATCGGACACATCCTCACTGCGTGGCTGTCTGCTACGGATCCGACAGATGCGGCGGCCCTGATCGCTATTTTCCGCAATGTCGCTGAGACAGGCATATCCTATCAAACAGAGGAGTACCCTGCTCCCGTTCTCAATCGTGGCCAGATTTATTGGAACTGGTCTCTCCATCCAGTACGCAATGAACACGGGCACATCATTCAGCTGATCTTTCACGGGAGTGAGGTGACGGCGCACTTGCCAGCGCGCCAGCAGGCCGAACAGGCTCATACATCGCTTACTCAGGCGCATTCTATAACAGCAGCAATTGCACATGCCCGTTTACATACAGCGGTCGAGGACGAAAGCGCACGGCTCCGTGCGATCCTTGATCAGTTGCCCGAAGGCATACTCCTGGTGGAGGCTACCGATGGTAACATCAGTTATGCCAACGCCTCCGCCGCAACAATACTAGGCACCCCCGTAAAAGACCTTGTCGGCGTCTCGTTCCATCAGCATGCCCGGAGCCACTCATTGAATGATGTACATGACCGGCAAGCGCTGCCGTGGAATTTCGTTGTCATAAACGCCCTCTTCGGAAAGACCGCCAGCAGTCAAGAAACGGTCGTGGTAAAGCCGGACGGCAGCACGCTGATAATGCTGAGTTCCAGCGCGCCCCTGCGCAATGAAGAGGGCTTCATTACCGGGGCGGTAATCGTCTTCCAGGATATTACCGCCCAGAAAATGCTCGAACGACAAAAGAACGCATTTCTCTCGCTCGCTAGCCACGAACTGCGCACCCCGATCACCGCGATCATGGGCTTCGCAGAAATACTGCAACTGAAAGACGTCCAGGAAGAGGGCCTGGACCCGATCAGCCAGCGCGCTATCACCCAGATTGTCGCGCAGAGCGATCAACTGACACGCTTGATCGATGAGATGCTCGACCTGACTCGTCTTGAAAACGCTCAGCTGTCGTTAGATTGCGCCTTGCACGATCTGCATGCCACTCTGAAAGAGGCGATTGAAAGTCAGGAGATCACTGCCAGGGATCATAGCATCCGACTGGCATCGAAAGGCCTTGCCGCGACCGATAGGGTGATAGGGTACTTCGATGAGCAGCGAGTTATGCAGATCATGAACAACTTGATCAGTAACGCGATCAAATATAGCCCCAATGGCGGCGAAATCGAGGTGGGATTGCAGCGCACCCCTGAAAATCCGGACGAAGTGCTGATCTGGGTTCGAGATCATGGCATCGGCATTCCCAGGAACGAGGTTCACCTCATCTTCCAGCGATTTCACCGGGCAAGCAACCTGGATAAGTCGATGAGCGGCTTAGGCATGGGCCTGTACCTGGTGAAAGAACTGGTCACACGCCATGAAGGGCATGTCTGGGTTGAAAGCGCGGAGGGAGAAGGATCAACGTTTTATGTCCTCTTGCCTTTAAAGAAAGAGCGGCATTTAAACAGGATTTCAACCAAAAGGTGAAGAGGCACATTGCATAGGCGACGAGTTCCTCATAGGCGTCTTGAGCCTTCTCCCAGGCGTTGAGGAAGGCATAGGCCCGCCCCAGGTAGGCGTAGAGGTGTTCGACCTCCGAGGCCCCCAGCACGCTCTGCAGCCGCTGCTGCTCCAGGAGCAAGGCGCGCCTGTTCGAAGTGCCCGATGGCGTCGTCGACGGCAAAGACGGCTACCGCCTCATCCCTCGCTTCTACGCTGTAGCGAGTGGCGGCCTCGGCCTCTCCGGCCGCCAGCGCGTGATAGGCCAGCTCGGAGGGCCTCGCTCCCTCGCTGTGCAGCAGGGCCAGGGCACGCTGGTGCAAGACGAGCCGCCGCACCTGGCCCAGCTCGGTGTAGACCACATCGTGGATCAGGTCATGCGCGAAGCGATAGCGGCCAGGCCGGCCTGCCCCCGCGTTCTCCTCGCGTAGAAGGCCACTGCCGACGGCCTCCTCCAGCGCCTCCACGCCTGCCTGCACCCCCACCTCGGCCACCTGCCACAGGTGCTCGGCAGTCGCCTGGGTCCCCAGCACGGCACTGGCCATCACCAACTGGCGCGCGGCCGGCGTGAGCTGCGCCAGGCGCGCCTGGATCATGGCGCGCACCGAGGGCGGTAACAGCTCGCGCCGGGACTGCTCCTGCACGACGGCCGCGGCCGTTTCCACGTCCAGCTCGAGCCTCCAGGTGCCATCCGCACTCGGCCGTGGCACCAGCCACTCTCGCTCCCGCAACAGCTTGAGCGTCTCCAGCAGGTACAACGGCTGCCCCCCCGTCTGCGCAAACAGGAAGTCGCCCAGCCGGGCCAGCGGCATCTCCAGCTCAGGCGAAGGGTGTGCCCCGGGCCCACTGGCGGCGGGGCGAACAAGGCCATACTTACGCTGCTCACCTCCAGTCTTCGTGCTCTGCTCCTCTTTCCCGACGATGGCCTCAAGAAGCTGGAGGGTCTCGGCCTGGCTGAGCGTCTGCAAGCTGACCTGGGTGACCGGCAAGTCCCGTCCCAGGTCGGCCAGCTGGGCGGAAAGCTGCGACTTCGGCTCCAGCCCTTCACTGCGCATTGTGCCCAGCAAGAGCACCCGGCTGCCATGCCTGATCCAGAACCGTCCCAGGTAGCGTACCAGGTCGAGGGAGGCTCCATCTATCCAGTGCAGGTCATCCAGCAGCAGCACCAGCGGCGCGCGCTGTGCCAGAGCGTCTAGCAGGCGTGCCACCGCTTCAAACAGCCGCACCTTGGCTGCCAGCTCATCCTCGGTGGGGGCAGGCAGATTGGGGGAGCGCACCCGCAGCTCCGGCAGGATGTGCGCCAGTTCGGCCAGCCACAGGTCGTCCAGCAGATCCTCCGGCGCGTTTTCCGCCTCCAGCCGCGGCCGCAGGGCCTCCACCAGCGGCTGGTAGGGCAATCGTCCCCTCATCTCGAAGGTCTGTCCGCTCAGGACATCAGCGCCCTGGGCGCGGGCCCAGCCCGCAAACTCGTGGGCCAGCCGCGTTTTGCCGATGCCGGCCTCGCCCACGACGAGCACCGCCTGCGGTTGCCCCTGCCGCGCCTGCTGGTAGCGACCGACGAGCTGGCTGAAGGCTGCCGCTCGTCCGACCAGCGGGGCAGACAACTCGCCTGTCGGCCGGCTCCTTGCTGTGGTGAAAATGGAGGGACGGGCAGGGGAGTTCCCCCGGCGGGCAGCCGCGGTGGCGCGAATGCGCTCAGCCAGGGCGACGGTGTCCGCTGACGGCTTGACCCGCAACTCCTCGGCCAGACGCGCCCGGCAGGTGGCATAGACCTGCAAGGCAGCGGTCTCATCGCCCAGCGCCAGCTGCACACGCATGAGGCGGCGATAGGCCTCCTCCTGCAGCGGATCGAGGGCCAGCCAGTGGCTGAGGGTAGCTCGGGCCCGCTCCAACTCCCCGGCGGCTTCCTGCCAGGAGGAGAGCCGCTCGCAGAGCAGCTGCAGGCGCATCTGCCACTGCTGCTGCTGCCGCTTGACCCACTCGTCAAAAGGAGCGTCCTCGCCCAGCCAGAAGCCATCGAGGAAAGGCCCGCGCACCAGGGAGAGGGCGAGCTGGAACTTCGCGACCAGGGCGGCGCGCTGCTGCTCAGCGGGGACCGTGGAGTGCAGCTGGGCTTCTTTCCAGGCTTGCTGCACCACGTCCAGGTCCAGCTCGAGAGGGGCCTGCGGGTTCAGGCCGACGAGTTCACGCTCACTGAGCAGATGGCTGGGTGCAGCAGGCGAGGCGCCGGCGTCGGCAAACAGGCTACGCAGCAAGGCAATAGCGTTGCGCAAGGCTGTGCGCGCAGCATGGGGCTCACTGTCAGGCCACAGCAAGGCGGCCAGTTTGCCACGAGGATGCATGCCGCCTTCGACTGCCAGGTAGAGCAGCAAGGCCAGCGCCTTGCGCAAGGCAAAGGTGAGGCGACCGCCGTCATGAAACACTTCTGGTGGGCCGAGCATGGCCAGACGTAACAGATTCATGGGATGTTCTCCTCCAGGCTAACGGATGTGGCACCTACGTTGTCGTGTCCTCTCCCCTTATGATTCCAGCTTGCCATGCATGACCAGGAGCTTAAGGAATTCCCAGCGACGCACTATGGCAACACGATCACTGCCACCCGATTGGTACCATTGCCTGAGCCAAAGCAATGAAACAATTTCTTCAGAGGTGAAGCCGCATTGGGCAAGCCTCTTCCTTTCAGCGACAGCTGCATCTGCGTCGGTAGCCATCTCACGTTGTTCTTCAACAGGTTTCTGTCTATTCATCTTGCTATCCTTTTGCTTGAGAGGGTATGCGGGATATAGTTGTGTGCATCATCTCCTCCTCTCGTCAATTGTATTGCTTCACTGCCACGATGCAGTAATCGTCTGCTCTCCTGGTAATCCAGCGATGACCACTTCCAATAGCTCAGGCTGCTTTGCACCCCATAGTGATACGTCTGTGATCCTCTACTGAGAGTTTAAGGTGCTGAGCATACTAACACATCGGCAAAGCAACGTATTTGTGTTGCCTACCTGTGAGTGACGAGAAGGTGACGAGGAATACCGTATGATGATGAGTTACCTAGGTAAGCGCGTCGGCCTTGCCGACGTGGTGCGTGCGAGCAGCGAGGGAAAGGAAAGCGCGTGAGGAAGCTAGACAAGCTTCTGCTTGAGAGCGTAGTGCATCGCGGCATGGCGAGAGGTGACGTTGAGTTTCGCATAAATGGAACGCAAGTGCGCATTGACGGTGCGTGGACTGATGACCAGTGCTTCAGCAATCTGGGCGTCGGTGAGTCCATGGGTCAGCAGGCGCAGCACCTCCACCTCTCGCCCGCTGAGTCCGTCTGGATAGGCTGGCGAAGCTTCCATATGCATCCGGGACTGGGAGCGCGTCTGAGCAGCGAACAGTGGCTGTCGTCCTTGTACTGTGAGGAGGGCCGCCCCAAGGGCGGCCTCTGCCGTCATCGCCCGTCCTTGCGTCAATGCTTTGGCAAAGACCCGCGCCCCAAGCTGAGCGCGAGCAGCGGCGACCGAGCGTTCATAGCTAGCACGTTCGACAGGTGGGAGCGGGGCTGTGACTGCTTCCCGCAGGGCCTCTGCCGCTCCCCACAGTCGTGCGGACCACAGGGCCCCAGCACCGACCACCTCTTGTGGGCGTCTTGACTGTGGGATAGATCCCTCTGCCTCGTCAGAGCCCCGCGTTGTCAGCAGGCTTGCCGCTCCCTCCAGGCACAAGGCCAGTAAGCCCTTGTGGCTCGCGTCCCTGGCAAGCGCCAGGCCCTCCTCACACAGGGTAGATGCCGCCGCGTCGTCGCCCTGGACAGCGGTCACCCGCACTAACAGGGAGAGCGATTCGACCAGGCCAGCCCGATGGCCCATCTCCCTGGAGAGCCTGAGACTCTCCTCAACGCGTGAGCGGGCCGTGACCGCATCCCCCTGATTGAGCGCGACCTGCCCCATCAAGGAGAAGCAGAGGGCAAGACCCACCTTTTCGCCCGACTCCCTGAAGAGGGCCAGGCTCTCCTCAAGCAGCGAGCTGACGGTCGCCTGATCGATCTGAGTAACAAAGCGCACCTGTGCCAGGCGCATGAGTGAGAAGGCCATGCCCCGTTTGTTCCCTAACTCTCTGAAGAGGGCCAGGCTCTCTTCAAACAGAGCATGTGCTCTGGCATACCCACCTCGGTCGAGCACTCTCTGTCCTGACACGCCAAAAGCATAGGCTGTGCCTTCCTGGTGATTCATCATCCTGAAGAGCAGCAGACGGTCCTCTTGCGGGGAAGAGGTTCGTGCAGCCTCCCCTTGCTCCAGGAAGACACGTCCCAAATGGTAAAGAGACCAGGCCACGCCCTCCTTGTTGTGGCTCTCGCTGGAGAGCGCCAGACTCTCTTCAAGGAGCGAACGAGCCCGAGCATTCTCGCCCTGTTCAATAGCCCCAAACCCCAAGGCTTGGAGGACGGAGGCGAGGCCTTCCTGGTCGCCCAGCTGCCGGAAGAGCGTCAGGCTTTCTTCGAAGCGTGAGCGGGCCAGGACGTAGTCGTTCTTCCTGTAAGCGACCAGCCCCAGTCTGTGGAGCGACCAGCCCATCCCTCGGATATCTCTGGCCTCCTGATACTGCCGTAGTGCCTGCTGGCACAGGACCCCTGCCCGATCAAAGTCACCTTGTATCAAGGCCAACCACCCGGCACTCTTGAGTGCCTTCGCACGCATGGATAGCGGAACCCCTTCGCTGCTCGCCAGTGCCCGCTCCAGCCATCTCCGTCCCTCGTTCAGCCACCCATACACCTCGCAGGAGCGCTCAAGCGCCCCTGCCATACGCAAGGCCGGTTCCATGCTCTGTCCTGCCTCTCCTTGCTCTAATGCCCAGGTGAGCGCGGTTCGCATGTTGTCAAGCTCCTGCTCCAACCGGGCCAACCACTGCTCCTGATCGACTCCGAACAGGTGTGGCTCGGCCTCCTCTGCAAGGCGCAGATAGTACGCCGTATGCGCCTGCCGCGTCTGCTTCAGCTCACCACACGCTTGCAGGCGCTCCAGCCCGTACTCGCGGATGGTCTCCAGCATCATCAAACGCGGCTTCTCACCCTGCACTGCCTGGTGCAGCAACTGCTTGTCCAGCAGCGAGCTCAGCCCGTCCAACACCTGGGCGCTCTCTCCCCCAAGCTCGCTCTCTACAACCTCCACCGCCTCCAAAGTGAAGCCGCCGGCGAAGACCGAGAGCCGGCGGAAGAGCCGCTGTTCCTCCGCTGTGAGCAGATCGTAACTCCACGTGAGCGTGTTATACAGCGTATGCTGCCGCATAGGCAGATCGCGTGGCCCCCCCGTCAAGACCTCGAACCGATGCTCCAGCCGCTCCAGCAGGGCTGGGAGGGACAGCAGTTTGAGCCGGGCGGCGGCTAATTCCAGGGCCAGCGGCAAGCCATCCAGACGCCGGCAGAGCTCGACGATGCGCAGGGCATTCTCAGAAGTCAGCTGGAAGGTGGACTGGACCTCCTGTGCTCGCGCAATGAACAAGGCGACTGCCCCATAGCGTGATACGGTCTCGCAGCCAGGCAGGTGCTGCGGATCCGGCACGGTCAGCGGCAGGACGGCAAACTCGCGTTCGCCGCGCACATGGAGGACTTCACGACTCGTCACCAGCAGCTTCAGGTGAGGACAAGCGGCTAGCAGGTCCACCAGCAGCGGAGCGGCTACCACGACCTGCTCAAAGTTGTCCAGCACGAGCAGCAGGTGCTGGTCCCGCAGCATTGCTCGCAACTGCTCCCGCGTCGGTTGCGAGCTGCTTTGTCGCAAGCCGAGGGCCTGTACAAGAGTGGGCAGGACTAGCTCGGCCTCATGAATGGGGGCCAGCGAGACGAAACAGACCCCATCGGGGAAGTCAGGCCGCATCGCGTCGGCGATCGTCAGGCCCAGGCGCGTCTTGCCCACGCCCCCAGGCCCGGTGAGGGTCAGTAAGCGCACCTCTGGCCGCCGCAGCAAGGTACAGGCGGCCACGACCTCCCGCTCCCGCCCAATCAGCGACGTGAGCGACTCCGGCAAGGGGGAGGAGCGTCTTCGCACGAGATCCGAGGTTGTTCCGCGTTCGGCCGGGTGCCACGAGATAGCTGTGGGAGGTTGTAAGGAATGCTCGCTGTCCCCAGTGGACCCTGCATGGCTCTGCAGAGCAGGCGGGGCAGGCTCCTGCTCATCTACGTCGACCTCGCTTTGGGCGGCAAGGGTCGCTGCCACAGCGTTGAGCCGTTCGAGGGTCAACTCCTCCGACTTGCCTAGATAGACGCGACGGAGCTTGCCGTGCCGCTTGTGGTAGGCGCGCCAGTACCACCCCCCGCGCTTGTTGCCTGCCTGCTCTTTGCGCACCTGAAAGGTGCTGCTGTCACTACGAAAGGCGAAGACGGTGGCCATCCGCAGCCAGGCATACCAGACTGCGCTTCCCACTACCAGGGTCTGTTCGTGTCCCTCTTGCTGATAGCTCAGCGTATCCCCCCGTACAATAGGTGTGGTTTGCACCATGGACCTTACCTCCGTCAGACGGACTGCCTACCACTCTTATCCATTCCCGAACAGGATAGCACATGTTCGGAACCTTGTCAGTACTGCTCGTGATAGTCCGATGGTCTTGAAGCACCTGAGGTCATCCCGAACAGGATAACATATGTTCGGAACCATATCAGGGCGATCGCATTGCTGATAAGTGTGCGTCCATTTTTTGTATGGAGAATAGGTACCAATGAATCTGCCCAGCTACCACTGTGCTCCAGGCTCCCTACAAGAGCCCATCCGGCGCGTGTTCCCATGTCTTGGGTCGATCTGCAAACTCCGCTCGGACTTGTGTGGTATCGAACTCACCCAGATGCGTCTGCACCAGGCTGAAGGTCTCCTCAATGAGTTCATGGAGCTGGTACACCCCGGCCAGCGGGTCGATGCCGACGATGCCGAAGACTTGTTTGCACCGGGTGGCAAGATTAGGCAGGACGATATGCATCTGCCCTATCAGCCGGTCGATCCACTGAAACCCAGGATAGTAGATATGGTTCAGTCCCATCAGCACGAGGAGGATGCGCTTCTCGGTCGTACAGAAGGAATCGTAGAGGGCCAGCAGATCGTTGCGCTCTGCCAGCATCTCCTGGCCCCAAGCGGGGCAAAATAGCAAGTGCGCTCGGACCATGGCCGCTCCCAGTTCGTGTGGATACACCGACGCTTTTCTCTGCCAGTGTCGGAGCAACATTGGGTTATAGAGGGGAAAGGCCGAGAGGAGTGTGGCAATGTGCTGCTGTTTGAGCAGGGAGGGATCATAGTGCTCCAGTACATCGGCCAGGATACGTTCCATGGTCTCGACAGTCGAATGCCGTACGTCGACGGTGACCTCGTCCGCTTGGTAGACCTCTGACCACTGGTCTGCTCCACTGTTCGAGGGAAAACGTCGCCAGCGTTTTCCCTCGACCCGTTCGATCACGTCCCTGCCTTCCTGTTCTGTAGGTGGAGCGGCCCAGAAGACCCCGAGGTCGATATCAGAGTAGCGGTCGGCACATCCCAGGGTGACTGAACCTAGTACGGCAATCGCGGCCACCTTGGGGTTCGCACTGTAGTGCGGCGCGAGTTGCTGCGCCAGGGCATGTCGCCATGCAGTTGCTTCATTCATTTTATAGACCTCCTGTTTAGAGAACGCCTTGTGGAGATAGATGTTTGGAATCGGAGTGTTCCTCTTCTGCTCATAGTCTAATGCATTGGACACGGCAGTACATCGGCAGAGCAACGTATTTGTGTGGCCGCTCTTGAGGAGAAGGAAATGCCTCAGGTTGAAGGGTTGCCTAGGTAAGCACGTCGGCCCTGCCGGCGTGGTGCACGCGAGCAGCGAGGGAGGGGAAAGCACGTGAGGAAGCTAGACAAGCTTCTGCTTAAGGGCGTAGTGCGTCGCGGCATTGCGTGAGGTGACGTTCAGCTTCGTATAGATCGAGCGGAGGTGGGCATTGACAGTGCGAGGACTGATGACCAGCGCTTCAGCGATCTGGGCATCGGTCAGTCCTCGTGCGAGCAGACGCAGCACCTCCACTTCGCGCTCGGTCAGTCCGTTCGGAGAGGTTGGCGAAAGCCGCTTTTGAGCATTCGTCCTGGGCTTAGCGGGAGGCTGGTTGGAGAACAGCAGCTGTCCTTGTGCTGCAATGGCTTGCTCCGGCGTCATCATCCGTCCCTCGGCCCATGCGGCTGCAAAGGTCTGCTCCCCGAGTTGAGCCCGTGCGGCGGCCACCAACTGCTCATCATCGGCACGCTCACCAGGCAGGATGAAAGGATCGTGTGGACTGCTGGTCTCGTGCAGAGATTGCGCTGCCCCCCAGAGCCGGGCTGCCCGGACGACTTCCCCTTGCCTGGCAACCACCCCTGCTAACCCTTGCAGACAGGAAGCCTGACCTCTTGTATCGCCCGACTCCCTGAATATAGCCCAGCTTTCCTCATATAGGGCTTGTGCTGCGCCGTTGTCACCCTGCACAGTTGCTACACGCACCAAACGGGAAAGTGCCCAGGCGGCGTTTCGCCGCTCCCCTACCGCTCGAAAGAGGGCCAGGCTCTCTTCGAACAGCGGCTGTGCCCTGGAAGCCTGGCCCCGCTGGAGAGCACATCGCCCTAGCAGATCGAGCGTACGGGCTAAGCATCCCCTGTGATTGATCGCTCTGCACAACGCAAGACTTTCCTCTCCTAGAGCATAGGCGCCCACAACATCGCCCTGGGCAAAGAGCGCGCCCCCCAAATAATACAGTGCCCAGGCGATGCCCTCCTTGTTACCCAGCTTCCTGGAGAGCGCCAGACTCTCCTCGAGCAGTGCGCGGGCTCTCATGGGCTCACCCTGGGCAGCGATCACCGCCCCCAGGGCCATGAGCATGTACGCGAGGAATCCTGTGTCGCCCACTTCCCTGGAGAGCGCGAGACTCTCTTCGAGGAGGGAGCGGGCCATGGCATGGTTACCTCTTGCTGAGGCGATCAGCCCCAGCCTATTGAGCTCTCGAGCTATGCCTTGCGTGTCTCGTAGCTCTCGGGACAGCGCCAGGCTCTCCTCACACAGTGCCTCGGCTCGCTCATAATCGCTCTGGCGCAGGGCCAACCACCCGGCACCACTGAGTGCCTTCGCCCGAACGAGGGTCGTGCCACTCTCACTGCTCGCCAGTGCCCTGTCCAACCAGTGACGTCCCTCACCGACGTATCCACGCACCGCCCAGAACCGGTGGAGGATTCCTGTCAAGCGCAAGGCCGTCTCCACACTCTCCCCGCTCTCTCCTTGTTCCACAGACCATCGCAGCACGGCTCGCAAGTTACTATGCTCCCGCTCCAGCCGATCGAACCACCACACCTGCTCGCTATCGTACAGGTGGGCTTCGGCCTCCTTTGCGAGGTGCAGATAATACACCGCATACGCACGCCGGGTCTGCTCCAGCTCGCTACAGGTGGAGAGACACTCCCACCCATACTCGCGGATCGTCTCCAGCATCAGCAGGCGCGGCTCGTTACTTTCCTGCTTCTCCTGATACAGCAAGTGCTTGTCCAGCAGGGAGGTCACCGTATCCAACACCTGTGCGCTCTCGCCACCTAGCGTCCTATATACGGCCTCTACCGTCTCTAGTGTGCATCCGCCGACGAAGATCGAGAGCAGGCGGAAGAGCCGCTGTTCCTCGCCAGAGAGCAGTTCATAGCTCCACGCGATTGTGTTGCGCAGGGTCTGCTGCCGCTCAGGCAGATCACGTGGTCCCCCTGTCAAGACAGCCAACCGGTGCTCCAATCGCTCTAAGAGGATCGGCAGGGGCAGCAGCCTGAGCCGGGCAGCAGCTAATTCAATTGTCAGGGGCAAGCCATCAACGCGCCGGCAGATCTCGACGATGAGCGGAGCCGTGGCGGTGGTGAGTTCAAAGATGGGATGGATCTCGCGCGCCCGCTCGAGGAAGAGAGCCACCGCGCCATAGTGCGAGATCGTCTCAGCAGCAGGAAGATGCAGCGGATCGGGTAAGGCCAGTGGCTGGACGGCAAACGTGTGTTCGCCGCGCACATGGAGTACCTCGCGGCTGGTGAGCAGGAGTGTGAGGCGCGGACAGGCGAGCAGCAGGTGCACCAATAGCGTGGTTGCGGCTATGAGGTGCTCGAAGTTGTCGAGCACGAGCAGCAGGTGCTTGTCTTGCAGGAAAGCTTTCAGTTGCTCCAGCGGGGGCTGCGCCCCGTTGCCTTGCAGTCCGAGTGCTCGGGCCATGGTGGGAAGGACCAATGCGGCATCGTGGACGGGGGCCAGGGAGACGAAGCAGATCCCGTCGGTGAAGTCATCCTGCACCTCGCTCGCGATCTGCAGAGCCAGGCGCGTCTTGCCCACGCCGCCGGTCCCGGTGAGGGTGAGCAAGCGTACCTCCGCGCGCTGTAACAGCGTACAGGCTGCTGCGACCTCCCGCTCCCGCCCAATAAGCGACGTCAAGGGCGCCGGGAGGTTAGAGGAACGCCTGGCCGCGCTATGCGAGGCCGCTCCAGTTTCGGCCAGGTCCCACGAGGCACCTGTTGGAGATTGCAGGAAACGCTCTTGGTCGCGAGTGGATCCCGGTTGTCCCTGCTGAACGTGCTGGACAGGCTCCCGCTCGTCCACGGTGATATCGTCCCGTTCGGCCAGGGTCGCTGCCACTATGTTCAGCCGTTGGAGGGTCAACTCCTCTGATTTGCCTACGTAGACGCGGCGGAGCTTGCTATCACGCTGGCGGTAGGCGCGCCAGTACCAGCCCCCGCGCTTGTTGCCTGCCCGCTCTTTGCGAGCCGTGAACGTACAGGAGTCGCAGGTAAAGACGAAGGTGGTGGCCGTCCTCAGCCAGGCATACCAGGCTGAGGTTCCCACAACCAGTGTCTGCTCTTGTCCCTCCTGCTGATAGACCAGCGTATCACTCCGGATGATGGGAGTTGCCTGTGTCACGATACCTCTCTCCAGTCCACTCGATGCCCGGCACTATCGCTTCCCGAACAGTATAGCACATGTTCGGAATCTTATCAGATCCTTGCTTTCTTCATCCGACCAGGTAGCGTATAATCCGTAATAGAGTCACTATCACGATTGAGGAGTAACCTATGCGTTATGGCATCTATGTCCCCAATTTTGGACCCTATGGAGATGCCCGGATTCTTGCCGATCTGGCATATGAGGCAGAAGGGGCGGGCTGGGATGGCTTCTTTCTCTGGGACCAGGTGTCGAAGTCGACCCTGACGCCGACCGTCGATCCCATGGTTGACCCATGGATCGCGCTCGCCGCGATCGCGCTCCGTACGCGCACGATTCGCCTGGGAACGCTCGTCACGCCCCTGCCACGTCGCCGCCCGTGGATGGTCGCGCGAGAAACCGTGTCCCTGGATCACCTGTCCGCGGGGCGGCTAATCTTCGGCGTTGGCTCGGGGGGCGGCTATTTCGACTTCGAGGCACTGGGCGAAGCCTCGGACGCCAAAACGCTGGCGGCGCTGCTGGACGAGGGCCTTGAGGTGCTCACGGGGCTCTGGAAGGGCGAATCGTACCGCCACGAGGGGATTTCATATCATATCAAGGAAGCACAGTTCCTGCCGCGCCCGGTGCAGTCTCCGCGCATCCCCATCTGGGTGGCGAGCATGTGGCCCGCGAAGTCGCCGTTGCGCCGCGCGGCCCGCTGGGACGGCGTCATCCCCATCGGGCGCGACCTGCCCCTCGCCGCGATGCTCACCCCGGCGCAGATGCATGAAATCGTCCACTCTGTCGCATCCCAGCCCGGATACACGACCCCGTTCGAGGTCGTCCATTCGGGTATCACCGCAGGCACGGACGCAGCCCACGATCGCGAGGTCGTTGCCGCCTACCAGCAGGTGGGAGTCACATGGTGGGTGGAAAAGATCCTGCCCGAACGCTGGGGAAGCTGGTTCGACTGGCCCCTTGAGGCGATGCGCACGCGGATTCTGCAGGGGCCACCAAGGTAGCCGTGATGCCATTTGACCGTCCTGAGAAGAGGCAACTCAGTGCTCGGAGCCGGGCTGCAGCACCCAGTAGAGCACGCCCGGTCGATGGGCAACATATTTCGAGTCTCGCCCGCGCTTTTGTGAGCACCTACCGGGGAGACCTCAGGAGCTGTGCCCGTCCTTCTCCTCGGCAGGCGCCAGTAGGAAGTCGTAGCTCATGGTATAAAAGGGCACGTCCATCTGCTTGCCGTCCGGGGCAGTACCGGGCTCGTGGCGCTCGAAGCCCGTGATCAGGGAACTCTTCACCCCGAAAACGGCGTCCGAGTCGAGGTATCGGTCACCCTGCTTGAAGACGTGGGTAATGAGCGTCTGGTAGCCCGGCGCCTTGATCAGGAAGTGCACGTGCGCCGGGCGCATCGGGCTGCGGTTGGCCGCTTCCAGCAGTTCCCCCACCGGCCCGTCGTCCGGGATCGGGTAGGCCTGTGGCCTGACCGACCAGAAGCAGTAGCGCCCCTGCCCGTCAGCGTAGAGGTGGCCGCGGCCCCGCGCCTGCGCGAGCTCCTTGTACTGCACGTCGTAGAAACCCTTGTCGTCGGCCTGCCAGACCTCGATGTGCGCGTCTGCGATCGGCTCGCCCGTGATGGACAGCACCCGACCCTGCATGAAGCACGGCTCGCCGGGGGCGCCGTTGGCGATGTTGTCACCGTTGGCGAACCGGGGCGAGCCCTCGACGAAGAAAGGACCGAAGACCGTCGAGGCGGTCGCCTCGGCGGGCTTCTGATTGTTTATCTCGATTACCTGCATCGAAACGCCTAAGACATCCGAGAGCAGGATGAACTCCTGGCGCTTGTCGTCGGTGATGTGACCGGTACGGGTCAGGAAGTCTATCCCCCTGAACCACTCCTCCTCGGTCAGCCCGACCTCCTTCACGAAGGCGTGCAGGTGCCTGACGAGGCTCTGCACGACCTGCCGGAACCGCTCCGACGTGGAGTCCTCGAAGCTGGCGAGCACCGCGCGCGTGAGGTCCTCGTCGGCCAGGTTGCGCGTTCCGTTTGCCATGGGTTTCTCCTTGTGCTGATCCACCTCTTCTCCTCTCTCTGCTGGCCAGGCCATCTTCTCGACCACTATCGCGATCCCCTGCCCGACGCCTATGCCCATTGCCTGATCTCACATTGTGGCAACGTGGCCTGTTTGCCTTGGCTGATTAACATGTGTTGTCCTGTACACCTCAAAGTTATTATGCTCAATAACATCATATCATAGGTCATAGGAAGCAGGAGCAGCGACGCTCCTGACCTGGTTAGAAGGATGCAGCCAATAACCTTCAGGCCAGGTGCGCAGACGCATTGACCACTAGACCACACGTCGCCGGGGCACCACCACTGGCGACTCCTCGACTGCTACACGCCTCCAAGGGACTGCCACTTCTGGCTCCTCGATCGCTACACGTCGCCGGGAGATGACTGCCGCTGGTAGATCGACAACGCTGCTCCGCCGGCGAATCTCCACAGCCGGCACTTTGCTGGCCTGCTCCAGCTCCACCGCAAACTCCCTCACGCTACCAAAGCGCAGGCGGGGGTCCTTTGCTAACGCCCGTTTGACTATCCGCTCAACAGCAGGCGTGATCTCCAGAAACCGTGAACGCAAGCGTGGTGGTGTAGCATACAGATGTTGTTCCGCTATCTCCCGGCTATTGCCGTGGAAAGGAGTGTCGCCAGTTAACAGCGCGTAGACGACAACCCCTAGTCCATACTGATCACTTGCTGGACAAGGCTTTCCTTGCAGTTGTTCAGGCGATATATAGTCAACCGTACCTGCACTACCTTGCGACTCCCCTAAAAAGGGGAACCTGGGGATATTGACAGCAGTACCAAAATCGCTGAGCCAAACAGTTTTGCGTGGACCCAGCAATATATTCCCCAGTTTGACATCACGATGGACCAGTCTTCGATCGTGGATATACTGCAAGCCCTCTGCAATTTGCTTGACATAACTCACAATAGTATCTAGGGAGAACAACATGCCCTCGCGATAGATTTGCTGCAACGAGCCTTTGCGTGCATAGTTCAGCGCAAGAAAGGGAAGGTCACCCTCCACACCGTACTCCAAGACCTGCACAATATAGGGATGATTTAACCCGGCAAGAGTACGGATCTCTTTGACAAAGCGCTCCACCTTGTCCTGCGACCGGCTACGCGGCACCTTGATAGCAGCCTGCGTACCATGACGCACGTGCTCACCCAGGTAGACATTTGCGAAGCCTCCCTGGCCCAGTAAATCGGTGAGCAGATAGCTGCCAAACTGTTGTCCTAACCAATTGAACATGCTAAAGTCTCTCCTGGAATAAGCTTAGAAAACGCTTTACGCCATAGTCTGCTCCAATGCGTCTAAGTATCCTTAGATACACGAGGCTACCTACAAAACTTACAAGCATAATGGAAACTTTAATGTATTTTAAAGCACAAAAACCCATTTTATGGCATCAGGGCAACAAAGACAATTTTGACGCAAACGCTACCATTTTGTCTTAGAAAATTAGTACTAGCACTAGTTTAACTGACTTTTTATGAACTTGCAAGCACATTAAGGAGTACTTTCAAGACTTTTTAGTATCTTGCAGACAAGGCTTGCTTTTTGTGCTAGCATATGGTAATATTTTCACAGAATCAAGGCTACCTGTCGTTTTAATCACTGCTTGACTAAAAAGTCCGATTTGATCACTCAAGTCGTATCGGATAGTTAATACACAAAGCTGCTTTGTTTAAGAAGGGTGAATGGCTCAATGCACAACGAGTTGCTGGATGTCCAGGAAGTAGCTGCTCGTCTACGCGTCAACCCTCGCACGGTACTACGCATGGCCGATAGAGGTGAACTGCCCGGCATCAAGGTGGCACGCCGCTGGCGTTTTCGTAGCAGCGACCTGGACACCTACCTTCAGTCGTATCAGCCTGGTTCCTCAGAGGAATCGCTGTTAGAAGAGGAGTTAGCGGAGGAGGCGTTTGCCAATAGAGACGCCCATAAAGTAGAACAAAGACAATCAATGACTCCGCTGGATAGAGAGAGAGAACAAATCGAGCTAGAGAAACAATGGCTGGCCTTGCAAAAGGAACGCATGGAATTATATACGAAGCGAATAGATTATGCGCTCGAGACTGCCAACAAGATGGTCAATATGCTCTATCCAGACAGCGATGCAAAAACAAAGGCGTTACATTTAGAAGCCCTGCTGGCTAATCTGCTACGCCTCTACGACGCCCAGGATTTAGAACTCGCTTTACCAGCAGCCAAGAACTATACAGCACGCGTAAACCGAGAACAGGCAGTAACCAGGACATAGCCAACGCACTCTACGAACCCCAGAAAACAGAGTTCGTGTCTGCCTGATAAAGCCTTGCCCTCGTACACATGTTATGCGTGGAGTTTGCCATGCATGACGAGAAACTTGAGAAACTCCCAATGGCGCACAATATTCACACGATCACTTCCCCCATGCTGATACCACTGCCTGAGTCTCAAGAGGGAGGCAATCTCATCCTGCGTGAATCCGCCCTGAGCCAACGCCTCCGTTTCTGTGCTGGCATAAGAAGCAGCGGTTCCTGGTTCTAACGCTTGCATATGCATGAGTCTATCCTTCCACCGCGAAGTGCGGCCACTTTGCAAAAATGATCTCGCCGGTGTCTCTGTATCTATTGTAATCGATTACAATAAATTTGTCAAGTCCATGCGTAGTGAGAGGGCTTTCTTGGGGAACTCATTACATCGACCCGGAGGAGCGTTCAGGCACATGGCCTCTCAAATAGAAATCGATTACAATAATCAGGTACTGCCTCTAGCGGTGATGGATAATTCAGCCTTCTCTCTTAGCCGCTTAACACAGAGCCCGCCGTAAGCTGCGGGGTTTCCAACCTCAGCAGTGATGCGGGCTTCTTGCGGGCTTTCGCCATAAAAGTATTGATATCTTTGTTGCTACCTAGTATCATATCGATACTATGGACTACCAACGAGATGAGCATCGAGTCCACTTGATTGTCTCCCACCTGATTTGGTGTCCCAAACGGCGTAAAGCCGTCTTAGTCGGGACCGTAGCTCAGGACTGTGAACGGCTTATTCGCGCGACGTGTGAGCACCATGGGTGGACTGTCCTTGACGTAGCCGTCCAACCAGATCATGTTCACCTCTTTGTCCGGGTGTTTCCAACCAATGCAGCCTCTGAGGTGATCAAAGAGGTCAAGGGCTTCACTGCTCATGCATTGCGAGCAACGTATCCTTCCCTGAAACGGTTGCCGTCCTTATGGACACGAAGCTCCTTTGCTTCAACCGCAGGGAATGTTAGCCAAGAGACCATTCAGTGTTCTATCGAAGCTCAGAAGGGCATGTAAGCATGGCAAAGGCAACCACAACACTCAGGCAGGTATTGACCTATCAACCGCATCATGCCGCGTGGTTTGCCGCGACCCAAGACCTCTTCAATCGTGTTGCCGCTTTCTACTTCGAGGTGATCAACGCCCATGAAGGCGTATTAGACCTTTCTAACCAGGAGGCGCTCACCGCATTGGAAATGCTCACGCATGCGACAAAAGAGCACCCGACGCCCGTCATGCCTCTGGCAGAGAGAGCCGAACATGTGCCTGCCATGTTTCGCCGTGCGGCCATCCATGCCGCACTTGGCTCGGCCCGATCCTTCTCGACCCACCTCTCCAAGTGGCGGGCTAAGCAAGAGAAAGCTCAGGCGAAAGGGAAGAAGTTCAGCGAACATCCTCCCGTCCCGCCTCGCACGTGGAACAAGTCTCCCACGCTCTATGCAGGGCAGTGGAAAGATCGCACCCCAACGAGCATCCTGCTCAAACTGTGGACGGGGACATGTTGGAGTTGGCTCAAGGTTCGCATCACTGGTCGCGAGGTGCCTGCTGATGTCGAGATGGGAAGCCCTTCACTTATGCGGCGGGGGGACCACTGGTGGTTGCATACGCCTCTGGAGAAGCACTTCAGGAGTCCCCCAACGATCGAGAAACAAGTCACCACCAGAGAGACGACAAAAATCTGCGCAGTCGATCTCAATATCAACGAGCATCTCGCCGTGTGCACCATTCAAACCGTTGAAGGTACGATCCTCGCCACCACGTTTATCGGCGGTGGCAGACGGATAGCTGGCTTTAGGAAGAAGCAGTTAGGACGGATTGCACGCAAACGGCGCAAGACGGGCATCATCGCAGAAGGCGAACAGGACAACGTCCACCTCTGGCGCAAGATCAACACCATAGATGACTCCATCGCGCATCTGGTGAGTGCCCGCATTGTCCAGTTTGCCAAGCAGCACGAGGCGACCATCGTAGTCTTTGAGCATCTGGGCAACCTTCAGCCACACAAGGGCACGTATAGTCACCGCGGCAACAGCAAACGAGCCTTCTGGATGAAAGGGCGCATCTTCACGTACGCCAAGTACAAAGCCTACAACCAGGGCATGCTCACCAGCCGAGTGAGCCCTCGAAATACCAGTCGGGAATGTGCTCGTTGCCACCGTCTCGTTGCTCGGTATGAAGCCTGCCAACCAGCAGAGGGATATACCTCCGGTGCGCCACTGGTCCTCTGTCCTGCGTGTGGGATGAAGGGCCATGCGGATCGCAATGCCAGTCTGGTGATCGGTCAACGCCTCATCACGCGCTATCAACAACCATCACAGGGAAAGCCTCAAGCTCCTCTGCGTGCAGAGAGGGTGTCGAAAGGCACAGGTGTTGAAGTCTGCCAGGAAGCCAAAAGTAAAGAAGAGCCATCTAGTCTTCAAGCAAGGCATGCAGATCGCGACGAGCATGGCACCGCTCAAGATGTGTTGCTTGGGATGGAGAAGCGCACATCAGATATTCCTTGCCAACTACGGTTGCCATGTGAGTCGTAGCCACGCTACACCGACTCAGGGAACCGACTACGTAGGAGTGTCAGAAGCTGCAGGGCTTTAGCCCTTGCGGAGTGTCACAATCCTATCGACAAGAGTAGAGTATAACCCTAGGAGCAATACTATGAAAGAGGAGAACCTGTTATGAGCAGTAACCATGAGCAACAAAGTCAACGGCCCACCGAACCTGGCAGCCCGGAAGCACCTAATGGCAACATGAACACCGTCAAAACAGAGCGCAGCGGTCCGGTCCTTGTCGTTACCATTGATCGACCGCGGGTGCGCAATGCCGTCGACGGCCCTACAGCCGCCGCGCTGGTACAGGCCTTTCGCACCTTTGACGCGGATCCTGCGCTTTCCGTTGCGATACTCACTGGCGCGGGCAACACGTTTTGCTCAGGCTTTGATCTCACGGCTATGCAGGATCAAGCGCGGGGATTGCGCGTTGCTGAGGATGGCGATGGGCCGCTGGGCGTCACGCGCATGCTCCTTAGCAAGCCGGTCATTGCCGCGGTAGAGGGCTATGCTGTTGCTGGCGGATTCGAACTCGCGCTCTGGTGCGATCTGCGGGTTGCTGCCGAGAATGCCGTTTTCGGTGTGTATAACCGCCGCTGGGGGATTCCCCTCGTCGACGAGGGGACGATCCGCTTGCCTCGTCTCATCGGTCACAGCCACGCGCTCGACCTGATCCTCACCGGCCGGGGCGTCTCGGGACAGGAGGCGCGCATGATGGGCCTCGCCAATCGCCTGGTACCTCCTGGCGAGGCGCTGCAGGCGGCAATTGCGCTGGCGAACGACCTCGCGCGTTTCCCGCAGCTATGCCTGCGCTCAGACCGCCTCTCTTCTTACGAACAGTGGTCGCTCACCACGGAGGATGCATGGCACAACGAGGCCAGGCGAGGGCTTGAGGTAATACAGTCCGGAGAGGCCATGACCGGTGCTCGCCACTTCGTTGAGGGGCGTGGACGACATGGGAGCGCGAGCGATATTTGAAATAAGAGGCTTGAGTTATTGCCTGAGGCCTTCGCGATGGCATCGATCCGCGCGCCATCGAAGCCGCGCTCCGCGAAATCTCTTTTTTAGCCACCTTGACAAAAACCTCATTTTTATGGTAAAGTATTTTTACAGTATTAAAATTTATTATTTCTGACAATGAAAGAAAAGGAGATCATGCGATGTCACCGGAACTGCGTACCTTGCCGATTCGCGCCATTGACTGCTTGAAGCTCTGCTACAAACTGCGGGAGCGTGGCGAGTCCATTGCCACCTCGGCCATGCGGGAACGCTTGCAGTCCCTGGAACCGACAGGGCAATTGAGTGATGCCACTGTCACCCAGCTCTTCAAGTGGTTAGCCGAGCGTGGCTACGTCCGCTATATCCCCTATCATGGCGTGGAACTGACCGAGACAGGCCAGCAGATGGCAACCGAACTTGTACGCCGGCATCGTTTGCTGGAACTCTTTCTGATCCAGGTCATGGGCTTTCCTTTGGACGAGGTGGATGCGGAAGCGGAACAGATCGAACACGCGATTTCCGACGCGTTCGTGGAGCGCATGGATGCGCTGCTGGAACACCCCACCGAGGACCCTCATGGGGACCCCATCCCCAACAAGGGAGGTGGGGTGGTTGTTGCCAGGAGCCAACCGCTCTCGACAGTGTCTCCAGGGCAACAGGTTATCGTACAGCGCGTGAGGGATGACGATCCCGATTTGCTGCGCTATCTGGCCTCACTGGGTCTCATTCCAGGAGCCCTGGTGCAGGTGGAGGCAGTTGCCCCCTATGGTGGGGTCTACACGGTGCGTATCGGGGAGCAGAGCCATGCCGTTGGAGACATGGTAACGCAAGCAGTCCTCGTTCGTCCGGCAATACTCGGTCCAGTAAGTGGCCCCGCGCCTTCCTCAAACCCGTTAGGAGAACACGCGTGAGAATCTATCCCCCGTTGCCCCCAGCTTCAAACATGCCTGTGGGCGTGGGCGAGGCCCTTGAGCATCTCCCCGAGGAAGCCGGGACGCGCACTGCCGCACGCGCAGTGCTTGAAGGGCGCAAGAAAGGACTGCTGGCCTTCCTCCCGTTCCTGGGACCCGCCTTTATCGCCTGTGTTGCCTATATCGATCCTGGCAATTTTGCCACCAACATCCAGGGAGGCAGCGCCTTTGGCTACAACCTGCTCTGGGTTATTGCACTGGCCAATCTGATGGCGATGCTGCTGCAAACGATGTCGGCGAAACTTGGCCTGGCAACAGGACAGAACCTGGCGGAACTGTGCCGGCAGGAGTTCCGCAAACCGGTGGTCTATGCGATGTGGATCGTCTCCGAGATTATGGCAATGTCCACCGATCTCGCCGAGTTTCTGGGAGCCAGTATTGCCATCAACCTGTTGTTTGGCATTCCCTTGCTCTACGCCACGCTCATTACGGGGGTCGCCACCTACCTGATCTTACAGTTGGAGCGCGGCGGGTTCCGTCCCTTAGAGGCGGTGATTGCGGCCCTGGTGGGGGTGATTGCGGCCTGTTACGTCATCGAGACGTTCTTCTCTCGCCCAAATTGGGGCCAGGTGGGCTTCCATACCGTTGTTCCCTGGCTGGGCGGGACACAGAGTATCCTCTTCACGGTTGGCATCATTGGGGCCACGGTGATGCCCCATGTCATCTATCTGCACTCCTCGCTTACGCAGCAACGCATCATCCCGCGCAGCGAGAAGGAAGCGCGGCGTATCTTTCGCTGGAGCATCCCAGACGTGGTGATTGCCATGGGCCTGGCAGGGCTCGTCAATATGGCGATGCTCTACATGGCAGCAGCTACCTTCTTTGCTCATGGACAGAGCAACGTGGCCAGCATTAACACGGCCTACCAGACCCTCACGCCCCTGCTTGGTGGAGCCGCCAGTCTGGTCTTTGCGATCTCGCTGTTGGCCTCCGGCCTCTCCAGTTCGACCGTCGGCACAATGGCAGGGCAGGTGATTATGCAAGGGTTTGTGGGCTTCACGATTCCTATCTGGGTGCGGCGTGTGGTGACGATGATCCCTGCCGTGATTGTCGCCGCGATCGGCTTGAATCCGACCAACACCTTAGTGATCAGCCAGGTCGTCCTGAGTTTCGCCCTGCCTCTCCCGGTGATCACCCTGATCATGTTCACGCGCCGTCGGGATCTGATGGGCACGCTGGTGAATAAAGCGATTACCACGTGGGCAGCCATTGCGTGTAGTGTGGTCATTCTCGGTCTCAATATCTGGCTCCTCTACTCGACCTTTGCCTCGCTCTTTGGCTGGTGGCTGCCTAACTAAGGTGTATGACCAATGAAGCAACACCACGCCTTCTGACCTGGCTCAGAACTTGCGCACGAGCATCGCCAATCATGAGATGCGCCTGCTTGCGTCTCGCCAAAATGCTTTCTATATTCCAGCACGAGGAGCGTTCCAGCATGGAAACAAACGCCCTAACCCGTATGGAGTTGAAAATCAAGAGGACCCCTACTTCAGTTTGCTTGTCCAATTTGCCATTGAATTTGAGAAGACCTACGTACGCTGGCTGTATGAAGCGTTAGATGTAGTCGAAAATCGTCAGAAGCCAGCACCGTTGGATGATGGTGGATCAAGTTCTCAGTGATCATAAAGTGTGAGCCTGCTTGACGATAGTCCACCACTGGCGATGGTCACTTAGAAATCAGGGAACATTTCGATCCTTGTTGCTTCACAGTAAAGGTCATATCCTCCCCATCCATCACGTCAGAGAAATGTAGAGCGTTTCCTTGAGCGGGAACGCAGGTTTTTTGAGCTGGTTGAATAGTGAGATCTAGCCGAGCGTAGACACTGGCCTGAGCTTGCAGCAGCAAATCATACGCGTGTTGGCCCGTAGGCGGCACATACCACGAGAGTGTTACCTTCATCGTGCAGTTCTTCGGTATGACTACCCAACCGCCAAACATAGCGCGTCCAGCCTCATCGCTCTGCAAATTCTGAGGTGGTCCAGTCATATCAAGCGGGTGGTCCTTCCCTGCATAAGGATCATTTAAATACGAGGTAGCATATCCTATTTCTATAGGCGGTGAACAGACGAGCGATCCATCGCCATATACGTCCGGCTGGCAGAGACTATATCCTGATTGCGCATCCCCACAGTATGGCTTATCGTATTGATCAAACCCATTTCCTGCAAGTAGTTGGCTATTTACGGGTACATACACACGCACATAGTCGCGATATGTATCAAAGCCGTAAACATCACCTTTCTGCTGATAATCCAGTGTCATTTGTAAATGATGGGTGGCTCCTCCCTGGGCATCCAGCGTAATCATATCCTGTATTGCGGTTGTCACATATTGTGAGGCCTTGCTCGCGCTCAGATTAGACTGCACAATAAAAAGTCCATCATGGTTGGCGGAACGATCCAGCGATGCGGTCGAGCCATATTTGCCAATCAAGGACTCGATCTGAGGGTTCGTGACATAGACCTGGAGATCTTTGCTTTTCATTGAGTGGAGCATTTCATTTGCCATAGGCAGCAACTTATTCAGCGGGAGATGCGTCACGGTACTGATCAGCGTTGTTGTCACTCTTTGCGTAAAGAGTTTGCGTGCCACCTGAGGGTCATCAACGTGCTCAACAATCTCTTCGCGGCGAATACCTGTGTTATCGAGTTGATAATAATGCAGGCGATCTACCAGGTTCTGTTCGGTAATAGTCTCCTTGTATGCAGGAATAGTGATCGGTCCAGTCACATGTAGGATTTGCTGAATCAATGTGGGGGTAAATATGAACACGCCGTCTACCTGTTTTCCAAACTCATAAGCATAACGCTCCATTGCTATCCTGGCAGATGTAGGAAAATCAGCGGAGAGATTGGCGTCACGCAATCCAAAGCTCTCAATTGGCCACCACTCTGAGTAAGGTGCCGGAGCGTTTTGACCTACAACTTTTGGATACACTGTTGTATCAAGGGGAGAGCCTTCAGCAGTATGGTCTTCCTCGTACTTCCCAATGTTTTCCAGGTGTAATGGGCCTACATGCGCGCCATTCAAGATCAGCTCACCAAACTGTCCGGTGAAACCACCAGTAGTGCGCAGCTCAGCACTATCCATTGGTTCAATCAGGAAGGTACGCTGGTGATCGACTCCCAAAAACCACCCGAGCACATTTCTCAGTTCGTGCTCCTGCGAAAGGGCCGCCTCGAGCACGGGAAGAAGCGGCAGAACTGATGCTAGCATCTGGTGCTGCTTATTACTGATTGGTAGAGTATTGAGCGTCAATCCGCGTGCATAGCTATTCATATCATGCACGAGTGGTGCGATAGCATCCAGAGCTTTATTTATCTCTTGAAACGACGCTGGAGTAATATACGGTTTGAGCAGCATAGTATTTGTTTGGGCAAGACTTTTCTGGAAAGCAGGAGGTATTGAGGGTGCAATATCTATTACTGTTTTGATGAGTATTTGTGCAGCCGCTGTCCCATCAGTCGCAATATGACCGAGGGCACGAATTGCGCTCACTTGTGTGGGCAAGAGGTCAGAGGCCACGCCAATAGTAGTTTCATGATCAAGTTTATCGCTCAATGATACGAAATCAACATGGGCAGCGTCAATTTCTCCCTGGGCCTGATGCAGTTTATGTATATCAAAATATTTTGCCATACCACTACCCGGGCCACCAAGAAAAATAGTTTCGGCCGCCTGTAAGTGAGCAATTCCGCCTTGCATCTGTTTATAGAGAATAACTGCATTGATTATCTCAAATATAACGACGTAAGAGGGGACCAGCAACGCAATGGTTAACACCATCAACAGTATTTTCCTTCGTTTCGAGAGCTGCACACGCCAGGTCTTTTTTTGCACAGATGCTGAACTGCGAATATATGAAGGCATGGGGGGGAAAGAGGGGGTTTTATGAGTCTCTGCATCTGCGATAGAACTGTTACGGAAGGGATTTAACGGGAAAGAGGGAGTTTTATGAGTCTCTGTATCTGCGATAGCATTGCCGTTACCTGGAGAATTTTGCGCTTGTGCCTTGTTAAGAGATGAGCCAGGGGTCCGAGGAAGTTGGCCCAGAGGAAGAGGTGCGCGGAAAAGCTTTCGACCTGATCTTTCGAGCATTAAAATCTCCAACAATATACTCAAATATGTCAACCTGTATCCATTATTGTAATCGTATAAATGGGCTCTGTGGCATCGCGAGTAGTATTTATGGGTTATCCCTGGGCCACTTTACAAGAAAGCTGTTAATTGGGATGAAGTTGCTGATCTCCGTCATGACGATGCTTATGACGTTTTCATGACGCACCCTCGTTACACTGGCAGGAGATACACGAAACAGAAAGGTGATTTTAATATGCTCAAACACATGCTTACCTTTACTGACTACCTTCTCCAAGAAGAACCGGCAGCAACAAACGCAGCAGGCAACTTTCCGCTCCTGCTCGCCACAATTGAACATGCTGCAAAGCTGATTGCGGACCAGCTAAGAGCAGCTCAGCTTGTTGATCTGCTTGGGCAAACGGGCAGGGTCAATACCTTTGGGGAAGAAGTTCAAAAGCTCGATGCGTTCGCCAATCAGCTCCTGGTAGACACCCTGCTGAGCAGTGGGACGGTGTATGCCGTCGTGTCTGAAGAACTGGAGCAACCCGTCTTCGCGCCACCATCCCTGGCGGGGGAGTACCTCGTCTACCTTGATCCGATTGATGGATCGTCAAACATTGATACCAACTGCCCGATTGGAACCATCTTTTCTCTCTACCGGAAAGAAGGTGGGTTCCTGCAGCAGGGCAAGCAACAGGTTGCGAGCGGCTATGTGATGTACGGGTCAAGTGTGATGTTGGTCTATACCTCAGGCCATGGTGTCCAGGGATTTACTCTTGACCCTGCCAGTGACAGGTTTGTCTACACTCATCCCACTATCACGATCCCTACCAGAGGCAACATCTATTCCATCAATGAGGCCTATGAAACGCTCTATGACGAGAGAACCAGGGCGTACCTTGCCCAGCTGAGAGCCTCAGCAAAGCACACGGCGCGCTATGTAGGCTCGTTGGTGGCAGACGCGCATAGAACCTTGCTCAAGGGCGGCATTTTTCTCTATCCGCCGAATCAGAAACTGCCGCAAGGCAAGCTGCGGCTGATGCTCGAAGTCAACCCCTACGCGCTGCTCATTGAACAAGCAGGGGGGAAGGCCATAAGCAGTAATGGCATGAGCCCACTATCCATTACGCCAAAGACGGTGCATGACCGCGGGGCGCTATTCATGGGAAGCAAAGAAAATGTAGATTACTACGCGGCTTTTCTCAGCGCCTAGTTCAAAGGGTGCTTGAAGATTCTGCGTCTGGATCGAACCGCTCGTCAGCGGTTCGATGTTTTTTTGGTCAAAATTCCATCCACAATGATGGAGCACAGAGAGCCGCCGGAGGTGGATAGCGGAGGAAGTGCACAGGAGGAAGCTCGCAGAAACGCGCCATATGAGGAAGAGGTGATGGCACTTCCTGTTCGTGGCGATGCTTGCAGCGCTTTCGTGGCGCTTGCTGCTCATACTAGCAGCAGAGAGAACGAGGTGCAGCCTCTTGGATCAGGCAGGGTGTATACAGACGAGTACACCAGCACGAAGAGAGGTGTGTAACATTTTCTCAGGTTCGTAGACTATAAGGCAGTAGCGGGAAACCTCCCCTTACAGAATTTTTTCAGTACTTTATGTCATTCCAAAAAAGGAGACTGTTATGAAAACAGTGTTTCAGTTTGTCGAGCGGATTGCGCCCTACTTGTTGCGCATCAGCCTGGGCCTGGTCCTGCTCTGGATAGGATCCCTGCACCTGCAAAATCCCCAATCGATCGTTGTCTTGCTCTCTAAGTCGCTGCCTTTCCTGGCCTCCAGCGGGTTCGTCTATGTGCTCGGCGCGCTTGAAGTCATTGCCGGCGTGCTGCTGATCGCTGGCCTGTGGGTGCGCTATGTCGGCCTGTTGACCCTGGTGCTCTTTGCCGGGACGCTGACCATTTTCGTGATTGCGCCAGCAGTGACAGGCTTCCCTGTGCTCAACCTGCTTGGACAGTTCCTGCTGAAGGACATCGTGCTGGCTTCCGCTGCCATCACGGTGGCGGCGCTGGATGCGGCCAGGCATGAGGCGAAACAGGACATGGCAAACAAGGCCGAAAAGAAGGCAGCGTAATGCCTACTGAGGGGGGTCCAAGCCAGTCTGATGCTGGTTGGGAGAACGGCCATGAGCCTACCCCTCTCATCTTCCAGGAGAGGAATTGATGAAGACATCTTGTGGCCAGCCTCACGCTGACAATGGCAGACAGGCGCTTATGCTCCGAGAAGTCTTCATCTCCTGAAACCCGGCAAAAGGGTGGAGAGCATGCAAAAATATGTGCGGCGTAGCCTTATCGGTCTGCTGGCGGGAGTTCTCAGCGGAAGAGGTAGGCATTGCAGAGGTGTTGCCGCACAGCTCGTCAGCCTGCCGCACCAGATGCCTCAACGCCCGCTCGGCTCCGCGTAGTTGTGTGGCACGGGGGTGGCAAGGCGTTGGGCGTGCTGTACCACCGGCTGGATCTGCGGCCCAGCTAGAAAACGCAAACGCAGCAACTCATCCTTGATGCCCTCCGCCAACCCCTGGATGATCCCCGCCGCCTCAGCAAACGCGGTGCGCGCTTGCGCAGGCTCGCCCCCTGCCTCATACAAGCTTCCCAACGCTGCCTGGATCTGCCACTGCTCTGCCGGCAAGCCGATCTCTGCGGCCAGCTTGGCGGCCTCGCGCAGAAGGTCGATGGCCTGCTCGCTCTCTCCATCCCACGCAGCCAGCACTGCCAACGAGCGCAGGTAAGGCAGGCGGTAACGTGGGTAAGGCCCCACACGTTCCCCGAGTCGGTGCACTTCTTCTCGCGCCTGGCGCTCATCCCCCGCACGCAGCAAGGCCTCCGTTTCTTGCTGCCGGTAGAAATCTAGCGTGATCAATCCCGCATCAGAGCTCTTACGTACAGCAATGGCCTTCAAGGCATACCTGTAGGCTTGTTCCCACTGTCCTGCCAGGGTACAGTTCATGCACAGTCGCGTCAAGGCGGGCAAGTGAAATGGGCCGAGGCCTACCGTCTCTGCCACGTCTTCCGCCTCTTCGAGGGCTGCCCGTGCCTCTTCCCACTGCTGCAACGCTTGATACGCACTCCCCAGGGCATAGAGCATACGGTGGAGGTGGTGCTTCGGAGGAAGGGTCCGCGCCAGCGTGACGGCGCGTTGTGTGAGTACCAGCGCCTCTTCATAGGCCCCCGCTTCCAGCAATCCAAACGTGAGAGAGAACGTACTGCTGACTTGTGCCCAGTCGTTCTTGCTCTCTTGCGAGAGCGTGAGCGCCCTGCGGCCACTGCAAATGCTGTGCTGCACCTGCTCGGCATGCAGTTGCGCGAAAGCCAGGAGCCACCAGCACAAGGCTTCTGTCGTGCGATACGTCAAGTCTTGGGTGAGTGGAGCACCACTCAGAAAGTGTGCAGCTGAAAGCTCCCGCGAAGCGCTCTGCTCCTTGCCCAGTGCTGCATACAGCGCCAGGGATGCTTCCACACAGTGTATGGCCTCCTCAAAGTCTCCCCCAAGAATATGGATCAATCCAAGCGAGGTGAGACTTTTTGCTTCCAGTTCCTTGTCGTGTAGTGCTCGTGCCAGGGAGAGCGCCTGCTCTCCATGAGCTAAGGCGCTCGTTGGATCCTCCCACACATCGACCGTTATCTGTGCCAGGTTCCACTCCGTTTCCGCCAACGCCCGCTGATCCTGACTGGTCTGAGCCATGTGCCAGGCCTCCTCAAGCAGCGCTTGCACCCTTGGCTTGTCGAACGACTGCTGGACCGCCAGGATCGCCAGGCGGTTGAGGGTCAGGCTGACCAGTATGGATAGCTGCTTTTGCCGCGCATAGGCGAGCAGCTCTTCATAGGCCTGCTGGGCCTGCGGCCAGGCGTGCTGGAAGGCATAAGCCCGCCCTAGGCAGACGTAGAGATGGTCGACCTCCTCGGCCGAGAGCACGCTCTGCAGCCCCTGGCGCTCCTGCAGCAAGGCACGCGCTTGTTCGTAGTGCCCAATAGCATCCTTGACGGCAAAGATGGCTATGGCCTCATCCCCGGCCTGCACGTTGTAGCGAGAGGCGGCCTCGGCCTCTCCGGCCAAGAGCGCATGATAGGCCAGTTCGGAGGCCCGCGCTCCCTCGGCTTGCAGCCTCGCCAGAGCGCGCTGGTGCAAGACTTGCCGCCGCGCCGCGCCCAGGTTGGTGTAGACCACGTCACGGATCAGCTCATGGGCGAAGCGATAGCTGCCCGGGCGGCCCACTCCTCCTGTGTCCTCCTCGCGCAGGAACCCTCTGCCGACGGCCTCCTCCAGAGCCTCGACACCTGCCTGCACCCCTAGTTCGGCCACCTGCCACAGGTGCTCGGCAGTCGCCTGGATCCCCAGCACGGCTCCGGCCATCACCACTTGGCGCGCTGTCGGTGACAGTTGCACCAGGCGTGCTTGGATCATACTGCGCACCGAGGGCGGTAACAGCTCGCTCCGGAACAGCTCCTGCACGAGAGCCGCTGCTATGTCCACGTCCAGCTCCAGCCACCAGGTGCCATCCGCCCCCAGCCGAGGTACCAGCCGCTGCTGCTCCCGCAACAGCTTGAGCGTCTCCAGTAGGTACAACGGCTGCCCCTCAGTGTGTGTAAACAGGAAGTCGCCCAGCGCGACCAGCGGCGTCTCCCGTTCCTGTGCAGGCGGTGCCGCTGCGGTGGAGGGTCGAGCAGGACTATGTTGACGCTGCTCACCTCCTCCGCTTGTGCCTTGCGTCCCCTCCAATACGATGGCCTGAATGAGCTGGAGGGTCTCTGCCTGGCTCAGCGTCTGTAAGGGCACCTGCGTGAGCGGCAGGTCCCGTCCCAGGTCGGCCAGCTGCGCGGAAAGCTGCGACTTCGGCTCCAACCCCTCACTGCGTACGGTGCTCAGCAGCAGCACACGCGTGCCATGGCTCTTCCAGTAGCGTGCCAGGTAGCGCACCAGGTCAAAGGAGGCTACATCCATCCAGTGCAGGTCATCGAGCAGCAGCACCAGCGGACCTCGCTGCGCCAGGGCGTCCAGCAGGCGCGCCACCGCTTCGAAAAGCCGGACCTTGGCGGTCAACTCATCCTCGGTGGGGGCGGGCAGATCGGGGTAGCGCACGCGCAGCTCGGGCAGGATGCGCGCAAGCTCGGCCAGCCACGGATCGTCCAGCAGATCCTCCGGGGCGTTTTCCTCCTCCACCCGCGGTCTGATGGCCTCGACCAGCGGCTGGTAGGGCAGGCGCCCCCCCATCTCGAAGGCGTGCCCGCTCAGCACCTCGGCGCCCTGGGCGCGGGCCCAGGCCACAAATTCGCTGGCCAGCCGTGTTTTGCCGATGCCGGCCTCGCCCACCACGAAGACAGCCTGGGGCTGGCCCTGCCGCGCCTGCTGAAAGCTCCCGACCAGCTGGCTGAAAGCCCCGGACCGCCCGAGGAGTGGGGCGACCAACTCGGATGGCGGTCGGCTCTCCACCAGGGCGGGCCGGGCAGGGGGATTCCCGCCGCGGCGAGCTGCGGTAGTGCGAATGTGCTCGGCCAGGGCCACGGTGTCCACTGACGGCTCGACGTGCAACTCCTCGGCTAACCGCGCCCGGCAGATGGCATAGACCTGCAAGGCGGCGGTCGGATTACCCAGCGCCAGGTGCACGCGCATCAGGCGCTGCGAGGCCTCCTCCGCCAGCGGATCAAGCGCCAGCCAGCGCGTGAGGGCGGCTCGGGCCTGCTCCAACTCCCCGCCGGCCTCCTGCCAGGAGGAGAGCCGCTCGCAGAGCAGTGGCAGGCGCGCCTGCCACTGCTGCTGCTGCTGCTCGTGCCACGCGTCAAAGGCGGTCTCCTCGCGCAGCCAGAAGCCGTCGAGGAAGGGACCGCGCACCAGGGCGATGGCCTGTTGGAGCTGAGCGACCAGGGCGGCGCGCTGGGGCTCCGGCGGGGGCGTGGAGAAGCGCTGGGCCGCGCTGTAGGCTTGCTGCGCCACCACCAGGTCCAGCTCGAGCGGCGCCTGCGAGTTCAGACCGATCAAATCCCCCTGACTGAGCAGATGGGCCTTCTGTCCGGAGGGCAGGGAATCAGAAGCAGCTGCAGGGGTGGGGTCGGCGAGCAGGCCGCGCAGCAGCCCCAGGGCATTGCGCAAGGTCCTGGGGCTGCTGCGCGGCCTCACTGTCAGGCCAGAGCAAGGCGGCCAGTTTGCTGCGGGAATGCATGCCGCCTTCGACCGCCAGGTAGAGCAGCAAGGCCTGCGCCTTGCGCAAGGCAAACGCGAGGCGGCTGCCGTCATGAAACACTTCGGGCGGCCCGAGCACGGCCAGACGTAACAGACCCATGGTATGTCCTCCTCCTGGTGCATCATCAAGGGATCATTTCGGGAAGAAGAGACGTCCCCCCAACCACTCCCCCTTTTATGCGCGAGCTGACACAGCGATACAACGGATACAAGTGATACAAATGATACAAATGATACAAATGTTGCAAGCGTTACAAGTGCGACAAGTGCGACAAGTGCGACAAGTGCGACAAGTGCGACAAACCTCATGGGAAATGCACTAGTGGGACAGCGGATATGCGAAACTATGCCTCTTTCCAGGTTCTCATCCAAAAATGCGACTGGTGGTCAGGTTAGGTACAAAAGTTTTAGCGTTCGCTTGCTCGCTGGGAACTGCTTTCATGAACAGGGTATCCGAGAAAAATAGTCAAGCATTGCCGGAGGGTAAATGCCCTTCCCTACATAATAATATAGTCATTCTTGCTCCTGATTCGTTACACCGGACGAAAACATGTGAGGAGAATTCGTGGCGATGCTTGTAGCGTTTTCGTGGCGCTTTCTGCTCATACTAGCAGCAGAGAGAACGAGGTGCAGCCGATTGTGTCAGGGGCGATGAGGCAGCCAATACCGAAGCGAGGTTGTGGAGAACGCGTCCGACCAGGCTGGGATGCACTCGGATGACGAATCTGGTTGAAGCCGAGTTCAGAGGAGAAAGGGTTGGACATGGTTGGTCGCAAAGCAGATACACGCACGTATCACCCAATCGATGCGTATGGAGTCATTGGCGAATGCCATTCTGTCGTGCTGGTCGCGCCAGATGGCTCGATAGACTGGGGATGTCTGCCGGACTTCGATAGCCCGGCCATCTTCTTTCGTCTGTTAGATGCTGAGCAGGCGGCTACTTTCAAATTGCTCCCATTTGTGGGGGCCAAGAGCCAGGCCCTGGCCGCCGCCTCGTTCGACTTGTTGTCCCTGTATCCGTCGGTCAAACTCTCCAGCTATGCGATCCGCTTGAGGAAGCGAGCATGATCGAGTGGAGATCTCTTCAACTTCTTGGGGAGTTTCACTCCCTACTTCACCAGAACCTTCGCATCAACAGGCGTAATTGGCCTCAGATGAGCCTCGATTTCCCGCCGATGTGGTTCCAGGAAGGGAGGAAGTGCAAGCCGCTCTCCAAGGGTAGCAGCATCTTCGTCTCAGGTTGATTCACGTGGAATCAGTTGTGGAACAAGGGGGCGGGTGAGTTCTTCGGGAAGTGGTTGACCATTGTGCCGGTTCACCAGCATCCCCACGGCACGCTGTGCCAGGGAGATGGTATCAAAACGAATGGTGGTCAAGGTAGGTCGCATGAACGTACTAAAAGAGATATCATCCGTGCCCACGACAGCAACATCCCGTGGCACCTGTCTCCCGCGATCAGCTAGCGCCCCAAGTAAGAGCAGGGCATACTCATCGTTGTAAGTATAGATACCTGTCGGATGATCCGCTCCTGTGAGACAGGTATCGACCAGTGAATGAGCATCGGACAAAGTGAACTGAAGTGGCAGGATGTCGAGTGTCACTTCTGGTATCCCAGCAATGGCTGAGCGCATACCTTCCAGTCGTTGCTGAAACCCATATGCGTGGAGAGAATCCACTGGACGTACCAGGCCCAGGTGGCGGTGGCCACGTTCTAGTAGATGCTGGGCAGCCAGGTATCCCAGGGGTATGGT
>WNGJ01000397.1_pt1 | contig 38591 bp, 37 predicted proteins | sample 5400611 | NCBI WGS metagenome assembly WNGJ01 (sample SAMN13153375, study PRJNA577476) | soil metagenome | isolation source: 40 cm soil or saprolite under Garry oak tree replicate 1 | place: USA:California | collected 2016-06-15
ATGGTGCGGTCGGGAGTGGTGGGGTGTCCCCGCTGCAAGCGGGAGTACCCGATCGTGAAGGGGGTCGTGGATTTCACGGGAGGCGGGATGCGGGATGCGGGAGGCGGCCCCGCTACTACCCATCCCACATCCCGCATCCCGCTTCCCAAAGAAGCTCAGACTCTCCAGGCCCTCCTCGATCTTTCCGGTCCCGGGGGCTACGTCGTGCTGGTGGGTGACGCGGCGCGCCACGCCGCCGGTCTCGCGAGCCTGATGGGGGGGATTCACTTCATCGGCGTGAACGCGCCGGCCGACGCCGTGGAGCTGCCGGTGCTGAGTCTGGTGCGCGCGCCAGGGCTGATCCCGCTCCGTCCCGCGATGGCGCGCGGCGTCGTCGTGGGCAGCGATTCCGCGACCCCATCCTGGTTTGAGGAGGCGCAGCGGGTGCTGCTGCGGGGGCGCCGCTTCGTGGTCGAGCGGGAGGCTGTCGAGCCGCCCGCTGGGATCCGGCGGCTAGCGGTGGGGCAGGGGTTGTGGGCGGGGGAGAGGGTGTGAGTGGCTAGTGGCTGGTTGCTAGAACCGCACCGCTAGGCCCACGGTCACGCCCCGGCGGCCCGGGCCGGCGCCAACGCTCAGCCGAGGCAGCGGTACGCGCTCCCAATCCTCCGATCGGATGAGCGCCCCGATCACGAGGCCTGGCAGACCGAGGAGCAAGCCCGTCGTCACGGCCAGCCCAGCCCCATCCCGGTGAGGACACAGAAGGCCCTGGCAGTTGGCGTATGCCACCCCTTCGGCCGCCGCACCAACCAGAAACCCCACCGCGAAGCCGGCGAACGCATGCCCATGCCGGCCGCGGCTGACCTCCAGCCGCTCGATGGCGGCGAGCGGCACAGCAACCTGCGCTGCCGCGTCCGGGACGTGCAGCACCAGCGTATCTGCTCTCCGCGACAGGACCGTCCCGATCAGCCGTTCCTGGCTCACGGGGGGCGCCACGAGGCGAACGCGGTCGCCCGGCGCGACGGAGTCGCCCTGGGCGGCGAGCCCGGGGCCTCGGAGCAAGAGCAGCGTGCAGAACAACAGGTTGCCGCGCATGCGTGCCTCCCGCCCTCACCCCTCCAACGCCGCCGCGATCGCGTCGCCCTCGGCGTATACCCTGTCGACCACGTTCTTGTAGTGCTGCTCCACCGCGCGGCGCTTGACCTTGAGGGTGGGCGTCAGCTCCCCCGACTCGATCGTGAAGTCGTGCTCGAGCAGCAGCACGCGCTTCGGCATCTCGAACTTGGCGAGGTCGCGCAGCTCCCCCATCACCTCGCGCTCGACTTTCGCCTGGACGTCCGCGAGGGCGATCAGCTCCGCCCGTGAGCGGTACGCCAGGCGCCGCTCGGCGGCCCACTGCTCGAGCCGCTCGAAATTCGGCACCACCAGCATGATCGAGAACTTGCGCTTGTCCCCCAGCATCACCGCGTTCGCGACGAACTTGTTGCGCTTCACTTGGCTTTCGATCGGCTGCGGGGCGATGTTCTTGCCGCCCGCCGTCTTGATCAAATCCTTCTTGCGATCGGTGATCGTGAGGTAGCCGTCGGCGTCGAGCTCGCCGATGTCCCCCGTGTGGAACCACCCCTCGGCATCGATCGCCTCGCTGGTCGCCTCCGGCTTGTTGTAGTAGCCCTGCATGATCCCCGGACCCTTGGCGAGGATCTCCCCGTCGGGCGCGATCTGGAGCTGCACTTCGGGAATGGCCTTGCCCACGGTCCCGACTTTGATCCGCGCGATCGGGTTGATGGTGAGGACCGGGGAGGTCTCGGTGAGCCCGTAGCCCTCGACCACGGGAAGGCCGGCCGAGAAGAAGAACTTGGCGAGGTCGCCCGAGAGCGGTGCGCCCCCGGAGACGAACAGCTTCAGCCTGCCGCCGGTACGCGCGCGCAGCTTGGAGAACACCAGCCGGTCGGCGAGGGCGTGCTTGGCGGCGAGCCCCAGGGGGACGCGCAGGCCGGCGAGCCGGTAGGTCGCCCAGGCATCGCCGACGCGCTTGGCCCAGGAGAAGATACTCCGCTTCGCCGCGCCGCCCGCGAGCGCCGCCTCGAGCACGGCGGCGTACACCTTCTCGTAGAAGCGCGGCACCGACAGCACGATCGTCGGCTTCACCTCCAGCAGGTTCTGGCGCACCAGGTCGAACGACTCGGCGTAGTTGATGACCACGCCCGCGTGGAACAGCGTGTAGTCCACCATCCGCTCGAACACGTGCGACAGCGGCAGCATGGAGAGGCACTCGTCTCGCGCCACGATGGGGATTACCTGCAGCGCGCAGTGGACGTTGGACCAGAGGTTGTTGTGCGACAGCATCGCGCCCTTGGGATCGCCCGTTGTCCCGGAGGTATAGATGATCGTGGCCAGTTGGTCTGGCTCTACGGCGAGCGCTTCGGAGCGGAACTGCGGGTACTTGGCGACCGCGCCGCGCCCCATGGCCTCGACGGCCGCGAACGTCGTCGCGCCCTCGCGTCGCGCCGCCTCGTCGAACACCACGACGTGCCGCAGCGCCGGCAGCTCCGCCCGTACATCCAGCACTTTCGCGAGCTGTGTAGCCGTCGAGCAGAACACCACGACGGCGCCCGAGTCGCGCAGCACGTACTCCACCTGCTTGGCGGGCAGCGTGGGGTAGATCGGCACGTCCGCCGCGCGGGCGCACAGACAGGCGTAGTCCGCGATGGCCCACTCCGGCCGATTCTCCGAGAGGATCGACACGCGGTCCCCGGGCCGCACGCCGAGCTCGCGCAGGCCCAGCGACACCGCCCGGACCCGCTCCTCCAGCTCGCGATGGATGAGGGACACCCACCGCCCGTCGACCTTGCGCCGGTAGGCGGCGGGCAGGTCGCGGTGCCGCTCGACGGCGTCGAAGAACAGCTGGGTGAGCGTGCCCTTGGTCACGGCTCGAGCTGCACGACGAAGGTGATGGGCGAGCCCGGCACCTCCGTGCCGACGGCGCGCCGGGCGCGCGCCGTGACCACGACGGAATCGGGGAGCGTGCCGCCGCCCAGGTACCTCACCTTCACGCCGGCGATTCCAGCCGCACTGGTATGCACCGTATCGATGGTCGCGCCGCTGTGCGTCGTGTCGTCGGGGACGAGCGCCGCCGTGCCGCCGTTCATCGGCGCGGAGGTGATCGCAAAGGTCACCGGCCGGTTCGCGAGCAGGACCGCGGTGGGTGTGGGGGTGTCCGTGTCCTGGAGCAGGACGGCGAGCGAGTCGGAGAGGGAGTCGGGGGTGGGGCCGGTCACGGAAATCGTGTCGTGCGTCGCCGTGGCGGCGGTGACGGTGTCGGCCGCGGCGGTCACGTGGATCGAGATGGGGTTGCTGCGCAGGTCGCCGGTGCGGGCCTGCAGCCGCGCCGTTCCCGGCTGCTTGCCCACGAACACGCCGTTGGCGCTGTCGGCCACGGCGAGAAAGGCGGGGTCGAGGCTGCCCCACACGAACGTCGCCGCCACCGTATCACCGCCGGCTGAGAGCGCGACAGCGCGCCCCCGCGCGGTGTCGGCCTCCTCGACGGCGCTATCGACCACGATGTCGATCTCGATGACTCGATTCAAGTCGGTTCCCAGTGTCCCGCACGCTCCCTCCCCCCGGACGGCGGCCGCCACGACCAGTAGGGTGGCGGCGGCCGAGCGCCAGCGGCTCAGGGCGCCTCCGCCGAAACGGCCTGCGACGGGGGGGGGCCTGCGCCGAGGTCGCGCAGCGCCTGCGTCGCGTGCTCGACCCACCGTTGCGCGTCCGGCCCTCGCGGTGGGTGGGCGAGGAATGCCTTGAGGTGTCGTTCTGCGCCGTCGGGATCGCCGCGCTTGAGCAACAGGAAGGCGAGCCCATAGTGCGCGCCGGCGAGACTGCCGTCCAGCTCCAGGGCTCGGCGATAATGGCGGATAGCCTCGTCCACGCGCCGCGTCTTGGTGAACGCGATGGCCATGTTCTGGAGGATGCGGGCGTCGTTGGGGTGGTCGCGCAGGGCGAGACGGTACGACGTGAGCGCGGCCTCGTAATCGCCTTGCCGCTCGAGGGCGAGCGCCTCGTTGAGGTAGTCGAGGCGCTGGGGTCTGAGCTCGTCGCCTCCCGAGCCGCCGAACAGTCGGCGCCAGAAACGCATGGGGCGAAAATAGCTTGCGGCCGCGTCGTTTAGCAATGTAGCTTCCCCCCCCATGCCCCCCAGCCGTCGACCCGTCGGCCCGTCGCCATCATCACTCACCACGCGCGGCGGACGCCAGCCACCCCACGGCGTGCTCCAGGTTGATTGGCCGTTCTTCGGGGAGCTGTGCCGAGCGCTCGCGCTCCGCATCTTCCGCGAGTACGATCCCGAGCTCGTCGTCGGGATCGCCAAGGCCGGGGTGATCCCCGGGGCGGTGGTCGCGAGCATCCTGCAGCGTGACTTCGCGTCGATCGCGATCACCCGCGAGGCGAGCGGCGCCCGGCCCACGGTGATCGCCGGGCCGCCACGCATCGTGACCGGCAAGCGCGTGCTGATCGTGGACGAGACCTGCGACACCGGCGACACCATGAAGCTCGCGCTCGCGGCGGTGCGGGACCTGAAGCCCGCCGCCGTCAAAACCGCGGTGTCGTTCCGGACCGGGGACTACAAGCCGGACTTCTTCGCTCTGGAGACCGAAAACTTCATCATCCTCCCCTGGGACCGCGAGATCATCGTGGGCGGGGAGATCGTGATGCGTCCCGACTACGCGGAGAAGCTCAGGGAACTCGCGGAGTGAAGGACCGCCTCACCGACGCCCTGGCGCGCTCCCGCGCCGACTTCACCGAAATCCGTCTCGAGCGCACCTGGACCTCCGCCGTCTCGTTCCGCGGGCGGCGGCTCGAGTCCGCCACCGCGAGCGAAGACCAGGGCGGCTTCGTGCGCGCGCTGCACCGCGGGTGCGGCTGGGGCGTCGCCGCGTTCACCTCGCTCGACCAGCTGGCCACGATGGTGGGGCGCGCGGGCGAGCTGTCGCGGGCCCTGCGGCTCGAGCGGCCCATCCGGCTCGCCGACGTCCCACCCCGTGAGGCTGACGTGATCCTCGACCTCGACGGCGACGTGCGCGGCGTCCCGCTCGCCGACAAGAAGCGCTTGCTCGAGGCCTACAACGCCGAGATGCTCGCCGTCGACGACCGCGTCGTCGACACGCTCGCGAGCTACTACGACGCAGTCACCGAGTACTGGTACGTGAACTCCGAGGGCACGGTCCTGCACGAGCTCCGGCCCGACGTGACGCTATCGGGGAGCGCGGTCGCGCGGCGTGACGGCATCATCGAGAGAGGGCTCGAGTCCCTCGGCTGGCGGCGCGGCTGGGCCAGCGTGCAGGACCGGGCGGCGGGATTCCGCCGAGCGGCCACGCGGGCCGTGGCGTTGCTCGATGCGCCGCGCGTGCAAGGCGGGACCTATCCCGTCGTGCTCGATCCCGAGCTCGCGGGCGTGTTCATCCACGAAGCGTTCGGCCACCTGTCGGAGGCCGACTTCATCTACGAGAATCCCCAGGCCCGCGAGATGATGACGCTGGGCCGGCGCTTCGGCAACCCGGTCCTGAACGCCGGCGACAACGGTGCGGCGGCGGGGCTGCGCGGCACCCTCCCCTTCGACGACGAGGGCACGCCCACCCAGGACACGGTACTGATCCGCGAGGGCGTCCTGGTGGGCCGGCTGCACTCGCGCGAGACGGCCGCCGCGATGGACGAACGACCCACCGGGAACGCGCGCGCCACGTCGTTCCGGCACCCGCCCATCGTGCGCATGACCAACACGTACATCGGGAACGGGCGGGGCAGCTTCGCCGACCTGATCAAAGACATCAAGCTCGGCGTGTATGCCTGCAGCGCCTTCGGAGGCCAGACCCTGCTCGAGAACTTCTCGTTCACGGCGGCCTACGGGCACATGATCCGCGATGGCGCCGTGGCGGAGCTCGTCAAGGACGTCGTGATCGCGGGCAACCTGTTCCAGACCCTGGAGCGCATCGATCATATCGCCGGCGACTTCCGCTGGAATCAGATGGGCGGCGGGTGTGGCAAGGGCGGGCAATTCCCCCTGCCGGTCACGGAGGGCGCGCCCCATGTGCGGATCGAGCAGGCGCTGGTCGGGGGTGACGTGGCCCCGGCGGCGTGATCGAGCGCCTGCTCGAGCACGCCCGCCGCCGCGGGGCGGGCGCGGCGGACGCGCTGTGGCGCCGCGTCGAGCGGACGTCGGTCGCGTTCGAGTCGGGGCGGCTCAAAGCGGCGGGCGTGACCGAAGAGGCGGGGGTCAACCTGCGCGTCGTGAGCGGGGGACGAGTCGGCATCGCTGGCTCCACGGCCGTGGACGCCGCGCCGGAAGACGTGGTGGCCCGCGCGCTCGGTTCGGCGGAGCTGGGTGAGACCCTGGACCTCGCCTTTCCGCCGCGCGCCCCGCTGCCCCAGGTCCCCACCTTCTTCGACCGTGCCGCCGCCGCTTCGCTCGACGCCCTGATCGAGATCGGCCGGCAGCTCGTGGGCGAGCTCGCGCGCGAGGGGTGTCAGGTCAACGTCACCGTCGAGCGCGAGGTGGCGGAGACCCGCGTCGCGAATACCGTCGGTACCGATGCCACGTACCCCTCCACGGGCGTGGCGGTGAGCGCCGACGTGTGGCGCGTCTCGGGGGGAGGGGGGGGCGACGACGTGCTGGCGCTGGGCGACGGCTTCGAGGGCGACGATCTCCCGGGGCCGGCCGACCTCGCGCGCTTGGTACAGTCGATCAACACGCGGCTCGATCTCGCCCTCACCATCACGGCGCCGCCCGAGGGCGCGCTGCCGGTGGTGTTCACGCCCGCCGGCGCCTCCGCCGTGTTGCTCCCCGTCACCCAGGCGCTCTCGGGGAAGGCGGTGCTCCAGGGGATCTCGCCCCTCGCCGGGCGGGTGGGCGAGCAGGTGTTCGATCCGGTCTTCTCGCTTACCGACGACCCGCTCGCGCCGGGGCGCGCGCCTTCGCGCCCCATCGACGACGAGGGCGTGCCCTCTCGCACCACCTGTCTCGTGCAGCGTGGCGTCGTGCAGCGGTTCATCTACGACCTCGAGACGGCGGCGCGCGCGGGCACGGCGAGCACCGGTCACGGCCAGCGCGGCATCTTCTCCAAGCCCGTCGTCGGCTACACGAATCTCGTGATCGGGGAAGGGGGAAGGGCGACTGAGGGAGCGGCATACGAGTTGGGCGGCGGGCTCCTCGGCGACATCGCGGACGGTCTCCTGGTCGACGACCTGATCGGCGTGGGGCAGGGGAACGTCATCGGGGGTGCGTTCAGCCACCCGGTGGCCCTGGCGTATCGCGTGCAGCGGGGGCAGATCGTGGGGCGGGTGAAGGACGCGGCGGTGGCCGGAAACAGCTACGAGCTCTTGCAGCGGATCGCGGGGCTGGGGCGCGACCGCCGCTGGTACGGCGCGCGCTCCACGCCGTCGCTGCTGCTGGAAGGGGTGAGCGTGGCGAGGAGATAAGGCGGTGTCAGCCTCCCAACGCCTCCTCGTAGCTCCGCCCCTGCGCGACCTGGTCGTACACGGCGTTGAGAGTGTCGGGGGAGGCGGAAAGGAAGCGGCAGCGCGGGTCCTGCCGGCTGCGGCACTCCACCTCCATGACCGCGACCGGCTCCCCGGAGAGGCGGCCCAGGAAGTCCGCGAGCATCCCCGACGAGAAGAAGCACATCGGCGTTTGCGCCGTGCCCGGCTGGGCCTCGGCCCAGTCGCTCGAGTCGATCGCCAGCGCCGCCGCGCCGAGCCGGCCCACCGTCAGCGAACCCCAGCCCATCGCGCGGAAGAAGTCTGACAGGACCTCATTGAGGCGGTCGGCCTCGAGCGCTTGCGGGTCGGTCACGCCCGTCCGCGACGGCAGCCAGGCGCGGAACGCCTCGTAGATCCCTTCGCCCGCGGCGAAGCCCGCGTCCTGGAGGATGCTGGCCGCGTGATCAGCGGCGTCGCGGAGCAGGCTCTGGTGAAGTTGTCGCAGCGCGCCGCGCCCGATCGTGAGTCCGTCGGTCGCGGGGCCGGGGTGGGCGGTCATAGCGAACGGCAACTTAGGGTTTTCGATGCGCGCGGCGCAAGAGTTCCGCCTCGTCGATCACCGGCACGCCGAGCGCTTTGGCGCGCTCCAGCTTCGAGCCGGCGTCGGTCCCGACCACGAGCGCCGTGGTCTTCCTAGAGAGGCCGTCCGTGACATGGCCGCCGGCCCCCTCGATCAGCTCCGTCGCCTTGGCGCGCGACAGCGACGGCAGCGTCCCCGTGATGACATAGGTGTGCCCCGCGAGCGGCCCTTTCCCTTCCGTGGCCTGGGGTTCCGTGAAGTTGAGACCGAGCTTCTCCAGCCGCTCGAGGAGCTTGCGGTTCCTGGCCTCGTCGAAGAAGCCGAACACCGCCTGCGCGATGGCTTCGCCGATGCCCGGGATGGCGTTGATCTCCTCGACCGAGGCGTTGCGCAACGCCTTCATTGTGCCGAAGTGGCGGGCTAGCAGCTTGGCGCCCCCGGCGCCGACGTGGCGGATGCCGAGCGCGAAGACCAGGGTCGAGAGGGGCTGCCGCTTGGAGGCCTGAATGGCATCCACGAGCTGCTGGGCGGACTTCTCGGCGAACCCCTCCAGGGTGAGCAGCTGCATCGGGGTGAGCTGGTAGAGGTCGGCGGCGTCCTGGATCAGCCTCGCATCGAGCAGCGCCCGCACCCGCTCGTAGCCGAGGCCCCGGATGTCCATGGCGCCGCGCGAGGCAAAGTGCACGATGCTCTCCAGGATCCGCCCCGGGCACGACACGTTGGAGCAGTACGCCATCGCTTCGTCCGAGGGGTACTCGACCTTCGACTTGCACACGGGGCAGCGGTCCGGCGGGGCGTACGGCTTCCCGCGGCGCACGCCCTTCTTGATCACCGGCCCCAGGACCTGGGGGATCACCTCGCCTGCGCGCGTGACTTCGACCCAGTCGCCCGCCCGGATGTCTTTCGTTTGGATCAGGTCGAAGTTGTGCAGGGTGGCGGTGGTCACGGTGACGCCGCCGATCTCCACCGGCTCGAGCACGGCGTAGGGGTTGAGCGCGCCGGTCCGCCCCACGTTGATGCGGATCTCCTTGAGCTTCGTGACTTGCACCTCGGGGGCGAACTTGCGCGCGATCGCCCAGCGCGGCTCGCGGTTGCTCACGGTGCCGAGCTCCGCGTGGAGCCGCAGCTGGTCCACTTTGACGACCACGCCGTCGGCCCCGTAATCGAGTCCACTCAGGAGGGGCTCGAGCCGCGCGATCTCCTGGTGCGCGGCGGCGAGGTCGGCGACCCGAGTGTGATTGGGCTCGACGGGGAAGCCCCATTCCGCCAGCCGCTCCAGCAGCGCGTGCTGGGTGTCGACGGGAAGCCTTTGGCCCGGCGCCTCGACGTGGAAGCAGAAGATCCGCAGGCCGCGCGCGCGGGTGACGGTCGCGTCGAGCTGGCGCAACGAGCCCGCCGCGGCGTTGCGGGGGTTCGCGAACGTCGGCTCGCCCTGCCCCTCCCGCTCGCGGTTGAGCTGCTCGAAGCGCGACTTGGAGAGGTAGACCTCGCCCCGCACTTCCATCCGCTTGGGCCAGCCCTTGCCGCGCAGCCGGAGCGGCACGTCCGCGACGGTGCGCAGGTTGGCGGTGACGTCCTCCCCCTCGACGCCGTTGCCGCGGGTCGCGCCCATGACGAGCACCCCGTCCTCGTAGGTAAGGCTGACGGCGGCGCCGTCGATCTTCACTTCGAGCGTGTAGCCCGCCGTCCGGACCTCGGGCAACAGCCGGCTGTTGCGGTCCTCCCACTCGGTCAGCTCGGCCTCGTCGAAGGCGTTGGCCAGCGACAGCATGGGGACGAGGTGCCGGTGCTTGCGGAACGCCCGCGCCGGCGGTGCGCCGATGCGTAGCGTGGGGCTGTCGGTGGCGCGCAGCTCGGGGTGCGCCGCCTCGAGTTCCTGCAACTCGCGAAACAGGCGGTCGTACTCGGCGTCCGACAGCTCGGGCCGGTCGAGGACGTAGTAGGCGTAGTTCGCCCGCTCGAGCAGCCGCCGCAGCTCGGCGGCGCGCGCCGCCGCCCCTTTCACCGCCCCTTGGCTTCTTCTTGGATGACCGCCATGGCCACGCCGACCAGCCGGTCGAGCTCGTCGGCGCTGGCGCGGGGCAGCAGGCCTTCCGCCCACGCCCCTTCCCGCGAGCCGAAGGCGTGGAGCAACCGCCGCAGGAACGCGAGTAAGGCCACGCGCTCCAGCTCCATGCGCCGCAGCGTCTCGCCGGTCTCCTGCTGTCGCTGGGCCAGACGCTCGTAGCGGTGGGCGTTGCGGAGCGCCTGGGCCGTCAGCGCGGCGACGACCTGCACGAAGCGCACGTCTTCGTCCGAGAAGGTGGGGCCGTCGCGGAAGGTGCGCAGGAAGATCGCCCCGATCGCCACGCCGCGCCACGTGATCGGCACGACGGTAATCGACTTCACGTTGCGATTGACGAGCTCGTTCTTGACGTGCCGCAGGCTGGGATCGCTGGCGGCGTCCGGGATGAAGACGGTCTCACCGCCCTGCATGGCGCGCTTGAGCTCGGGATAGCGCTCCAGGTCCACGACGTAGTTGCGGATCGTGGGATCCTCGTACGAGGCGACGAGCCGCACCGATCGCCCGCCGCGCTCCCCCAGGAAAATCGAGCAGCGGTCCAGCCCGAACGCTTCCCCCAGCTTCCGCGCGATCGCCTGCAGGATGTCGATGAAGTGCAGCGAGGTGGAGACTTCCTTCAGGATCTCGATGACGGCGAGGAGATGCTTGCGCTCGCGCTCGAGCTCGGCGACGCGCGCGGCGAGGCGTTCTGCGTCCGCGTGCGTGACGGCCGAGGAGAGCGACATGGTATAGTTTGCGCTTCCCCCCGACGACCGTCAAGCCGTTGCCGCGGTCCTCGCGCCCGAGTAGCTTCGGACGCGATGCGCTACGGCACGCTCGTGCTGCTCGGCTGCGCCAGCGCGCTGCGCGCGCAGGTGAGCGTCGCTCCTCACGCCGTCACGCCATTCGTCGTGCCGGCCGCACCGCTCGGCCGCTGGACGCCCGTGCCGCAGCTGCCCGGCATGGGCCGCCCCGTCGACACCGCCGCGGTCGCGGCGCGACGCCGGGCGCTCGCGCGCCGCATTGCACACGGCATCGTCCTCATCCCCGCGGCCCACGAGCGCTCGCTCGAGCGGGATCACATCCAGGACAACGACTTCCGCCAGTCGAATACCTTCTTCTATCTCACCGAGCTCGAGACTAAGGACGCCTGGATCCTGCTCTCGGTCGTCCCGGAATCCACCCACGCGATCCTCTTCCTGCCCGCCCGCGATACCGCCGAGGAGCGGTGGACCGGCGTCGAGCTCGGGCCCGAGCCGCTGGCGGCGCGCTTGTCGGGGATTCCCGACGTGCTCCCCGTCGACTCGCTCGCCGCACGCCTCGCCGACGCGGCGCGCCGGGTGCCGGGCGACGTGTACCTGCCGCTCGCCGCGGCGACGGCCGACGAGCGGCGCCGCGCGGAGGGGACCGGACGCGCCGTCCGGGACCTGGGCCCGCTCGTGGATTCCCTGCGACTCGTTAAGGACGGGGACGAGCTGCGCCGCCTGCGCACGGCAATCGACATCACGGTGCTGGGCCACGTCGCCGCCATGCAAGCGGTGCGCCCGGGGATGTGGGAGTATCAACTGGAAGCGGTCGTGGAAGGAACGTTCCGCGCGCAGGGAGCCGATCGCGTCGGCTACCCCTCCTTCGTCGGCGGCGGGACGGACGCCACCACGCTGCATTATGACGTCGACCGGCGCCAGCTCAGGGACGGCGAGCTCGTCGTGATCGACGCGGGGGCGGAGTGGGGACAGTACACGGCGGACGTCACGCGCACGTTTCCCGTCTCCGGCCGGTTCACGCCGCGTCAGAAGGCCATCTACGACCTCGTGCTCGCGACGCAGCAGGTGGCGTTCGACGCCGTCCGCCCCGGCGCCCGCGTGCGGGACCTCGACCGTCTGGCCCGCGCGTACATGCGGGCGCATTCGCGAACGCTGTGCGGCGCCGTGACCTGCGACGTCACGATGATCCACGGGCTGGGGCATTGGCTCGGCATGGACGTGCACGACGGGGGAGACTACCGGACGCCGTTGGCGCCGGGGATGGTGCTGACCCTCGAGCCGGGCATCTATCTCCCGGCCGAGAGCCTCGGGGTCCGCATCGAGGACGACGTCCTGGTGACGGCGACGGGGGCGGAGTGGCTGTCGGACGGCGCGCCGCGTACCACCGAGGCGATCGAGCGGGTGACCGCCCGCGGGCCCTAGGTTTCGTCCTTCTTGTTCTTGATGTCGTCGAGCAGCGTGGCTGCCCGGGTCTTGTACTCGTGATCGAGGACGTCCGCGATGGGGAGGTCGTGAATCGCGCGCAGCTGGTCCCGCGCCAGCGAGTACTTGCCGACGTCGACGTAGATCTCGGCGAGCTCGAGGTGGTGGAAGATGTCCTGCGGCTTGAGCGCCACGGCACGCTCGAGGTAGCGCTGGGCGTCGGCCCAATTGCCCATGCTCAGGAAGCCGCCGCCGAACAGGAGCGCCGCCGCCTTCCGCTGGAACCAGGACAGGCGCTTCACCTCCGCGTGCCAGGCTCCGACCAGGTGGTACGCGCCGTCGAGGGTCGAGTCCAGCGCGATCGCCTTCATTCCCTCGTCGTAGATGAGCCGGGCGAAGCGCACGCGCTCTTTGCCGCCCTTGGTGCGCGACAGACGTCCCAGCGCCTGACCGACGATGAAGTGCCCGTCCGCTCCGTGCGGCCGCACGCGCACGGCCGCCTCTCCTTCGGCGCGGGCCGCGGTGTACAGGCTGTCACGCGCGTGCTTGGACGCGTCGTCGGTTCCTTCGATCTGCTTGGCGATGTCGATCAGCTCGCGCCCCGCCTTCCACAGGGCTTCGTAGTCCGTGGAGTCGCTCGCGAGCGCGGCGCGGTAATGCGCCAGCGCCTGTGCGGGCTGCAGCGCGGCGCGGAGGCTGTCGCCGATGCGAATCTCGGACGCAGCAGCGCCCGCCTGGCCCGTGAGACGGGCGGGGCATGTCGTGAACAGCGTGATCCAGAGGACCGTCAAGGCGCGCATCGGAGACTCGGGCTGGGAGCGGGCTCGTAATGTTGGTCGTGCCGCTGATCGAGCGCAAGCGGGACGGCGCCGCGCTGACGCCGGAGGAATGGTCGGCCCTGGTCGCGGCGTACACCGAGGGGCGCGTCCCCGACTATCAGATGGCCGCGCTCTTGATGGCGGTCGTGCTCCGCGGGCTCGAGCGGCAGGAGCTCGCGGCTCTCACCGACGCCATGCTGGCGTCGGGTCAGCGGCTCTCCTTCGACGGCTGGGCGACGCCGCGCGTGGACAAGCACTCGACCGGCGGCGTGGGCGACAAGGTGTCGCTCGTGCTCGCGCCGCTCGTCGCCGCTTGCGGGGTCGCGGTGCCGATGATGTCCGGACGGGGTCTCGGGCACACCGGCGGCACACTCGACAAGCTCGAGGCCATTCCCGGCTTTCGCACGACGCTCTCGCTCGCCGAGACGAAGCAGCAGGTCATGCGCCTCGGCTGCGCCATGATCGGCCAGACCCCTGAGATCGCGCCGGCGGACCGGCGGCTCTACGCGCTGCGCGACGTCACCGGCACCGTGGAAGCCATCCCCCTCATTGCGGCCAGCATCATGTCGAAGAAGCTTGCCGAGGGGTTGAACGCCCTCGTGCTCGACGTGAAACACGGTAGCGGTGCCTTCCTGCCCGAGCGGAACGACGGCCTCGAGCTCGCGCGCACCATGATCGCGCTGGGCGAGGACCGCGGCTGCCCCACCGTGGCGCTCCTCACCGCCATGGACCGGCCCCTGGGCCGCGCCTGCGGTAACGCCCTCGAGACCGAGGAGGCGATCCTCGCGCTCCGCGGCGAAGGGCCGCCGGACCTCATGGAGGTGACGTACGCGCTCGGCGTAGAGATGCTCCTCGCCGCCGGGGTCGAGCGCACCACGCCCAAGGCGCGCAAGAAGCTCGAGAACGCGCTCGGCTCCGGGCTCGCGGCGGAAAAGTTCGAGCAGCTGATCGAAGCCCAAGGGGGGAATCCGCGCGTCGTCGAGGACCCGGCGGTCCTCCCCCAGGCCCTGGCCGTGGAGGTCTACGCGGCCGCGGCGACTGGCGTCGTGGTGCGGATCGAGCCGCGCACGATCGGCCGGGCGGTCGTCGCCATGGGGGGCGGGCGTCTGAAGGTCGAGGACACGGTCGACCCGACCGTGGGATTCGTCATCTCGGTGAAGCCGGGGGACAAGGTGCTGGCAGGAGAGCCGATCGCGTCGGTGTACGCGCGCGACGCGAGCGGCATGGAGCTCGCCTGCGAAGCGCTCGGCCGCGCGATCGTGATCGCCGACCGCCTCACAGTCAAGCCCCTCCCGCTCGTGTCACATCGGGTCACCAAGGCGGGCGTCGAGGACCTGGCTCAGGTGCGGCCCGGCCCGAAGCGTCGCGCGGCGCCTCGATAACCCTTTCAGGCGAGCGGCGGGCGCGTCACTCCGGGGCCCCAGTCGCGGACCGACTCGGCGTCGTCCGCCTCGCGGACCTCGCGCTCCGCCTCCTCGAGCTCGCCGTAATCGATGGGCGCGCCGGCCCGCCGTCGGGCCGTCGGCTCCGGGGCGTCGCTCCGGCCGCCGAAGAGCAGCCACGCCAAGGCGACGGCCAAGGCGGCGAACGCGATCAGCAGGGCCATCAGACGTCCAGGTTCTTCACGAATTTCGCGTTGTCCTCGATGAACTTGCGCCGCGGCTCGACCTCGTCGCCCATCAGCGTCTCGAACAGATCCGAGGCCTCCACCGCGTCCTCCATCGTCACCTTGAGCAGGGTGCGCTTGCTCGGATCCATCGTGGTATCGCGCAGCTGGTCCGGGTTCATCTCGCCCAGGCCTTTGTAGCGCTGGATCAGGACGTTGCCGCGCGCGTCGTCGCCGTTGGCGAGCCGCTTCACGTACACGTCCCGCTCCTTCTCGTCGTAGGCGTAGAACTCCTCCTTCCCCCGCGCGACGCGGTACAGCGGGGGTTGCGCGATGTAGATGTAGCCGGCGTCGATCAGCTGCTTCATCTCCTTGTAGAAGAAGGTGAGCAGCAGGGTGCGGATGTGCGCGCCGTCCACGTCGGCGTCGGTCATGATGATGATCTTGTGGTAGCGCGCGTCGCCGATGGTGAAGTCTTCGCCGATGCCCGTGCCGACGGCCGTGATGATCGTGCGGATTTCCTCGTTCGAGAGAATCCGGTCGATCCGGGCCTTCTGCACGTTGAGGATCTTGCCCCGCAGCGGCAAGATCGCCTGGAAGCTGCGGTCCCGCCCCTGCTTGGCGGACCCGCCCGCCGAGTCGCCCTCGACCAGGTACACCTCGCACAGCTGGGGATCGGTGAGGGAGCAGTCGGCGAGCTTGCCGGGCAGCAGGTAGCCGTCGAGCGCGTTCTTGCGGCGCACCAGCTCGCGCGCCTTGCGCGCCGCCTCGCGCGCCCGCGCGGCGCTGATCGCCTTGGCGATGATGGCGCGCGCGACGCTGGGGTTCTTGTCGAGGAACTCGCCGAGGGCGTCGTTCACGACGGTCTTCACGATCCCCTCGACTTCCGAGTTGCCGAGCTTGGTCTTGGTCTGCCCTTCGAACTGCGGATCCTTCACCTTCACGTGGAGCACGCACGTGAGGCCTTCACGGATGTCGTCCCCCGTGAGCGTGAACTCCTCCTTCTTCAGCAGGCCGTCCTTCTTCGCCCACTCGTTGATGGTGCGCGTGAGCGCGGCCTTGAAGCCGGTGAGGTGGGTGCCGCCCTCGTGGGTGTTGATGTTGTTGACGAAGGAGAAGGTGTTCTCGTTGTAGCCCTCGTCGTACTGGATCGCCCCCTCGACTTCGACGCCCTCGCGCGCGGCCTCGAATACGATCGGCTTCGGGTGCAGCGGTTTGCGATTGCCGAGCAGCCACTTCACGAACTCGGCGAGGCCGCCCTTGTAGAGGAACGTCTCTTCCTTCTGCTGGCCCTTGCGCTCGTCCTTTAGGGTGATCGTCAGGCCCTTGTTCAGAAACGCCAGCTCGCGCAAGCGGTTGGCCAGCGTGGCGTAATCGAATCGGGTGTCCCCGAAGATCGTGGTGTCGGGCTTGAACCACACGGTCGTTCCCGTGCCCTTCGCCTTCCCGATCACCTCGAGCTTCTTCTTGGTCTCTCCGCGCTCGAAGGCCATGTGGTGGCGCTTGCCATCCCGATCGACCCACACGTCGAGCTTCTCCGACAACGCGTTCACCACCGACACGCCCACGCCGTGCAGCCCGCCCGAGACCTTGTAGGTGGCCTTGTCGAACTTGCCGCCGGCGTGCAGCATCGTTAGCGCGACTTCGACGCCCGGCTTCTTCTCGGTCTTGTGGATGTCGACGGGAATCCCGCGGCCGTTGTCGACCACGGTGATCGAGTTGTCCGCATGGATCGTCACGTCGATCCGCGTGCTGAAGCCCGCGAGGGCCTCGTCGACCGAGTTGTCGACGACCTCGTAGACGAGATGGTGCAGCCCACGGCCCGACACCGACCCGATGTACATCGCCGGCCGGCGTCGCACCGCTTCCAGACCCTTCAGGACCTGGATGGCATCGGCTTGGTAGTCGCCGTTTCCCCCCCCCTCTCCCTTCGGCTTCGGCGCGACCGCCTTCGCTTTCGCCATAGTCCCGTCTAATCCTTTTATTGTCCTGAGAGAAGCCAGCGGATCGTGCGGATGCGCCCCGGCCCCCGGCCGGCGTTGACGCGCGCCATGATCTGTGGGGCCATGAGCTGTAGCTCGGTCATCCAGGCGCTGGTCGCTACGCCCACGAACAACGTGCCGTCCGGCGTCACGCTCTGCGGCCTTGTCACCGCCGCGATCTGCGGCCCCACCAGCCGGGGCCATTCCGGGACGATCTGCGCCTGCTTGAGTCGCTGCGCCAACCCGGCACGCGCGAGGTAGCCCTCGAGCACCTCGCTCACCGCCGTCGGCTTGCCGCGTCGCCGTTCGCTCACCTCGGACCCCCCGACCCCCTACCAAAAGCGCCACAGGACGTCCCGTGGCGCGCCGCGGCGGTGCCGCGAAAGAGCCTCCAGACAACCCCCCAAAAATACCCTGAAGTTGTTGTCAGGTCAAGACTTACTAAGTCGTTGTCAGTCACGGCGAGACCCTCACCACCGTGTCCAGCTCGCCCGTGAATCCCACCACGTCCCGGGCCGTCACCGTCACGGGAATCCGGTCACCTGGGCCGTACCCGCGCGGCACCAGAAGGACGAACGGGGCGTCGAAGACGGTCTCGAGGAGACCGTCCTCGCCGATACGGGGAAGACCATCGAGCGTGAGCCACACGGAATCGAGGCCGTCCGGGTCCTCGGCGTGAATCGTTCCTCGCAGCGTGTCGGGGGAGCGGACGAGCACCTTGGCCAGCGCGATCGCGAGCTGCGGTGGCGCGGGGCGAGGTCGCTCACCGAAGCACGCGGTGAGGCAGGCCACGCCCGCGATCAGTACTGCGCCGCGGGGGTGGAGTCGGCTCACCGCCCCTCGAACCTGGCGGAGCGCTTCTCGAGAAACGCCGTCAACCCTTCCTTCATATCCCGCGTGCCGGCGAGCAGGCCGAAGTGGTTCGCCTCGAGCAGCAGGCCCTCCTCGAGCGACATGTCGAGGCCCCGCTCTACCGCCTCGAGCGTGAGGCGCACGCCGAGCGGCCCCATGGCCAGGATCCCCCGGAGCAGCGCCTCGCTCTCGTGCATGAGGCTCGCCGCCGCGACGACCTTGTTGACCAGGCCGATGCGGTAGGCCTCCTGCGCGTCGATCATCTCTCCGGTGAGGAGCAGCCGCAACGCGACGCCCTTGCCCACGAGCCGCGGCAGACGCTGGGTGCCGCCGTACCCCGGGGCGATCCCGAGCTTCACCTCCGGCTGGCCGAACCGGGCGTGCTCGCTGGCGACGCGCAGGTGGCACGCGAGGGCGAGCTCGCAGCCGCCGCCGAGCGCGAAGCCGTTCACCGCGGCAACGACCGGCTTGCCGCAGATCTCGAGGCGCCGCAGCACTGCCTGGCCGCGCAGCGCGCGGGCTTTGCCGTCGAAGGCGCCCTGCGTGGCGAGCTCCGCGATGTCGGCCCCGGCCACGAACGCCTTGACCCCCGCACCGGTGACGATGGCGCCGCCGATCGCCGCGTCGCTCGCGATCCGTTCGGCTGCATCGCCCAGCTCGGCCATGACCTGGTCGCTGAGAGCGTTGAGCTTGTCGGGCCGGTTGATCGTGACGAAAGCGATGTTGTCGCGGACGTCGAACAGGAGGGTGTCGTAGGTCATGGGGAATTCTAATGCGGAGGGTGTTAGCTTCGCCTCCATGTCCGCCGTCCTCGCCCTCGATCAGGGCACCACCGGTTCGACGGCGCTCGTCGTGGGGGCCGACGGCCGTATCCTGGGCCGCGGCTACCGCGAGATCACCCAGCACTTCCCCCAGCCTGGCCAGGTCGAGCACGATCCCGAGGAGATTTTCAAGAAGACCGTGGAGGCGGCGCGCGAAGCGCTGCAGCAGGCAGGGGTCGTCCCGCACGCTCTCGGCATCACCAATCAGCGCGAAACCGTGTGCGTGTGGGACCGCACGACCGGGCAGCCCCTGCACCGCGCCATCGTGTGGCAGGACCGCCGCACGGCGGCCCGCTGCCAGGAGCTCGCGCGCGACCCCGGGGGGAAGGGGGCCCTGATCCGCGAGCGCACGGGCCTGGTGCTCGATCCCTACTTCTCGGCGACCAAGATCGAGTGGCTGCTCGAGCACGTCCCCGGCCTCGCCTCCCGCGTCCGCTCGGGGGAAGTGGTCTTCGGCACGATCGACACCTGGCTCCTCTTCCGCTTCACCAACGGGCGGGCCTACCTGACCGACCACACCAACGCGTCGCGCACCATGCTCTACACCCTGGCGGCGCGCGCCTGGGACGACGACCTGCTGCGACTGTTCGGCGTGCCGCGCGCGGCGCTCCCCGAGATACGGCCGTCGAGTGGGCCGTTCGGGACGTGCGACCGGCAGCACTTCGGCGCCGAGCTGCCGATCTGCGGCGTCGCCGGCGATCAGCAGGCGGCGCTCTTCGGGCAAGGCTGCACCGAGCCGGGGCAGGCGAAGAACACGTACGGGACCGGTGCCTTTCTGCTGCTCAACACCGGCGCGCGCAGGCCCGAGTCGCGGCATGGCCTGCTCGCGACGATCGCGTGCGGCGCGCGCGGGGAGCCGGTCTACGCGCTCGAGGGCAGCGTGTTCATCGCGGGCGCGGCGATTCAATGGCTGCGCGACGGCCTCCAGGTGATCGCGCAGGCGTCGGAATCGGAGCGGCTGGCCCGGGAAGTCGCGGACACGGGCGGCGTGTACTTCGTGCCGGCGTTCGTCGGGCTGGGCGCGCCGCACTGGGCGCCAAGGGCCCGGGGCACCATAGTGGGTCTCACGCGCGGCAGCACGCGCGCCCATCTCGTGCGCGCGGCGCTCGAGGCGATGGCGTTCAGCACCAAGGACGTGCTCGACGCGATGACCGCGGACTCGGGTGTCCGGCTCGCGGCCCTCCAGGTGGACGGCGGCGCGGCGGCGAACGACTGGCTGATGCAGTTTCAGGCCGACCTGGTGGGCGTCCCAGTGGCGCGCCCCGACGTGATCGAGACCACGGCGCTCGGTGCCGCGGCCCTCGCGGGGCTCGCCGCGGGCGTGTGGCGGGCCCCGGAGGACTTCCTGCAGGGGCGCACCTTCAAGCGGTTTCTTCCCGGCGACCAGGCGGCGACCGTGCGCGCCGGCGAGGTCCAGTGGCGGCGCGCCGTCGCTGCAGCGCTCCACTGGGCGGGGGCGGGGGAGGGGGAGGGGGAGGGGGGAGGCCACGAGTGAAGCCGCTGATCGCGGTCGGGGCGAAGGCGGCGGGTGGTCGGAAATCGCTCTGGCGCAGCGCATTGGGACGCCGGTCGTCGGTTTGCACGTGGGCGCCGGAGCGTCCCGCGGGAAAGGCTGTATAATTAGGCCATGAAAATGACCGCCGGAGCAAAGTTCGCCGTTGGCGCCCTGCTGATCGTCGGCTCGGTCGGCTATCTCATGGCGTCGGGCATCAAGCAGACGGGGCAGTACTTCCTCACGCCGGGCGAGCTGTCGCGCAAGGTCGCGGTGGACCCGACCTTTTACAACGTCGGGATGAAGGTGGGCGCTCACGTCGTCCGCGGGACCGTGAGCAAGGACGTCGCCACGCAGACGCTCAGCTTTCGGATCACGGACGGAGCGGCCACCTATCCCGTGACGTTCCACGGCCTGCCCCCCGACACCTTCAACGACTCGGTGGAGGTCGTCGTCGAAGGTCGCTTGAAGCCGGACGGGGTGATCTACGCGACGAACGTCCTGGCCAAGTGCGGCTCTCGCTATGAAGCGGTGCCCAAGGCGTAGATGACGGTCCTCGGCAACCTGGCGCTGTGGGTCGCCCTGCTGCTCGGGGTGTGGGCCGCGCTCGTCGGCTTCCTGGGCGGGTCCCGGGGCCGGGCCGACTTGCAGCGCAGCGCGCGCCACGCCGTGTTCGCGATGTGCGGCGCGCTGCTCATCGCCGTGTTCGCCGTCGAATGGGCGCTGTTCCACCACGACTTCAACGTCGAGTACGTCGCGGCGTACACCAGCCGCAACCTCCCGATCTTCTACACGTGGTCCGCCCTGTACGCCGGCCAGAAGGGGAGCCTGCTCTTCTGGGCGACCGTGCTGTCGGTCTTCGGCTCCCTCGCCCAACTCTTCACCGCCCGGCGGCACCAGGTGTACCTGCCCTACGTGGCGAGCGTCGTGGGTACGGTGACCGCGTTCTTCGTCACCGTGATGCTGTTCGCGGCGAACCCGTTCTCCCGGCTGGCCTACACCCCCGCCGACGGCAGCGGGCTCAATCCGCAGCTGCAGAACCCCGGAATGGTCTTCCATCCGCCCATGCTGTACCTGGGCTACATCTCGATGACCATTCCCTTCGCCTTCGCGATCGCGGCCCTCGCTTCGAAGAAGCTGGACTCGGACTGGCTCGTGGCCATCCGGAAGTGGACCCTCGTCTCGTGGCTGTTCCTGTCGATCGGTCTGGTGCTGGGGATGTGGTGGGCGTACGTCGAGTTGGGGTGGGGGGGCTACTGGGCGTGGGATCCGGTCGAAAACGCGGCGTTGCTCCCCTGGCTCACCATGACGGCCTTCCTGCACTCCGTCATGATCCAGGAGAAGCGCGGCATGCTGAAGAAGTGGAATCTGGCGCTGGTGATCGGCTCCTGGCTGCTGTCGATCATGGGCACGTTCATCACGCGGTCCGGCGTGATCTCGAGCGTGCACTCCTTCACCGAGTCGCCGGTGGGCTACTACTTCCTCTTCTTCCTGCTCTTCGCCGCGATCGCCAGCTTTACGTTGTACGCGCGCCGGCTGCCGCTGCTCACCGCGGAGGCGCGCCTCGAGTCGATGGTGAGCCGGGAGGCGAGCTTTCTCTTCAATAACCTGCTGCTCGTCGGCGTCGCCTTCTCGGTGCTGTGGGGGACCCTCTTCCCGATCCTCTCCGAACTGGTCCAGGGCACGAAGGTGACCGTCGGGCCGCCCTTCTTCAATCAAGTCAACATCCCGCTCGGCCTGGCGCTGCTCGCCCTCACCGGGATCGGTCCGCTCATCGCGTGGCGACGGGCGTCGCTGCCGAACCTGCAGCGGCAGTTCGCCGTGCCCGTGACTGCCGGCGTCTTCACGGGCCTGGTTCTGCTCCTGCTGGGCATGCGGGACCTCTATGCCCTCCTGGCGATGGCGATCGGCGGCTTTGTCCTCGCCACCGTGACGCAGGAGTTCGTGCGCGGCACGCGCGCGCGCCACCGCCAGTACGGGGAGCCCGCCGCGGTCGCGCTGGCGCACCTCGTCGGGCGCAACCGGCGCCGCTACGGCGGGTACGTGGTGCACACCGGCATCGTCGTGCTGTTCATCGCGTTCGCTGGGATGGCGTTCAAGACGGAAACCGAAGCGACGCTCAAGCCCGGGCAGTCGGCGAGCATCCGCAGCCCGTACGGGTGGACCTACAGCTTCACCCACTTGGGCATCTCGCAGTTCGACCAGCTGAACCGCCAGGTCACGGCAGCCACGATCGACGTGCGGCGCAGCGGCAAGCGCCTCGGGCTCCTCACCACCGAGAAGCGCCAGCACGTAGACGCCTTGGGCCGCCCGACCTTCCAGCCCTCCACCGAAGTCGGCATCCGGAGCGATCCCCTGGAGGACCTGTACGTCGTGCTGGGGGGGGTCGTGAACGGCACCGAGGAAGCGGTGTTTCGGTTCACCATCAACCCGCTCGTCTGGTGGGTGTGGTATGGCGGGCTGATCGTCGTGCTGGGCGGTCTGATCGTCATGTGGCCCGGGGGAGGGTCCCCCGCAGTGAAGCGGACCCAAGCTGGATATGCGGTGAGGTTGGTGGAGGAGAAATGAGGGCGGTCAGGCGGTCAGGCGGTCAGGCGGTCTGTTCGAGGCGCGCGTTCTTGTTCACCGCCGCCGGGGCACTAGCACTGACCGCCGGCCCGCCCGACCGCCTGACCGCCCAGACTCCCGACTCACTCCCCGGCGGTGGACCCTCGGGCCGCCTCTGGGACCCCGGTCGCGCCGGCCGGCCCATGGAGCCCGTCACGGCGGCTGACAATTCCGCCGCGATTCAAACGATCGAGAAGCGCTTGCGCTGTACCTGCGGCTGCAACTTGGACGTGTATACCTGCCGCACCACGGACTTCACCTGCACCACCAGTCCTGCGATGCACCGGCAGGTGCTGGCGCTCGCCGAGCAGGGCAAGACCGGCCCGGAGATCGTGGACGCGTTCGTTCGCACGAACGGCGTCGCCATCCTGATGGCGCCGCCCAAGCATGGTTTCAACCTGGCGGGCTACTTCACGCCCTCGCTCGTCATTCTGGTCGCCGGGGTGCTGTTGCTGCTGGCGCTGCGGCGCTGGACCCGCGCGACGCCGGCCGCGGAGCCGAGCGCCGCGCCGCCACCGCCGCCCGACGCATCGCCCGCCGAGCTCGAGCGGTTGCGGCACGAGCTCGAGCAGTTCACCGACTAGTCACGCAGTGATCGAATTCGTCATCGGCGTGCTGCTCGCCGCCGCGGCGGTGTGGTTCGTCCTGCAGCCGATCTTCCGCGCGGAACTGGTGGGACGCGGGACGCGGGAGGCGGCAAGTGGAGGCGACGGACAGGATGCGGACGACGACCTGAGTCCGCGCGCGGTGGCGCTGGGGGCGTTGCGCGAGATCGAATTCGACCGCGCCACCGGTAAGCTCTCCGATGTCGACTACGACGCACTGCACCGAAAGTACACGGCGGCGGCGTTGGAGGCGTTGCGCGCGGAGAGCGGCGTGCGGGAGGGCCCCCCCTCCGCGCCGGCAGCCCAGCGCGCCGCAGCCACGCATCCCGCTTCCCCGATCTCGCCTCCTGCTTGTCCCACCCACGGTCCCCGCCCCGAGCCCGACGCGGCGTTCTGCTCCGAGTGCGGCCGCAGGCTGGCTGCGGCTCCCGGGTACTGCGCTCGCTGCGGCTCGGCGCTGGAGACCGACGCGCGCTACTGCCACACCTGCGGCGCGCGCGTCGCCGCCTGAGAGGGTCGGCCCCTATCACTGTGCCCGTGAGAGTACTCGCCCTGCGGATCTTGGTGATGCTCGTCGCTCTCGCCGTCGTGGCGACGCCGGCGCGGGCGCAGCGGCGCCGCATGCGGGGGGCGCGGGCCGGAGGGGTGGGGGCGGGGGCGGGTCCCGAAATCGGCGGTCACCTGGGATACAACTTCGACGTGAACAACTCCGTGCTCGGGGCACAGGGGACGTTCCCGATCGCGCCGCAGATCGACTTCTATCCGTCGTTCGATTACTACACCGTGCCCAACGAGACCGACTGGGGGCTCAACTTCGATCTCAAACTACGCCCGCCGGCGCTGCGCTTCTGGTATTTCGGCGCGGGGCTGAATCTGCTGCACACGAGCGCTGCGGGCGGCAACACCGATAGGCACTTCAATGTGTTCGGTGGTCTCGAGCAGCGCGGCGGCCCGCTCCACCCCTACGCTGAAGCCCGCGAGATCCTGGGGAACGGCAGCAGGTTTCAGCTGGTGGCGGGCTTGAGCTTCCCGCTCCGCTAGAACTCGAAGCTCTCCATTTTCCGCAGGCCCACGCGGAGCGGGAGCGCCGTCGCCAGGGCGCAGCTCAGGGCGGCCACGACGAACGCCCCGACCATGCGGGCGCTCACGGCCACCGCGCCACCGGTGTAGAGACTGTTCAGGTACACCGATACCGGGCCGCTCAACACGACGATCACCCACGCGAGCAGCGCGATCGTCGCCATCATGAAGATGAGCCCGCCGAAGGACGTCGGTATCTGCGCCGCGTTCTCAGTCTCGAACTGGGGGTACAGCGCGCCGAAGCCGAGCGCCATCGCCGCGATCGCGAGCGTGAGACCGCAGATCGCGCTCAGGCTCACGATCATCATGAACGGGGGGACTTTGAGCAGGACGTTCGTCAGGCCGGTCAGGATGAGCGCCAGGACCAGCAGGGGCACTGTCCCCACCCAATACTTGGACCACAACAGGGCGCGCAGGTCGAGCGGGCTCGAGCGCAACAGCCACATGTGACGCCCCTCGAGCGACACCGCGGGAAAGATGAATCGGGCCGCGATCGATGCCAGCACGAAGCCCGACAGACCGAGGTTCAAGAACGCCACCAGCGTGACGTAGAAGTAGGGGATCTGCTCGCCCGAGAACAACGGCAGCGCTTTGACGTTGAACAGGTAGACCACAACGAGCACGGCCAGCAGAATCAGCTGGCTCCACTGCGTCGTGTCGCGGAAGAAGAGCCTGATGTCCTTCAGCACGAACTCCCGCTTCGCCACCGGGAGCGGCCCGAGCGCCCACCCGATGGTCCAGCGCCAGAACGTCCCCCGCACGAAGCGCTCGGCTCCCTCCTGCGCCCTGGTGAACCCCGTCGCGTACAGCTCGCGGTGCAGCAGCGCCCCCAGCGTCACGAAGGCGGCCGCGGTGGTCCACAGCAGCGCGAGCGGTAGCGGATCCAGGGGAGCCCCTGACCCTCCCCGCAAGTCGCTCATGATCGCCTGCGTCGCCCATTCACTCGGCAGGAAGGGAGACGTGGGGGTGCGCAGCACGGTGATAAAGTCGAGCAGGTTGCGGAACCCCTCGGGCCGCGCCAGGCGCTCGGGCCGCACCAGCCGGAACAGCAGCACCACGCCGCCCGCCGCCCCGAGCGCGATGACGGAGAGCAGGTCGCGCGTCCGTCGCGCCGGGAACAGGTTCACGAGCACCAGTGTGATGGCCGTCCCCAGCACCGCGGGGAGCACGAGCAGCGGCACGATCGTCAGCACGGCGTAGGGAGCGAACAACCAACCGCCGTGGTAGATGACGCCGTACGCGGTGAGGATCGGAATGGCCGTCAGCGCCACCATCCAGGAGGAGTGCAGCAGCGTCTCCCCGAGCTTCGCGAGATACAGGCGCAGCCAGTCGACGGGCGACGAAACGAGCAGGTCGAGGTCGCGGGCGAGGAAGAAGCTCGACAGCGCCGTCACGACGTTCGAGAGGACCAGGATGGAGACGAACGAGAGCAGGACGAGGCCCAGCAGCTTCCCGGCGAGCAACGGGCCCAGCTCCTCCACCCCGCGGAAGTACTTGAGGACGCGGTACAGCACGCCGTAGGCGGCGAGCCAGAACACCGCCCCCACGAACGCCAGCGCCAGGGGCCTACCCACGCCACGGGAGCGCTCCTCGCGCAGGCGCTGCAACGCGGTGCGCCACTTGGGCTGGAGCACGTGCCGCAGGGAGGGTTGCCTCATTCGCTCTCGCCCCCACCCAGCACTTCGGCGAGCTCGCGCGTCCGCGCGCCCCCCGTGAGCCGCAGGAACAGCTCCTCGAGGCTCACGTTGCCCGCGGCGGTCTGCTGCCGCAGGTCTTGCATCGTGCCACAGGCGGCGATCTTGCCGTGTTGAATGATCGCGATCCGGTCGCACATGGCCTCCGCGACCTCCAGCGTGTGCGTGCTCATGAGCACGGTGCCGCCCTTGCCGACGAACTGCCGGAAGATGTCCTTGAGCAGCCGCGCCGCCTTGGGGTCGAGGCCCACCATCGGCTCGTCCACCACGATGCACGCCGGCCGGTGAATCAGGGCGCTCGAGATGATGAGCTTCTGCCGCATCCCATGGCTGTACGCTTCGACGAGCTCGTCCCGCCAGCTCGTCAGCTCGAACACTTCGAGCAGCTCCGCGATGCGGCGCTCGACCCCATCTCCCTCCTGCCCGTACAGCCCCGCCACGAACCGCAGGAATTCCGCCCCCGTGAGCTTCTCGTACACGAAGGGCCGGTCGGGGATGAAGCCCAGCCGCTGCTTGGCGGCGAGCGGGTGCAGCTGCACGTCGTCGCCTCCGATCAGCACCCGGCCGCCGTTGGGCCGCAGGATGCCGGCGATCATGCGCAGCGCCGTCGTCTTGCCCGCGCCGTTGGGGCCCAGCAGGCCGAACAGCTCGCCGCGCTCGACCGTGAGCGTGATGTCGTCAACCGCCACGAAGCTGCCGTACAGCTTGGTGAGGTTCTCCAGCCGAATCATAGGACCTCGAGCTTCAGTCGCCCGATGAAGGGGAGCAGCTCCACCTGGCGGGCGAGTCCGTTCACGACGAACCGCACGTGCCCCGCGTCCGCCGGGAACTGATCGAGCGTGGGATCCACGGCCACCCAGTCCCCGAGATACACCTCGGGCCATGCGTGATAGTAGAAGCGACCCCCCAGGTCCACGAGTCCGGCGACGGGGCGCGCTGGGAGGCCGGCCGCCCGGGCGAGCGCCACGTACAGCACCGTGAGCTCGTTGCAGTCGCCGCCTCCCTGCGCCAGCACGCGCGCCGCGCTCGGCACGCCCGGAGTGACCTCCTTGCGTAGGTGCGCCGCCACCCAGTGCGTGAGGCGGAGGGCGGCGGCCGCCGGATCGGACTCGCCGCCCACGATCTCGCGTGCCTCGGCTCGGATGCTCGGCGCCGTGCTCCGCACCAGCGGCTCCGGGCCGAGCCAAGGCGCGAGGGCGGTGTCGCGCGAGGGAAGGCGGTACGCCGCCTCGAGCGACGCCGTCGGCTCGCGCCGCACGATCAGCGTGTCACCCGCGCGCCGCTGGCGACCGCCTCCTCCCGCGAGGTCGAGCCCCGACGGGTCGATGCCCCAGAGCCGCACCCGGAGCTCTTCCCGTCCCGTCGCGGCGAGCGGCGCCCCGACTGCGAGCGCCGTGGCGCCGATCACTTCACCCGCACCGGGCTCGGCGCCCGCCCGCCGCAACCGCGTGGTGTCCCGGTGCCGGAAGTTGTGGTAGGCGATCTCGTATGCCGAGCGCTCCATCGTCAGGCCGACGGGACCCGTCGTCCGGACGGTCCGCCCCTGGGCGTCGATCCACGCCTTCGTGCTACGCCCGTCCATCCACTGCGAGATCTGGAACGCCCGCACCGTATCGAAGTGGGCCGCCGTCCACGCCATGGCCGTCGAATCAAACGTCGCGCTGTCCGGCACGACCAGCGTCGACTCGGCCGCGATCGTCCCCCGCACGTCCCGCTCGGCGAGATGCAGGGGGTCGAACACGCGCAGCGCGAAGGTGCGTCCCGGCTTCAGCGCGCCCCCGAACGCGAGCCGCACCGGCAGCAGGGAGGGGAGCACCAGGGGATGACTCAGCCTGGTGCGTGTGGTCTCGGAGTCGCCCGCGGATGCGAGGGTCAGCGTGAGCACGGAATCCCCGCTCACCAGGGCGCGCGCGTGCAAGCGCTTGCCGTCGCTCTCGAAATCCGCCTGCAGCGTCTCCAGGCGGAGCGCGCGGCTCACCACGGTGACGCTGCGCGTGCCGGCGTGATGCCAGCGGCCCAGCACCGGCACGTCGAGCAGGAGCAGCTCGGTGACGCGCAGCGTCGTGCCGAGCGTGTCCACCGTGCTGGAGGCGAAGCCGATCTGCTGCCCCCCGAGATCCACGCGATAGAATTCCGTTCCGGGCGGCACGGCCAAGGCGGCATCGGCGAGTCGCTCCCCGGTGGTCCGGAAGAACTCGCGCTTCACGAGCCAGCCGAGCGCCGCGGCCCAGGCGGCGAAGATCGTCACCACCCAGCCGCGCCGCGTCACGGCTCCGCCACCTCATCCCGGCGCAGGGCCGCGGCGAACACGTCTCGCTCTTCGGCGGTCTCCACCACGATCCACACGTCGGCGGGAAAGCGCGCGTCCCCGATCTCCGACTTCAGGACGCTCACCATGACGCCAGCCGAGTCCTCGATCGAGAGGTTGCCCGCCCCGGTGCCCAGCGGAGGAACCGTGAGGCGGGCGAATTCCCATTCGTGCGCCCGCTCGAGCGCGGAGCGCCAGGCGCGCGCCACCGTCTGGCGGGTTACGGGCTCCGTGTCGCTCTGGATGACGGCGTGGATCACGAACTCGGCCGGCAGATCCCCGCCACCGGCCGTCACCACCGCCGCGCCCACGGCGAGATCCTTCTGTAGCTGGAGGCGGCTCAGGAACTCGGTGCCGCCGGCTTGCTCGAGGCGGCGAACGGCCGGCGTGGTGGGATCGAGGCGGGCGGTCGCGGGGCGGACGATCGCGTCGGTCTCACGGAACGCGATGTCGTCCACGACCACGTGGATCACCGGCCGGCCGCCTCCCGGGAGCGCCGGTACATGTGGGTGGCGTCTTCGGGCCGATTCAGCCTGTCGAGCACGATTCCGAGCCCATACAAGCAACGAGGGTTGCGGGGCTCGAGCTCGACCGCGTGCTCGTACGCCTCGCGGGCGCCGCTCAAGTCATCCAGGTGATTCAAACACTCCCCCAGTTGGTACCACACCGCCGCGCGTCCCGGCTCGAGCTCGATGGCGCGCTTGAGATACGGCACCGCTTCCGCCCACAAGCCCTTGCGGGAGAGCAGCACGCCCAGGCCGGCGAGGCCGTCCACCTGCGTCGGATCGGCGTGCAGCACGCGCTCGAGATCCCGCCGAGCCGCCGCGTACCGTCCCCCTGCGGCGAGCAGCACCGCGCGCTCGACGAGCAGCGGCAGGGCGTCGGGAGCGGCGGCGACCGCGGCGTCGAGTGCCGCCAGCGCGCCCTCCCAGTCACCGCGCGCGACCGCCGCGCGTACGGTGCGCTGCAGCGCGGGGAGTGCCTCCTCGACTGGGAGCGGCGACGCCGACGCGGGGGGCGTGGGGGCGGGGGCGGGGGCGTCAGGGACGGCTAGGGAGGCCGGCTCCGCGGCGGCCGGGGGCGCCGGCGGCGGGGGCGGCGGGGGCGGCGCGGACGGCACCGCGAGCCGCAGCGGTGGCGGCAGGGCGTTGCGGCTCACCTCGGCGGGCGTCGCGACGCCGCCGGTCTTCGTGAGCGACTCAGCTTCCTCGATCAGATCGGCCGCCACCCGCGCCCGCTCCGCCGCGGATTGCCAGTGCGGCTCCCGCTTGCGGATCATCCGGCGACCTCGGCCGCGAGCCACGACAGATACTCGCTCAGGCCCTGCTGGACCGGTAGCGCGAGCAGCTCCGGCACGTCGTACGGATGCCGCTCGCGGATCGCGGCGGCCAGGGCGTCCCACTTCGTTGCGTCCGTCTTCAGTAGCACGACGACCTCCGACTCCTCGGTGACGTCGCCCTCCCAGCGGTAAATGGAACGGGCCCCCGTGAGGAGCGTGCCGCAGGCGACCAGCCGGGCCTCGACGAGCGCCCGCACCAGCTTGCGCGCTTCCGCCTCCGTCGCGAGCGTGGTCAGCACCACCAGCGCGCTGCGCTCCATGGGGAGGGCTAACGTAGGAAACTGGCGCGGGTTAGGCAAGAGAACGGGGGACCGTTGACCTGGGAACCGTCAGGCGTCTAGCCTACAAGGCTATGTCCAGCGATACCCTCACCGTCCGCGGCGCCCGCGAGCACAACCTCAAGAACATCACCGTCGAGATTCCACGCCGGAGCCTCACCGTCATCACGGGCCTGTCGGGGTCGGGTAAGTCCTCGCTCGCCTTCGATACGATTTACGCCGAGGGCCAGCGCCGCTATGTGGAATCGCTCTCCGCCTACGCGCGGCAGTTTCTCGGGCTGATGGAGAAGCCGGATGTGGACACGATCGAAGGCCTGTCGCCGGCGATTTCGATCGAGCAAAAGGGCGCCGGCGCGAACCCGCGCTCGACCGTCGGGACGATCACCGAAGTCTACGACTACCTGCGCCTGCTCTGGGCGCGCGCCGGGACGCCGCACTGCCCCAACGACGGCTCACCGATCGAGCGCCAAAGTGGGTCGCAGATCACCGACCTCGTGCTCGGCTGGCCCGAAGGATCGAAGATCGAGGTGCTGGCGCCGCTGGTGCGAGGGCGCAAGGGGGAGTTCCGCGATGTGTTCGAAGCGGCGCGCCAGCAGGGCTTCGTGCGCGTGCGGGTGGACGGCGTGGGCCACGACCTGTCGGCCGTGCCCAAGCTGAACCGCCGTCAGAACCACACCATCGCCGTCGTGGTCGACCGCTTGGCGGTGCGGTCCTCCGATCGCGGCCGGCTGGCCGATTCGATCGAGACGGCCCTCAAGGCGGCGGACGGCGTAGTCGAGGTGGTGCGCCAGGGCGGCGCGGGCGGCGCGGGCGAGACGGCGACGGTGTTCTCGGAGCGCTACGCCTGCCCCAAGTGCGGCCTGTCGCTCGCCGAGCTCGAGCCGCGGCAGTTCTCATTCAACTCGCCGTTCGGCGCCTGCCCGGCGTGCTCCGGCCTCGGCACGCGACGCGAGGTCAATGCCGATCTCGTCCTGGGCGATGCCAGCCTCTCGATTCTCGAAGGGGTGATTCTGCCCTGGGGCGAGCCGAGCGGCTATCTCCGCAAGGTCGTCCTCCCGGCGCTGGCGCGCAGCTTCAAGTTCGACCTGGAGACGCCGTGGCGGAACCTGGCTCCCGCGGTCCGCAAGGTGATCCTCGAGGGAGCGCCCGGCCGCACCCTCACCTACCAGTACGACAGCGAGCGCTGGCACGGCGCGTACGAGTCGGGGTGGGAAGGCGTGCTCAAGCACGTCGAGCGACGCTACCGCGAGACCGCATCCGACAGCGTGAGACAGCAGCTCGAGGAGTACATGGTCGAGCAGCCGTGCCCCACGTGCGGCGGCAAGCGGTTGCGACCGGAGAGCCTGGCGGTGCTGGTGGCGGGGCGCAGCCTGGGCGACGTGGTGGAGTTGTCGGTGGCTGACGCACTCGCTTTCTTCGAGGCGTTGCCGCTCCGAGGCAACGGCCGGCCCGGATTGGACCGGGACATCGCGGGACCGATCCTCAAGGAAGTGAACGACCGACTGCGGTTCCTCAAGAACGTGGGCCTCGCCTACCTCACGCTCGGCCGCTCGGCCGTCTCGCTCTCCGGGGGCGAAGCGCAGCGCATCCGCCTCGCCACCCAGATCGGCAGCCGCCTGGTGGGCGTCTTGTACATCCTGGACGAGCCCTCGATCGGCCTGCATCAGCGGGACAACGCGCGGCTGCTCGCGACCCTGAGGGACCTCCGCGACCTCGGCAACACCGTGCTGGTTGTCGAGCACGACGAGGAGACGATCCGCGCCGCGGACTACGTGATCGATCTGGGACCCCGCGCCGGCCGCCACGGCGGCGAGGTAGTGATCGCGGGGCCGCTCGCCGAGGTCTTGCAGCATCGCGAGTCCCTCACCGCCCGCTACCTGCGGGGGGAGCTGCGCATCCCCATCCCGCCGCGGCGGCGCGCCCCGGACCCCGAACGGCAGCTCGGCGTGATCGGAGCCCGCCACCACAACCTCAAGAACCTCACCGTGGCGTTTCCCCTCGGCGCCTTCGTCGCGGTCACCGGCGTGTCCGGGTCGGGCAAGTCCACGCTCGTGACCGATATCCTCTATCAGGCGCTGGCCCGGCATTTGTACCGCGCCAAGGTCGTCCCGGGGGCGCATGAGCGGCTCGAGGGCGTCACCCACATCGACAAGGTCATCGACATCGACCAGAGTCCCATCGGGCGCACGCCGCGCTCCAACCCGGCGACGTACACGGGGTTGTTTACGCCGATCCGCGAGCTCTTTGCCTATCTGCCGGAGTCCAAGATCCGCGGCTACGGCCCCGGCCGCTTCTCCTTCAACGTGAAGGGGGGTCGCTGCGAGGCGTGCGCGGGAGACGGCTTGGTGAAGGTCGAGATGCACTTCCTCCCCGACGTGTACGTGCCGTGCGAGGTGTGCAAGGGGCGACGCTACAACCGCGAGACGCTTGAGGTCCGCTACAAGGGAAAGTCCATCGCGGACGTGCTCGAGCTCACGGTGGCCGACGCGCTGGAGTTCTTTGCCGCACAACCCCGGATCCGGGCGAAACTCGAGCTCCTGAACGACGTAGGGCTCGGGTACCTCCACCTGGGCCAGTCGGCCACGACGTTGTCCGGCGGGGAAGCGCAGCGCGTGAAGCTCGCGACCGAGCTCGCCAAGCGCGACACCGGCCGGACCTTGTACATCCTGGACGAGCCGACGACCGGGCTGCACTTCGAGGATGTGCGGCTGCTGCTCGAGGTGCTGCACCGCCTCGTGGACAAGGGCAACACGGTCGTGGTGATCGAGCACAACCTCGACGTCGTGAAGACGGCGGACTGGGTGATCGACCTTGGTCCGGAAGGGGGCGACGCGGGCGGTACGGTCGTCGCCGCGGGGACGCCGGAGCAAGTGGCGCGCGTGCCGGGCTCGTTCACCGGCCAGGTCCTGCGCAAGGTGCTGGCGGCGGGGGATTAGTGACATATGTTGAACGTGGCGGAGGATAAATCGTGATGAGGCCCTGATGGAAGACGTCCTCGCGATCGTGCTCATCTTCGGGGGCGGCACGCTGTTCCTGCTCGCCATCTCGCCGATCGGGCGGGCGCTCGCGGACCGCATCCGCTCGCGTGGCGCCGCGATCGAGACCGGCGCGCAGCAAGCGGTGCTCGACGAGCTGCAACAGCTGCGGCGCGAGGTGGCCGAGCTGGCCGAGCGGATGGATTTCACCGAGCGGCTGCTCGCGAAGGGGCCGGGCCAGGTCGAGCGTGGCGGTGCGCGATGATCCAGGGTCCGGCCGCAGCGGTGCCGCCGGGCTTCGATCCCAACTTCCTGCTCAGCCAGATTACGCCCATCATCCGCTTCGTCGTCACGATCGGCGTTCTGGCGGTGGCGGGGCGGTGGGTGCTCGGTCGGACGGTGGGTGAAGCGCTGGCCGAGCGGATCCGTCAGGGGAGCCGGCGGCGGCGCCACTGGAAGGGGTTCGGGGGAGAGTGGGTGGACGCGCCGGGCGACGCCGCGGCGGAGACCGCTCGGGTGGCGGCGCTGGAGCAACAGGTGACCCTCCTCAACTCCCAGGTGTCGGAGCTGGCGGAGCGGTTAGATTTCGCCGAGCGGATGCTCGCTGAGCGGCGGGAACGCACGTTAGGGACGGGTCCTCATGGGAATCTTTGATCGCATCTCCACGCTGTTTCGGTCGAACATCAACGACCTGATCTCGCGCGCCGAGAATCCTGAGAAGATGCTCAACCAGCTCATCGTCGACATGCGGGCGCACCTGGCGAAGGCGAAGCAGCAGGTGGCGGCCGCCATCGCGGACGAGAAGCGGTTGTCGGCGCAAGTGGATCAAGAGAAGAAGAGCGCGGAGGACTGGGAGCGGCGGGCGGTGCTCGCGGTGCAGGAAGGCCGCGACGATCTCGCGAAGCAGGCGCTGCTGCGGCACAACGAGCACGGCCAGGCGGCGCTGCAGCTGCACGACACGTGGGTGAAGCACCGCGAAGAGACGGAGAAGCTGAAGGTGTCGCTGCGCCAGCTCAACGACCGGATCGAGGAAGCCAAGCGCAAGAAGAACATCCTGATCGCGCGCCAGAAGCGGGCCGAGGCGCACAAGCGCATCCAGGAAACGATGTCCTCGATCGGCGACAAGAGTGTGTTCGAGACCTTCGAGCGCATGGCGGAGCAGATCGAGCACGAGGAGCGCAAGCTGATCGCGGCGGCGGAGGTGAACGAGGACCTCTCCGGCGACACGCTGGTCAAGCAGTTCCAGTCGATCGAGGTGCGGGCGGACGCCGATCAGCAGCTGCTCGCGCTGAAGCGCAAGATGGGCGTGCTGCCGGGCGGCCCCCCCGGCGAATCGAAGCAGCTCGGCAAGGGCGCGGCCGAGGCCCAGCTCGTGGACGACGACGACGGCGAGCCTGCCCGCTGACTCCTGAGGCGTCGCCCGCGCCTGCACGGCTTTCGAGCGCCACGTTCGTGGCGCTCTTCGTTGCCGCTCTGGCCGTGTGGTTCCTGCTGCGCGTCTTCGAGGTCCTGCTCCTCGTCTTCCTCGCCGTGCTCGCCGCCGTGTACCTCTCCGCCATCACCGACCTGCTGGAGCGGCGGTTCCGCATGCCGCGCTGGGCCGGGCTCGTCTGCGCCGTGGCCGGGAGCCTGGCGGTCCTGGTCGGCGCCGGAGCCCTGATCCTCCCTCCCGTCATCGACCAGACCTCGGCGCTCATCTCCGCGCTCCCCAAAACCTTCACCGACCTCCACAGCGTGATCGCCCGCTGGGCCAGCGGATACCCCGTGTTCCGCCGCACCGTGCTGGCGGACCCCGCCTCGGGCGTCGTGGCGCGGCTCATCGACGACGCCGTCAACTACGTCCGTGGCTCGGCGCTGCCCTACGCGCGGGCCGGCGGGAAGCTGTTCGTCGAAGCCGTGAGCGTCATCGTCATGGCGCTCTACCTCGCGCGCCAGCCGGGCGCGTACCGCGCCGGCGTGCTGGCGCTCGCCGCTCCTCGGTATCGCGCGCTCGGCGCCCGCGTACTCGACGACGCCAGCGCGACCTTACGCGCCTGGGTCGTGGGGCAGCTGCTGGACATGATCGTCCTCGGCCTCGTGTCGGCGATCGGGCTCTGGCTGCTCGCCGTCCCCTACTGGCTGGCGTTCGGCATCTTCACGGGGCTCATGGCGATCGTCCCGTTCTTCGGCACCCTCCTCTCCACCCTGCTCCCGGCGCTCTTGGTGCTCGGCTCGGGCGACGCCCTCAAGGCCTTCGCCGTCGTGCTCCTGGGCGTGGCGATCCACGCGCTCGAGGCGAACGTCGTGGCACCGCTGATCATGGAGCGGAAGGTAGCCCTGCCCCCCGTGCTCACCATCACCGCCGTCCTGGTGATGGGACTGCTGCTCGGCGCCGTGGGGCTCGTGGTGGCGGTGCCCGTGCTGGCCGTCGTCCTCGTCGTGGTGCGCCACGTGCTGCAGGGAGAGATCTACGGAGACGGCACGCTCGCGGAGGCGGCCGTGCTGCGCTCGAGCGGCGAGTTTCGCATCCCCAAGACCCAAACCACCGCCTGATGCGCGCCGCCGAGCACCGCTTTCTCATCATCGCCGACGGGCAGTTCGGCCCCCTCACGTCGAAGACGGCGAATTCGTGCATCCGCTACTTCCCCGAGCGCATCGTCGCGGTCCTCGACCGCACCCACGCGGGCAAGACCGCGCAGCAGGTGTTGGGCTTCGGCGGCGCGATTCCGGTGGTGGACGAATTCGAGCGAGGCGTCGCCCGCGGCGCCACGGCGGTCCTGATCGGGATCGCCCCCGCGGGTGGCCAGCTGCCCGTCGAGTGGCGCGGCTGGCTGAAGAGCGCGATCGCGCAGGGTCTCGAGATCTGGAGCGGCCTCCATACCTTCCTCGGAGACGACCCCGAGCTGGGGCGCCTCGCCCGGGCGGGCGGCGTCCGCATCCTCGACGCGCGCAAGCCGCCCTCGCCCCTGCCGATCGCCGACGGCCGCGCCGCTGAGGTCGATGCCTACGTCATCCTCACGGTCGGCAGTGACTGCAACGTGGGCAAGATGACGGCGCAGCTCGAGCTGCGAAACGCGCTGGTGCGCCGCGGCCACCGCACCAGCTTCGTCGCCACGGGGCAGACCGGGATCTTCATCGAAGGATGGGGCATCGCGGTGGATGCGGTGGCGGCCGATTTCATCGCCGGCGCTGCGGAGCAGCTCGTGCTCCGAGGGGTGGAACAGCTCCGTCCCCTGGGCGACGCCCCGGGGTTCGTGCTGGTAGAGGGGCAAGGAAGCCTGATCCACCCCGGCTACTCCGGCGTGACCCTCGGCCTGCTCCACGGCGCGTGCCCCGATGCCCTGATCCTCTGCCACCAGCCGACACGCGACTACATCGGCGACTATCACGGCAAGGAGCCCTGGGTCCGGATCCCGCCGCTGCCCGAGCTGATCGAGATCTACGAGCGCGCCGCGGCGCCGGTCCGGCCCACCCACGTCACGGGCATCTCCCTCAATACCTTCGACCTGAGCGAAGGTGAGGCGCGGGCCGCCGTCGCGCGCGCGGCCGTCGAGACCGGTCTCCCCGCGACCGATCCCGTGCGTTTCGGGCCGGAGCCCCTCGTGGAGGCCGTCGTGCGCGAGGCGCTGGCGGCGAGGTAGTCGCGGAATTCCGATCAAGGCCGCGGCATTCGGGTGCCATTCGCCGCGGGCTGGGCGGTACTGTCGCACCCGTGGCTGCGACCGCTCCCTGTCCCACGCCCTTGCTCGTCGTGCCCGATCCCGCCGCACGTCTGGTGCGGCGCGGCCTGCTCACGCCGGCGGACGCCCAGGGCGCAGGGTGGCCCGGCACGCGGGTCCTGGTATACCGCCGCGGCCCGGTCGTCGTTGACGGTCCTCCGCGGCCCTCCTACGTTACGGCCGCGCCATGGCCCTCTCGCTGTACAATACGCTGACCCGTCGAGTCGAGCCCTTCACGCCGCTCGTGCCGCCCCGGGTGACGCTCTACACCTGCGGCCCGACCGTCTGGAACTACGCTCACCTCGGCAACTTCCGCACTTTTTTGTTCGAAGACCTGCTGCGCCGCTACCTCGAATTCTCCGGGTACGACGTGTTTCACGTCATGAACTTGACCGACGTGGACGATCGCACGATCAAGGCCGCCGCCGCGGCGGGGCAGCGACTCGAGGAGCACACCGCGCCCTTCGTCCAAGCGTTCTTCGAAGACCTGGCCTACCTCCGGATCAAACGGGCGCACGCCTACCCGAGAGCCACACAGTCGGTGCCGGCGATGGTGCGGCTGGTGGAACGGCTGCTCGACAAGGGCGTCGCGTACCGTGGGGAGGACGGCTCGGTGTACTTCGCGATCGATCGCTTTCCAGCGTACGGGCGGCTGTCGCGACTCGACCGGCGGGAGATCAAGGTGGGTGCCCGCGTGGCGAGCGACGAGTATGCCAAGGACGATCCGCGCGACTTCGCCCTCTGGAAGAAGGCCGACGAGCGGGACGAGCGAGTGGGGGCCGCCTGGGACGCACCCTTCGGCCGCGGCCGCCCGGGGTGGCATCTCGAATGCTCGGCGATGTCGCTGGAGGCGGTGCGCCGGTTCGGCGTCGAGACCCTCGACCTCCACGCCGGCGGCGTGGACCTCGTCTTTCCGCATCACGAGGACGAGATCGCGCAGTCGGAGGCGGCGACCGGCCAGCCGTTCGTGCGCTGCTGGCTTCACGCCGAATTCCTCAACGTGAGGGGCACCAAGATGTCGAAGCGCTTCGGCAACTTCCTCACGGCGCGCGACGTCCGCGAACAGGGGGTGGACGCGGCGGCCGTGCGGCTGCTGTTCTGGCAGACGCATTACCGCCAGCCGCTGGACTTCAACGACGAGGCGCTCGAAGGGGCGAAGGAAGGGGTGAAGCGCCTAGGCGAGCTGCGGGCGCGGCTGGCGGAGCGCGCGGCCGCCGAGCCCCCCCCCCCCGGGCGCCTCGGGGTGCTGACCGAGTTGGCGGGTGCGCTCGAGAGTCAGGCGACATGGGCGCTCGACGACGACCTGGGCGCGCCGCGCGCCGTCGCGGCGCTGTTCGAGTTCGTGCGCGCGGCGAACCGCGAGCTGGACCGCGGGCAGGGAGGGATCGGTGTGGGAGCGGTGGCGGGGGCGGCGGTGGCGCTCCAGGTGTTCGATCGCCTCATGACCGTGTTCGACGTCCTGCCCGCGCCCAAGTCGCCGTCCGCGGAATTCGCGGCGTGGATCGAGGGACAGGTCGCCGCGCGCGAGAAGGCGCGAAAAGCCAAGGACTTCCGTGAGGCGGACCGGATTCGCGCGGCACTCAAGGCGAAGGGTGTGGAGGTCGAAGACTCGAGCGACGGGACCCGGTGGCGCGTCGTCTAAGTTGTTCGGGGCTCGTCCCTTGCGATATGACCCCGCCCCGTTTATCCTACCAGTCTGGAAATATTCGTCGTCGGCCGCTGACGTAGCTCAACTGGTAGAGCAGCTGATTTGTAATCAGCAGGTTAAGGGTTCGAGTCCCTTCGTCAGCTCACGTTGCCGAAGAGGAAAAACGTTGCCCCGACCCTTCTGGTGTTCGGAGGAGCACACACACCCCGCGCTTTGGGAACGCGGGGTGCGTTGTCACTGGGGGTTGCGGAGGACGACGACGCGATCGAGGGCAGGGGGGGACGCGAGCGCTGCCGGCGAGGTGGGGTGCCCGAGTGGCCAAAGGGAGCAGACTGTAAATCTGCCGGCGTCAGCCTACGAAGGTTCGAATCCTTCCCCCACCACTCGGGCGCGCGGGGCGCGCGGGCGTAGCTCAGTTGGTAGAGCATCAGCCTTCCAAGCTGAGGGTCGCGGGTTCGAGCCCCGTCGCCCGCTCTCGCTCGCGTAGCTCAGTCGGTAGAGCGCGTCCTTGGTAAGGACGAGGTCACCGGTTCAA
>WNGJ01000827.1_pt1 | contig 38538 bp, 34 predicted proteins | sample 5400611 | NCBI WGS metagenome assembly WNGJ01 (sample SAMN13153375, study PRJNA577476) | soil metagenome | isolation source: 40 cm soil or saprolite under Garry oak tree replicate 1 | place: USA:California | collected 2016-06-15
GTTCCATTTGTGCCAGTCCGCCTGTTCCGCGCTATTCCGGGACTGTCTCGCTGGTCCGGCGGCTTCCGCCCAGGGCGGGAATGGGTCGTCTACGATTCTCCCATCGGCAAGTTCGGCGTGGTGATCTGCTACGAGTCCGTGTTCGAAAATGCGACGCGCGTCTATCGTTCCCACGGGGCTGATTTTTTTGTGAACGTGACGAACGACGCGTGGTTTGGAAATACGAGTGCGCCGGCGCAGCACGCTTCACACCTCGTGCTTCGGGCGATCGAAACCCGAATGGGTGTCGCGCGCGCGGCGAATTCCGGGATTACGGAGTTCGTGGATCCACTAGGCAGGGCGTACGCAGCCACGCAGCTCAATGTAGAGGCGTCCGTCGGCGGCGTGCTACGCACGAGTGACGTCATCCCGCTGTATGTGCGATTGGGGGACTGGGTGGGCACCCTCGTCGTGGTGCTCACGCTTGGCGGCACCGGGCTGCTCCTCAAGCGTCGTTTCCGTCCATGAACCGAGTTGGCGTGGACGTCGGCGGGACGTTCACTGATCTCGTCGCCGTCAGGCCTGACGGCGTGCTCGAAATCCGCAAAGTTGGAAGCACGCCTCACGATCCATCCGTGGGGCTGTTTCGCAGCCTCGACTCGCTCGCATCGGACGGCGTCGACGTGCTGGTGCACGGCACCACGGTCGCGACGAACGCGCTGCTCGAACGGCGCGGTGCGCGCGTGGTGCTGGTCACGACGGCTGGCTTTGAGGACGTGTTGTGGCTGCGACGCCAGGATCGCGCCGCGCTTTACGATCTCGCGCGCGATCACCCGCCACCCCTCGTCGCCCGCCCGGACGTGATCGGAGTGCGGGAGCGCATGGGACCGGGCGGCGCGATCCAGGCGCTCACCGACGCCGAAGTGTCGCGCGTGACGGCCGAGGTGCGCACGCTCGCGCCGGAGTCGATCGCGATCGCGCTGCTCTTTGCGTTTCGCCATGCTGAGCATGAGCTCCGTCTCGCTGCCGCGCTCCGCGCCGCGTTGCCCCATGTGCCGGTCACGGCCAGTCATGAAATCCTGCCCGTGTTTCGTGAGTACGAGCGGACCAGCACGACGACGGCTGAGGCCTATCTGCGGCCCAAGGTGGCGTCGTATGTCGCGAAGACGGCTGACGCCGCGCACGCGCGCGGCATTCCGTCGCTGCGCATCATGACCTCAAGTGGCGGCACGCTGGGCGCCGAGCAGGCCACGCAACGCGCGGCGAGTCTCGCCCTGTCGGGGCCCGCGGGTGGCGTCGTCGGGGCGCGCTGGATCGGTGCGGTGGTCGGCGCGGGCGAGCTGCTGACGCTCGACATGGGGGGCACGAGCGCGGACGCCAGCTTAGTCAGTGGTGGCGTTGCCATCGCCGAGGGCGCCGAATCGGTCGCCGGCGTGCCGATCGCGCTTCCCGCGATTCTGATCGAGACGGTCAGCGCGGGCGGCGGCAGCATCGCAGCAGTCGACGAGGGGGGCGCGCTCCGCGTCGGGCCGCGGAGCGCCGGTGCAGATCCGGGGCCCGCGTGCTATGGGCGCGGCGGCACCGAGCCAACGGTCACCGACGCCTGTCTCGTGCTGGGCTGGCTCGACCCCGCGCACCCGCTGGCCGATTCCGTGCACCTCGACCGGGCCGCCGCGGAACGGGCAGTGGCGCGACTGCAGCTGCTGCGCGATGTCTGCGAGGTCTCGGCCGGCATCGTGCAAGTGGCGACTGCCGTCATGGCGCGCGCGCTAAAGCGCGTGAGTGTGGCGCGTGGCATCGATCCGCGCGGGATGGCGTTGCTGCCGTTTGGTGGCGCGGGACCGCTCTTCGGGTGCGCACTTGCCGATGCGCTCGGCATGTCGCGCGTCATCGTGCCGCCGCGCCCCGGGGTACTCAGCGCGTTGGGCCTCGCCATCGCGCCCGAGCGGTTCGACGTCCTGGCGTCCATGCATCGTTCGCTCGCCGGCCTGTCGAGTGCCGAGCTCGCCGCGGCGTTTCAGCCGCTCATGACTGCCGGCGCCGCTGTGCTGCCCGACGCCGTCTTGAGTCGCTATGTGGACTGCCGCTTCGCGGGGCAGGGATACGAGGTCACCGTGCCGGCGTTGCGCGACGATCCGCCGGCGCTCGCCGCCGCGTTCCGCGCGGCGCATCGTGCGCGCCACGGGTACGGAGAGGGGGGAACCGAGGACGTCGAGCTCGTGAACCTCCGGGTCGTGGCGGAGCGCGCGGCTCCCACGGCGCCCATCGGCGGTCGCAGCGGAGTCGGAATGCCGAGCGCCGGCCGGCGCATGATCGTCACGCGAGACGGGCAGCGCGTGCGCGCGGACGTGTGGCCACTCGGTGAGCTGCCCGCCGGCAAGCAGCTCAACGCGCCGGCCGTGTTGGCGGGTCCGGACGCGACCGGGCTCATCGAACCGGGCTGGCGGGGCGTGGTGCACGATTCGGGCGCGGTGATCCTGGAGCGCACATGAGACTCGACGCCGTCGGGCTCGAAGTGATGGCGCACGCCTTCGCGTCGATTGCGGAGGAAATGGGGCTGGTGCTGGTGCACAGCGCGCTCTCACCGAATATCCGCGAACGCCGCGACGCATCGGCTGCGCTGTTCGATGCCGATGGCGAGATGATCGCCCAGGCGGCGCACATTCCGGTGCACCTCGGCGCCCTCGCTGACGCCGTGGCGGCCGTCCGCAGCCTCGAGCCACAGCCTGGTGACTTGTTCATTCTCAACGATCCCTACAGCGGCGGCAGTCACCTTCCCGATCTCACCCTCATCGGCGCAATCGAAATCGACGGCCAGGTCGGCGGGTACAGCGTCGTCCGCGCGCACCATTCCGACGTGGGCGGCATGACGCCAGGCAGCATGCCGGCGAGCGCGCGCGAGCTGTACCAGGAAGGAATCATCATTCCGCCGACGCGTCTGACGCCGGAGGTCCAGCGGGTCCTGCTCGCCAACGTGCGGACTCCCGCGATGCGTCGTGGCGATCTCGCAGCGCAGCGTGCCGCGGTGGAGCGGGGGGCGCAGGGCCTGCGCGCGCTCGCCGGGCGGCACGGCTGGGGTCCCTTGCGGGAGGCCGCGCGCGAGCTGCTCGACTATGCCGAGCGGCGCACGACATCAGCCATCAGCCGTCTGTCGTCAGCAACACCGATGACCGCCACAGATTATTTGGAGGGCGACGGCGTCATTGACGACGATCTCGAGATTCGCGTGAGCATCGCGATCGAGGACGGCATCTTTCACGCGGACTTCACCGGAACTCGGGATGCCGCGCCGGGCAACGTCAACTGTCCAATTGCGGTAACGCGCTCGGCGGTGCTGTTCGTGGTCCGCACGCTGCTACCGGACGACGTTCCGATGAATGGCGGCGTGTCGCGCGCGATCGCGGTGACCGCGCCGCCGGGCTGTCTCGTGAATGCGCGTCCGCCGAGTGCGGTTGCCGCGGGTAATGTCGAGACGTCGCAGCGCATTGCTGACACGGTGTTTCGCGCGCTTGCGGCCGGCGACTGCGTCGTGCCGGCGCAGGGGCAGGGAACGATGAACAACGTGACGTTCGGCGGTCCCGCGTGGACCTACTACGAGACCATTGGCGGGGGGCAAGGCGCGAGTCGCGGAGTCAACGGACCGTCGGGGGTTCACGTCGGGATGTCCAACACACGCAACACCCCGATCGAGGTGCTGGAAATGGAGCATCCTGTTCGAGTCCGGACGTACGCGCTGCGCCGTGGAAGTGGGGGACGGGGGACGTGGGACGGGGGCGATGGCGTGGTACGCGAGTTCGAGGCGCTCGCCCCTATGGAGGCCACGCTGCTGTCCGAGCGGCGGCGCCACGGGCCGGCTGGAGCAGCTGGAGGATCGGCGGGAGGGGCTGGTAGGAATCTGTTGAATGGCGAATCGCTTCCATCCAAGACAGCGCTGCGATTGGCAACAGGGGACGTTCTCCGGATCGAAACCCCAGGCGGTGGGGGCTGGGGGAAAGGACAAGAGCCATGACGTGGGTGTTGGTATCGCTGCTCGGCCTGTTAGCGGGCGTCATCTCGGGGCTGTTCGGCGTCGGCGGCGCGGTCGTGATTATCCCTGGGCTCGTGCTCATCACCCGCATGCAGCAACATACGGCGCATGGGACGTCGCTCGCCGCACTGCTGCTGCCGGTGGGACTCCTCGGCGTGCTCCAGTATGCCAAGCGCCAGCAGGTGAATTGGGGCTATGCCGCCGTGGTGGCCGTGGGGCTGCTCATCGGGGCCTATTTCGGTGCGCGACTCGCGGGATCGGTTCCCGATTTGACGCTGCGAAAGCTGTTCGGTGGGTTTCTGCTGCTGATATCGGTGAAGCTGCTGTTGTTCTAGGTTGTGCTGTCGTCTGCGATCTGCCGCTGGAAGACCTTGCCTGCGATGAAGAGCTTGAACAGGTCGGCGTCGAGCTGTCCGTCATTCACTTCCGTTGTGAGAATGTCGAGCGCGCGGTCGCTGGACACGGCTCGCTTGTAGGGCCGATCCTGGGCCGTGAGCGCGTCGTAGATATCGCTGATCGTCATCATGCGCGTCTGGATCGGGATCGCCTCCCCCGTCACGCGGCGCGGATATCCCCGGCCATCCATCTTTTCGTGATGGCCGTAGGCAATCAGCGGAATCTGCTGCAGCTCGCGGGTCCATGGAATTCGCTGCAGGAATTGATAGGTGTGGCTCACGTGACTCTCGATCTCGTGCCGCTCCGCATCGTCGAGGCTGCCTTTCCGGATCGTGAGGTAGCGCACCTCGTCCGGTGAGAGAAACGGCTCGGTCGTGCCGTTGAGTCCCAGGTAGTTGCGGTTCGCCCACCCCTTCAGCTCGTCGAAGCTGCCGTCGGGCAGGATACTCGGCTCATTCGCCTGGAGGACGATCTCCAGGAAGCGATCGAGCTCCTTCAGCTCCTGTTCGTGCGCCGTTTCGAGCTCCTTGATGAAACTCTGGTAGCCCTGCGGGCCGTTGGCCTCGAGGTACTCGGCACGTTTGCGCCAGAACTCGCGCTCCGCCGTGCGGCGGATGAAGGCATGACGATGCCGCATCAGGCTCAAGTCTGATGGGTAAAGCTTCTTCGCCTTGATGAGGACCTGCTCGCGCACACCAACCTTGCCGAAGTCGTGCAGCAGGGCGGCATAGCGAATCTCCTTGAGCTGCTCGCGCGAGAACTTCACGCCGCGATAGGGGCCATCGCCGGCGCGGTCTACCACCTCCGCCAACCCGACCGTCATGCCCGCGACGCGCCCCGAGTGACCGTAGGTCGTCGGATCGCGCTGCTCGATCGCGTGCACCGCTGCGAGCACGAAGCCTTCGAACAACTTCTCGATGTCTTCGTACAGCCGCCCGTTCTCGATGGCGACCGCCGCCTGGCCGGCCAACGCGGTCACCAGCTCGACCGTGCGCTTCGAGTAGGGAACGACTTGTTGCTCGACGTCGGCTGGCGTCGTCAGAATCGCATCGAAGTTGCGTTTGCGGTTGATGAGCTGCAGCACGCCGATGATCTCGTCCTTGTGATCCTTCATCGGAATGACGAGCATCGACTTCGTGCGGTACCCGTAGCGCTCGTCGAATGACCGATTGATCGTGTACTCGACGTCGGGCGGCAGGAAATACGCGTCGTCGATGACCAACGGGTCGCCCGTGACGGCGCAGTAGCCGGCCAGGCTGCCGCGGTCCACCGGAATGGTGTGCTCGACGAACGGCGCTTCGGGCTTCGAGTAGGTTTGCGCGAGTCGGAACCGGAGCCGCTTGTCGCCTTGCTCATTGATCTCGACCAGGTACAGGCTGCCGGCGTCCGACTGTGTGATGCGGCGCGCCTGCGTGAGGATCAAGTTGAGCAGTGTCTTGATGTCGCGCTCGGTGCCGAGCGCCACACCGATGCGCGTCAGCTCGCCGATCTCGCGCGCGCGCAGGGCTGCCTCTCCGCGCGCCCGTGCCGTTTCCGCCCGCGCGGCCGCTTCCCGGAATCCGGCGCGAATCGCGACCAGCAGTCGCCGGGGACTCGTCGGCTGTGTCAGGAACCCCGACAGAAACTCGATCGGCAGTCCTTCGGGAACATCCGTCTCGCCGTTCCGCCCCAGGGCGACGATCGCGCCCCCCGCGTCGACGAAGGCGCGCATGATGTCGACGGGGAACGCGGAACGGCTTTCGGCATCGAGCAGGAATACCGTCGGCCGGTCGTCGGCGACGGCGAGGTCTCTCGCCAGGCGCACGGGTCGCGCTTCCACCTGCGAGGTCTCGAGCGCGGGCGCCACAGCGTCGGGACGCCACATCGGCGGGTGCAGGAGGAGGTATCTCACGGCACGGCGCCAAAGCCGAAGCGCGCCAGCGCTCCTAAACGGGAGAGCCGGCGCGCCGTCGATCTGCCCAACCGACTGAGCGGGTCCGTCAGGACGACTTCACCCGCTGCAGGCCTTCCCGCGCCTCAGCGTATTGGGGGAAGATGTCGATCGCGTGCTGGAACATATCCGCCGCCTTGTCTTTCTGGCCGCGATCGGCATACAGCAAGCCGCGCGAATAGTAGGTGAGCGCTTCAGTCGGGATCTGGCGACCCATGCGCTCATCCGACGCCTGCCGCTGCAGCGCCGGCAGATTCGCATCCTTCATGAGCCGGCTCGCGATGTTGCGGATGATGTCGAACATGTGGTCGCGCTGCATCCGCTCCGACTCGGTTTTCACGATCTCGCCCGTCTCGGTGTTGACGAGCCGGACGTCCACGCGGAAGTCGCCGTAGAAATCGATGAATGTGCCCAGCACGACGTAGCGGGCGCCGACGAGCTTGCCGACCTTCGACGCGGTCTGGGCATCGACGCGGCCCTGGGCACCGAGGTTCTGCTCATCGATCAGGTGCTGGACTTCCTGCCGTTCGACGACGCGCGCCGCGGGATTCTGCGACAGCTCGGAGATCATCATCCCGGCAATGCCGCGCTCGAGGGCGTCGAAGTCCTCTTTGCCCTGACCGTAGGAGCCACCGTTGTTGAAAGGGAGAACGGCGATTCCCGGCCGGGTATCCTGGTTGCGTTGCTGCGCTCCCAGGAGCACCGGCACCAGGCTCAACCCCGTCAGTACGGCACGCGCGCGCATAACTGCTCCTTCGGTCACAGGGTCACCTTCATGCCTTCTTGGGCGGCGACGACTTCGAGCGAACCCCCCCCGCTACGCTGCTTCGCGAACTTCCGCGCCGCCGCCACTAAGCCATCCATTTCTTTGTCATCGTGCTCGGGCTCGTGATGAAACAGCACGAGCTTCTTTGCGCTGGCATCCTGAGCCAGGGTCACTGCTTCTTCGTATGTCGAATGGCCCCAGCCGCGGTGTTGCTCCAACTCCGACGGCGTGTACATAGCGTCATGAATCAGGAGGCCGACGCCCTTCAAGAAGCCGACGAAATCGCGCCGCCAGGTCTTCGAGACCTCGTACTCGCCACCGGGGCCGAGCTCGTTATCCGTCACGTACGCCATGCTGGCCCCGCCTCTCGCGGGCGTCAGCCGAAATCCCAGGGTCGTGCCCGGATGCCGCAGCTTCATCGTCTGCACCCGGAACTCCCCGATCGAAAACTCGTCCGCGTCCACCTGCTGGACCGTCAACTGTGCCGAGAGCGCATCGAGAGGCACCGGAAATACCGCGGGGTCCATCTGTTGTCGCAGAATTGCTTCGAGCGACGTCGTCCCCTGACGTGATCCCCAGATGCGCACCGTGTTGCCCGGCGCGAAAAATGGTTTGAAGTGTGGCAGCCCCTGGATGTGATCCCAATGCGCGTGCGACAGCAGGATTTCGACGCGCGCCGCGCCGTTTTGTTTGGCGACCAGGTCCAGCCCCAGCGCGCGTATCCCGGTGCCCGCATCGAGCACGACCAGCTGTACGGCGCCCTCCACGGCGACACACGGCGTGTTACCGCCGTAGCGCGTCGTGTCAGCGCCGGGAGTAGGAATACTCCCGCGGGTCCCCCAAAAGGTTACCGTGTAAGCCATGCGTATCGGCGCGCCGAAACTCGCGCTACGTTACTGGTAATTTGTGACGTAGAACAAGTCGCCGCCTCACCCGCACGTCGTGACGCGTCTCACGCACCGCGCCCGGCAGCCTGCTCGAGGGCGCCACGATCGCGGATGACGATGTCCTTGCGACTCACGTCGATCAGTCCCTTGTCCACCAGCTCTCGCATCGTCCGCGACACCGTTTCGCGCGACGATCCGATCATCTGGGCGATGGTGTGATGGGTCAGCCGGCGCGTGATGCGCTGGCCGTCGGTTTCGTCGGCGAGGTCGAGGAGCAGCTGGGCGACGCGGCCGTGGACGTCGAGCAGCACGAGGCTGCCGACTTTTTCATCCACGCGGCGGAGCCGCCGCGACAATTCGCGCAGGAGCGCGAGCCCGATGCCGGGGGAGTGCTCGAGGATCCCTTGGAAATCTTCGCGACGCAGGACGTACAACGTCGAATCTTCCATCGCGATGACATGCGCTGAGCGCGGCTCATCATCGATCAACGCCATCTCGCCGAAGAACTCGCCTTCGCCGAGCACCGAGAGAATGACTTCGCGCCCGTCTTCGCCGATGAGGACGACTTTGACCTGTCCTTTCGCGACGACATAGAGCGCGTCGCCGGGATCGTCCTCGAACAGGATGACGGAGTTCTTGGGGTAGGCACGATCGCGGGCGACTTCCACCACCCGCTGCAGGTCGACGGCGGAGAGCTGGCTAAACAGCGGGACCTTTTGCAGCACGTCGGCAGCAGACACGCGAACAGCTTACGGCCTGTCGGAAGCGGTGTCAATTGAAGCCGGAGGCCAAGTCTTGCCCCCAAGTTCGTGTGCCAACTATATTTCCGCACTTCGTTCTGTCCGACAATCTGGCAAGGATGTGTGCAGTGAAACCCGGGATTCACCCGAAATACCAGCGGGCGACGGTTCAATGCGCGTGCGGCAACACCTTCGTGACGCGCTCGACGACGCCCATGATCCACGTTGAAGTGTGCGCCAACTGCCATCCCTTCTTCACCGGCAAGCAGAAGCTCGTCGACACCGCCGGCCGCGTGGAGCGCTTCCGGCAGAAGTACGGATCCAAGGTAGGAGCGAGCTAAACCCGTGGAGACCCGACTCCGCCAGGCGCTCGCGCGGGCGGAGGAGGTCGCCCGGCAGCTGGCCGACCCCGCCACCGCGCGGAATCCAGCCAAACTGAAGCAGCTCGGGCGCGAGCACGCCCAGTTGGACGCGATTCGCCAGGTGCATCAGCGTCTGGAGCGGCTGCAGGCCGAGCTTGCGCAGGCGCGCGAGGTGCTCGCCGACAAGGACCCCGAGCTGTCACAGCTCGCCCGGGCCGACGTCGAACGGCTGCGGCCGGAGATCGACCGCCTCGAAGCCGAGCTCGCCGAGCTGCTCACCCCCAGCGATCCGTTCGACGATCGCGATGCCATCGTCGAGATCCGTGCCGGGACCGGTGGCGACGAGGCGGCGCTGTTCGCCGCCGACTTGTTCCGCATGTACACGCGCTTCTGCGAGCGCCGCGGCTGGAAGGTCGACATCCTCTCCCTCTCCGAAGGCACGCTCGGCGGCTTGAAGGAAGCGGTCTTCGCGGCGCGCGGGCCCAAAGCGTACGGCACGCTGCGCTATGAATCGGGGGTCCACCGCGTGCAGCGCGTTCCCGTCACGGAACAGCAGGGTCGCATCCATACCTCCGCGGCGACCGTCGCCGTCTTGCCAGAGGCGGAAGAGGTCGACGTCAAAATCGAAGACAAGGATTTGCGCATTGACGTCTTCCGCTCTGGCGGCCCGGGTGGCCAGAGCGTCAACACCACCGACAGCGCCGTCCGCGTGACGCACATACCGACGGGTCTCGACGTGAAATGCCAGGATCAAAAGTCGCAGCTCCAGAACAAGATCAAGGCGCTCGAGATCCTGCGGTCGCGCCTGCTCGACCGGATGGTCGCCGAACAGGAAGCCGCGCGCGCGCGCGAGCGGCGGGCGCAAGTCGGCACCGGTGACCGGTCGCAGAAAGTGCGCACCTACAACTTTCCCCAAAATCGCGTCACCGATCACCGCATTCACTTCACGACGCACAACATCGATGAAGTGATGGACGGGCGACTCGACGAGCTGATCGCGGCGCTCAAGACCGCGCAGGAGAAGGAGCGGCTGAGTGCGTAACGGCTTCGGTCAAACGACGACGGCTGCGGTTTGGGCGGCCGTGTCCGGGTTGACGATGGGTGAGGCGTGGTTGCGACGCGCCGAGCCCAAATCCCCGGAACTGCTGGCGAGGTATGATGAAGTCCTTGATCAGCTCGAGCGCGGCGTCCCGTTCGCCTACGCCGTCGGCTCCGTTGGATTTCGCATGCTCGATCTAAAGATCGACCCACGGGCGCTGATTCCGAGACCTGAGACCGAAGGACTTGTGGACCTGGTCCTTGCGAACTGCGCGACTGGACTCGTCGCCGACATTGGGACCGGCCCAGGTTGCATTGCGTTATCGCTGGCGGTAGAAGGGCGCTTTGACAAGGTGATCGCCGTGGAACAATCCGCTGCCGCGGCGTCACTGGCGCGTGAGAATGTGCAACGCATAGCGCCGCAGACGCCGGTCGAGATTCGCGAAGGGACCCTGCTCGCGCCGTTGATGGACAAGGGAGAGCGGTTTCGCGCGATCGTGTCGAATCCCCCGTATGTCAGTGCGGCCGAATATGAGGAGCTGGATCCGTCCGTCCGCGATTTCGAGCCGCGCGAAGCGTTAGTGAGCGGCGTGGATGGTCTGGACGCAACCCGCGCGCTGTTCGCAGGTGCGGGCGCATTGCTTGAACCCGGTGGCTTGCTGGCGCTCGAGATCGACGAGCGCCGCGCCGCTGCCGTGCGCAGCGTGGGCCGGAGTTTTGGGTGGGGCGTCGAGATTTATGATGATGTGTTCGGTTGCCCGCGTTACGCGCTCTCCATAAAGGAGGATTAGTGCTCGAAGAGAAGGCGGAGGACCTGGGGCGCGTGCTCGGCCAGACGGAGGAATACAAGGCGTTACGTCGCGCGACGGAGGCCCTCCGGGACGATCAGGCGGTGCAGAAAGTGCTCGCGGAAGCGGAACGACTGGCACAGGAAATCGAGCGCGTCGCGCAACAGGGCAACGAACCGACCAAGGAGCAGGTCGAGCAATACGACCGGGCGCTGCAAAGCGTCCAGGGAAATTCGGTGTATCAGCAGATGGTGGCGGCGCAGGCGAATTTCGAGAAGCTGATGGCCAGAATTAATGCCCGCATCTACGAGGGCATCAAAAAGGGCGCCGCGAGCCCGATCATCACGCTCGGATGACGTTTGTCGTGGTAGAGGGCCCGGAGGGGGCGGGCAAATCGACGCTCGTGCGCTGGCTCGGCGCCACGCTGCGCGCCCAGGACAGGGAGGTCGTGACGGTCCGGGAGCCGGGCGGCACGCCGCTGGCCGAAGCGGCGCGCAAGCTGGCCCTGAAATCGCGCCATGATCGCGCGTTCGGTGCCGAGCTGTTTCTGTTTCTCGCGGCGCGCGCCGATCTGGTCGAGCGCGTGATTCGTCCGGCGCTGGAGCATGGGCAGGTGGTCATCGCCGACCGGTTCGGGCTCTCGACCTTGGCCTATCAGGTCGCGGGGCGGGGGCTGCCGCGGCAGGACGTGGAAGCTGCGTTGCGGGTTGCGACCGGGGGGCTCTCCCCCGATCTCACGCTCGTGCTCGATGTCCCCGTGGCGGTCGGCCGGCAGCGCCAGCAGGCCGCCGGCAAGGTCAAAGACCGCATCGAGCGTGAGGATGACACGTTTCACACACGGGTCCGTGAGGCCTATCGCAGCGCATCCGGGCCCGGAATTGTTCATATTGATGCGAGTCAGTCCAAGAAGGCCGTCCAGGAGGCCGCCTGGCGGGAAGTCGCGGCCGTAACGGCGTTATCCATGAGAGGCGCATAATGATTCGTCATAAAGGGTCCGTGGCTGCCGTCGTCGTGTTGGCCGCGCTGGTGTCGGGCGGCTGGTTCCTGCAGCGCGAGACAGAGCCGGCCGGTTCCGTCTATCAGCAGGCACGGCTGTTCGACGACGTCCTCGCTCACGTTGCCGACTATTACGTCGATTCGCTCGATGAGCGCAAGCTCTATCAGATGGCGATCGACGGCATGCTGGATCAGCTGCACGATCCGTACTCCGTGTTTCTGAAGCCCGATGATTTCCGCCAGCTCTCCGAGGCGACGACCGGCAACTACTCGGGGCTGGGGATTCACATCGACGTCCGCGGCGGCTGGATCACGGTCGTGGCGCCCCTGCCCGACACGCCGGCGGAGCGCGCCGGCATCCAAACGGGCGACATCATCGCCGCGCTCGACGGCAAGTCCACCGAGGGGTGGAAGCAGGATTCGGCCGTCAAAGCGTTGCGCGGACCCGCGGGGACGACGGCGGAGCTGCAGATCCGGCGCGCCGGCATCGATAAGCCGATCATCTACAAGCTCACCCGCGCGTCGATTCACCTTCGCTCCGTCGATCCGCGCCTCACGATGATGCTCGACAACCGCGTCGGCTACATCGCGCTCAATCCGGTGAGCGAGAACTCGGCGCGCGAAGTGGCGCAGGCGGTCGATACGCTCCTCAAGCAAGGCATGAAGTCGTTGATCTTCGATCTCCGCCAGAACCCGGGCGGGCTGCTGGATCAGGGCGTCGCGGTTTCGGACTTGTTCCTCGATCCCGGCGAGCCGATCGTGGAGACGCGCGGCCGCGCGCCCGGCTCGTCGCACGAATTCAGCGATGCCAAGCCGCAGCAATGGCCGCATCTGCCCATCGTGGTGATCGTCAACGGTGGCTCGGCGAGCGCAGCGGAGATCATCGCGGGCGCGCTGCAGGACCACGACCGCGCGGTGCTCGTGGGGACGCCGACATTCGGCAAGGGCCTGGTGCAGTCGTTCTGGCGGCTCACGCCCGAAACCGGGCTCAAGCTCACGACGGCGCGCTGGTACACGCCGAGTGGCCGGACGATTCAGCGGGTCACGCACAACGAGGCGGAACAGGAAGCGCAGGTGATCGCGGCGCAACGCGGGCAGGATACCAAAGTGGATTCGTCCGCACTCTTCCATACGGACGCGGGCCGCACGATCTACGGCGGCGGCGGCATTCGGCCGGACATCTATGTCGTGGCGGACACGTTCACGACCGCGGAGCGCGCGTTCATCAAGGCGCTGGGCGACAAGATTCCGTTGTATCGGGATGCCCTGGCCACCTATGCGCTCGAGCTGAAAGAGGGAAACCGCCTCGCGTCCCCGAACTTCACCGTCACGCAAGGGATGGTGGATGAGATCGTGCGCCGGATCCGCGCCAAGGGCGCCGATCTCTCGGATACTGTGGTCGCCGGCGCGCGCACGCTGATCAGTCAGGAGCTGGGATACGAAGCGGCGCGGTATGTGTTTGGCCGCTCGGTGGAGTTCCGGCGCCGCGTGGCGGATGACGAGCAGGTGAAACGCGCCCTGGCGTTGGCCGATCGCGCGCGCTCGCCGCAGGACCTCCTGACACTCGCGAACACACAGCGGCCCTCACCAGAACGTAATCGGTGACCACACAGTCTCCCCGCGCGATCGGGCTCATCGGGCCCGGTCGCGCGGGCGTTGGACTGGCTCTCGCACTGGCCCAGGCAGGTTATTCAGTCCGCCTCCACGGGCGAAACAAGAAAAGCGTACCAGCACCGCTCACCCTGAGCGTCGGAGACGGGCGAAAGCCGCCTCCCTGGATCGGCGACGTCGCCATCGTCGTCCTGACGGTGCGCGACGACGCGATCACACCGCTCGCGACGTCACTCGCCGCTGCGCGCGTCATCACTGAACGCCACGTCGTGCTGCACCTATCCGGCGTGCAGGGGCAGGAGGCGCTCGGCCCGCTCGTCCCCAGCCGCGCCGCCCTCGGTTCGTTTCACCCGCTGCAGACCATCGTCGAACCGGAATTGACGCCAAGCCGTCTCAAGGGCGCGTGGGCCGCGGTCGAGGGCATGCCGCGCGCCGTCGAAGTCGGCGAACAGATCGCGCGCGACCTCGGTATGCGGCCGTTCCACATCGCGACCAAATCGAAGGCGATCTATCATGCGGGCGCGGTGTTCGCCTCGAATTATCTGGTGGTCGTGGAGGCGGTCGCGCAGCGGCTGTTACGGCATGCCGGATTGTCTGACGCCGACGCGTGGGCGGCGCTGCGGCCGCTCGTGGAGGGGACGTTCGAAAACCTGAGCCGGCACGAGCCGCGGGAAGCCCTGACGGGGCCCGTGGTCCGCGGCGACACCGCGACGCTCGTCAGGCATTTGGAATCGTTGGCCGTCGATGACGCCAAGTTGTACCGGGCGCTCGGCCGGGCGGCTCTCGAGCTGGCACAGAAGCAGGGGATGGATGAGGCGACGGCGGAGAAAGTTGCCGAGGCGCTGGCTACTGATCTACCACCCGTACTCCGGACGTCGGGGAAAATCTGAATTCACGAGCGGCAATCGCTCGATTGACCGCCAAGTTTTGGAGAATGATCGTGCGGCGCTGTCCCGAGGTCTCGACGATCTCGATCCGCCGCACTAGTCCATCCCGCTTCGCAATCCAGACCGTCGCTTCCGAGTAGGTCAGATCCGTCGCGCGGGGCGTCAGCGCGATCACATCGACCGCTCCATCCGCGGTCGTGTCGCTCCGCACATATCGCGCGGTGTACCGCTCGCGCGGATGCTCGACGAATTGTCCAATCAGATTGGGTCCGGTGGTGCCGGTCCCGGGGATGGCGCTCCGAATCACCTGGCCCGGTGTCGTGCTCGGCGTGTAGAGCCACAGCCGGCGGCCGTCGGCCACGACGCGGTCGTTCTTCGGATCGGTGAACCGCATCGCGAAGTAGCTGGGGCGCCGTTGGTACAACTTGCCCCGCGTCGTATCGGGGTCACCGAGCATCGGGTTTTCGACGATCTGGACGAAGTCGGCCGTGAGGGTGCGGACCGTGTCGAAGGATGCGGTGGCACGGTCGAGACTTGGCCAGGGATCCTGGACGACCAGCACCAGGAGCAGCAGCGGAGTCATGCGCCGACGGCGGCGGGTTCAGCGACGCGGCGGCCGATCGCCTCAGCGATGATCCGCACTTCCCGCATCAGTTGCGCAAACTGCTCCGGAAAGAGCGACTGCGCGCCGTCCGACAACGCCTCTTCGGGATTCGGATGCACTTCGACCATGATGCCATCGGCGCCGGCAGCGACCGCCGCCCGCGCCATCGGGATCACCTTGTCGCGCAGTCCGGTGGCGTGCGACGGATCGGCGATGATCGGCAGATGTGACAACTTGTGCACGACCGGTATCGCCGTGAGATCGAAGAGATTGCGCGTCGCCGTGTCGAAGCTGCGCACGCCGCGCTCGCAGAGAATCACGTCGTGATTGCCCTCGGCCAGCAGGTACTCCGCCGAGAGCAACAGCTCCTGCACCGTGGCGCTGATCCCCCGCTTGAGCAGCACCGGCTTGCCACAGCGCCCCGCGATCTTGAGCAGCGAGAAATTCTGCATGTTGCGCGCGCCGATCTGCACAATGTCCGAGGTCTCGGCGACCCAGCCCAGGCTGGTCTCGTCCATCGCTTCGGTGCAGAGCAGGAGGCCAGTCTCTTCACGCGCTTTGGCAAGCAGCCGCAGACCCGGCTTGCCGAGCCCCTGGAAGGAATAGGGGGAGCTGCGCGGTTTCCAGGCGCCACCACGGAGAATGACGGCGCCGGCGTCCTTGACTTGGCGAGCGGCGTCGATGATTTGACGTTCGCTCTCGACTGAGCAGGGACCGGCGATTGCGACGACTTCGGTATTGCCGAACGCCACGCCACCCGGCAGGCGGACGACGGTCGGTTCCGCTTTCCACTCACGGCTGACCTGCTTGTACGGCTGCGAGACGTGAATGACCTCGTGCACGCCCGGGAGACCCTCCAGCCGCGACGCATCGACGCGCCCATCGTTGCCGATGAGGCCGACCGCCGTCCGCTGAATCCCGGGCATGGGCTGCGCCTGGTAGCCCATCTCCTCGATGACGGAGATGACCTTGTCGACTTCTTCGCGCGTGGCGCCATGCCGCATCACGATCAGCACGACCTATCGTCTCCCGTCTCCAATGGTGAAGCGATCGCCATCTTTCGCGGCCGACACCGGCCCGCGAAAGCGGGTCCCCGCAAGTTTGGCCGGGTCCGAAGTTTCTACCGGAGGATAGAAGTGCGTCAAGACTAATCGCTTCGCTCCCGCATCCGTGGCCAAGTCTCCGGCCCGTTGGGGAGTCAGGTGCGAATCCATAGCCCGCTCCTCCGGGAGCGAGCACTCCGCCAGCAGCAGGTCGCAGCCCGACGCCCAACGCGCCAGCTCGGTGCTGGGACCGGTATCGCCGGTGTACACGAGCCGCCCTTCCGGCGCGACCAGCGACAGGGCCACGCTTTCGTCGGTATGAGGCACGGGAAACGTCTCGAGGCTGACGTCGGCGTTCAACGGAAATGGCTCGCCGTCTCGCAGGTCGAGAATGCCGATCGGAAATCCAGGATCGAGCAGCCATTCGCCGTAGCCTTCGGCAAGCGTGCGCAGCAGCTGCACGACGCCCGGGGGCCCGAGAATGACGAATGGCTCACTGCGCGGAGGCTCGGTCGTGTACTTGAGGGCGTACACGAGCATCGGCAGCTCACCCCAGTGATCCGGGTGGAAATGGGTCAGGACAACGTGCGTTACTTGATGCCAGGGCAGCCCGAACTCGGCGAGCCGGTGCAGCGAGCCCGCGCCGCAATCGAGCAGCATGCGCAGCTCGCCGCGCGCCACCCAGTGACAGGGGCAGGTGCGGCGGGCCGAAGGCGCAACTGTACCGGTGCCGACGGTGACGAGTTCCATGCTCACTTTCCCCGAAAGACGATTCGCTTGAACACAATCAAGCCCGGCGCCTTGAGCTTGGCCAGATACACGCCAGCCGGCAACGGGTGCCCATCGTCGGCCCGCCCATCCCACATCAACCGGGGATCACAGATCCCGCCTCCCGTGGAACCGCGCCCGTAGCGGCCGGGGGGCAAAACCCCAGGGAAATCAGGCCCGGGAACGAAGTGCCGCACGGGAGCGCCGCGCAGATCGAGGATGTCGAGCTCGATCGCGCCGGCAAGCGGCAGGTCGAACCAGAGGCAGGTGGAGTCGCGGCCGGCCGCTGGAAAGGGATTCGGGAAGTTCTGGTAGAGCAGCGTGGACGTCGGTATACCGAGGTCCACGACGAGAAATGATCCCTGGCTCTTGATGATGCTCGTGTCGGGTCCGGCGTGCACGGTCAGGAACCAATGGTAGGCCGTGTTGCGCTCGAGCGGCTGCGTGAGACTGAACGTTGTATCGGTCAGGTTCGCGACGTTGAAATCCGTAACGCCCGTCGCCACGCGTTGCACATCCAGATCGAAGGTGAACGGGCCCGGCGGTGTCGACACGGCGACCGGCCTCCAGCTGAGCGTTGGTTGCGCGCTGTCGGTCACCATCCCCGCCGGATTACTCAATGCCGTCAGCGTCGCCCAGGGCGGCACGACCACCGGCCCAATTCGTCCACTGGTGGCTGAATCCCCACTCGCGGCCGTCGCGCCCACGCGCCAGAAAATGGAACCGGCCTTCAGCGGCACGGGAAGGTTGAGCGTCTCGGCGGTGAGCAGCGTGTCCACGAGCGGTGATGCGAGCGTACTGTCACGGCTCACGCGCACGCGGTAGCGCACCGGGGTTGCGGAGGGCGGCACCGTGCCCACGGTCCAGGTGAACACTGGCGTGATCGTCGTGAGTGAGCCGGCAGCGGGCAGGGGTGCCGTCGCAGTGACGCCCGTGGGGAATACCGCGGCGGCTGCGACGTCCGGCCTGCCCCAGCCGTAGATCGAGTCCGGCGCGGCGCGCTTGCTGCCCGTGTTGCGAAACGCGGCTCGCAGTTCCATGGGCATGAGCGTTGGGTGCATCTGTTTGACCAGCGCCGCGCTGGCGGCAAGCACCGGCGTCGCAAACGACGTCCCGTCGCCCCGCCGGACCTGCCCGATTCCGCTGAGCACACAGACGGCGACACCAGGCGCCGTGAAGTCTGGTTTGAGCCGGCCATCCGCCGTCGGACCGCGCGAGGAGAAGAACGCGATCGTCCCCAACGAATCCTCCGCGCCGACCGCGAGTACCGAATCGCCGTCGGCTGGTGTGGAGAGCGAGCGCGGATTCGGTCCGTCGTTGCCGGCGGCGGTCACGACCAGGATGCCCCGTTGCGCGGCCATGTCGGCCGCGACCGTCGTGACCGCGATATCGCCGTTCAACTGGGATGGCGTGTAACTGAAGCCGTTGTCGAACGCGAGATAACCCAGGCTGGACGATACGATGTCGACACCGATCGAGTCCGCCCACTCGAGCGCCGCGACGTAGTTGTCTTCCTCGACGCGCGTCTCGCTGCGAATGTCCTCGGTCTTCGCCAGCAAGTAACGCGCGCCGCGCGCGATGCCGTGCAGGCGCCCCGTCACCTCGCCCGCGAACAGGGACCATGTCGCCGTGCCGTGCGACTGGGCGCCGGCGACGTCTTTGCCGGGTTCGTCTCTCACGACACTGTCTTTGAAAACGAAATCGTACTGCGCGGTAATGGTGATGCCGTTGAACGCCGGGTTCGCGGTGTCGAAGCCGGTGTCGAGCAGCGCGATCCGCACACCCGTCGCGTCGATCCCTTGATCAGTAAGCGGCCGCAAATGCAGTTGCCGATATGGCATGGCCGAGGGACCGAGCACCGGATCATCGCCAGGCGAGACGCCACAAGTATCTCCGGGGCCGGCCGCCGGCGCGAACGTGACGCGCGGTGCGAGATCGGGAGTCGGATGTCCGGGACGAGACCGCAACTTGAAGCGTCCGAGCGGTTGGATCCGGCTCAGGTTGCGGTCCTTCAGAAACTGCCGGAGCGCGAACGCCGGGACATCAGCGCTGATGGCGTGCAGCCACCGGCTGCGGACCCGGACGCGGGCGCCTGCCGCGGCGACGCGATCGCTGACGTCGTCGAGCGACGCCCAGGGTCGAGCGAAGAGCCATACGGAGAACGTCGTGTCCTGCACGCGGGTCAACGCCCGCGACAAAGCGGGGGAAACCACGGGTTGCTGCGCTGCCAACCCAGCAGGCAGGAAGATGAGCCAGACGAACCGCCGCACGTGGGGAGAGTGGCGCCGGGTGCGACGATACGCTAGACGGGTTCCATCTGGCCGAGCCGCACGCCGACGATGGTCGAGACGCCGGGTTCCTGCATCGTGACGCCGTACACCGCGTCTGCGGCCTGCATCGTCCGCGGGTTGTGCGTGATGACGATGAACTGCGTCTGGTCCTTGAACTCCGCGAGCAGCTGCACGTAGCGGCCCACATTGGCGTCATCGAGCGGTGCATCGACCTCGTCCAGCAGACAGAACGGGCTCGGCTTCGCGAGGAAGATCGCGAACAGCAGCGACACCGCGATGAGCGTCCGTTCGCCCGAGGAGAGCAGATGGATGCGTTGCGTGCGTTTGCCGCGCGGCGCGGCGTGAATCTCGATCTCGCTCTCGAGCGGCTCGGCTTCGTTCGCGAGGCGCACGTCGCATTCGCCGCCGCCGAACAAGGTTTGGAAGACGGACCGGAAATGATCTCGGACCTTGGAGAAGGACTCGAGAAACAGCGCCTTCGCCGTCTGGTCGATTTCGCGGGCCGCCTGTTGCAGCGAGTTGCGCGCGGTGACGAGGTCGTCGCGTTGGGTCTGGAGGAACTCGAGCCGCTTGGTCTCTTCCGCGTGCTCTTCGACGGCGAGCGCGTTCACCGGTCCGACGGCGTCGATCGCGCCGCGCAGCCGGTCATTCTCTTGGCGGAGCCACTCGAGATCGCCGGCGATCTCTGGAGCTTCGGCGAGCAGCGTCGCGAGCGGCTTGCGCCATTCCGTTTCCACCCGCTCGACGAGCCCGCGTTTGCGGCCTTCGATCTCCGTGCGCTCGAGCTGGAGCCGGTGCTCTTCCTCGCCCAGGGTGGCGAGCGCCTTGCGCGCCTGATCGAGCGCCCCTTCCGCCTGGCCGAGGTCTGCCTCCGTCATGCCGACCTGCGCCTCAGCGTCTCTGGCGGCCGCTTCGAGCTCGGTTAGCGCGAGACGGCGCTCTTGCAGCGTATCCGCCCACTGTGCGCGCTGCGTCGTGAGGGCGGCCGTCTCGCGCTCGCTACGGACAATCTCCTCGGCGCGCGCAGTGGCCTGTTCGCGTGACGCCTGTGCATCGGCAGCGGCGCGCGCGGCGCGCGCGGTCGCGGCCACCAGGCGCGCTTCCACCTGCGCGGCTTCGACTTGCCAGCGCACCCGCTGCTCGCGCGCCGCTTCCTGCTGCGCCTCGAGATCGGCGAGCCCCGTGCGCTCGGCACCCAGCTGCTCCGCCGAACGGACGCGCTCGACTTCGCGCTCCTGCAGCTCGACGTGGAGCGCCCCGAGCCGCGTCTCGACCTCAGCGAGCCGCTTGGTGAGCCGCTCGACCTGGGCGGTCGCCTCTTCCGCCTCCCGCCGGGCGTGGATCACCCCCCGGTCCGCTTCTCCCTTTTCGGCTCCGGCGTCCAGCTCCATGCGACGGGCCTGTTCGGCATCGTGACCGGCGGTCGTCAGCGCGGCTTCAGCCGCCGCCAGCTCCTTGTCCGTGGACTCTTCGGTCGCACGCGCGCGATCGAGATTCGTCGTGGCCTCGCGTACTTCCTTCTCCAGCGCCTCCAGCTCGGCGCGCCGCTGCAGCGGTCCCGCCGCGGGAGTCGCGCTGTCGAGAAACACGGCGCCGTTGGCCCGGCGCAGCGCGCCTGACCCGATCACCTCGTGGCCGGCGAGCAGCGCCCGCACCCACGCGGCGGCCGGGCCATCGACGCGCAGGTCATCCTTCAGCGGATAGCCATCCGCAGCGAGGCGCGGCCCCGGCACGGCGGGCAGCAACACGATCGGACCTGGCTGGGTGTCGGCATGCCAGGCGCGGATCGCATCGATGACGGACGCGTCGCGCACCAGCACCGCATGCAGCCATTCGCCGAGCAGCCGTTCGGCCAGCTCGGCATCGCGCCGGCTGGTGCGGACGAAATCGGCGAGCGGGCCGAGCACGCCGTCGCCGAAGCGGTTGCGGACCTTCAGCAGCGCCTGCGCCGCCGGCGCGAGGCCGACGTGCTCGCGGTCCAGTTCGCTGAGCGCGTCGCGCCGTGCCTCGAGCTGCGCAAGCGCGGCTTCGGTTTGGCGCCGGGCGGAGCGCGCGCCCATCTCCTGCTCGTGCAAGGCGGCGACATGCCGGCGCGCGTGCTGCAGCGACTCCACCGCCCGGACCGCTGCCTGCGCGTCCCGGCTGGCCCGCTGCGCAGCGGCTTCGGCCTCGCGGCCGGCTGCCTGCGCCGCCGCATCCCGCTCCCGACGCTCGTCGCTGGCCAGCGCCAGCTGTTCGCGCAGCTCGCTGCGCTCGCGATCCAGGGCTGCGCCCTCGATTTCGAGCGCGCGTGCCGCCTCCGCGCGACGCTGGAGCGCGTCTTCCAGCTCGCGCACGGCGCGCCGCTCAGCGGTGAGGTGGCCGCGCACGGTGTCTTCTTCGCCGGTCCGCGCACCGAGCTCGCCCTGAACCGCGGTGAGATCACGCTCGGCAGCGGCGCGCTCGGCGGCCGCAGCCTCGTGTTCGCGCTCGGCCTGCGCCGCGCGGCGTTCCGCCTGCACGCGGTCATCGGCCGCCGTCTGCCGCCGCTGGCTCGCGTTGCCCAGTCGCTCGGCGGCAAGCGCGAGATCGCTCTCCAGCCGGCCGACTTCGAGCTTCGCGTCGCCCAGCCGGCGTTCGACTTCGGTGCGCCGCGCCTCGGCGGTGTGCCGCGCTTGGACGCGCGCTTCGCGCTGGCGCTCCGCATCGGTGAGCCGCGCCCGCGCCGCCGGGAGCGTTTCCGCCAGCTCGCGAGCCCGGACGCCGAGCGCGCCGAGGGACAAATCGAAGTCCTCCAGCTCGCGCCGCACGAGCGTCATCGCGATGCCGAACCGCTCCTCGATCATTTTGCCATAGCGTTCGGCGCGGCCCCGTTGGCGCGCGAGACTGCGCACCTGCGTCTGCACCTCGCCGATCAGGTCCTCGAGGCGCGCGAGATCGGCCGCGGTTTCCTCGAGCCGCCGTTCCGTGCTCTTCTTGCGGTCGCGATATAACCCAATCCCCGCGGCTTCTTCGAAGAGCGCGCGCCGCTCTTCCGCTTTTTCCGACAACAGCGCCTCGATCATCTTCGCTTCCATTACGACCGCGGCATCGGCGCCGAGGCCGGTCCCGCGCAGCATGTCCTGGATGTCGCGCAGGCGCACGGGCGAACGGTTCAACAGATAGTCGCTTTGCCCCGAGCGCGAGAGACGGCGCGTGACGACGACCTCCTGATAGGCAACCGGGAGGCTGCCGTCGGAGTTGTCGAAGACCAGCGACACTTCCGCCACGTTCAGGGGCCGACGCCCCGTCGATCCCTGGAAGATGACGTCTTCCATCTTGCCGCCGCGCAAGAGGCGCGGCGACTGCTCGCCCAGGACCCAGCGCACCGCGTCGGAGATGTTCGACTTGCCGCATCCGTTTGGGCCAACGATCGCGGTCACGCCTTGCTCGAACGGCAACTCCACCGATCCGGCGAACGATTTGAATCCGGACAGCTCGAGCCTGCTCAGTCTCATGGTGTCCCCATGCGAGGGAGTAGGTTCGCGCGCACACCGGCGCGCTTGAGTGCGGCTTGTGTATAGGCCGCTTGGTCGGGGCCTTCGAAAGCGCCGAGCAAGATGACGCCGTTCGACCAACGCATCGCGGGGAGCCCACGGTGGCGCAGCTGCTCGAGTGACGTGCCAGCCGGCGCGTGATACGAATAGGGCGCGAGCACCAAGTCGCCGACCCCTTCGGCGGCCATGCCGCGACGCCAGAGGCTCGCGCGCGCGGTGCCGGCGGCAGCGCGCGTGGCGTACGAGCCGGCTAGCACGCGGTACCAGACCGGTCCCTTCCCGCTCTGCGGCACTGGCGTGACCAGCGCCGGCACACCCGCATCCGCCGCCAGACGGTCCGCATGCGCGAGGGCCTTGTCGAGGGACGCATATGCGGCAAGCCGAACCGTCCAACCGAGCGTATCCGGACGGGCGGGTGCTCGTGCCGATGGAGGTTGGTGGTGGTTGGTGGCGGTTGTGGACGTTGCCGGGGAGGTGACGCGTGGGGCGGGAGCGGCAGGAGGCGCGACGAACGCCTCGCGCGCTCGCGCGAGCAGGGCCCATCCTCCAACCGCCAGCGCCGCAACCACGAGCGCCGCCACGGCGACCCGCAATCCACGGCGGGGATGCTCCGTAACCGGTGTGGGCATAGCCGGCGGCGACGGGCGCGGATTCGACGGCAGCCACCGATCGCGAACAACGCCGAGCAGCGGTACCTCACGCGGCAACGCAAAGTTTGGCGCGAGCCCCTCAGGCGCGAGCACGAACACACCGTCTGGCGTCGCTGAGAGTTGTGCGAGACCGGCGAGCGGAAGCATGACGATCAGCAAGGCCCCTTCGGAACGGAAGCCGGCTTGCAACTTTGGCCACCGGACATGCCCGTAGACCTCCGCCGGGTGGGCGGTGTCCGAGCCCGCGGGGATGATGAAGACCCCCGTGACTTCGTGCGCCGCCTTGTTCAACGAAACGCCATACTCGAACGCGTCCACGATTCCTTCGGTGGTGCTCAGTCCGACGACTTCGTGGAGCGCCGGATGCTCCAGACAGAGATCGACGAGCGCGACGCGACGTCCGTCGCGGGCCGCAATGCGGGCGATGTCCCACGCCGCTTTTGCGGCCCACGGCAGATCGTCGGTGAGCGTCACGAGCGCAACCAACGCCGCATCGTTCACGAGCGGCGGAACGAGATGCCCGAGACGGGAGAGCGGCAGCTGGCGGAGCGGGAGGGAGGGGGAGACCGTGCTCATTGTCCCGGTTGGTAAATCCAGAAGGGCCGCCCGAGACGGCGGCCGGTGGCTTCGGCTTGCTCGCGCGTCGCATAGGGACCGAGCACAACGCGATAGCCGTCATCGGGGTGCTGCGGCGGCAGAACGCGCGCGGCCAACCCGGCGCGCGTGAGATCGTCGGCCAGGTGGCCGGACCATTCCGGGTTTTGCGACGTGGACACCTGCACGTAGAGCGGGCCTTCGGCACCTGCGGCGCCGGTGCCGGCGCTCTCGGCGGCGGCGGTGCTCACCGGGCTCGCCACGACGCCACGGGGCAGCCAGGAGGTGAGCACCCACTGGTCCGCCGCCCCGTTCGTGACCTTGCCGACATCATTCAGCGAGTCCGGCCGCGCCGCCACGATATCCTTGCCGCGCCGGTAGATCAGCATGCCGTCGGGAGAAATCGCCGGCAGATCAGAGTGCCACTGCGTCGGCACGATCCCGGTGTGTCGCTTGATCGGCAGATCGACAATCCAGGCCGAATCGCCGATCGCCGGCCGCGCGAGGAGCCAGCGGCCGAGTGGATCGAGGCGCAGCGCCGCGACCGGTCCGGGAAGCGCGACACCGTCGAGTTCTGTGCGCTCGTAGCGATCCACGACTGCCAGGCCCGGCACGTTACGGCGCGCGACGTAGATGCGATGACCGGACGGCGAGAACGCGAGGGCGCGCGGCGCATCGGCGAGTCTCACGAATGCGGGATCGCGCCGGCCGAGGGGGTCGTAAAACGTCACGCCCGAGTCGCTCGCGACCGCGACGAGATCGCCCCATCGCGTGGCCGCGACATCGCCGCCCGCGGCGATCGGCCGAACCGTCGGCGGCTGATCGGCGGCCGCGACGAGCAGCTGATCTTGTGGGATGACGCCGACCAGATGCTGGTCCGTCGAGCCGAAGAGATCGAGCGGGAGCGCGGCGAGCGCCTTCGGCCACGCGAAGCGGGTCCGGCGCGATAGCGACACGACATGCCGCGACGAGTCGATCGCGTAGAGCGTGCCATCGGGGCCGAGGGCCGCTTGTCTGACGCTGGTCGCCACCGTGTCCACGCGCCCGCTGCCGAGATCGAGCCCCAGGAGGTCGTGCTTGGCGGTGGTGACAAAGAGGAACTCCGATTCGGGATCCAGCCCGACGACGCGCTCGACCGGGGGCAGCCGTCCTTTCAGCACGCCGTCGACGGCGGTGAGGCGAGGCAGCTTATAGAGCTGCGGGACCCCGCCTTTGGCGGGCAGCCGGATTGCCACACCGGGCGCGCGTGACAGGGCCTGTGGTTTGCTAACTCCCTGCGGCGCCTGTGATTGCGACGATTCGGCCGCCGGCGCCCGGGGTCCACAACCCCAAAGCGTGGCAGACGCGATCAGAAGGAAACGCGAGATAGGCAAGTGGCCTCGCCGGACAAAATAGACAACCGGCTATGCCATTGCAACTATTTTAGCGAAGCGGAGTTAGAACGTCGGACCTAAACTGATGGTCCAATACGACCGCTTCCACGGCCGGTCCAGCGGCTTGGTGTAGTCGAGCCGCATGATCATCAACCCAAAGATGTTGACGCGGATCGAGCCACCCCAGCTCCGCAGTGGCGCGCGCACCAACACGGCGTTCTCGCCCGGAGCCCGATTCCATTTGACCTTGCTGGAGTCCTCCCACGCCATGCCGATGTCATAAAACAGCGCCCCCTCGATCGGTGGGAAGCCGACCGGCAGGAAGCCCAGCACGAGGGTGCGGGTGAGCGGAAAGCGCAACTCGACATTACCAACCGCGATCTTGGATCCGATCATCTGATCCAACTCGGCGCAGCTCGTCGGCGTGGTCGAGCGTGGATTGGCCGCGCACTCGTGATGGCGGAACGAGCCGGAGGTATAACCGCGAATCAGCTCCGTGCTGCCGAGGAAGACGGGGAAGCGATCGGCGTCGCGCCCGAACCGGCCGAACATCAGCCCGCGCACGGCGATCGTGAACGGCCGGAAAAAGACGTAGCGCCGGTAGTCGATCAGCCCGGCCGTGAACCGCCACGTGCCGATGGCCGGCGAGATCGAGAATCGTGATCGCGCGCCCGCGAACGGGCCGACGTAGCCGAACAGGGTGTTGTCGTGCACGTGCGCGATCGACGGCTGCACGAACGTCGCCGACGGTCCGCCGCCTTGGATGAGCTGCTGATCGACGAACCCGCCGGAGTCCGCTTCGTACGACGTCTGCAACGCCAGCGTCGCTTCGGAGATGTTCACCGCGTGCAGGCCCAGCTCGATGCGGTTGAAGCGGCTGAACGGATACGACGATTCCGTGAACAGATCCCGCAGCACGAAGCGCCGGATCCGGGTCGAGAACACATCGAGGGTGTCACCGGGAATGCGCGGGTTCTCGACGCGCGTCCAGTCGCTGCCGCCGTAGAAGTACAGCGGATCTTGCGAGAAGCCGCCGGCCCAATTCAGGCGATGCGACTGGTTCGCGTAGAGACCGAGGAACTGCGCCTCGCTGATGCGGCCATTGATGGAGCCGGCCAACACGACGGAATGATTGCCGAGGATATCCGAGAGCGCGATCGCAGTTCCCCCGAAGATGCCGCGCCCGAAGTTGTCGCGCGCGTAACCGACGGTGGGGCGCGCGACGTAGTCGGCGGTGAACCGCACCTTGTAGGGGTGAAATGTGAACTCGTTCGTGTCGGGGAGTGCCAGCGTCGCCGAGTCGAGCAGGGCCCGCACGGTCACGACCGGAGGCGTCACGGACGACTCCGTGGCTTGCGGTTGGGCCGATGGGCGGAGGCCGCCCGACGAGCGATAAATCGACGCGGCCGCTCCGGGTCGCGCCGGCAGCGTCATGGTGGCAGGGCCGGTCGGTGCGCCACCGCCGAGCGTGGTGAGAGCGGCCGGTATCGGAATCATCGGCGGTGCCGGTGAGCCCGAGGTGTCGCGTTGCTCGGACTGGAGCAGCGCCACAACCGGCATCGTGGAGGGTCCACGGTATGGCGCGCGGCGCAGCGAGCGCGGGTTTTCCACCGAATAGACGCTGTACTGGCCGTCTTCGTAGTAGACGAACGCCAAGCGGTCCGCGACGGGCGCCCAGGAGAGCACCGGCGACAGCGGCGTGATGCCCTGCGCGCCGGTGTACATGTTGGTCAGCTGATAGATCTGGTCATCGACCAGATCGTACAGAAAAATGTTGGCGATGCCCGTTCGATCGGACACGAAGGCGAGGGAACGGCCGTCGGGCGCCCACACCGGATTGATGTTCGTCCCGATCTCCATGTGGCGCAGCAGCTCGGTCGCGCCGGTGTCGAGATGGAGCAGCGCGATGCGCAGCTTGCCGAAGCGCAGCAGATCGAAATCGGTTCCGCCGCCGCTGTCGGTTACGAACGCGATCGTTTTCCCGTCGGGTGACCACGACGGATGGAGATCGGCATACTTGTCGTTGGTCAGGCGCCGCAGCCCGGTGCCGTCGCGATTGATGATGAACAGATCGGTGAAGCCGTTGCTGAAGCCGCTGAACACGAGCTGCTGCCCGTCCGGCGACCATTGCGGGGTCTGCAGCCCGTTCAGGCCGACGTGGATGCGGCGCTCTTCGCGCCCGCGCTCGACGTCGAGAATCACCAGGTCGTCGCGGTCCTTGCGCTTCGCGGCGAGGGCGAAATAGCGGCCATCGGGCGAGAACGCGCCCGCCGAATTGATGAACCGTAGGCTTTCGTAATTGTTGTTCTGCGTCGATTTGACGAGACGGCGCTTGACGCGCCCGGTCTCGACATCAGCCAGCCAGAGATTGACGAAGAACCCGCCTTCATCCCCGAAGAACGCGATCGTCTTGCCGTCCGGTGTCAGCGCCGGGGCGAGGAAAATGCGGCCGTGCGAGCGCCGCTGCGTGAGCGTCGGCTGCGCGATGCGGCGGGCGCGATAATGATCACCCAGCTGCGGCAAGAACGTCATCTGGATCGCGTCGCGCCAGTCGGCGGACAGGTCTTCGAGCGTCCGTCCGGTCGCGCGTTTGAACGCCGCCTCGAGTCCCGACGTCGCGGACGCCTGCAGGATCTCACCGATGACTTCATCGCCCCACTTTTCCCCGATGTACGCCCACAACGCGTGCCCGTACCGGTACGGGAAGATGTAGGGGTCGGCGGTCATCTCTTCGATCGAGGGGAGGTGGCCCTCGAGGGCAGCATCGCGCAGCCACATCGCCGTCTCGGGGTTGATCGGCCCGAGCGACAGGTACTCGGCCATGCCCTCCATGAACCAGAGCGGCGGGTTGACGGTCACCAGCGTCTGCACGCCCGCGCCGGGATGCCCGCGGCTGTATATGTCGTACTGGAACTGGTGCACCATCTCGTGCTGGAGCACGTGCTCGAACTCGGCGTACGAGCCGGTGAAGGGCAACACCGCGCGGTGTTTGTAGAACTCGGTCACGCCGCCCAGTCCTTCGCCCGACGCGTCCACAACGTTGGTCTGCTGAAAGTCGGACTGTGACGCGTACAGAATGATCGGCTTGCGGCTCTGGAACTGATGGTGCAGGATGCGCGATAGGCGGGCGTAGGCGCGCTCGGCCATGCGGGCCGCATCGAGCGCGCCGGGCCGCTCGTCCGGATAGTAGTAGATGTCGAAGTGTTCGGTCTGAATGGTTTGGAAGTTGAAGCTGCTGTACTGCACCTTGTTCTGACCGAAATACTGCGCCCCGCCGCGCGCCGGTGTGGCGCAAAGCGTGATCGCGAAGAGTATCAGCCAACGAAACCGACGCATCCGGCATTATCCTTTCGTGCCTGACTCCCGCCCGCCGACATCCCCCGCGGCGACGACGGGAGCATCACCCCACAGCCGCTCGAGCTGGTAAAAGTCCCGCAGCTCGGGATGAAAAACGTGCACGACGAAGTCGAAGTAGTCGAGCAGGACCCAGCGTCCCTGTGTCAACCCCTCCACATGATGCGGCTCCAAGCCGCTGGGCGCGAGTGTCGCGAGCAGGTGCTCCGCCATCCCGCGCACATGCGCATCCGACGTTCCCGACACGATGACGAAATAGTCGGTCGCCTCGCACAAGCCGCGTAGATCCAATACTACTGGATCGACGGCCTTGCGGTCCAACAGCGCGTCGACAACCTGTGCGAGCTCAGTCTTCATTCTGCAAGGTCAGTCTTCATTCTGATAGAACACACCCCACGCGCCGATGCCGGCGTGCGCGGCTATCACGGGTGTGATGGGCGTCACGAGGCACTGCAGGGGCGACCGAGCCGTAGAGCTTTTCCTCCTCGCCCACTTTTACTTCGAAGGTGAGATGGACTTCCGCGATCCGCGTCGCCTCAGTTTCGGCGGCAGTCTTCTCGGCGACACGCTGTTTCGCGAGACGCTCGCCTTCGTAGGTGATCTTCTTCTTGTTGGCCTCCGTCGCCGGATAGGCGAGCCCCTTTGGCAGCAAATAATTTCGGGCGTAGCCGTCTTTCACTTTCACGACTTCGCCGACCTTGCCCAGATGTTGTACGTCTTCCCGCAGAATGATCTCCATCGCTTGAGCCTCAGGTTGGATTGGACCGCTGCCTGGCCCTCGCCTCGGCCAGCCGACGGCGGTACTGGTACCACGTATCGGTGATCCCGAGGGTGCAGAGCCCGGGGAGCACGAATAAGAGCGGGACGGCCAGTGCCGCCGCCGCGGCCGCCATGAGCACCAGCGCGACGGCCGAGACGCCGAACGCCTCGGCGAAGGTCGCGACGATGGCCGCGCCGCGCAGGACGAAGAGCGTGCCGGCGACGAGCCCCACGTTTGTCCCCGCGATGTGCAGCACGCTCGAGACGGGCAGAATCAGCACGCCCAACCAGGCGATAATGCCCCACACCCAGCCGTCGCCGATGTTGAAGTCCTTGAACCGCGTGAGCGGGACACGCACTCCGCTCCCCGCCGTCGCGATCCGCACGTGCAACTGCCAGGCGAGCGCGAGGCCCGCGAGCGTCTGCAGCACCAGCATCCCGGGCCAGGTCAGACTCATGAACCGCACCATCGGCTCGTAGATCGGGAACGCGTCGGGCGCCACTTCCACAATCGTTCGCATGGCGCTGCTCGCCTGGCGCGTCGCCTCCCAGGCGAGACCGCGCCACGCCTCCGATCCCCACATCACCTGGATCAGCAGCGCGCACGCCACTCCAGCGGCCACCACCGAGCGCAACGCCTGGCGGAGAATGGCGTCGGGGCGGAGCAACACCAGCGACACGAACGCCGCGGTCGTGAGCACGATGTACGCGCTCGTCACGGCGGCCAGCCGCCCCCCCCCGCTGCTGCCGCCGCCGACGACCAGGAGCGCGACGCTCACGGCGCCGAGTATTCCGGCGATCGGCTGCGACCACCCACCCCCGGACGGCGGATCGGACGCGGGCGCGAGGATCAACAGCGCCGCGCAGGGCAGACCGACCAGACTCGTCGGCGCCCAGAACACGAACGCGACCAGCGCCAGGAGTAGGCGCCACCATGACGGTTTCGTGTTTATGCGGTGTGACCCTTGATGTACGGAATCAAGGCGAGCTGCCGCGCGCGCTTGATCGCCGTCGCGAGCTGCCGCTGGTGCCGCGAACACATTCCCGACAACCGACTGGGCAGAATCTTGCCGCGCTCGGTGAGGAAGCGGCTCAAGGTCCGGTCGTCCTTGTAGTCGAGCACACGCGCGCCGGATTCGCACACGGGGCAGGTCTTGGCGGGACGTCTCACGCTTCCTCCTCTTCCAGCTCGTCTTCTTCCGGTGCGACCACCGCCGCCACCACGGGCTTCGGCTGCTCGCGCGACGCCTCGACGCACATGTAGCGCAGCACGCCTTCATCGAGCTTCACGGCGCGCTCATACTCGGGCAGCAGATCGCCAGTCGCCTGAAACTCGGCGACCACGTAGTAGCCCGTGTCTTTCTTCTTGATCTTGTACGCCATCGTGCGCTTGCCCCAGTGGGACACGTTCGCCAGGGTGCCTTTGCCGTCCTTCGTCAGGAGGGCGTGAAAGCGATTGAGTTTTTCGTTGATTGCCGGCTCGTCCAGGGCACTATCAAAAATGTAAACCGTCTCGTACCGACGACTCATGCCACCTCCCTTTGGTCATGGGTGACCCGGTGCGGTGGAAGGCACCGAGTAGGGGAATTGTGCGGCTAAAGCTATACGGCGTGCAAAGGCGGGGAAAGGTGGCTCGTGCGGGCTCGAGGAGATCTGGACGCACTAGACGTTGAAGCGGAACAGTAGGATGTCGCCGTCCTTCACGACGTAATCGCGGCCTTCACTTCGGACCAGACCTTGTTCGCGGGCGGCCTTGTAGCTGCCCGCTTTCACAAACTCGTTGTACGCCACCGTCTCCGCCCGGATAAATCCACGCTGGAAATCGGAGTGGATCTCGCCGGCCGCCGCAAACGCGGTGTCGCCGCGGTGCATCGTCCACGCGCGCACCTCGTTGTCGCCGACGGTAAAGAACGTTTGGAGGCCGAGGAGGTGGTATCCCGCGTGAATCAGGCGGTCGAGCCCGGGTTCGGCGACTCCGGCGCTCGCGAGATACTCTTTCCGCTCGTCTCCTGAGAGCTCGGCAAGCTCCGCCTCGAACTTGGCGGAGAAGAGCACGATCTCGGCTTCCTCGTGATGTGTTTGCACGGCGGCACGCAACTTGTCGATCCACTTGCCGCCGCCGGCTGCGAGATCGTCTTCATTGACGTTGGCCGCGTACAGAATCGGTTTCGCCGTCAGGAGTCCGAGATTGCGCAGGAACTTCACGGCGTCCTCGCTTTCGCCCGCTTCGCGCGCGCCCCGGCCCGCATTCAGCTCCGCGACGACGCGCTCGAGCAGCACGAGCTCCTGCTGTGCCTCCTTGTCGCCCGCCCGTGCTGATTTGCGCGTCTTGTCGAGCCGGCGCTCGACCACCGCCAGATCGGCCAGCGCCAGCTCACTCGTGATCACATCGTGGTCGCGCACGGGATCGACCGGTCCCATCACGTGGACCACGTCGGGATCCTCGAAGCTGCGAATCACATGCACGACGGCGTCGACTTCGCGAATGTGCGACAGGAACTGATTGCCGAGGCCTTCGCCCTGGGAGGCGCCTTTCACGAGGCCGGCGATGTCTACAAACTCCACGACCGCGGGGATCTTCCGCTTCGGCTTGACGACTTCATTCAGTTTTTCCAGCCGCGGGTCCGGGACTTCGACCACGCCGACATTCGGCTCCACAGTGCAGAAGGGATAGTTCTCCGCGGCCGCCGCCTTTGACGACGTCAGCGCGTTGAAGAGCGTCGACTTCCCCACGTTTGGAAGGCCAACGATTCCGAGTCTGAGCATTTAGCTCGTCAGCCACTTCTCGACGACTTCGATCATCTCCGGCATGAGCGCGGTGACCTGCTCGATCTCTTCGGGTTCGAAGGGGTTGAGCACGTACTCGGTCCAGTCGCCGATTCCCTCCGGGAGCGGCCCGACGCCGATGCGGAGCCGGGCGTACTGCGGCGATTGCAGCGCGCCCTCGATACTCTTGAGCCCGTTGTGCCCGCCGGCCGATCCTTCCGTGCGAAACCGGAATGTGCCGAGCGGGATCTGGAAATCGTCGACCAGGATGAGCAGATCGCGTGAGGGGGTGAACGCGGGGTCGGCGCGCAATGAAGCGAGCGCGGTCCCGCTGCGGTTCATGAACGTGGTTGGCTTGAGAATGCGAACCGGAACACCGAGGGCGGTCCCTTCCGTCGCGCGCGCGCGTTCGGCGCGACGGAAGGGAGGAAACTGCCAATGCGCGGCGGCGGCGTCGGCAACGAGAAAGCCGGCATTGTGGCGCGTCGCCGCGTATTCCGGACCCGGATTGCCCAGGCCGACGAGCGCGCGCAGGCTTAAGGCTTCTCCGTGGCCTTTGGAGGCTTCTTCTCTTTGTCCTTCTCCTCCGCGGGGGGCGCGGCCGCCCCCTCGACTTCTTCACCTTCCTCGCCCTCGCGGACCTTGCGGATGAGCTCGGGCTCGGCGACCTCGGTCGCCGCTTCGGGCGCGGGCGCCGCAACTTCCTCGGCGCGCGGCGGGACGACGGTGGCGATCGTCAGGTCGGCCCCGGTCAGGATCACGGCGTTCGGAATTGTGAGGTCCCGCGTGTGCAGCGAGTCACCGATCTTCAGCGTGCTCACGTCGAGCTCGACGCGGTCGGGAATGTGCTCGGGGAGCACTTCGATCTCGACTTCGCGCGTCACCTGATCGAGCACGCCGCCGGCGTTGCGCACGCCATCGGGCGTGCCGACGAGGTGCACGGGGACCTTGAGCGTGATCTTCTCGTGCGCCTGAATCTCGTAGAAGTCGACGTGGATGATGTCGGGACGCAGCGGATGGCGCTGGATCTCGCGAATCAGGGTCCGCGACTTCTTGCCGTCCACGGTGAGCTCGATGAGCGTGCTCTCGGGCTCGATGCCCGTGAGGGCTTTCTCGAGCGCCAGCGCGTCCACCATCAGCGGCTGCGTGGCGCGGCCGTGGCCGTAGATCACCGCCGGAACCTGCTTGTTGAAGCGCGCCTGCCGCGCCGCGCCTTTGCCCGTTTTCTCACGCGTGGTTGCCGTGAGCGTCACTGTCTGCGCCATTTTCTCAGCCCTCAGCCATCTGCCGTCAGTCGAATAACGAGCTGACGGATTGGTTCGAGTGTTCGTAGCCGATGGCCTTCGCCATCAAGCTCGCGATCGACAACACTTTCAGCTTCTCGAACACGCGATCCTCGGGAATCCGGATCGTGTTCGTCACCGTCACTTCTTCGATCGGCGAAGCGCGCAGCCGCTCGACCGCCGGGCCCGACAGCAGCGCGTGCGTCGCGAACGCGAAGATGCGTCGCGCGCCCAGCCGCTTCAGCGCCGCGGCCGCCTCCGAGATCGTCCCCGCGGTGTCGATCATGTCGTCGGGGATGAGGCAATCTTTGTCTTCCACCTCGCCCACGACGTTCACGACTTCGGCGATGTTCGCCGACGGCCGCCGCTTGTCGATGATCGCGAGCGACGCGTCGAGCCGCTTCGCGAACCCCCGCGCCATCTTCGCCGATCCGACGTCCGGCGCGACGACCACCGGATCGTGCAGATGCTTCGTCCGGTAGTGGCTCACGAACACCGGTGCCGCATACAGGTGGTCCACCGGAATATCGAAGAACCCCTGCACCTGGTGGGAATGGAAATCCATTCCGAGCACCCGGTCGGCGCCGGCGTGCGTGATCAGGTTCGCCATCAGCTTGGCGCTGATCGCCACGCGCGGCTGGTCTTTTCGGTCCTGCCGCGCGTAGCCGAAGTACGGGAGCACGGCCGTGATCCGCGCCGCGCTGGCCCGCCGCGCGGCATCCATTAGGAGCAACAGCTCCAGATAGTTGTCGCCGGGCTGGTTGGTGGACTGGATGATGAAGACATCCCGTCCACGGACGTTTTCGTCGATCTTGACGAAGATTTCGCCGTCGGCGAACCGCCGGATCGTCACCGCGCACAGCGGCTGTCCCAAATGCTGGGCCATCTCCTCGGCCAGGGGCCGGTTGGCCGTGCCGGCGAGGAGCAGCAGTTGGCTGCGTGACAACGACAGGTCCCGCATCGGGCCCCGGAAAGTAGTCGCCAAGCCGCACATAGCCAAGGCCTTACCGGTCGGGGTGGCGGTCCAACCGCCAGGTCGTAAGCTAAGGTCGTGGACGAACTCCGGTCCCGCCTCGCGGATGCCCTCGGCGGTCGGTACACGCTCGAGCGCGAGCTCGGCCGCGGCGGCATGTCGGTCGTGTTCCTGGCGGCCGACCACCGCAACCAGCGCCGCGTTGCGCTGAAGGTGCTCCGGCCGGAGCTCGCCCACTCGCTGGGACCGGAACGCTTCCTGCGCGAGATCAAGGTCGCCGCCGGGCTTGCCCACCCGCATATCCTGCCGCTGTTCGACTCCGGTGTCGCGAATGGCTTGCTGTTCTATACGATGCCGTTCGTCGAAGGCGAGTCGTTGCGGCACCGCCTCATCCGCCAGCGCCGCCTTCCCGTCGCGCAAGCCGTGGCGATCGCGCGCGACGTGGCTGACGCGCTGGACTACGCGCACTCGCAGAACCTCGTTCATCGCGATATCAAGCCCGAGAACATCCTGATCGAGGCGGGACAACCGGTGGTGAGCGATTTCGGAATCGCGCGCGCCATCAGCGTCGCCGGTGCGTCACGTATGACGGGTACGGGCGTCGTCGTGGGTACGGTCGACTACATGAGTCCCGAGCAGGCCAGCGGGGAGGAAGTCGACGGCCGGAGCGACATCTACAGCCTGGGCTGCGTGCTGTACGAAATGCTCATCGGCCACACGCCGCTCCCCGGCGGAACGGCGAGCGGGCAAGGGCGGTCGGTCTCGCAGGAGCGCCGGGAGATTCCGCTCGAGGTCGAGTATGCGATCAACGTGGCGCTCGCGAAGGTGCCGAGCGAGCGGTTTGCGACGGCGCGCGAGTTTGCGGACGCATTGGGTCCGAAGGATACGACGGCGTCCCGGCGTGGGTTCGGGCGGACGGCGCGACGCTGGACGGCCACCGCGGCAGTCGCGCTGGTTGGTCTGGGAACGATGGGCGTGATCGTGCTTCCCAGGATTGCCGCAGCGAAGCTGGACGCGTCGCTGTACGTCGTGGTCCCGTTCGGCCACCGCGGCGGCGCGGCACCAGCCTTGGTCAACGGCGATCAATGCGAGCTGCTCCTCTCGCAGGCGTTCGGGCGCTGGACGGATGTGCGCCTGGCCGATCCGTTGCGGGTACACGACGCGCGGATGCGGCGTGGTGATCAGGCGATGACGCTCGACGAGGCGACGCGACTCGCCCGGGACGTCGGTGCCGGCATGCTCGTCTGGGGCGATGTGTCGGCTGTCGGCGACTCGATTCAGGTCACCGCCGCACTTTACGACCTGCGGCGCGGCGGCAAGACGGTCCGCGATTACACCGTGCGTATCCATAAAGACGGAAAGCAGCTTGAAGCAAAGTTCCGCGAGCTCGCCGATTCCATTTTGCTCGGGGGTGTCAATGCCGAGCGCTTGGGGCCTGACATCATCGGCACGGAGATGCTTGCGGCGTTCTACGCGTATGCCGAAGGCAGGGAAGCGCTGGCGCGCTGGGATCTGCCGGGCGCCGAGCGGGCGTTTCGTACCGCGTTGGAGAATGATCCAAGCTACGCGCAGGCCAATCTCTGGCTCGCCCACACGCAGATGTGGGCCGACGAGCCGCCGGTCGACTGGCAGGCGAGCATCGCGCGGGTGCTCGCGAACGCGGAAACGTTGGGCGCGTCCGATCTGGCGCTGGCACAGGCGCTCTCGGCACTGGCAGCCGGGCGCTTCTCGGACGCCTGCGATCGGTATCGTGAGATCATCGCGCGCCAGCAGAGTGATTTCGTCGCGTGGTTCGGGCTGGGCGAGTGCCAGCGGCGCGACAAGCTCGTCGAGCCCGACGCGTCGAGCCCGTCACATTGGCGGTTCCGTTCGAGCTACCGCTCTGCCGCCGCCGCCTATCGTCGCGCGCTCGAGCTGGTTCCAGCAGCTCATCGCGCGTTCACGGGAATCGCGATTCAGCGCCTGCTGCACCTGTTCTTCGCCGAGACTTACCTCTACCGGTCTGGCTTCGCTCCGCGCGGCGATACGCTGCGGTTCGGCGCGTACCCGTCGCTCGATCACGACACACTGGCCTTCGTCCCGTGGCCGATCGCGGATTTCTACACGGCGAAGGCAGGCTCACGGCCTCCGACGGCGCAAGCGGCTGTCGCCAAGAACCGGGAAGAGCTCCGCGGGCTCATCGAGAAATGGATCGCCGCATTTCCCTCGAGCGCAGATGCGTACGAGGCCCTGTCGCTCGTGCTCGAGACGAAAGGTGAGCTGGACCTGGGACCGTCCATCGACCGCTCGGCGTTCGCCGCCATCCGGCGCGCGCGCGAGCTGACCCGCGATCCCGAGCAGGCGCTGCGGGCCGCAGTGTCCGAGACCCGGCTGCTCTTCAAACTCGAACGCTTCGCCCCCGCCGCCGCAATCGCCGAATCGTTGCTCGCGGGAGTGAGTGCGGAACCGAGCCCGGTGACATCCCGCGGCGTGGCGGGACTCGCGATACTCACGGGACATGTCTATCGGGCCGCGCAGCTGCTCCAACGTGCGGCGCCACTCGACACGCCCGTGACATGGGACGGATACGAAGTGTCTGACGCGCCCCTGCCCGTCAAACAGGCTGGGCTCGAGCTGATGGCATATGCCGCGCTCGCCCAGCCGGCCGAGAGCTTGCGAGCCGGCAAGCTGCGGGTCGAGCAGCGCGTGCGCAGTTGGGCGGGCCCGATCAATCGTGAACGCCTGCGGCTCGCGGTCCTGCACGTACCCATGGGGCTCGCCTACGAGACGATTGGGGTGAGCGACGTGCACCGGCGCGACGCGGGCGGCGACTACATCCTGGAGATCCAGTGGGCAATGGCGCACGGCGACACGGCGGCGGCACGGGCCGAGCTCGTGCGCCAGGCCAGCTTGCGAACGCGCGCCCGCGCCGGCGATGTGGCCATCAACGGCACGTATGGCGAAGCGCGCATGTTATTAGCGCTCCACGACACCAGCGCGGCAATCGCCGCGCTCGACCTTTCGTTGCAGGCGTTGCCTACGCTAGGAAGTTCGTTGCTGGAACAGCCTGAGCAGGTGGGGTGCGCGATCCGCGCGATGGCGCTGCGTGCCGAGCTGGCGGCGCGCGTGGGCGACCGGGCACTCGCCGTCCGTTGGGGCAATGCAGTCAGCACTCTGTGGGGAAACGCCGATCCACCGCTGGCACCGATCGTCCAGCGGATGCGGGCCTTTGTCGCGTCCAACCGCAACTAAGGAGCGCCCTATGCTGACACAACTCTTTTCATTCATTCTCACGTGTCTGATGCTGTCCGCGTGCGGCACGGCCCCGGCGCCAGGAAACCTGTCCGCGGCTGTCACGCAGATGCAGACGCCACGATTTCCTGAAATACCGCCACCGGGCGAGTTCGACACCATCCCTGAGCACGGGGACTTCCGCAGGCTGATGGTCGGGCCGCTCTGTCCCGATCGATGCCGGCCAGGTCCGCTGGCGTGGATCCAGCCGCGCGCGTCTGCGGCCATGTGGGGACGAGCTCGCCGTGATTCAGGAGAGGTCATCGCACGGATGATCAGCAACGGCGCCTATCCGAAGTTCAATCTGCAAGATCGGGGCGCGGGCAAGGCGGATACGGTCTATTGGGCGGTCATGAAAGTTGGCGACTCCGTGGTGTCGATATTTCGTTCCACGACACCTCGGACGCCGGATAAAATCGCGAGAACGGAAGTCAATGAGCACGGAGAAGGGTTCTTCCGCGGAGTAGCTTGGGCTCGCTGGGTGTGGAGTGACCGGGATGACATGGCGTGGGGAACCTGTGATGGCGGGGCGTGCTGCAAGAGCCCAGGTGCGATGTAGAGTCAGCTGTGCCTCAACGGAAAGCAGGTGTGAGGCGTATCAGCACGGACCCTCAAGCGGGAGCTTCGTCATGCGTCGTGCCGTGCCTGTTACAGTGCTTTCCTTAATCCTCGCGATTCCACTGGTCGCGCAATCACCTCAGGGCCAGGCCGCCCCCGCTGGTCCTGGGATGGGCCGGTTCCAACCGCCGCCTGATCACTGGATGACCATCGACTCAGTGACCCAGGCCCTCAGCCTGACCGCCGATCAACGCACCAAGATCGCACCCGCCTACACGGCGCTGAACGGCGTGATGAAGGATGCCGCCGCGCGGCGCCTGGCGATCCGCC
>WNGJ01001380.1_pt1 | contig 38462 bp, 32 predicted proteins | sample 5400611 | NCBI WGS metagenome assembly WNGJ01 (sample SAMN13153375, study PRJNA577476) | soil metagenome | isolation source: 40 cm soil or saprolite under Garry oak tree replicate 1 | place: USA:California | collected 2016-06-15
TCTGGTCCTTGTTGATCACGAGGATCCGCTTGGCGGCCTTGCACCCGACGATGTGCTGGATCGCGCCGCTGATGCCGCAGGCGATGTAGAGGTCGGGCGCGATCCGTGCCCCCGTCTGTCCGACCTGATCGGAGTGCGGTCTCCAGCCGAGGTTCGTGACGACGCGTGAGCCGCCGACGGCACCCCCGAGGAGGTTCGCGAGCTCCTCGAGCAGCTCGAACCCCTCCTTGCTGCCGACGCCGCGGCCGCCGCCGACCACGACGCGCGCGGTGTCGAGCCGGACGGTGCCGGCAGTCGGTTGCTCGCGGCCTGACACCCGCACGACGAAGTGTTCGTCGGCGAGGGACGGGGTGAACTCCTCCGTCGTCGTCGTGACGCCGGCAGGCTGCGCCACGACGGCATGCGCGGCGACCGTGAGCAGCTTCGGCGTTCCGGTGAGCCGCGCCTCTTCCAGCAGGCTGCCGCCCCAGCGCTGGCGCGTGAGCTGCAAGGCGTCGCCGTCGGTTGCAGCCGCGACGACATTCGCGGCCAGTGGGACGCCCAGCCGTGCCGCGACGTGGGCCAGCACCTCGTGCCCGCGGTCGGTGCCCGGGGCGACCACGACCTCCGGCTCGAGCTCGACGATCGCCTGCGCCCACGCCACGGGCGCGTAGTCGCCGAGCCGCGGGTGCACGACGCGGCGCGCGCGTGCGGTGTAGCCGTCGACGTCCGTCTCCTCGAAGATCAGCGCCTCGACGTCACCGAGCTCGCGTGCGAACGTCAGCGCTTCGAGCGAGACCGGATCGCCGTCGACGAGGCAGAGGATCATGACGTCACCACTAGCCCGAGCTCGCGCAGCACCTCCACGACGTGCGGCGCGGCGTCGGCGCCGGCGAGGATCTGGACATGCGTCTCCTGCTCCGGCGGGACGACGAGCCTGATCGTCTCCAGCGTGCTCGCGCGCGGCTGTGGCTCGATCCGCCCAATCTGCGTCTTCTTCGCACGTAGCCGCCCGGGCAGCGACGCGTAGCGCGGCAGATTGATTCCTTCCTTCACCGTGACGACCGCCGGCAGCCGCAGCTCGAAGATCTCCCAGCCGCCGCCTGCCTCGCGCCGCGCCGTCAGCGTCCCGTCCTTGATCGCGATGCCCTTGATGCCGGTAACACATGGGACCCCCAGCGCGTGAGCGACGCGAACGCCCACCTGGTAATCGCCGGTGTCCGCCGCCTCGTTGCCGAACAGCAGCACGTCGAACGGTTCGGGTTGCGCGCTGATCGCGTCTGCGAGTGCAGCGGCCGTCGCCTCTGCGTTCCAGTCACTCCCGTCGGTCTCGAGCAGCACCGCGCTCTCCACGCCCATCGCCATGGCGTTCTGTAGCTGTTCGGCGGCGTCGGGCGGTCCCAGGGTCAGCACCGTCGTCGAGCCCCCGTGTTCCCCGACGATGCGCAGCGCTTCCTCGACGGCGCACTCCTCGTGCGGCGAGATCGTGAAGCCGAGCAGGCTCGTGTCAACGCGCTTCACACACACGATGACGTTCAACTGCGAACCCGCGTGTTCTCTGGATCGAAGAGCGAGCGGCTGCCCTTGACCGCGACGGTGACGGGATAGCGGTCGCCCATGTACTGGACCAGGAGTTTGTTGCCCTCCTCGGCATGCTCGGGCGGCAGGTACGCGAGCAGCACGTGCTTGCCCACGGACGGCCCCGAGCCCGCGCTGGTCACGTAGGAGCCTCGGCCCTTGCGGTCGACGATCCGCGCGCCGTCCGCCGTGAGGATCGGCTCGCGCCCGACCATGTAGCGCTTCTTCCCGTTCGAGGGCGACGTGTTGTCATCGACGGTGAGCGTGGAGAGAATCGCCGCCGGCTCTTCGTCCCGGTGGCGCAGGTGCGCCTCCTTGCCGATGAAGTCGGCGTCCTTCACCTTCGGCCGCTGCATATCAGCCTCGACGACGTTGTACTCCGTCTCCAGTTCCGCGCCGTACAGCCGGTAGCCCTTTTCGATCCGGCCGGTCGTGCCGTAGACACCGATCCCGGAGGGGACGACTCCAAACGGCTGTCCCGCCTCCCAGATCGTGTCCCACAGTGCCGCGCCCTGCTCCATCGGGGCGTACAGCTCCCAGCCGAGCTCGCCGACGTAGGAGATGCGCGAGGCGAGCGCCCGCACCGGCCCGATGTCGATCCAGCGGCAGCGCAAGAACGGAAAGCCCTCATGTGAGACTTCGGCGCTCGTGGTCGCCTCCAGGATGTCGCGCGCACGCGGGCCCCAGAGGCCGAGCGTGCACCACGCGGAGGTAACGTCGTCGAGCGCCGCCGAGCCGTCCGTGGGCAGATGGTCCTCGAACCACTTGCGGTCGCGCGGACCGTCCATGCCGCCGGTGACGACGCGGAAGAAGTTGTCGCCGAGCCGCATGATCGTGAGGTCGGCCTTGAAGCCGCCGTGCTGGTCGAGGATCGACGTGTAGACGACTCGGCCGACTGCGACATCCATCTCCGCAAGCGCCAGGCGCTGCAAGTAGTCAAGCGCTCCCGAGCCGACGATATCGAAGACGGCGAAGGCCGATACGTCGATCATCGCCGCGCGGTCGCGCATCGCGAGATGCTCGGCGTTGATGATCGGCGACCACCAGCGCGACTCCCATTCCGCCTCGCGCGGCATCACGCGGTCGCCGTACTCCTCGAGCAGCGGCTCGTTCGACGCGTACCACCACGGACGCTCCCAGCCGGCTGTCTCGTAGAAGACCGCACCGAGCTCGCGCTCGCGCACATAGAAGGGGCTCAACCGTACTTCGCGGTTCGACAACCACTGCTCCATCGGGTGCACGATCCCGTAGGTGCGGTTGTAGCCCTCTGCCGAGCGCGCGTCGACGTGGCGTTTCGTGCGCTGGTGCGGGTAGAAGCGCGCTACGTCGGCCGTATGCAGATCCGTCTCCGGCGCGCCTTCGACCGCCCACTCGGCGACGGCCTGCGCAATCCCGGGCGCCTCCTTGATCCAGATCGCCGCGACGGACCAGAGGTTCTTGACTTCGGTCTCTCCGAGGAGCGGCATGCCGTCCGGAGTGAGCGAGAGCAGCCCGTTGATCGCGTGCCTGATGCCCGCTCCCTCGACGGTGAGGATCTCCGGGAAGAGCTCGAGTGCCTGTTCGAGCTGGGGATCGAAGTCCTCGGACGTGAACGGCAGCTCCGTTGGCGAGAGCGCGGACTCCTCGATCGATGGGATCTCGTCAGGGTCGAAGAGGATCGGGCGATGGGCGTACGAGCCAACCTCCATGTCGCTTCCGTTCTGGCGCTCGTACATGTTCGTGTCCACGTCGCGCACGATCGGGAAGGAGATCTCGCCGGGCGTCTCTTCGAAGAGTGGGATCGGTCCCACGCTGATCATCTGGTGCACAGCCGGAGTTAGCGGGATCGTCGCGTCCGCCATGCGCGCGATGCGCGGACTCCAGATCCCGCACGCGATGAACACGTACTCGGCGTCGATCGAGCCCTTGTCGGTGTGGACGCGCCGCACACGGTTGTTCTCGACGTCGATACCGGTGACCTCGGTGCTGGCGAACACGCTCGCACCGCGTTCCTGCGCGTACTCGCGCATCAGCGTGCCGGCGCGCAGCGGGTCGACGACGGAAACGCCCGGCGTGTAGAAGCCGCCGAGAATGACGTCCGTGCTGACGAACGGCACCTTCTCGAGCACCTGCGCGGGCGTGAGCAGCTCGCACCCCTCCTCGCCCCAGGACAGCGCCGACGACATGCGCCGGTTCAGCTCCTCCATCCGCTCCTTCGTCCGGGCGACCTCGACGCCGCCGCTGATCGTGGCAAGCCCGAGCTCGATGTACTGGCGGGCGCTCTCCTTCGTGAGCGTCGTCATCTCCTTTGAGTGGTCGACAGGGAAGATGAAGTTCGACGCGTGACCCGTAGAGCCGCCCGGGTTGGGCAGGGGACCCTGCTCGAGCAACACGAGATCCGTCCAGCCGAGCCGCGAGAGGTGGTACGCGATGCTGTTGCCGACGATGCCGGCGCCGACCACCACGGCCTGCGCGGATGACGGTAGAGGGATGGTGCTCACGCGCTCGTCAGCACTCGCCGCATGACCTCTTCGAAGTCGAGCACGTGCCGGCGCATTGTCGCCTCGGCGCGGTCGGCGTCTCCGTCACGAATTGCCTCCAAGAGCTCGCGATGACCCAGCACCGCCTCCTCCAGCTCCGGGGCGCGATCGAGCGCGAGGTACCAGATCCGCAGCGCCAGGACGTAGTACTCCTCGAGCGTGGCCTCGAGGAAGGGGTTGTGGGCACAGCCGTACACCTGACGATGGATCCGCTCGTCCAGGGCCATCAGCTCGCGCGCGTCCAGCTCGCTCTGGCCTCCCAACTCGTCGAGGAGGGTCTCCAACGCGTTGCGGTCTTCGTCGGTGGCCCGCTCGGCGGCGAGGCGCGCTACGTGGCTTTCCAGAGCCGATCGCACCTCAGCGAGGCTGGCCAGATCGCGGATCTCCACGCTCGTGACGAACATGCCCCGGCGGGGGTAGACCTCGACCAATCGCTCCTGCGAAAGGCGACGCAGCGCTTCGCGGGTCGGCGTGCGCCCGATCCCGAGTCGGTCCATCAACCCGCGCTCGTCGATCACCGCCCCGGGCCGCAGCTCAACCGAAACGATCATCTCCCGGATCGCGTGATACGCCCGGTCGGCCAGCGAGGCCGCCGCCCCGCCCGAGGCCTGGAGGACGCTGACCTGCCCCTTCGCCTCTGCCACGGAGATACATTACTCATATCTCAGTTCGTTCCCATCCGCACCAGAACGGGACGTAGAGGACGCCGTGACGGGCTCTTCTGAAATCGAGGACGACGTCGTAGCCGAGGGCGTCCGGGTCCTCTCGGCCGCGCGCGAACAAGCTCTCCCGCTTCGCCTGCTAGGCGGCGTCGCTGTCCGCCTCAGGAGTCGGAACGGATTGCCTGCTGCGCTGCAACGGACGTATGGCGACCTCGACTTCGTCACCGCGCGGCGCGCATCGGGTCCTGCCCAGAAGTTCTTCCGCGACCTCGGCTACTCGCCGCAGGTTTCGTTCAACGCGCTCAACTCGAGGGAACGCCTCCTCTTCTTCGACGAGGATCACGGCCGTCAGGTCGACGTCTTCGTAGGGTCGTTTCGCATGTGCCACGAGATTCCACTCGAAGGACGCATCGAGCTGGACGAGACGTCGATCCCACTCGCCGAGCTTCTGCTGACGAAGCTGCAGGTGATCCAGCTGAACGAGAAGGACGTACGCGATGCGATCGCCGTCCTGCACGACCGCGAGCTCGGAGACGAGGACGGCGACACCGTCAACGCGGGACGGATCGCGCAACTCTGCTCTGAGGACTGGGGCCTCTGGCGGACAATCACCCGGAACCTCGAAGCGTGCCGTAAGCAGGCGGATGCCTACGGCGAGGATCTCGCCGACGTTGCCACCCGCTTCTCGGAGCTCGAGGAGCGAATCGAGGCCGAGCCAAAGTCACGCGCCTGGCGCTTGCGCGCGAAGATCGGCGAACGCAAGCGCTGGTACGACCTTCCGGAGGAACGCGCATGAGGCTCTTCTTCGCCACCGACATCCACGGGTCCGAGACGTGCTGGCGAAAGTTCCTGAACAGCGGGTTGCATTACGAGGCGGACGTGATCGTCCTCGGAGGCGACATGACCGGGAAGGCACTCGTTCCCGTCGTCGACGAAGGCGACGGCCGCTGGCACGCCACGCTGCTCGAGAACCGCGAAGAGCTCGCCGGCGAGGACGACGTCGCCGCCTTCGAGGAAGCCGTGATTCGGCGCGGCTACTACCCGTTCAGGACGACACCCGAAGAGGTGCGTGAGCTGCAGGACGACGAGGCTCGTTGGCATCGGCTATTCGAGGAGGAGATGCTGAAGACCGTGGAGCGGTGGATGCAGGTGGCGGATGAGAAGCTGGCCGGGAAAGACATCCGTTGCTTCGTCTGCCCGGGCAACGATGATCAGCTCAACGTCGACGACGTCATCCGCGACGCGAAGAACGTCGAGCTCGCCGAGGGCGAGGTGGTCGAGATCGGTGGGTACCAGATGGTTTCGAGCGGCTGGGCGAACCGAACACCGTGGGATACCTATCGAGAGGAGGACGAGGAGGATCTCGAGATCCGGATTCGGAAGATCACAGACCAGGTGACGGCCCCTCCCGAACGCACGATCTTCAGTCTGCACTGTCCTCCGTACAAGTCCGGGCTCGACGACGCCCCACAACTGACGAAGGACATGCATCTGAAGGAGGCGGGGCGCTCCACCGTCCCGGTCGGCTCGACCGCGGTTCGCGCCGCAATCGAAGAGCATCAGCCCTGCCTCGGCCTCCACGGTCACATCCACGAAGCGAAGGGCACCACGCGCATCGGCCGAACGCTCTGCATCAACCCGGGGAGCTCGTACGAGCAGGGCCAGCTGCTCGGCGCCGTCGTCGACCTCGACGGCAAGAAGAAGGTCAAGCGGTTCATCCTCACGAGCGGATAGGAGGAACACGAATGGCAACGATGTCCGGGGCAGCTCAGGCAGGAGAACAAGCCCTTTTCGTCCGCAAGGCGACCGGCCTCGTCAAAGGCTGGTCGGTCCGCGACGCGTTCATCTACTCGGCGATCTCGATCAACTTCGTCACGCTGGGCCTGTACGCGTTCTCCTTCGCGAACTTCATCCCCAGAGGCAGCCTGTTCTGGGCGGCGATTCTCTCGGGTGCGTATCTGGTCTTCCAGGCGATCACCTACGCCTCGCTGATTGCGGCGATGCCGCGCGCCGGCGGCGACTACGTCTGGATCAGCCGGACGCTCGGCGGCGGGATCGGATTCGTGCTAGCCGCTTGCGGATGGTGGTTCATCCTCTGGCACTGGGTCCCGATCTACGCGAACATCCTCAACATCATGGTGCTGGGCCCGCTCTCGGCCATCGTCGGCTGGGATCGCGGAGTCACGTACTGGTCGAGCCACAACGGCGTCTTCACCTCGTCGATGATCGTCGCGCTGATGGCGTCGGTGTTGGTCGCGGCCGGGGTCAGGGCGTACGCACGCTTCCAGAAGATCTGCTTCTACGGCGGCTGCGTAGGCCTCCTGATCATGTTCATCCTCCTCGTCGTGCATTCGAAGAGCGACTTCATCTCCGCGTTCAACGCGCAGGCGCACGACGTCTACCACACCTCCGGGGACGCGTACGCAGCGACCGCGAAGGCGGGCGCGGGGAATTACGCGTCACTCGCGTCGTTCCACTTCAGCCAGATCGTTCTGTTGATTCCGATCCTGTTCTTCTTCAATCTCTGGTCGAACTGGGGCGCGACACTGTACGGCGAGGTACGGGGAGCGTCGGACTTCCGTAAGAACATCTACGCGATGGGGGGAGCTCTGCTCGCGACGACAGCGGTCGCGGCGATCTTCCTCGGCCTGTTCGCACACACCTTCGGCTGGCACTGGTATCAGGCGTCGAACGCCGCGTACTGGGCCGGTTCCGGGCCGCTCGGCGTCTTTCCCTATCCAGGCACGCTGGTTGCGTTCTTCACCGGGAGCGCTGCGCTCCAGTTCATCATCGTCGGCATCCTGAGCCTCTGGTTCTTCGGCTGGGTCGGGACCGTCTTCCTGTCGTCGACCCGAGTGGTCTTCGCTGCCGCGTTCGATCGCGTGCTGCCTGAGGCGGCGGCGAAGGTCAGCGCCAAGGGCGTCCCCTATGGGGCGCTTGCGCTGATGCTGATCCCATCGATTCCGATCAGCTACTTCTACGCGTACAACACGAAGTTCAGCAGTTGGACATTCGACGCCACGCTGGTGATCGCGATCACGTTCCTCGGCTCGGCGGTCTCGGCGGCGATCTTCCCGTGGCGCCGGCCGGACATCTACAACGCCTCGCCGATCGCGAAGTACAAGGTGGCCGGCATCCCGCTGATCACCGCGGCGGCGACGGCCTTCACTGCGATCCTAGTGTTCGCCCTCTACCACTGGTTCAAGGACGACGTCTACGGCGTCAACTTCCGGAACTCGGAGTACTACATGGCGGTGCTTTATGGCGTTGCGATCAGCGTCTACGTCGTGTCGTGGCTCTATCGACGCTCGCAGGGGTTGAGTCTCAAGATGGTCTATGGAGAGATACCGGCTGAGTAGCCGGCGGAACCTGGGGAGCGCCTCGCGCGAACAGCGGCGAGGCGCTTCCTCGTCTGTCAGAGCTCGAGGGGGAACGATGACGAACGATGGCGCCCCACGACCGTGCGATAGGCTCGCCGCCCCGTGAGCGTGGAAGTCGAAACAGTCCGAACGGTCGAGGTGCCGACCCGGATTGTCCATGGTGCCGGCGCGATCGCGCGCGTGGGCGAGCTCGTCGCGGAGCTGGGAGTCAGTCGGCCGCTTCTGGTCACGGACAAAGGAGTCGTCGCGGCCGGTCTCGCCGATGCGACGCTTGCGCACCTCGACAACGCGGTCCTCTTCGACGAGGTCCGCGCAAACCCCGATATCGAGCTCGTCGGGCAGGCCCGGGGCGCGTACGTCGAAGCCGGCTGCGACGGCCTCATCGCCCTCGGCGGCGGGAGCTCGATGGACACGGCGAAGTCGGTCGGCGTCGAGGTCGTCCACGGCGGCTCGATCGTCGAGTACGAATACGGCGGGACGCCGATCACGATGCGCATCCCGCCGCTAGTCGCCGTGCCCACGACAGCGGGCACCGGAAGCGAGGCAACACTCTGGGCGGTGATCACCGATCCGGAGCGAAAGATCAAGTTCAACGTCGGCGGCACGCCGCTGATCGGCGCGCACGTCGCGCTCGTCGACCCCGAGTTGATGCTCGGCCTTCCGCCGGCGATCACCGCGGCGACCGGAATGGACGCACTCTCGCACGCGATCGAGTGCTACACGTGTGACTACCACCAACCCTTCAACGACGCCGTGGCGCTCCTGGCGATCGAGCTTGTCGCACGCTCGCTGCGCGTCGCCTACGAAGACGGCGGCAATCTCGAGGCGCGCACTGACATGGCGCACGCGGCGACACTCGGCGGGCTCGCCTACGGGACCGAGAGCGCCGGCGCAGCCCATGCCATGAGCCAGTCGGCAGGCGGCGTGCACGAGTGTCCGCACGGCGCGCTCACGGCACGAGTGCTCGGACCTGTGTGCGAGTACAACGCGCCCGCGGACCCGGAGCGCTACTCCCGCATCGCGCAGGGTCTCGGGGTCGACGTCCACGGACTGTCTCCACTCGAAGCTGCGCTTGCCGGGGTCGAGGAGGTCTACCGGCTCACCGACGACGTCGGCATTCCGAGCATGGAAGAGCTCGGCTTCTCGGAGGAAGAGATCCCGATGCTCGCCAGGATCGCGTACGAGGATCCGCAGACGATCGGAAACCCGCGCGAGGTGGACGCCACCGGCTACGAGGACATCTATCGCAACTCGTTCGCGAGAGGGAAACGCTGAGCACGCGCACGAGCGACTACTCGATGTACGTCGGCGGCTCGTGGGCCGAAAGCGAGTCCGGTGAACGGATGGAGGCGATCAGTCCGGCAACAGGTGAGACGATCGGGTCCGTCCCTGAGGCGACGCGCGACGACACCCGGCGGGCGATCGCGGCGGCCAACGCGGCCGCCCGTGAGTGGGCGGCCCGCTCGGCTTTCGAGCGCGCGGCGGCAATGGAGCGGGTAGCAGAGATCATCGAGGAGCGCCGCGATGACCTTGCGCACACGCTGACGCTCGACCAGGGCAAGCCCCTGCGCTCCGAGGCGTACGGCGAGGTGGATGAGCTCATCGAGTACTGGCGAATGGCGGCAGGCGATGCGCGGCGGCTCGAAGGTCTCATGCCGCCGTCGGTTGACGCGTCGAAGCGTGTGCTCGCCTACCGCGTTCCGCGCGGGGTCGTCGGCGTGATCACGCCGTGGAACTGGCCGTACACGATGGCTGCGGAGGTAGTCGCTCCGGCGCTCGCCTCGGGAAACACCGTCGTCTGGGTGCCGGCGACCTCGACGTCTGTGTGCTCGGTCAAGCTGGCCGAGTGCGTCGTGGACGCCGTGCTTCCCGCCGGGGTCTTCAACCTGGTAACCGGCCCCGGCTCGGTCGTCGGAGACGAGATTGCAACAAACGCCGGCACGCACGCAATCGGCTTCGTCGGCTCGGTCGCGACGGGGTACCGCGTCGCCGAGCGCGCCGCCGGCAAGGCGCTTCTGCTCGAGATGGGCGGGAACGGGCCCTTGGTCGTCCTCGAGGACGCTGACCTGGACGGCGCCGTCGAGGCGACGCTCGCGGCTGCGTTCCTGTGCGCCGGACAGAGCTGCACTGCCGGCGAGCGCTTCCTCGTGCACGAGGATGTCCACGACGAGTACCTCGACAAGCTGACGGCGGCGGTCGCAAGAACGATCCGACTGGGCGACCCTTTTGCGGACGAGACGACGATGGGTCCGCTCAACAACGAGGGCACCGCCGCGAAGATGGACAACCACGTCGGCGACGCGGTCGAGCGCGGCGCGGTGCTCGTCGCCGGCGGCGCCCGCGCGCGCGAGTTTCCCACGGACCTGTACTACGAGGCGACCGTCCTCGACCGTGTGAATGACGAGATGGAGGTCGCCAAAGACGAGACGTTCGGGCCGGTCGTTCCAATTTCGACGATCCGGAGCGAGGACGAGGCGCTTGCGATCATCGACTCGTCCCCGTACGGGTTGCTGACCGCCGTCTTCACGAACGACCTTCGCCGCGGCCTGCGGTTCGCCGAGGCCGCGCGGGCCGGCTGGGTGAACATCAACGAGTCGACGAACTACTGGGAGAGCCATCTCCCGTTCGGAGGTCGGGCCGGGTCGCAAAGCGGGATCGGCCGCGTCGGCGGACGCTTCTCGATGGAGACGTTCACGGAGCTCAAGACCGTAGTCGTGAATCTGGGCTAAGGAAGAGGAGGCAGCTGCAGTGACGAAGATCGTCGAGCACCCCGAGGTCTTGCTGTACACGCGGATTCGGAAGTCGCCGTACTTCTACGCCTCACGCCGCCACGGCGTCGAGATGTACAGCTTCTACAACCACATGTACCACCCTCGTCACTACGGCGACCCAGTGGCGGAGTACTGGGAACTTCTGAACGGCGTCACACTCTGGGACGTCGGGGTCGAGCGCCAGGTGGAGATCACGGGCCCCGATGCGTTCACGCTCGCCAACATGCTGGTTCCGCGCGACCTGAACAAGTGCGCTGTCGGCCAGTGCAAATACGTCTTCATCACCGCCCCGGACGGCGGCATCATCAACGACCCCATCCTGCTTCGGCTGGACGAGAATCACTTCTGGATCTCCGTGGCCGACAGCGACGTGCTCCTGTGGGCGATGGGCGTCGCCTACAACTCCGGGCTCGACGTGAAGATCGGTGAGCCGGACGTCGGTCCGATGCAGATCCAGGGCCCAAAGTCGAGGGACGTCCTCGTCGACCTGCTCGGCGAGAGCGTCCTCGAGATCCCGTACTACTTCTGCCAGGACTACGTGCTCGAGGGCATGAACGTAATGGTGTCGCGCACGGGGTATACGTCGGAGATCGGGTTCGAGATCTACTGCCGCGATGCGAGCCACAACGCCTTGAAGCTATGGGACCTCGTGCTCGAGGCCGGCAAGCCTCACGGTCTCGCCGTCATCGGGCCTTGCCACATCCGCCGCATCGAGGGCGGCATCCTCGCGTACGGCGCGGACATGTGGCTGGACACGAACCCCTACGAGGTGGACCTGGGCTACGAGTGGATGGTCGACCTCGACCAAGAGGCGGACTTCGTCGGGAAAGAGGCGCTGCGGCGGATCAAGGAGCAGGGAATCTCGCGAAAGCTCGTCGGCGTCGAGATCGGCGGCGCCGGGCTCGGCTCCTACAACGACGGCTCGATGATGGACTTCTTCCCGGTGTACGCGGATGGGAAAAACGTCGGCAAGGTGACGTCGGCGTGCTTCTCGCCGCGCCTCGAGAAGAACATCGGCTACGCGATGGTGCCGATCGAGCATGCCGAGCTGGGGACAGAGCTGGAGGTCGAGACGCCGGCGGAGAGGACCTCGGCCGTTGTCGTCCGCAGGCCGTTCATCGACCCTGAGAAGGAGATTCCGAAGCAGGACCTCGCGGCCGCGGGGGCCAGGGACGAATCGAGCAGCTAACCGGACGAACGTCGCTCGCCTTCGGCTCACTCCCGTGAGGGAAACCGTGTTTCCTCCACGAGCCCCCTTCTTCAGAAGTCGCCTCAGGGGTGCTGCCGAAGCGAGCGCCGCCACCACCCCTGAGGAGAAACAAGGGGGAAACCTCCCGGTTTCCCCTTACGCCCCTTCCACCGCTCATAGGCCACAAGTCGGCCTATGAGCCCCGGTCGGGACGCGCTCGCCGCGCTACTGAGGCGTCCTCGCTACGAGGTGTTCCCCGTCGAGGGGATCGCCGACGCAGTGGTCACGCACGTCCCGACCGAGATCAAGGTGGCGGTCACCTCGTCGCCGACACGGGGGATCGAAGCGACGCTGCGACTGTGCGAGGAGCTCACGTCGGCCCGCTTCCAGGTTGCGCCGCACCTCGCAGCTCGGCTCGTCAGGGACGAGGAGCATCTGCGCGAAATCCTCCAGCGGCTCTTCGCGATCGGCGTCCGCGACGTCTTTGCGATCGCCGGCGACGCGGATCTGCCTGCAGGGAAGTTCGACGGCGCGACCGCGCTGCTCGCGGCGATGGCCGAGCTCGGGCAGGGCCTGGAACAGGTTGGGATCTCCGGCTACCCGGAGAGCCACCCCTTCATCAGCGACGAGACCACGATTCAGGTGATGTTCGACAAGGAGCCCTTCGCGACGTACATCGTCAGCCAGCTCTGCCTCGACGCCGGCGTGATCGCGTGGTGGATCGGAGCCGTCAGAGCCCGCGGCGTCCGGCTGCCCATCCACATCGGGATTCCCGGACCGATTGCGCGCACGAAGCTCCTTCGCATCGCGACGAGGATCGGAGTCGGTGAGTCGACGCGATTCGTGCGCGGGCACGGCGGGCTGCTCGCACGCCTGTTCCTGCGCGGCCGCTACGGCCCCGGCTCGCTGATCGAGCAGTTGGCGCCGCAGCTCGCCGACCCAGCGTCCGCAATCGGCGGCTTCCATGTCTACACGTTCAACGAACTGGCGACGACGGAACGCTGGCGGCGCGAGGCGCTTCGCCGCCTCGAGTCTTAAAGAACTCATCGACACGCCGGACGACGTTTTCGCCGGCGAGACCGCGAAGGGCAAGCGTCGTCCGGCGCCGGAGCACGTCCTCCGGCCCGCACGCCCACTCGAACTCGCGCGCGTACAAGGCCTGCGCGCCGATGTCGGGCCCTTTCGGGTGAATCGGGTGGAGCAGGCCAGGATCCGCCACGGCCGGAGCAAGTACCTCGTCGGCCAGGCTCCCGTACAGATGGACGAGGTGCGTGCAGACCGCCGGGTCGAGGTCAGGCAAGCGACGAGCAAGCCGGCGCACGGCCTCGTCGGGGTCGATCGCGCCCGGTAAGGGGAAAGGCCTTCGATCGAGACGGTGCAAGCCGAGCTCGGCGCGAAGCGTCGCGAGCGCTGCGTGCGCGATCCGGCGGTAGGTCGTGAGCTTGCCGCCCGCCACGCTCAGCATCCCGGTCGGGCCGGTGAGGAAGACGGTCTCGCGGCGCGCGCTCGTCGTGGCGCCGTCGCCCATTGGGAGAACGCGCAGGCCGGCGAAGGTGGAGCAGATCGCTTCCGGCCGGAGCAGGTCCGCCTCGATCCCGATGGCCGCTTCGCCGAGTATCTGCGCGATGTCGGCTTCGGTCGCCTGGACTTCCTCGGGCCCTCCGTCGAAGAGCGTGTCCGTCGTCCCGAGCAGGAGCATGCCCTGCCAGGGGACGGCGAAGGAGACGCGCACCTTGTCGTGGGGGATCGTGAGCGCAGCCGCCCAGGGCTCGTCGAGGGGCAGCAGCACGTGCGCGCCCTTGCTGAGCCGGACCGATGGGGTCGCCGAGGGGTCCTCGAGCCGGCGTACCTCGTCAACCCACGGGCCGGTCGCGTTGACGACGACCCGCGCGGAAACCGAGACTTCGGCTCCGTCGACGAGTACCTCGGCCCCGGCGACGCGTCCGCGAACGGTTCGCAGCCCGCGCACCTCGGCGTAGTTGAGCACCGTCGCACCTGCCTCAGCCGCAGCCCGGACGTTTGCGAGGCAGAGGCGTCCATCGTGCGTGGCTGCGTCGGCGTAGAGGCCACACGAGCGCAGCCCGTCGAGGCGCAGGCTCGGGATGTGCTCCCGGGCGCGCTCGGCGGGCACGAGCCGGTTCAATCGTGCGCGGGCGAGCCCGCTGTAGAGAACGAGGCCGGCTTGGATCGTCAGGCGCCCGTAGGGGCCATCGCGGTACAGCGGGAGCAGGAAGGGCAGACGGCGGACGAGATGCGGCGCGACGACCTGCATCAGCAACCGCCGCTCATGGTGAGCCTCGCGAACAAGGCGGATGTCGCCGAGCCGGAGGTACCGAAGGCCGCCGTGGATGAGTTTCGAGGAAGCGCTCGAGGTGCCGGCGCCAAAGTCGCGGCGGTCGACGAGCGCGACGGCGAGGCCTGCGCGCGCCGCCTCAGCCGCGATTCCCGCCCCGACGATCCCGCCCCCGATCACAAGCAGGTCGAACGTCCGTTGCCGGAGCCGCTCGCGCGCTTCCTCGCGGGACACTAGGTCCACAGCGGGTTCGTCCAGGCCTTCCGGCCGTAGGAGTCGACGAGCTCGAGCCGTCCGTAGAGGCTGCCGGCCGGCCATTCGAGGCGTGCGCACGTGATCTCTTCCTCGTCTGCCTCGGACAGGATCTCGCCGGCGTACCGGTAGCCGAAACGGCCGGCGCTGACGGAGGAGCCCCGGCGGGGGCTGGTGCACAGCGTGACTCTCTGACAGGGACTGCACAGCACCTCGACGCTCCCGTTCTCGAGGTGGAGCTCGTGTACCAGCGGCCCCGCCGAGCTGTAGAAGCAGCCGCTCGCGAGTGCGTCGAGCACGGCCGCCTGCGAGCGTTCGGCGACGTGGGCCCAGACCCAGGCGAAGTCGCTGTCGAAGTCCGCGTGGTGGGAGTCATCGGTGGCGATGCCGAAGTAGCGCCCGCCTCGTTCGAGGAGGTCGTCCCAGTGCACGGTCGAGAGGCCGCGGCCCACCTCGAGCTCGCAACCCGCGTTGTAGACCTCGAGCCCAGCGACGCCGTCGCCGAGCGAGAGGCCGCTCGCCGGCGCGCCGGTCCAGTACGGGTGCGCGAGATACGCGACGCCTCCGTGCTCGCCGACCCACGCCGACGCAGCGGCGAGGTCGGGGCGCGTGCGTACGAAGTCAAGCGGATCTTCGTCGATGCCGTAGGCGAGGAGGTGCCCGTCCGTCTCACCGGGTAGGAGGCAGCTCAGCTCGGAGCTCGGAATCACGAGCAGGCGGTCCGTCGAGCGCGCCTCCGTCCGCACCCAGTGATCCGTGATGGCCAGAACGTCGAAGCCGGCCCGCTCGTACAGGCTGACGAGCTCGTCCGGCGACAGCTCGCCGTCCGAGCGCGTCGTGTGCGCGTGGAGGGCGCAGCGAAGCCACGTTCCCGTGGCCGCGAACGGGTTTGAGTCAGCGGCCATCGACACCAACCCTAACTCTCGACGCCTTGAATCCCGGGTCGCAGCGCCCTACGATCGTGGCTTCCGGATCGACCGAGGGAGGAACGAGTGGAGGACTACGAGCTTCAGGAAATCGAGTTCTGGCGGAAACTGGAAGAGGAGTCGATGACCCGCAATTCGATGCTGCGCCGGAGCGCGGCGGCGGCATTCGGCCTGACGATCCTGTCCAGTCCGGCCGCCGCGTGGGCGAGCCGGGCCGGCAGCGCCGAGGCGCTGACCGCGGACGGCATTCCGCTCAAGAAGCTGATCGCGGCCGCGAAGAAGGAAGGCCAGCTCAACGTGATCGCGCTGCCCCACGACTGGGCGAACTACGGCGAGATCATCAGCGCGTTCAAAAAGAAGTACGGCCTCAAGATGGATGAGGCCAACCCGAACGGCAGCTCGGCGCAAGAGAACCAGGCAGTCCGCTCGCTGAAGGGCGATTCGCGGGCGCCCGATGTCGTCGACGTCTCGCCAGGTTTCGCGGTCGACGGGGCGAAAGAGGGCCTCTACGCGAAGTACAAGGTGAACGGCTTCAAGACGATCCCGGGGAACATGAAGGACTCGCGCGGATACTGGTACGGCGACTACTGGGGCGCGATCTCGATCGGCTACAACTCGAACCTGGTGAAGCCGGCGCCGAAGAAGTTCGCCGACCTGCTCAACCCGGCCTACAGGAACAAGGTGGCACTGAACGGCAGCCCGCTCACGTCGGGGTCAGCCGTCGCCGGCGTCTTCGCCGCGGCGATCGCGAACGGCGGTTCGATCCGCGACATCGAGCCCGGGATCGAGTTCTTCAGGAGGTTGAAGAAGGACGGCAACTTCATTCCAATCCAGGCGACTCCGCAGACGGTCGCGTCGGGCCAGACGCCGATCGTGCTCGACTGGGACTACCTCAACCTCGCCTACGGCAAGGAGTTCCCGGCGGCGGCCTGGAAGACCACACTCCCCTCAGATGGTGTCTACGGGGCGTTCTACTGCCAGGCGGTCAGTGCGTCCGCCCCGCACCCGAACGCCGCGCGGCTGTGGGAAGAGTTCCTCTACTCAGACCAGGCGCAGCTGCTCTGGCTCAAGGGGTACTCGCACCCGGCGCGGTTCCAGGATCTCGCAAAGCGGAAGAAGATCCCGGCCGCGTTGCTGAAAGCACTTCCCTCGCCGAAGCTCTACGCGAAGGTCAAGTTCGCGACGTCAGCGCAGCAGACGGCCGCGAAGGCGAAGATCGCGGCCGAATGGCCGACGATCTGAGGCTGGCCACACAGACTCAAGCTCCAGGCGCTCTCCGGCCGGACATCGTGTCCGGCCGGAGGCGCCTCCGGCTCGCGTGGCTCGGGACGCTCCCCTTCTTCGCCTACGCCCTCGCCTTCCTGTTCGTCCCCGCCGGCGAGGTCATGGTCGGCGCGTTCAAGAGCACGCACGGCGGGGCCACGCTCCACCACGTCCGCGAGACGCTGCACCAGCCGTACCTTCACGAGTACTGGCTCACGATCAAGGTGAGCCTGATCACGGCGGCAGGCGGCGCCGTGCTCGGGCTCCTCATCGCGTACGCAGCAATTCGCGAAGGGACGCCGCGATTCATCAGGACCGGGCTGACGACGTTTGCAGGCGTCGCGGCGAACTTTGCCGGCATCCCGCTCGCTTTCGCGTTCATCGCGACCCTCGGGACGATCGGGGTCGTGACCTCTTTCCTGCGCGACCACCTCGGCTACGACCCGTATGCGCATGGCTTCACCCTGTTCGGCGAGAGGGGCGTCGAGATCGTGTACCTGTACTTCCAGATCCCGCTGATGATCCTCGTGATCGCTCCGGCGATCGACGGCCTTCGCCGCGAGTGGCGCGAGGCGTCGTCGAACCTGGGGGCGAGCTCGTTGCAGTTCTGGCGCTATGTCGGACTCCCGATCCTGATGCCCTCGATCCTCGGCGCCTTCATCCTGCTCTTCGGAAACTCGTTCTCGGCATACGCGACGGCGTACGGTCTCACCGGCGGCGGTCTTCCGCTCATCCCGATCACGATCGGCTACTACTACACCGGGAACGTCCTCTCGGACCCGCACCTCGCCCAGGCGCTCGCGTTCGGAATGTTCGTCGTCCTCGCGGTGATGATGCTCCTGTACATACCGCTTCAGCGGCGGACCGCCAGGTGGATGCGGTGAGGCGCCGGTTCTCGTTCACGGCCTGGATCTGGCTGCTCCTCGCGGCGGCCTACTTCCTGATCCCCCTGATCGCGACGCTCCTGTTCAGCCTCAAGGACGACCAGACCGGGAAGTGCTGCAGCCTCGGCGCCTACGGATTCGTGCTCCATGATCCCCAGTTCTGGACGACGATCCGCGTGTCGTTCGTGCTCTCGCTCGAGACGATCGCGATCAGCCTGGTCCTGTTCGTTCCGACGATCTACTGGGTGCACCTGAAGCTCCCGCGCCTGCGGCCGGTGATTGGCTTCCTCGCACTGATCCCATTCGTCGTCCCGCCGATCGTCCTCGTGGTCGGCCTGCTGAACCTGTACAAGGGCGCGCCGGGCTGGTTCTACGCGAAGCCATACGGCTTCCTCGTCGCCGCTTATGTCATCCTCGCCTTCCCCTACATGTACTTTGCGCTCGACGCCGGCTTCCGCGCGATCCCCTTGCATACGCTGACCGAGGCCTCGCAGAGCCTCGGTGCGAGCTGGCGGACAACGCTCGGGCGCGTGATCCTGCCGAACATCCGGGTTGCCGCACTCGGCGGTTCGTTCCTGACGCTCGCAATCGTGATGGGGGAGTTCACGATCGCGAGCCTCTCTGCGTTCAACACCTTCCCGACGTACATCCAGCTCATCAACGAGTCGAAGGCCTACGAGGCCGCAGCGCTGTCCCTGATGAGCTTCGGGATCACCTGGGCGGCGATGCTCGCGCTCCTGCTTGTGGGTCGTGGGCGTCCAGGTCGGCCGGTCCAGGTCGCGGGGGCTCGCTGATGCCGTACCTCGAACTGCACGGGCTTCGGAGGGTTTTCGGCCCCGTGGTCGCGCTCGATCGCATCGACATCTCCCTCGACGCGGGCGAGTTCCTCTCGCTGCTCGGGCCGTCGGGGTGCGGGAAGACGACGGCGCTCCGTCTCGTCGCCGGCTTCGACCGGCCCGACGGCGGCTCGATCCTCGTCGAGGGAAAGGACATCACACGCGTCCCGCCGAGTCGGCGCGACATGGGCATGGTCTTCCAGGCGTACAGCCTGTTCCCGAACATGACGGCGGCGCAGAACGTCGAGTTCGGGCTCAAGATCCGGAAGAAGAAGGGAGCCGAGCGGCGGAAGCGCGTGAAGGAACTGCTCGAGCTCGTCGGGCTCGGTCACGCGGGCAAGCGCTACCCGCACCAACTCTCGGGTGGCATGCAGCAGCGGGTGGCGCTCGCGCGGGCGCTCGCGATCGAGCCGCGCGTGCTGCTGCTAGACGAGCCCTTGTCGGCGCTCGACGCGAAGGTGCGCGTTCAGCTCCGCGAGGAGATCCGGCGCATCCAGACGCAGCTGGGCATCACGACGCTGTACGTCACGCACGACCAGGAGGAAGCTCTGTCGGTCTCGGATCACGTCGCCGTGCTGTCGTCGGGACGGATCGAGCAGATAGGTACGCCGTCCGAGATGTACGGCGCACCTGCAACCCCCTTCGTCGCCGAATTCATCGGGACGATGAACAGGCTCGAGTCTGTGGTGGTAGACGGCGCCAGCGGTGAGGTCGAGCACGCAGGCACGCGTCTGACAGTCGAGGCCGCCCGAGGCCGGACGAAAGGCGAGCGCGTGCTCGTGCTCGTGCGGCCGGAGTTGCTCGTGCTCGAGCCGTCCGCAGACGGCGGCGGCGGCGGCGGCGCGAATACCCTGACGGGCGAGGTCGTCACGCAGACGTTCCTCGGATCCGTGACCAGGCTCAAGATCGCCGGGCAGGAAACGGACCTGATCGCCGATGTACCGACGGTCCGGGTCGACTCGCTGCCGATTGGGAAGCGGGTGGTCGTCCACGTGCCTGCCGCGGGCACGCGGCTGCTCAGCCTCAGCGAGGAGCCAGCGTCCGAAGAGCCAGATCCGGGCGATCGGTGAAGATCCCCGTCACACCGAGCGCGGCCAGGTCGAGCATGCGCGCGGGTTCGTTGACCGTATAGACCGTCGTGGCGAAACCGGCGGACCGCGCGCGCGCGACCGCACGCGGCGTCGCAGCCCCATTCGCAAAACCAACCGCCCACGCGCCGGCGGCACGCCTGATCGTGACGCCGAAGCCGACGTGCTGGATGGTTCGCATTCCCGGGCGGAGCCGGCGAACCGCACGGAGCGCTCCCGGCTCGAACGAGATGATCACCGCATCGTCGTCGACGAGCTCGAGCGTCCGCCCGACGACGTCGTAGCGCCGGTAGCGGTAGGGATGCTTGAGCTCGACCATGACGCCGATCCGTCCGGCTGTCAGCTCCAGCACTTCCTCGAGCGTTGGGTAGGCGCCTGACGACCGGGGTCGGTCATGGACGACCACGAGGCGGCCGTCCCTCGTCGCATGGACGTCGAACTCGACGTAGTCGGCGCCGAGCTCGATCGCCCGCCGGAATGCCGGGAGCGTGTTCTCCGGCTCGTCCCAGGACGCGCCGCGGTGGGCGATGACGAGCGGCGTCAGATCACCCGAGCAGACGCTGCATCAGCTCGACGTCGATCGCGGGCACGATCTCGTCCGCCGCTGCGAGCCGCTCCGGCGCCAGCGTCCCCAGCACGGCGATGCAGCGGATGCCAGCAGCCTTCGCCGAGGCGATGCCTGCCTCCGTGTCCTCGAAGACGACCACTTCGCTCACCTCGAGACCGCCGTCGAGGAGCTCGAGGGCGCGCAGGTAGCCGGCCGGGTCCGGTTTCCCGTCCGCCACGTCCTCCGCGCCGACGATCGTGCGGATACTCGCCGCGAGGCCGGCGGCTCCGATGACCGGCTCGATCTCCTCCCGAGCCGCGCCCGAGACGATCGCGACAGGCACTCGCTCCGCCGCGTAACGCACGGCCTCACGCACCGGGTAGGGGACGCTCGAGCCGTCGGCGACCAGCTCCCGGTACCGTGCGATCCGACGCTCGATCACCTCGTCCACGGACGGATTGTCGCGACCGAGCCACGTACGTACGATCTCCGGGTCGGACAGCCCCGCGAGCTCGTCGAAGTACTCCTGCGCCGAGAGCGGCCGCCCGTGCTCTGCGAAGAGGTCGCAGAAGATCTCGCAGAGGATCGGCTCGTCGTGCGAGAGCGTCCCGTTGAAGTCGAAGATGACAGCTCGGACAGGCAAGGGCGCCGGCGCATTATCGTCGGCGCGTGCCCCTGACAGCGCTCGCACTTGCGCTTGCCGCCGCGTTCGTTCACGCGCTCTGGAACCTCCTGCTCGCGCGTGCACGCGACATCGAAGCGGCGACCGCCGTCGCGCTTGTCGTCGCCGTCGCCGTGTTTGCCTTACCCGCCGCCGCTTTCTGGCACGTCGACGGGCGGGTGTGGCCGTACGTCGTTGGTAGCGCCGCCTTCGAGCTCGTCTACTTCGCGTTGCTGGCCGCTGCGTACCGGCGCGCCGAATTCTCGGTCGTCTATCCGATCGCGCGCGGATCGGCACCGGTGCTCGTCCTCGTCGTCGCCGTCGCCGGACTACGCGCCTCGACTTCGTGGCAGCAAGCGGTAGGCGTCGCCCTCGTCGCCGGGGGGATCGTCTTCGTCCGTGGCTTCCAGCACGGCACGAAGCGCGGCGGCGTCGCCTTCGGCCTCACGATCGGCTGCTGTATCGCCGGCTACACGCTCATCGACAAGTACGGAATCCGCTACGCAACGCCGGTCTCCTACCTCGAGCTGTCGATGATGCCGCCGGCGATTGCCTACGCAGCCGCGGTCGGCCGAGCGAAGGGGCTGGCCGCGCTCCGGGCCGAGACGAACCCGGCAGCCGTCGTCGCCGGCCTCGCCACGTTCGGCGCCTACGCGCTCGTGCTCGCCGCGCTCGAGCGGGCACCGGCAGCTTCGGTCGCAGCGGTCCGCGAGACGAGTGTCGTCATCGCGATCGCACTCGCGGCCGTTTTCCTGAAAGAGCGTGTCGGCTGGGCACGTATTACGGGGGCGGTGGTCATTGCCGGCGGTATCGGTCTCCTCAGCCTCGGATAGCCCTCGCGCCGACCTTTCCCCCCGACGACGACGCGGGCGGTGCGCGGTCAGGCCAGCGAGAGGATCTCACTGATCGCAGGCGCCGCGAGAAGCCGCGCCGAGCGTGCCGGGGCAAGGGTGACCGCGAACGACTCGATCAGGTCTCTCGCCTCGGTATAGGCTGCGGCGGCCGCGTCGTCGTCGCCGAGTGCGTACGACACGGCGCCAAGCGCCGCCTGCGCATGCCAGCGGGCGGGCGGTCCGACGAGATCGTCCGCAATGACCACCGCGGCCCGCAACGACTGCAGAGCGTCGTCGCCGCGCCCGAGCTTCGCGAGCCCCTGACCGTGGAACGTCAAGGAACGCGCCTCGTACTTCCGGCGTCTCGTGCGGCGCGCGATCTCGATGGCGCGCTCCGCCCACTCGACCGCCGACTCAGCGGACTCCGCGTGTAACGCGATCTCGGCGCGAGCGGTAGCAAGGCGTCCCGCGATCAGCCACGTGGTCCAGGCGGTAGCACTCGCGGCGTCCTCCCACAGCGAGGGCCAGACCGCCTGCGCACCACCGACATCGCCGGCAAGGAGTTGGGTGAAGAGGAGGTCGGACCTGGCAAAGCGCCTCGGCATGCCAAATGTCCCTGCGAGGGACTGCTCGAGCCCCTCTTCACTGCGGCGGCGAGCCTCCTCGAGGTCGAGCACTTCTCGATAGGCGATCGATGAATAGTTGAGAAGGGTGCGCAGGTTCCGGCCGTGCTCGTGGGCGAGCTCGAAGAGCTCAGCCCAGATCGCGATCGCCTCTTCGTGCCGCCCCAGCGCCGTGAGAGCGAGCGCCTCGGTCCCTCCCCCGCGCAGCAACGCCTCGGCGCTGTGGACGTCGCTCGCCAACGCACGCGCCTCCCTGGAGAGCTCGGCCGAGCGCTCGTATTGGCCGATCCAGTATGTGCACTCGGCGTGAAGGTGCAAGTGGTCGGCGCGGTCGTATCCCCTGAGGCCCGGAATCCACAACTCCAAGGCGCGGTCCCCGAGCTCGAGCGCACTATCGAGATCACCTTCGGCACCGCGCATGGCCAGGCCCTGGCTCTGCATCGCGAGCGCGGCGGCGACACCTGACTTGTCGCCAAGCTCCTTGGCAAGCGCGAGCGCCTCCGCCGCGGTCGCAATCGTCTCGGCGTCGCGCTCGGTCCACAACGTCGCGTGTCCACGGCCGATCAGGGCGTCGAGCTTCTCGTGGCCCACCAGATCGGGCAGGAGTTCGCCGAGCTCCTCGGCCGCACGTTCGTAGTCATTGAGCTCGACCAGTGCAAGACCCTGCTGCAGGCGGATGCGTCGCCTCAGGTCGTCTCCGTCAGCGAGCTCCAGCGCCCTCGAATAGAGGTCGAGGACCGCACGCTGGGCCCAGCTGCGCCGTGCTTTGTCGGCCCCGACCAGGAGGTAATGAACGGCGCGGGCAGGCTCATCGCTCTCGCTCCAGTGGTATGCCAGGATCGAAGAGAGCGTGTCCGCCGAGGCGCCGAGCACTTGCTCGATCGATTGCGCGACGGCGGCGTGACGGTCACGCCGCGCCGCGCGCGGCACGGTGGAGTAGGCGACCTCGCGAATCAGCATGTGCCTGAACGTGAACTGCACGTCACCGCCGAGCTGACTCGAGGGGTCGCGCCGGACGATGTCCCTCGACTCGAGAACCAGTAGTGCGTCGTCGACGTCTTCGACTTCTCCGGCCGACTGGAGCACGCTTCGCCAGAACGTCCTTCCCACCACCGCGGCGGACAGCAACGCCGTGCGAACGTCCGGCGGCATCGCATCGATACGCGCCGCGATCGCCTCGCGAACGGTGACCGGCAGATCGGCGCCTTCGCCGACCTCCCCGACGGATGCGGCGAGCTCCTCGAGGAAGAGCGGGTTTCCTCCTGCGACTTCCACGAGACGCTCGATGTCGACTGAACGCTGCGTCGATTCCTGGACGACCCGCGCCGCAAGAGCGGCAGCATCCGCGGCTTCCAGTGGATCGAGAGGGATCGTCGTCTGAGCAGCGAGGCCGCCGCCCCAGCTCGGCTGGGCGTCGAGCAGCTCGGGGCGCGCCAACGCAATGAGTAGAAGCGGGGAGTCCCGAAGGTGTTGGGCGAGGTATTCGAGCAGCTCGATCTCGCTCGACTGCGCCCAGTGCACGTCCTCGAAGATGAGAACCGTCGGCTGGGCGAAACCGAGGCATTCGAGGAATCGCCGGGCAGCGAAAAAGAGGAGCCGAACTTCGTTCACGGCGTCGTCGGGCGCAAGACCGAGCAGGAGCGCGAGATAGCGGGCCGTTTCGGACGCCTCCGCGTCAGGCATTGTCTCGCCCACGGTGCGCTCGAGCTTCTCCCGAGCGAGCTCCGCCGGATCGGACGCGAGGATTCCGCACGCATCTCGGACGAGGAACGAAAAGGCCTGGTAGCCGGCTTGCTCCCCGTACGGCAGGCAGCGTCCGCGAAACGCCCTGCCGCCTTCACTTGCAATGAGCGCCGCTCCCTCGTGACACAGGCGCGACTTGCCGATGCCCGGTGGTCCGACGATCGTCACCAGGTGCGGGCGGCGGTCCGAGTTCGCTCGCGTCCAGAGTGATCTCAAGAGCTCCAACTCGCGATCACGTCCGACGATCTCGCGCGTGGCTAAGGGCCGTTCAGCCGGCGCCGTCGACGGCTCGACTGCAAGCCAGGCCTCGACGGGCTCGGCCTTGCCCTTGGCGGCGACCGCTTCGCTTGCCTCGTAACGAATGGATTGTCTTGTCGCCCGATACGTCTCGGCTCCGACGATGACGCGCCCAGTGGGCGCAGCCTCTTGCAGTCTCGAGGCTGTATTCACCACGTCGCCCATTGCAAGGGCCTCGCCTCGGGACGAACCCAGCGAAACCACCGCTTCGCCCGTGTTGACGGCCGCGCGGGCTGCCAGTTCGAGACCATGGTCGCGGTTCAACTCGTCGATGCCTTCGAGCACATTCAGTGCCGCGCGAACCGCACGCTCCGCGTCGTCGCCGTGCGCGACGGGAGCACCGAACACCGCCATCACGGCATCCCCGATGAACTTCTCGAGCTTGCCGCCGTAGCGCTCGATTCGCTCCTTCGCATCGGCGTGGTAGAGCTGCAGAGCGTCGCGAACGTCCTCCGGATCGGCGCCGTCGGCTCGCGTAGTGAAGCCCACCAGGTCGACAAACAGGATGGACACGAGCTTTCGCTCCTCGCGCAGCGCCCCCGACGCTTCGAGCCTCGCGCCACAGCTGCTGCAAAAGCGCGATTCCGGCGCATTTACCTCACCGCAGCTTGGGCACCGGACGTCGGTCGCGGTCATCTCCCTAAGTGTCCCGCCTGGGCGGGCAAGTGACAAACCCTGCCGTCGGCACGCCTGATCTGGCATTTATTTCCCGTGGACACCGCGCTCGAGCTTCTACTAAAAGGGCCGAAAGGCGAGCCGGTCGACCTCTTCCGGACGATCATGTCTCACGGAGTCGCCGACCTCCCGCCCGGCCACGTCGACGAGGAAGCAGCGGCATATACGACGACACTCGCGCTCCCCTCGGCGCAGCCGCGCACGATTCGAGTCCTCGCCTTGTTGCGAACGACCCCGACCTCTCGTGGGTGTCCCGCGGAGCGGGCCGCATGCTCCGGGCTCCGACGGTGTTCGAAGACGTCGTAAAAACAATCTGCACGACGAACACGGCGTGGTCGGGAACGCGAAAGATGACGCACGCGCTCGTCGACAACCTCGGCGTCCAGGCACCGGGCGGCGGACACACGTTTCCAACGGCAGAGGGGATGGCCGAAGCGGATCTGACGTTCTACCGCGACGTCGTGCGCGCCGGCTACCGGGGTCCGTATCTCAAGACGCTTGCGACCGATGTCGCCGAAGGGACGATCGACCTGGAGGAGCTCAACGATCCTGAGCTCCCGGACGAGGAAGCCGGGGCGCGACTGCTCGCGCTGCCCGGAGTCGGACCGTATGCCGCGGCGCACGTGATGCTGACGTCGCTCGGCCGTTACTCCCGGCTCGTGCTCGACTCGTGGACTCGCCCGACGTACGGCAAGATCTCCGGCGCGCGCGGTGCTCTGAAGGACGCGACGATCGAGCGGCGCTTCAAGCGCTACGGAGACTGGGCGGGCCTGGCGTTCTGGCTGTACCTAACGCGCGGCTGGGTCGACGACGGGTTGCCCGTCTAGCTCGTCCGTACAACTCGCTCGAGGCCGACAGTGCGTCGCAACCGGTCGACGCGGCTCGTCTCCTCGACCTCCGTGGCGCTGCCGCGACGGGAACGAGTTTCGTATCCCTGCGCATCGATGACGAACCGTCGCAGGGCGGTCATGGAGATCGTGCGCACGTCCCTCAACCTATCGAGCGCCCTTTCGAGCGCTACGTCTGGTTAGTGTCCGCCGCGGAGCGGCTGGGGCCGGTGCCCCAACTGGTCTTCAAAACCAGTACGGCGTCGTAGCCCGACGCTAGGCAGGTTCGACTCCTGTGCCGCTCCGTCAAGCCAAACCCGAGCGCCGCGCATCGATGCAGCAAGACGTGCGCGCACGCGCTTTTGCCCGAACTTTGCCTGCGAGCGACGTTGCCCACGCCGGCGCAGAAGCTCAAACGCGAGTTCATCGCGTCTGTGGTCCGAGTGGCAGTGGAGGACGTGACGTCTCGCTCACTTCGCCTTACTGCGCAGACAGTTTCCGACATGGCCGGTGTTCTTCGACCGGAGCGCGGGCGTTGGGGCGGCGGGTTTGTCGCAAAGGCGTCTCAGAGGTTGTGACACGCGTGGAGATGGGCCATGATCGGGGCCATCCCCGGGCAGATCTCCGGGCTGCCACATTGGAAGGGGTCAAGCGACGGCCGAACTCGCGCAACCATTGGCGGCTACTCCCGAGCGCGCGGCGCGAAAGCTGCGGCGCGATATCGGCTTGCTCGGGCTCCTTTTCGCGTCCTTGGGATCGATCATCGGCGCGGGCTGGTTGTTTGGCGCCCTGTATGCCTCCTCACTCGCCGGGCCGGCCGCCGTCATCTCCTGGGTGCTCGGAGGCGGCGTGGTGATGCTCCTCGCATTGACTCACGCGGAGCTCGGAGGGATGTACCCGGTGGCGGGAGGCAGCGCGCGGTTCCCCCGATACGCCTTCGGGAACTTGATCGGCTTCACCACTGGCTGGATCGCGTTTCTCGGCGCCGTGACCGTGGGGCCGATCATGGTCGAGGCCATGCTCCTGTACACGTCGAACTACATCTCCTCACTCACGACCGCCTCGGGCGGCCGGCCGGTGCTGACGGTCCAGGGCTACTTCGTCGCGGGAACGCTGCTCTTGCTCTTCTGCACGATCAACATCATGGGCGTGCGCTGGCTCGCCGACATCAACATGCTCGCGGTCTGCTGGAAGCTCCTGGTTCCGGCCGTGACGGTTGTCGCGCTGATCGCAACCTCCGCACACACCGAGAACTTCAGCGCGCACGGTGGCTTCATGCCCTTCGGTTGGAAGGGAGTGTTTCTTGCGTTGTCGTCGGGCGGGGTCATCTTCGCCGGCCTCGGCTTCGAACAGGCGGTCCAGCTCGGTGGGGAGACTCGCAACCCGAGGCGGAACATCCCCTTCGCGATCATCGGCGGGATGACCGTGGCGATCGTCCTCTACATCGCCCTACAGGTGGCGTTCATCTTGGCACTCGACCCTTCGGAGCTCTCGAAGGGCTGGGGGGCAGTTTCGTTCTCGGGAGGGTTCGGACCCTTCGCCGCACTGGCGACGGCACTCGGCCTGGGCTGGCTCGCTGTCCTGCTTTACTCAGACGCAATCGTCTCGCCTGGAGGCACCGGTCTGATCTACACGGGCGCGAGCGCGCGCCTCACCTTCGCACTCGCTCGCAACGGCTTTATCCCCTCGGCCTTCGCCCGCCTCTCGCCACGCGGAACGCCGTTCCTCGCGATCGCGTTCTCGTTCCTCTGCGGCCTGGTGATCCTCCTTCCGTTTCCCGGCTGGCAGCAGCTCGTCGGCTTCATCTCGGCGGCGGCCGTGGCCGTGTACGCAATGGCCCCGCTCGCGCTCGGAGCTCTCAGGCGCCAAGATCCTGAGCGGCCACGCCCCTTCAGGCTTGCGGCCGCATCGTTGCTCGCGCCTGCAACATTCGTCGCCGCGAGCGAGATCCTGCTCTTCACCGGCTGGGCCGTGGTCTGGAAGCTGATCGCGGCGATCCTGATCGGCTTTGCGCTGCTGGCTCTCTCGACTGTCACCGATTCGACCGCGCGGAACCTGTCGCTCGACTGGCGAAGCGCAGTTTGGCTTTGGCCGTACCTGCTCGGCATGGGTGCGATCTCGTACTTCAGCTCCTTCGACACGAGAACGCCGAGCTCCGTCCCGCTGCTCGGCCTCCACGGACCTCGCAACGGGCTGACGTTCGGCTGGGACATTCTCGCCGTCGCGCTCCTCAGTCTCGTCATCTACGCCTTCGCGATCCTGAGCCGCCTCCCCGCCGAGCAGGCGCTCGACTACATCGGCGATCCGACAGTGGAGGAGCCGGAAGGGATCGACGCTCGGGCCCGACGTCCGCGTCTCAGCTAGCCAAGGCTGCTTTCGCTCCCCCGCGACGGTCGGCCCGCGAGCGGGCGGTGAAGATCAACCCTGCAGCGGCAAGCAGCGCGGCTCCGAACAGGCTCAACCCGATCCCGGCCCACAGCGCCGCCGGCACCTTGACGCCGACGCCGATCGTCGCCGCGACATTGCGAGAGCCGTCGGCATTCATCACGACGATCGACCACTTGCCAGAGCGGAGTTTCCAGGACAGCGGCTTACTGGCACCGGACTCCCCTGCCGCCCAGAACGGTTCGCGCGCGGGCCGGCCGGGATCGACCGTCCCTGCGTGATCGACGTAGGTGACCTTGAATGGGTCGAGGTCGAGCCGGGTCGCTTCCGTGTGCTCGATTCGGGCCAGGTAGGCGTCCACGGTGGCTTTCGGCGCGATGCCGACGAACAACGGCTTGTCGCCGGAGACGTCGAGTCGGACCTTTCCTGCGAGCCACGTGGGAACGTAGCTCCCGACGGTGATGCTTTCGGTGGAGATCGCCCGCGTGTGAGTCTGGTAGCGGTGCGCGTTGGCGGAGAAGTAGCCGTTGTCGTCCCGCTTCGAGGTGTCGGCCCAGATCGCCGTCACACCCGCAGCGAGCACGAGCACGCCTAGGACGGCTACGACCCAGGCACCAATCGTGAGACCGGTGTTCTTCTTCGGATGTGCGTCAGCTTTCATGAGTACTCCCTTCATCGAGACGGCTAGACCTCCGGCCGTGGAGGCCGGAGGTCTAGCCGTGTGGTCTTAGGCAGAGAGGGCAGGCTTTGCATCCACCGCGGGCTCTGATTCGCGCCCGTCGAGCCGCGGAAGCCACTCGAGCCACCTGGGCAGATACCAGTTCCGCTCGCCCAGCAGCTTCATCGTTGCGGGGAGCAGCACGCCGCGAACGATGGTGGCGTCGATCAAGATCGCGGCCGCCAGCCCGACGCCGAACTGCTTGAACATCAGCATCGACAACGTCGCGAAGATCGAGAACACCGCGACCATGACGATCGCGGCGCTCGTGACCGTTCCAGCGGTCGACTTGATCCCATGCGAGATCGCCTCGTCCATGCTCGCGCCGCGATCGAACGTCTCTCGGATCCGGCTGACGATGAACACGTGGTAGTCCATCGAGAGCCCGAACAGGATCACGAACAGGAGCATCGGCACGACGGGGGAGATGCCCGCGGTCGAGCTGAAGCCGAGCAAGCCCTTGCCAACCCCGTGTTGGAAGACCAGCACGAGGATCCCGAACGCCGCGCCAACCGACAGGAGGTTCAGGACGATCGCCTTCAATGCGACGACGATCGAGCGGAACGCGATCAGCATCAGGCAGAAGGCGAAGATCAGCACGAACGCCACGACGTAGGGGAGCTTGGATCTTTGCTGCGACAATTCGTCGCTCCAGCGGGCGGCGATGCCGGTGACGCCGACCTCCGCCGCAGGAACGTTGCCGACAGTCGCGGGGATGAGCTCGTCGCGCAACAGCGCGAGCGCGTTCATCGAGGCAGCGTCGGTGCCCGTGCCTTTGATCGGCATCGTGATGTTCGCCACCGTTCCGCTTCGATTCGTGTCGACGGTGATCGGCTTCTCGATCTGTCCTGTGGCGAGCGCGCGACGCTCGAGCGCCGCGATTGCGTTACGGACTGTTGGAGCGTTCACATTGGACGTCTTGATGACGACGTTGGCCGGCAACGCATTCCCAGGGAACTCCTGCTGCATGCGCTCGTACGTCTTGACCACCGCCAGCTTCTGCGGGAATGTGTCCGGACCCGGCGTTGCCATGTGCATTTGCAGCGCTGGAATCGCGAGCGCAATCAGCAGCCCGCCGGCGAGTGAGGCGGAGAGGAGCGGCCGGCGCAGCGCGGCGTCGACGATCCCACCCCAGGCGCCACCCTCGCCGCTACTGCGGCGTCGCCGGCTGACGAGTGGAACGCGGAACCGGTCGACGCGGTCGCCGAGCTTCGACAGCAGCGCGGGCAGAACCGTGAGCGAGCCGAGCATCGCGAGCGCGACGACGATGATCGTCGCGTACCCGAAGGATGCGAATGTCGCGTCGCCCGTCAGAAACAGCCCGGCCATGGCAACCATCACCGTGAACCCGGAAATGAGCACCGAGCGGCCCGATGTTGCAGCGGCAGCCTCGAGCGCGGCCTCCGGGCTCCGGCCGGCCGCTCGCTCTTCACGCTCTCGGCGCAGATAGAAGAGCGAATAGTCCACGCCGACGGCGAGTCCGATCAGCAGCACGACCGCGAACGCTTCCTGTGCCAGCGGAATCGCGTGACTCGGCAACGCCGCGAGCCCGAAGGTCGCGAAGATCGCCGTGAGTGCAAGGAGTAGCGGGATCCCCGCGGCGACCAGTGCGCCGAACGCCACGACGAGGATGATCAGCGTCAGTGGGATCGAGTACACGCCGGCGCTCTTCAGGTCGTCGGCGAACGCGCTGTCGACGCCCTTCGCAGCGCTCGCGCCGCCGAACTCGCCGACGAAGAACGAGGGATGGGCCTTCCCCGCATCGCCGACGCTCGTGAGCACCGGATCGAGCCTGTCGGCTGCGGTGTCCTTGTCGCCGCTGATGTCGAAATCGATCAGCACTGCGTGGCGGTCGGCGGCGATCTTCGGCGCCTGCACGTTCCGAACGACTGCCACCTTCGACAGGCGTGCGACGACGTCGTCGACCGCGGCTGCAAATGCGGGCGTGTCCGCCTGCAGCGAGCGGTTCTGGATCAGAACGCTTTCGCCGGCGGGTTGCTTGAAGCCGGCGTCGAGAATCTTGTCCATCCGGCCCGACTCGCCCGGCCCCTTGGCGTTCGGATCGATCTGCTTCGTACCGACCTGGCCGCCGATGCCAAAAGCGACCACCACGAGCGCGAGCCAACCGAAGGTTGCGGTCTTCCAGTGGGCGGCGCTCCAGCCGCCCATGCGTGCCGCTAGGTTGCGGTTCGGGTGCTTGTTGCGGGACATGACGTTCTCCTTTCAGCCGCTAGGCGGCGTACGCGAAGGGGTGGTAGAAGGCGTCGAGGGCGCGGTCGGGAGCAACCGCGAGTTGGAAGCGGTCTCCGCGGCGGTCGTCCTCGACGGACACGGTGAGTGCGTCCTCGCGGGGGTGCCAGAGCAGCACGACGTGGAGGCCGTTGCTCTCGCGTGCAGCGAGCTCGCGCGTATTCGGAGTTGCGGGGTTCATGGGTCCTCCTGTCATGGGATGTCGACCTCACTCACGCTCGTGGCGGTCGTACGCTCAGCGACGTAGCGGGGCAACAACCGGAGCGCGTCCTCTGCGGTCGCGCTCTCGACCGTCCACCAGATCGCGTGACCACCGGAGCGGCACGAGGCGAGTGTCGGCAGGTGACGAAGTGGGCTTTCGTGCCCCTTGAACGAGGCGAAAACGGTGCCGCACTCATGGGTCTCGTGGTGGTGGTGGAGCAAGTACTGAGCCATGCGACGAGACTGACTCCGCGCGGCCGCTCCGACATCGGGGGGACACCCTGATCTTGCACCCTGATTTTGGGATCAGGTCAGGCTGATCTACCCTGGCCGGAGAACGAAATGGCCCTGCTAACCGATCAATTCGTCGGCCGCGCCGAGGAGCTCGGCACGTTCGACCAGGCGCTCGGCGAGGTCGATCAGGGGATCCCCTCCGCGATCGTCCTCATCGGGGAGCCCGGGATCGGCAAGACACGTTTTCTCGCCGAGTTCTCGCATTCCGCCGACCAGAACGGACGGCTCATCCTTGCCGGCTCGGCGTCGGAACTCGAGCGCGACCTGCCGTTCTCGGTCTTCGTGGACGCGCTCGACGAGTACCTACGCGGACTCAGTCCCGATCGCCTGGCCGGGTTGGACAAAGACGTGCGCACGGAGCTTTCGCACGTCTTCCCCTCGCTCTCTGCTCTCGGCACAGCGAGCGGTGTCGCGCTTCAGCACGAGCGCTACCGCAGTCACCGGGCGGTGCGCGCGCTGCTCGAGGGGCTGGCGAAGACGCGGTCCCTAGTTCTCGTACTCGACGACGTCCACTGGGCCGACTCGGCGTCCGTCGAGCTTCTCGGCGCGCTGCTCCGGCGGCCGCCCAGCGCGGGCGTCCTCATCGTCCTGGCCGTCCGCCCACACCAGATGGCAGAGCGCCTCTCTGCCGCAATCGAACGGGCCGATCGCGCGGGGGCGGTGGTCAGGATCGAGCTCGGCGCGCTGACCGCGCTCGAAGCTCGGCAGCTCCTCGGTGAGGAGGCCACCGTTCTCTATGAAGAGAGCGGCGGCAATCCGTTCTATCTCGAACAGCTTGCGCGGTCGCTCCGCCGTCACGGCGGGGCCGGGGACGCACCTGATGTCTCGCTCAGCGGCATCGAGGTTCCATCGGCCGTCGCCGCATCGCTCAGCGAGGAACTCGGCCTTTTGTCGGACGATGCGCGCCGGGTGCTCGAGGGAGCGTCGGTGGCCGGCGACCCCTTCGAGCCCGAGTTGGCTGCAGCAGCTGCCGCAACATCGGAGGCCGCCGCCATGGAAGCGATCGACGAGCTGCTCCTGCTCGACCTCGTTCGGAGCACCGAAGTGCCGCGCCGCTTTCGTTTCCGGCATCCGCTCATCCGCCGTGCCGTGTACGAAGCGACGCCCGGTGGTTGGCGACTGGGCGCACACGAGCGCTGTGCCGTATTGCTTGCAGCGCGTGGCGCGTCGGCTGCGGCGCGCGCCCACCACATCCAACGCTCCGCGCGCGAGGGCGACCTCGGCGCAGTGGCCGTTCTGCGCGAGGCGGGTGAGGGCGCCGCGCGGCTCGCACCAGCAAGCGCGGCGAACTGGTTCGCCCACGCACTTCGCCTCCTTCCGGCGAGCGCGGCCCCGGCCGACCGGATCGAGCTCCTGCTCGCGCGTTCTGCAGCGCAGACGGCGAGCGGGCACTTCGCCGACAGTCATAGCGTCCTGTTGGACGCGGTCGCGATCGCTCCCGACGACGCGACGATCGCACGCAGGTGCGCTGCCGTCGAGAGTTTGCTCGGACGACACGAGCAGGCCGGCGCGCGCCTCGCGAGCGCGATCGAGCGCCTTCCTGATCAGGGCTCTCCCGAGGCGGTGGCACTCATGAACGAGCTTGCGGTGAATCTCGTCTGGCGAGCGCGATACGAAGAGATGCACGCGTGTGCCGAGCGTGCAGTGGGCGCGGCGCGACGGCTCGGAGACCCTCCCTTGACCGCGGCGGCACTCGCCCTGCTCACGATGGCGGAGTCGATGACCGGTGCGGCTGAGCGTGCGAAGGCTTGTCGCCGAGAGGTTACGGCCCTCGTCGATTCGCTGTCGGACGAAGACCTCGCCCGCCACCCGGAGTCCGCGACCAGGCTCGCTGGGACGGAGCTCTATGCCGGTTGGTACGCCGACGGTGACAGACACGCAACCCGTGCACTTGCCGTGGCACGCGCCACCGGGCAGGGGGGCGAGCTCTTTCTCGTGCTCGTCCTGACTTTGGGCGGGCTTTGGCGCATGCGCGGCAAGCTGGCCGAGGCGGGCGAGCTGCTCGACGGTGGCATCGAGGCAGCGCGCCTGCTCGGCAACACGCACGCGCTGGTGTGGAGCCTCGGCAGCCGTTCGGCAGCGGCGCTCCATGCCGGCGACGTTGCCCTGGCTCTCGCGGCCGCACAGGAGGCCGTCGACCTCACCGCAGATCTCGACGAGGGCTTCCACTCAGCTGAGGCTGCCGTGGACCTCGCCCGTGCGCTTCTCGAAACGGGGGAACCGCAACGTGCGGCCGACTTGCTCGTTGGTTCCGCAGGAGGCGAGGAGTTGGTGCTCATCGCCGGTGGCCCTAGGGCGCATTACCTTGAGTCGCTCACGCTCTGTTGGCTTGCGCTGGACCGCCCCACCGATGCGAGGCGTGCAGCCGTCGCTGCTGGGGCCTGGGCCTCGTCGCTGCAGCTTCCGATGGCGATCGCCTGGGCCAATCGAGCGGCGGCGGCGGTCGATCTCTATACAGGGAACGCCTCGGCGGCGGCTGAACGGGCGCTGCTGGCAGTGGCCGGCGCTGAGGAAGTGGGGGCGCCGATCGAGGCAGCGCTCTCGCGCACGCTGGCGGGACGCGCTCTGGCGCAAACCGGCGAGGCCGATCGAGCCGTTTCGGAGTTGCAGCACGCTGCGGTGGGGCTCGAGGCCTGCGGCGCACTGCGTTGGCGTGACGAGGCCGAGCGCGAGCTGCGCAAGCTCGGCCACCGGGTCCATCGCCGAACACGACGCGGCAAAGCCGGCGCGAGCGGGATCGAAGCCTTGACCTCGCGCGAGCTGCAGGTCGCGCGCCTGGTCGTCGACCGGAAGACGAACCCCCAGATCGCCGCCGAGCTGTTCCTCAGCCAAAAGACGGTGGAGACTCACCTGCGCAACATCTTTCGCAAGGTCGACGTGTCGTCCCGAGTGGAGCTCGCGCGCACCGTCGAACGCGCCGACACCGACGGTCTCTAAACGTGCCAGCGCGCATCGCCGGGGCTTGTGGCCTCCTCGCATTCGTGACGTTCAACGTCGCTTGGATCGTGGGTGGTCTGGCGCAACCATCCGCCTACAGCGCGGCGAACGACGACATCTCGGACCTCGGTGCCATGACAGCCACAAGCCCTTGGATCTACAACCAGGTCGGAGCGAACCTCACAGGCGTCCTCGTGGTTTTCTTCGGGCTTGGATTGTGGCGCGCGCTCAGTCCCGATGTCATCGGTCGCATCGGCGCAGCCGTGTTGATCGCCGAAGGCACCTCGACGTTCTTCGACGGCATCTTCCACCTCGATTGCCGAGGGATCGATGCTGCGTGCGACAACGTCTCGTGGCACTCGCGCGCCCACAAGATCGAGTCGGGCTTTACCGGGGCGTTCTCGCTCCTGGCACCGCTCATTCTTGCGTTCGCGTTCCGCAGGAACCCCGTCTGGCGCGATTCGTGGATCCCGAGCGTTTTCACTGTGCCTGCCGTCTTCGTCACGAACGTTGCGTTCTCGACCGTCGGTGACGGTGCTGCAACGCGCGCGGGCACGGTGGTCATCTTTGCTTGGATCGCTTTCGTCAGCGTGCGCCTGCTCCAGAAGGGCGAGACCGAGGCGCCAGCGTTGTCCTGAGACTGACGCACGTTTACAAACGACGCGTGCGGCGACCATCGGCCAGGCATTGCAGACGCGGAGTATCGTCGTGAACATGGCAGTCAAGCTCCACCGGTGCTCCACGAGATGGAAGTTCGGTCCGTGCTGGCGCGTTCAGAAGGCCTTGAATGAGCAAGGGATCGACTACGAGATCGTGAAGGGTCCCTCGCGTCCAGGCAAGCGCGTCGAGCTTGAGCGCCTCTCTGGGCAGAGGTTCTATCCCGTGATCGAGTTCGAGAATGGCTCGGTCTACCGCGAAGAATCGAAGGACATGGCAGCGATGATTCGCGCCGGGAGGCTCGACGAGAAACGCGGTACGGCGTCGTAGCCCGACGGTAGGCAGGTTCGACTCCTGTGCCGCTCCGTCCCGATGGTTAAGCCAAAAACAAAACCGTCTTAACTTGTGCTCGCGCGCAAAGCGTTTCGACTTTGCCCGAGACTTTGTCCAACTTCATCCCGAACGTATCTAAAGACGGGGAGCGCCCCGAAGAGCGCCCCCTTGATCCCCCCGGATCAGTGCAGTCGATGGTCGTCGTCGTCTGCGCACCAACGCAGCTCCCCTGGTCTTCAAAACCAGTACGGCGTCGTAGCCCGACGCTAGGCAGGTTCGAGTCCTGTGCCGCTCCGTTCAGGGACCGCGCGAATGCGAGCGAGCCGCGCCCGAGACGAAACTCGGGCGCGGCTCTCGGGCTCTTGCAGCGTTACGCTCGCGCGAGGTTGCTAAATGCGATCAGGTAACCAGGCGCAGTCTGGCTGCGCGGGATGAGCACCCGAATCCTCGCTCCACCGAGTCGCGCCCGGAATGTTGCACGGGACACAACGGTCGGCGAGACAGTCGTGAAAGCGCGCGTGAAGAACACACGCCGGACGCTTGTCCAGTGTTGCGTCCTCATGCTCCAACGCTGCAGCACGCCGTACCGGCCGACGAACGACAGCGCTGCGACGACACGCGCCGTGAAGCGGTGCACGCCGATTCGCGTCAGGCTCAGCCGTGGCCGGACCTGCACCGAGACGGCATTGCTGCCCGTCTGGCTGGTCGACGCCTTGTAGATCGTGTGAATCAACGGGCGAACGTCCACGTTGAACGATCCATCGGCGGCGGTCTGCACGGTCATCAGAGCCTGCACTTGGGCGCCACCGATCGACGGCACACGATGCGCGGTGATCGTCACCGACTCACCGGCCTGGCCGTTCGCGAGCGACCCCGTCAGCGTCACCGAGCCGCCGTACGCGACAACCGACTGGCTGGTGTCGAGCACGAGCGACTTGGGCGCCTTGGCGGCGACCGCTGCGGTCGGCAACGACGTGGCGCTCGTCGCGCCGGCGCTGTTCGCCGCGCGGACGCGGACGCGCAACCGGTTGCCGACGTCGACCGACGTCAACGTGTAGGTCTTGCTGGTGGCGCCGATGATGTTCGCGCAGTTGGCGCCGTTCGTATCGCACCGCCGCCACTGATAGGTGAAGGTGATCGGCTGTGTCCCTGTCCAAGTGCCAGGATCAGCCGTCAGCGGCTCGCCCTGCTTGGCGGCACCGGAGATCGTCGGCAGAACCGTGTTCTGCGGTCGTGCCGTTGCTGCGGCAGCCGATCCAGCGCCGACAACCATGAGCACAAGAAGAGCAATCAAGCGTTTCTGCATTTGGAGATACCCCCTCCAATCCGGTCGCTTTCAAGGAGGTTCAGATAGAGGCTTACCCGCGATTTGCAGGGGAAATCGTCAGGATTTCGTGAGGAACGTGAGGATCGTGTTAGTGCCGTCTGCTACTTGTGGCACTCTCGACGGTCCCGCGTAGCGGGTTCAGGCTGAACCAGCGCGGCTAGCGAAGCCCGGGGTTGGGAACGTCGGACCTCACGCAGCCGAACTTCAAAACCAGCACGGCGTCGTCGCCCGACGCTAGGCAGGTTCGACTCCTGTGCCGCTCCGTTGCGCCGACCTTGCCCGAGACGTTGCCCAACCTCATCTTGAACGCACGAAAGCCCTCGGCTGTGACGCGAGGATCGCCGGCCGTCCGGTGGCGAAGTTATGTAGTGCGATGGCACGTCCTGTGCGGTGCCATAGGATTGCGCGCCGTGCCGTTCACGCTCAGAAACGTCAAGGAGGATCTGGAGGACCTCGGCTCTAGGTTCGACGGCGCACCGGACCTGGAGTTCCGCTCGGCGACCGCGGCGCTCGAGCTCGAGAAATCCGGCCTGAGCTACCAGCGCGTCCCGCCCGGCTATCGCTTTCCGTACGGCCACACGCACAAGAAGCAGGAGGAGGTGTACGTGGTCCTGCGCGGGAGCGGGCGGATGAAGGTCGACGACGAGATCGTCGAGCTCAAGGAATGGGACGCGGTGCGCGTCCCGCCCGGTACGTGGCGAGGCTACGAGGCCGGGCCGGAGGGCCTCGAGATCCTCGTCATCGGCGCGCCCAATCTCGGCGAGGCTCCGCGCGAAGACGTCGAAGGCCAGCGCGACTGGTGGGCTGACTAGTAGAGCTGTCCGGGAAGTTTTGATCGTTTAGGCCGCGAGTCGGAGGTCGAGCGCTACCGGACGATCGCCCGCCCGTTCGACTGGACCTTCACCAGACGGGGTTTACCGGGGCCGGGCAAATTTTGCTGAACCCGATCTCCGTGACAGCGAGGGGAACATCGTCGCGACCGGCAGCTACGCGACAGACGGCGCGGTGATCGCGCAGGTTGAACGCCGGAGCCTGGATCAGGCGCAGAACCGCATGGACGCGGAAGTCGCAGAGAACTACGCCAAGAGCTACGCGGCGGGGCGATTCTAATGCCGTCGCCGCTGGAGCTTGCCGCACGCGGGAGACGAGACGCTGAGGATGCGCGTCGTCTGAAGCAGTGGAAGCGCGATCCCGAGGTCTATGCACAGATCGAGCGATCGATCGCAGCGCGCCACGAGCGCGAGCAGGAGATCGACAGGCGCGAGGCTAGGAAGGCAGAGCGCAAGGCAGAGATCCTCGAAGCTGAGCGCATCGAGCGCGACACGCTGACGCCGTTGTCGCGCATGCACTCCGCGAACCTCATCGCTTCTCATGCGTAGCGGCGGTGCTGTTGCTGCTGCCGGTGCCGGCAGGTGCGTTCGAACAACCCGCGACGATCACGCGAGCATGGCAAGGGCGGCCAGCGGCCGGAGTGTTCTCCTCATGGTTTCTCCCCGCGTGTGGTGATTGCGTTGACACCGCTTCTCTGTCGAGC
>WNGJ01000485.1_pt1 | contig 38433 bp, 37 predicted proteins | sample 5400611 | NCBI WGS metagenome assembly WNGJ01 (sample SAMN13153375, study PRJNA577476) | soil metagenome | isolation source: 40 cm soil or saprolite under Garry oak tree replicate 1 | place: USA:California | collected 2016-06-15
ACGAGCGCGAGCCACGGAAGCCCGGCCGGATCGGCTGGCCCCGCGAGGCCCAGGATCCCGACGCCGGCGTCGAGCGCGAAGGCCGCAAGCCAGGCGGTGACCAGGGTCAGCGCGCCGTTGACGAGGAGCCCGCGCCGCATGTCGCCGTGAGCGTGGTGGCCGAGCTCGTGGGCGAGGACTGATTCGATCTCCTCGGCGGAGAACTCCGCGAGCAGGGGGTCGAAGAGGATGATCCGGCGCGTGCGGCCGAGCCCGACGACCGCGGCGTTGGCGGTGCGGCTCTTCCTCGACTGGTCGGCGACGAAGACGCCGATCGCCGTGACGCCGGCGCGGCGCGCGAGCGCCAGCAGGCGATCGCGGAGGCCGACGTCGTCGAGCGGGGTCAGCCGGTAGAACAGCGGGACGATCCAGATCGGTAGAACAGCCGTCATCGCGATCTGCGCGGCGAAGAACACCGCGGCAGCGACGAGCCACCAGTGCGGCGTCAGCGCGAGCAGAGCGTAGACGACCTCGACCGCGGCGAGCCCGAGCGCCCCGCCGATCAGCGCGGCCTTCAGCTGGTCGCCGAGCCAGCCGGCGAGGGGCTGGTGGAGAAGCTCGAAGCGCCGCGGCAGCCAGTAGCCGCGGATCAGCCTCAGCGGAAGTCCGAGCACGCCTTGCCCGGCGCCGAGGGCGAGCGCGACCAGCGCGACCTGACCCCATCGCGCGGGCGTGATGCCGGCCGCCGCGCGCGCGAGCGCCTGGCCTCCGTCCGTCACGATGAGCGCGAGCAGGTACGCGACCGAGAGGCCGAGGCCGGCGAGCGTCAGGAGCAGCTGCAGCCGATGGTAGCGGGCGGCGTCGGCCATGTGGCATTGTACACGTCCGGTCGGCGGGCCTCAGGGTCGCCGAAATGCCTGCTACAATGGCCGAAACTCAGGGAACGAGGGAGCCATCATGTTCGAGTCCGTCGAGGAGGTCCAGCAGCGGTTCAGGGACGCCCGGTACATCGCGAGCCGCCGTGTGTCCACCGTCGTGTTCCTGGCCGCGCGGATGGGTCGGCCCGTGCTCATCGAGGGGCCGGCCGGCGTCGGCAAGACCGAGCTCGCCAAGACGCTCTCGGACATCACCTCGCGACCGCTCATTCGTCTGCAGTGCTACGAGGGACTCGACGAGGGCAAGGCGCTCTACGAGTGGAAATACGCCAAGCAGCTCCTCTACACCCAGCTCCTGCGCGACCGCATCGGCGAGCTGATCGCCGACGCGCCCTCGCTTCCCGACGCGGTGGCGAAGATCGCCGGCCAGGAGGACGCGTTCTTCTCGTACCGCTTCCTCTCGCCGCGGCCGCTTCTCTCGGCGATCCAGGCGGAGCAGCCCGTCGTCCTGCTGATCGACGAGATCGATAAGGCCGAGCCCGAGTTCGAGGCCTTCCTGCTCGAAGTGCTCTCCGATTTCCAGGTCTCGGTGCCCGAGCTCGGGACCGTCCGGGCCAAGCACATCCCGCTCGTCGTGCTCACCTCGAACAACGCGCGCGAGCTCTCGGACGGGCTCAAGCGCCGGTGCCTGCACCTCTTCATCGACTTTCCGTCGCCGGCGGACGAGCTGCAGATCATCCGGCTCAAGGTGCCGGAGATCCCCGACCAGCTCGCCCGGGCCGTCGTCGCCGCCGTCCAGAAAATCCGCGCGATGGATCTGCGCAAGCTGCCCTCGGTCTCGGAGTCGCTCGACTGGGCGCGCTCGCTCGTGATCCTGAACGCGCGGGAGCTCGATCCCGGTATCGTCGAGTCGACCCTGACGATGCTCGTCAAGCACGAAAAGGACCTCGAGCGCGTCAAGGGCTCGCTGGATAAGGTGCTCGCGGACTGATCTCGATGGACCAGCGAATCCTCGAGTTCATCGGCGACCTCCGCCGGGCCGAGATCCGCATCTCGCCCTCGGAGGCGCTCGACGCGCTCGCCGCGAGCTCCGAGGTCGGCCTGGCCGACCGCGAGACGTTCAAGGCGACGCTCGCCGCGACCCTGATCAAGGAGTTCCGGGATCAGCCGACGTTCGATCGCCTCTTCAACCTCTACTTCCTCGACCTCCAGGCGCTCGGCGAAGGCCTCAAGAAGGCGCTCGGCCCGGAGGACCCGCGCGTCCAGGACATGCTCGACGAGCTCATGGCCGACGAGAACATGGATCTCGACGAGCTGACCGAGCTGCTCATGCGAGGCCAGGGAAGCGAGATGGAGATGGCCATCCGCTCCGGCGGCCAGAACGCCGGCCTCGAGCGGCTCATGTACTTCCTCCAGGTCGGCTTCTTCTCGCGCCGGATCTCGGACAAGTTCGACTGGTCGGCCATCGAGGGCGATCTCGAGCGGATCATGAACGAAAAGCTCACCCGTGAGGTTTTGTCGGACAAACCGCTCTTCGCGCTGACTCCCGACGAAATCGCCCAGATGAAGAGCGTGGTCGCGCGGCTGGCGCGCAAGATCAAGGACGCGCTGGCGCTGCGCCAGCGGCAGGAGCACAAAGGGCGCCTCGACACGCGGCGGACCACGCGCAAGAGCCTGCAGTACGGCGGCGTGCCGATGGAGATCTTCCTCAAGCGCCGGCACCGCGAGAAGCCGAAGCTGATCACGATCTGCGACGTGTCGGACTCGGTCCGCAACGCCTCGCGCTTCATCCTACCCGGTCGAGCGCGCCATCGAGTGGGCGCTCAAGGGCGCGCCGGTCGACTACCACTGCCGCTCGGACTTCGGATTCGCGTTCAGCCAGTTCACGAAAACCGAGCTCGACTCGCTCGACCGCAAGACGACGATCCTCATGCTGGGCGATGCGCGCAACAACTACAACGATCCCCAGGCGTGGGCGCTGCGCCTCATCCGCGAGCGCGTGAAGGGCATCATCTGGCTGAATCCGGAAGGCCAGTGGGGCTGGGGCATTGGCGACAGCGTCATGCCGCTCTACGCGCCCTCGTGCGACTTCGTGCGAGAATGTCGGACGATCGGTCAGCTCGGTGAAGTCGTCGACAACCTCGTGCATCACTGGTGGCGCCGAGGTCGCTAGGTCGAATCGAACCAGCTCGAGATCAGTTCGTCCCCACTGGTCGATCTATTTCCGGTTTTCGCTGACGAATTTCGCCAGTCGCTGCCGTTCAGTCACGCCGATTTGACTCGTCCGCGCGGCTAAGTCCGCGTGTATGCCCCGAATCAGATTCCATTCTCGCGTCTGGCATCGTCACTGCACTCTCGAGGCGGCATGAAGACTAAATGCCCGCTCCCCAAGGGATTTTCCGGAACGAGGCGGGTCTCCGGAATCCTTGTTGCCGTGCTGGCGCTGTCGCTGGCCGTCGCGTCGGCCGCGGCCGCCGCGCCGTTCGCGTACATTTCGAATTTCATGTCCAACAGCGTGTCGGTGGTCGACCCCACTGCGACGCGCCCTCTCGTCACGAACGTGACGGTCGGCGACCTTCCTTTGGGTGTGGCGGTGAATCCGAGCGGCACGCGCGTGTACGTCGCCAACTTCTTCAGCAATACCGTCTCGGTGATCGACACCGCGACCAACACCGTCGCGACCGTGACGGTGGGCGACCTTCCTTGGGGTGTGGCGGTGAACCCGAGCGGCACGCGCGTGTACGTCGTCAACTACTTCGGCAATACCGTCTCGGTGATCGACCCCGCGACCACCCCCGTCGTGGCCGTCGCGACGGTGCCGGTAGGTCCGAACCCGACGGGTGTGGCGGTGAACGCCGCCGGCACGCGCGTGTACGTCATCAACCAGTTCGACAGGTCGGTGTCGGTCATCAATGCGTCGACGAACGCTCTCGTCACGACGATCCCGACCGGTCTGGGGCAGCTCTTTGGGATCGCGGTCAATCCGGCGGGCACCCGCGTCTACCTCTCGGACACCGGAGCCAACGCGGTGGGTGTGATCGATGCCACGACCAACACCTTTCTCGGCTCGCTCAGGGTCGGCTTCGCTCCGACGGGTCTCGCGGTGGACCCCTCCGGGACGCGAGTCTATGTCGCCAACAGCGACGAGTCGACGGTTTCGGTGATCGACGCCACCACCAACACCGTGCGGTCGACGATCCTGGTGGGTAGTTCCCCGATAGGCGTCGCGGTGAGCCCGTCGGGAAGCTTCGTCTACGTCGCGAATATGGACGACAACACCGTCTCGGTGTATTCCGTCGCCACGGATTCGATCGCCGCAACCATCACCGTCGGCCTCGGCCCTTACGGCGTGGCGACCGATCCCACGGGAGCCTTCGTCTTCGTCGGTAACGACACGTCCGGGACGGTATCAGTCATCAGCGCGGCGACGAACACCGTGGTGAACACGGTGAGGGTCGGCGCGAATCCGGATGTCTACGGCGCGTTCGTCGCCGGTGTGCCCAGAGGGACGGCGTCGTGCGACGATCAGATCGCGCCGCTCCAGCGGCAGATCGCGGATCTCCAGCAGCAGCTGGCGGCCGCCGGCCAGACGATCAACGACCTCACGGCGCGGAACGACGCCCTGGGACGGCAGAACTCCCAGCTCCAGGGTCAGATCAACACGCTCACGAATCAGGTCAGCGGTCTCCAGACCCAGGTCAACAATCTCCAGACTCAGGTCACGACCCTCCAGAGCCAGCTCGCGACGGCCAATGCCCAGAACGCGGCGCTGACATCCCAGAACGCGGCGCTGACGTCCCAGAATACGACGCTGACGTCCCAGAACACGGCGCTCCAGGGTCAGGTGAACAGCCTGAAGAGCCAGATCGCTGGGCTGCAGAGCCAGATGGCGAGTCTCCAAGTGCAGCTCGGGCCCTTGCCGGCGGAGAACGCCAAGCTGAAGGCCGACCTCGAGACGGCCAACAAGGCGATCGCCTCGTTCGTGAACCGCATCCTCAACGGCAAGACGGACATCAACGTCGCGACCGCGGTGCGCGACACAGCCTACAAGATGCTCATCCAGGCGAGCACAACGGCGGGCGCCCGGGACGCGCGGGTCCGCCGCGCCCAGGCTCAGTATAACGAAGGCTTGAGCGCCCTCCGCGCGGGCCGTTACTTCCACGCGGTGCGCGAGTTCCGGGAAGCGTACGACCTCTCCGAGCGCGTGCTGCGACACTAGCAGCGGTCGCGCCCGCCCCGTCAGGGGGTCGGCGTGTGTTAGCCTCAAGGCATGACACGCGCCGATCCCTGGCCGCTCGCGCTGTCCCTCGCGGCCGCCCTTCTGCTGACCGTCGCCGCGTCGCTCGCGGCCCAGCCCGACTGCCGCACGATCGAGGACTTTTCGAAGGCGAAAGTCGGCGGGCTGCCGGCCGACTGGAAGGTCCGGAAGGACTCCGGTAAGGAAGTCTACCAGGTCGCCGAAGAGTCAGGCCTGCGCTTCCTGCATGCGACGGCCAAGGGGCTCGGCGTCCAGGCCGCCAAAGAGTACGAGTGGGATCTCGACGCCTATCCGTTCCTCGTGTGGTCGTGGCGGCCCCTCGAGTTTCCGAAGGGCAGCGATGAGCGCGAGTCCAAGACCAACGATAGCGCCCTGGCGGTCTACATGCTCGTGCCCTATTCGCGCATCAGAGGGCCGAAGGCGGTCAAATATATCTGGAGCGAGAAGGTCCCCGTCGGCACGCGGCTCGACTCGAATCTCGGCCTCACGCAGGTGCGGGTGCTGCGGAGCGGCGCGGCGGAAAAGAAGGGTGAGTGGGTCGAGGAGCGCGTGAACGTCCTGCAAGACTACAAGAAGTACTTCGACGTGAAAGAGACACCCAAACCCGCCGGCATCGCCGTGCTGACCGACTCCGACGACACGAATTCCACGGCGCAAGGGGACTACACGAACTTCAGGGTCTGTCGCCAGTAGGCGATGGCCCGCGAGGTTCTCGTGGTCGAGGATGAGCCGGACATCCGCCGGCTCGTCGTCCTGCATCTCGAGCGCGACGGCTTCCGCTGCCGTACCGCCACCAGCGGCGAGGACGCGCTTCGCGAAGTGAAGACGGCGATCCCCGATCTGGTGGTCCTCGATCTCATGCTTCCCGAGCTCGACGGTCTCGAGGTGTGCCGCCGGCTCCGCCGCGATACCAGCACCGCGTCCGTGCCGATCATCATGCTCACCGCGAAGTCCGACGAAGTCGACCGGGTCGTCGGCCTCGAGGTCGGCGCCGACGACTACGTGGGCAAGCCGTTTTCCCCGAAGGAGCTCGTGGCGCGAGTGCGAGCGGTGCTGCGGCGCGCGCACCCGGAGCACGCCAGCCCCGTGCTCTCGGTCGGCCCGGTGACGCTCGATCCGACGCGCCACGCGGTGAGCGTGGACGGGCGGGCCGCGGTGCTCACGCCCAAGGAGTTCGATCTGCTGCAGGCGCTCCTCGAATCGGCCGGGCGCGTCCTTTCGCGGGAGTACCTCCTGAACCGCGTGTGGGGCTACGCGCGCGCGGATGTGATCGAGTCCCGAACCGTCGACGTGCACGTCAGACGCCTGCGGGCGAAGCTCGGCGACGCCGGAAGCCGCATCGCGACGGTCAAGTCGGTGGGATATCGATTCGAGGCCGATCGGCCATGACCCGCGCGTTCGTTCACTTTCTCCGCCGCAGCATCGCCCGCAAGCTCACCCTGACGCTCGTCGGCTTCGTCGCTGTCACGACGATCGCCGCGGGTCTCTACCTCAACCGGGCGCTCGAGGCGTTCGCGGTGGACACGCTCGAGGTCCGCCTGGCCAGCATCGGCCGGCTCCTGCACGACGAGGCGCGCGGCCTCGTGCTGCGGCGCGCTTCGCCGGCCGACTTCCGGGCCTTCACGCTGCGGGGCTCGCGGCCCACGGCCTCGCGGGTCACCGTGATCGCGGCCGACGGGCGCGTGCTGGGCGACTCGGAGGTGGCCGTCGACGACCTGCCGCGCGTCGAGAATCATGGCGCGCGCCCGGAAGTGCTCGCGGCCCTCGCCGGCGGCGTCGGGCGCGACCGGAGAACGAGCTCGACGATCGGCGCCTCGCTCCTCTACGTGGCGCTCCCGATCTCCGACGGCGGACGCGTCATCGGCGTCATCCGCGTGGCCCTGCCGGTGACGGCGGTGACCTCGTCGTACGCGGCGATCCACCGCGTGATGCTGGCCGGCGGCCTGGTCGCGCTCGCCGTCGCGTTCGCGATCGGCCTCTTCGTGGCCCGCCGCGTGACCAAGCCCGTCGTGCAGATGCAGACGATCGCGCATCGGATGAGCGAGGGCGACTTCACGGTGCGGGCGCCGATTCGCTCGCCGGACGAGATCGGCGCGCTCGGCCGAGCGCTCAACGGGCTGGCGGCGAGGCTCCGGGAAAAGGTGCACGACCTCGGGCACGAGCAGGCGAAGGCCACCGCGATCCTCGACGGCATGATCGAGGGCGTCATCGCCGTCGACGGCCGCGACATCATCTTGTTGATGAACGAGCGGGCGCGGTCCATGTTCGGCCTCGACGCGACGCGTGGGGAGGGCAAGCCGTTCCTGGAGGTGATCCGCAACACGGAGCTGCACGAGGCGTTCCGCGAGGGCCGCGGGGTCGACGGGGGCAACGTCTCGCATCGCGAGCTCAGGCTCGCGAGCCCGGTCGAGCGCCGACTGCAGGTGAACGCGGTGCCGCTCCGCCTGGGCGCGAACGAGGTCGGTGTCGTCATGGTGCTGCACGACGTCACCGAGCTGCGCCGGCTCGAGCAGGTGCGCACCGAGTTCGTGGCCAACGTCTCGCACGAGCTGCGCACGCCGCTGACCGCGATCCAGGGCTACCTCGAAACGCTGCTGGCCGGCGCCCTCGAAGAGCAGGAACACGCGCGGCGGTTCCTCGAGATCGTCTTCCGGCACACCGAGCGGCTCGGGCGGCTGCTCAACGACCTGATGGATCTGTCGAACATCGAGCTCGGGCGCGTGGCGCTCAAGCTCGCACCGACGCGGCTCGACGAAGCCGTCGACGCGGTGCTGGCGATCATCGGCCCGAAGGCCAAGAGCGGGAAGGTCGGGCTGCGGAGTCAGCTCGCGCGCGATCTGCCGCCGGTGTTGGCGGACCGCGACCGGCTCGTGCAGATCCTCATCAACCTGGTCGACAACGCCGTCAAGTACACGCCCGAAGGCGGCCGCGTGACGGTGCGGGTCCAGGAGCCCGCGGACGGCTGGATCGAGGTCGACGTGGTCGATACCGGCATCGGCATCCCGCCGTCCGACCTGCCGAGGATCACCGAGCGGTTCTACCGCGTCGACAAGGCGCGATCGCGCGAGCTCGGCGGCACGGGCCTCGGGCTCGCGATCGTCAAGCACCTCGTGTTCGCCCACGGCGGCCAGCTCAAGATCGAGAGCGAGCCGGGCCGGGGTACGACCGTGCGCGTCTGGCTGAATGTCGGTGGGCTCGACACCGCTCCCCCGGATTCCCCCCGGAGTCCCATGGCGGCCCAGGAGAAAGACTGAATCACCGGCGGGGTGGCGTGGCCCAGCCGAAGAACTCCCGCGCCCAGACGAACGCGCCGACGCCCGCCGCGGCCGCCGCGTCACGATCCTTCTCGGAGTCACCGACGTGCGTGGATACGCCCAGGCTCACGCCGTAGAGACGGGCCAGCTCGAGGAACATCCCGGGTCGGGCTCCAGACCGAGCGCACCGGTGGGCTGACGCTCATGCTCGACTACGGGATCTTCTACGAGTTCGTTCCGGTCGAGGATCTGGGCCGCGCGCGGCCGCGGCGCCACACCGTTGCCGACGTCGAGCTGGACCGCCCCTATGCGGTCGCGTTGACGGCCCCCGGCGGCCTCTGGTCATACCTGCTCGGCGACACCGTCCGCTTCACCACGCGCGATCCGCTCCGCCTGGTGATCACCGGGCGCACGCGCCATTTCGTGAACGCCTTCGGCGAGAACGTGATCGTCGAGGAGATCGAGCAGGCGCTGGTGGTGGCGTGGCGCCGGACGGGCGCCGAGCCCGGCGAATTCACGGTCGCGCCACGCTATCCATCAGCCGGCGACGCGCGGGGCGGCCACGATTGGCTGGTCGAGTTCCGCGTCCCGCCCCGCGATCGGGATGCCTTCGTCCGCGAGCTCGACGAGGCATTGGCCGCGCTCAACACCGACTACCGGACGAAGCGGACTCTCGACGTGGGGATGGTGGCGCCGCAGCTCCTCGAGCTGCCGCTCGGGGCCTTCCACAGATGGATGCGCGAGAACGGCAAGCTCGGCGACCAGCACAAGGTTCCGCGCGTCATGAACGACCGCACGATCGCCGCAACCCTGCTCGCGGAAGTGCGCGCCGCAGGCCGTCGCGGGGCTGGGGTCCCGCCGGCCGAGGCGCGCTTATGAATTTCGAAGTGCGCGCCGCAGGCCGTCGCGGGGCTGGGGTCCCGCCGGCCGAGGTGCGCCGGTGAATTCAGTCGGCGCGCACGACGGGGAGCCCCGCGTGCACTCGGGCTCCTAGGAGACGGCTCCGGGGGACGCGGCACTCCCGACGCGTCCTCCGGACCGCTCTCGTCGCCGTGGCCAATCCGGACGTGGTACGTTCGCGCAGAAGCCGAGGAGGGCGCCCATGAATCGTCGGAGATTCCTCAGACAGTCCGCTCTTGCCGTCGGAGGCGTCGCGACCACCTCGCTCGTCCGCCGCCTGGTGTGGGCACAGACCACGGCCCCGGCGGTGGTCACCTCCGACAAGATGCGTCCGGCCGTTCCGTACGGAGTCCAGAGCGGCGACGTCATGAGCGACCGGGCGATCGTGTGGAGCCGCACCGACCGGCCGGCCCGACTGCTCGTCGAATGGGCGACGACCGACTCGTTCCGGGATGCATCGCGCGTCGTCGGTCCGGCGGCGCTCGCCGAAAGCGACTTCACGGCGCGGGTCGACCTCACGGGACTGCCCGCCGGACAGCAGATCTTCTATCGCATCCTGTTCGAGGATCTCGCGAGCCCCAAGGTCTTGAGCGAGCCGGCGACGGGTCGGTTCCGGACGCCGTCGCAGAGCCGCCGCACCGTCAGCTTCGCCTTCTCGGGCGACGAAGCGGGGCAAGGCTGGGGCATCAACACCGCCTGGGGCGGCATGAAGATGTACGAGACGATGCGGCGCACCAATCCGGACTTCTTCATCCATTCCGGCGACCAGATCTACGCCGACGGTCCGATCAAGGCCGAGGTCGCGTTGGAGGACGGCACGACCTGGCGCAACGTGACGAGCACGGCCAAGTCCAAGGTCGCCGAGTCGCTCGAGGAGTTTCGCGGTAACTTCGCCTACAACCTCCTCGACGACAACAAGCGCCGCTTCTGCGCCGAGGTGCCGATGCTCGTTCAGTGGGACGATCACGAGGTGCGCAACAACTGGTATCCGGGGCAGACCCTGGGCGACGAGCGCTATCGGGTGCGCAGCGCGTCCTTGCTGGCGGCCTTCGCCAAGCGCGCCATGTTCGAGTACAACCCGTTCCGCTTCGATCCGATCGATCCCGAGCGCATCTACCGGTCATTCGTTCATGGTCCATCGCTCGAGGTCTTCATGATCGACGAGCGGAGCTATCGCGGACCGAACACGCCCAATCGCCAGACGATCCTCGACGAGGAGTCCGCGTTCCTGGGACCGGCGCAGCTTCGCTGGCTCAAGGCGGCGCTGCTGGCCTCCCGCGCGACCTGGAAGGTCGTCGCGAGCGACATGCCGATCAGCATCGTCGTCCCCGACCTGAATCCTGACGTGCCCAAGGGCACCTACGAGGCGTGGGCCAACGGCGATCACGGAGCGCCGCTCGGGCGCGAGCTCGAGGTCGCCAGCCTGCTGGGCTTCATCAAGCAGAATCTCATCAAGAACGTCGTGTGGGTCACCGCCGACGTCCACTACGCGTCGGCGACCTACTACGACCCGGGGCGCGCGCAGTTCACGGACTTCACCCCGTTCTGGGAGTTCGTCGCCGGCCCGATCAACGCCGGCACGTTCGGCCCGGGCGAGATCGACCGCACGTTCGGGCCCGACGTCAAGTACTCCTCAGTGCCGGCCGGGATGAAGCAGAACCGTCCGCCGACCGACGGTATGCAGTACTTCGGACTCGCAAAGATCGACGGGGCCACTCAGGTTCTGACCGTCTCGCTGAACGATCTGACGGGCAAGACGCTCTATAGCGTCGACCTCAAGCCGGCCTAGGGGCGGTCCACCGCCCACCACGTGCTCGAGGGCCGAGGAAGGTTCCGGAAGCGGCGCGTCGTCGACGGCGGCCTCGAGATCTCCTCGGGCTCGACCGACGACGCTCGCCTGCGCCAGTGGATCCACGAGTCGCACGTTGTCCTGCCGCGGTTGCGGGCCATCGTGAAAAACGGGGATCGGGCGCCGGATTCGCTCTATCTCGTCGTCGAGGATCTGAGGCGGCGGGTCGAGGAGCTCGAGGACGAGCTCGCACGGCTGCGCGCCGACCGCGCTACCCCCCGATGCTGAGTGTCTCGCCGAGTGTGTCAGAATCACCGACGACGGGAGGTGCGCGCCTTGGCGTCGGACTACGACTACGACCTCGTTTCGATCGGCAGCGGACCCGCCGGGCAGCGCGCCGCCGTCCAGGCGGCGAAGCTCGGTCATCGCGCCGCGGTGGTCGAGAGGCGTCGCTGCGTCGGCGGCGTCTGCATCGACACGGGCACGATCCCGAGCAAGACCATCCGCGAAGCGGTCCTCGCGTACGCCGGCGTCGGCACTCACGGTGACCGGCTGCCCTGGGCACGGCCGGCGAGCCGCCCCTCCGCCGATCAACTCCTCGCCGGAGTCGAGGCCGTCATCGGCCGCGAGATCGAGGTGATCGAGCAGCAGCTGCGCCGCAACGACGTCGCGCTGCTCCAGGGCGAAGCGTCGTTTGTCGATCCGCACACCCTGGCGATCCGCAGCGACGGCGGCGTGCGCCGGATCAGGGCGCGGCACGTGGTCATCGCGGTGGGTACGCGACCGGCGCCGACGCCGGGTGTCGAGCCGGACGGCGAGATCGTGCTCAACTCGGATCAGCTCGTGACCCTCAAGAGGCTGCCGCGATCGCTGGCCGTGGTCGGCGCCGGCGTGATCGGCGTCGAGTACGCGTCGATGTTCGCCGCGGTCGGCGTGCAGGTGACCCTGGTCGAGCGGCGCGAGCGACCGCTCGAGTTCGCCGATCGCGAGATCGTCGACGAGCTGATGCACCAGCTCCGCCAGCGCAACGTCACCTTCCGGCTGGGCGAAAGCGTGGAGTCGCTCGCCGTGACCGAGAGCGCGCCCCTGCGCGCGGTCCTCAACCTCGAATCCGGCAAGCGACTGGTGGCCGATGCCGTCCTCTTCTCGGCCGGTCGGCTGGCGGCTACCGAAAGCCTCAATCTCGCGGCGGCGGGCCTGTCGGCGGACGACCGAGGCCGGCTCAAGGTCGACGCCGCCTTCCGAACGACGGTGCCGCACATCTTCGCGGCTGGCGACGTCATCGGATATCCGAGTCTCGCGTCCACGTCCTCGGAGCAGGGCCGGCTGGCCGCGTGCCAGGCCTTCGGAATCGAAGCGCGACCGATGGCCCGCCACTTTCCCATCGGCATCTACGCGATCCCCGAGATTTCGATGGTGGGCCCGCCGGAGCACGAGCTGACCGCCGCGCGCGTGCCGTACGAGACCGGCGTCGCGCGGTATCGGGAGATCGCCCGCGGCCAGATCCTCGGCGACGGGAGCGGCTTCTTCAAGATGCTCTTTCATCGCAAGGATCGGCGGCTGCTCGCCGTGCACTGCCTGGGGACCGGAGCCACGGAGCTGGTTCACGTCGGCCAGGCCGTCCTCGCCCTCGGCGGAGGGCTCGACTATTTTCTCGAGACGGTCTTCAACTATCCGACCCTCGCCGAGTGCTACAAGGTCGCGGCCCTCGACGCCTCCAACAAGCTGCGCGGCTGAGGTCGCGTAACGATCCCGTAATTTGACCGACGCCGAGCGCGATCGCTACGCGCAGATTTATGGCCGCGTGGCGCTGGTCGAGGTCACGGGCGGCATCGACTTCACGAAGCTCGTCCAGGTTGTCGACCGTCTTCTCACGGAGTAGAACCTAGGGCCTCTCCGGCCGCTCGGCCACCCCCGGAGGCGGCGTCACAGACCGTGATGACGTCGTCCCACAGGGCCCTGCAGCCGTAGTCCCGTCACCCAGGATTTACTTGCCCGTCATCGTCCTGTAACCCATCGCGCCCACACTCCGCTCGATGAGCGCCCCACGGGAGGTCGACATGATGGCCACGGACCGACGTCGCGTGCTACCTGGGGCCGGCCTGCCGGGCCGCCAGCGTCTCGGACGCGTGCTCCTGGTCGAAGACGAGCAGGATGTCGCGGAGCTGATCCGCTACAACCTGACGAAGGAAGGCTACGACGTCGTTATTTCGGGGAACGGCAACGATGCGCTCCGGCTCGCCCGTGAGCACCGGCCAGACGTGATCCTGCTCGACATCATGGTGCCGCAGCTCAACGGCTGGGAGGTCTGCCGGCGCCTCAAGAAGGACCCCGAGCTTGCTGCGATCCCCGTGATCATGGTCAGCGGACGCGTTGAGGAGGGGGACAAGGTCCTCGGCTTCGAGGTCGGCGCCGACGACTACGTGACCAAGCCGTTCTCGCCCCGCGAGCTGATCGCCCGGGTCCGCGCGGTACTTCGGCGCGGCCGCCCGGCCGACGCCAAGGAAAAGAAGGCGAGCCTCAAGGCTGGCGACCTCGAGATCGACCGCTATCGCTTCGAAGTCCGAATGAAGGGTCGCCAGGTCGAACTGACGCCCAAGGAATTCGAGCTCCTGGCGACCCTGGTCGGGACTCCCGGGCGCGTGTTCGGGCGCGAGGAGCTGCTCGACATGGTCTGGGGCCGCGACGGCTTCGTCGAGCCCCGCACGGTGGACGTACACGTGGCGCGCCTGCGTGGCAAGTTTGCGGCCGCGAAGCTCGAGGAACCGGGGATCGAGACCGTGCGGGGTGTCGGCTACCGCTTCAGGGACAAACCGTAACGATTTTGTAACGCGTCCTTTATGTCCTCGCAACACGGGCGCGGGATCATCGCCTCGGGTCGACGAAAGGAGAGAGCGACAGATGAAGAACGCGTGTGCGACGGTGCTGGGGTCGCTCGTAGTGATCGGAGCGAGTCTTGCGTTGGCCACCGGACCGCCCAAGCTCGATCCGGCGCTCGAAGCGTACCGGCCGACGAGCGGGGTGAGCGGCAACATCAACAGCATCGGCTCGGACACCCTCAACAATCTGATGACGCTCTGGGCCGAGACCTTCAACAGGTTCTATCCGAACGCCAAGATTCAGATCGAGGGTAAGGGGTCCTCGACGGCCCCGCCCGCCCTCATCGCCGGCACTGCCCAGCTCGGTCCGATGTCCCGGGCGATGAAGGGCACCGAGATCGACCAGTTCGAGAAGAAGTACGGCTACAAGCCAACCCAGGTTCGCACCTCTGTCGACGCGCTCGCCGTGTTCGTCAACAAGGACAACCCGATCAAGTGCATGACGATGGCCCAGGTGGACGCGGTGTTCTCGAAGTCGCGTCGCTACGGGTACAAGGAAGACATCAAGACCTGGGGGCAGCTCGGTCTGACGGGTGAGTGGGCGGCAAAGCCGATCAGTCTCTACGGCCGTAACTCCGCCTCGGGGACCTACGGCTTCTTCAAAGAGCACAGCCTCAAGAACGGTGACTACAAGGACGAGGTGAAGGAGCAGCCGGGCTCCGCCTCCGTCGTCCAGGGCGTCACCGTGGATCGCTATGCCGCGGGGTACAGCGGCATCGGGTACGCGACCGCAGGCGTCCGCGCCGTGCCGCTCGCCGAGAAGGAAGGCGGCAAGTGCTTCGAGGCGGACCCGGACAACGCCTACTCCGGGAGCTACCCGATGGCACGCTTCCTCTACGTGTACGTCAACCGGGCACCGGGCAAGCCGCTCGAGCCGCTGACCCGTGAATTCGTCAAGCTGGTGCTCTCCAAGGAAGGGCAGGAGGTCGTGATCAAGGACGGATACTTTCCGATCCCGGCGTCGGTCGTGAAGGAAGAGCTGGGCAAGATTCAGTAGGTGGCCACCAACCTCGGAACCCTCAAGGGCGGCGAGCCGGTCCCCGCTCGACCGCTCGCCGTCAACCGGGCCCGTACGAGCCGGCGGATTCTGGTCGACCGACTCTCCTCCAGGCTCGTTGTGCTCGGCGGCGTCGTCATCATCGCCTCGATCCTGGCGATCCTCTTCGTCATCGTTGCCGAAGTCTATCCGCTCTTCAAGAAGCCGACGGCGACGCTCGTCCGCGCGTACCCGCCTGCGGTAGCGGATGCGGTGCCCGCCCCCGGCGACGCGGTCGGCGTCGATGAGTACCGGCAAGTGGCGTTCGTCGTCACCCGAGGCGGCGCCGTGGCGCTCTACGCCCTCGAGGGGCAACGGGCGATGGCGGCCATGTTGACGCCGTCGCTGGGCGGGGGTGCGGTGACGACCATCGTGGCCCTCGGTAAAGGGCTCTACCTCCTCGGCACCTCCGACGGTCGGACGATTCCGCTCGACGTGAAGTTCGAGGTGACGTTCGGTGACGCCGGGCGCACTGTGACACCGCGGCCCGAGTTCGGCGCGCCGATTCTTCTCGACCCGGAACGGAAGCGAGCGATCCTGCGACTGACGAGCGCCACGACGGGCGGGGGCCCGCTCACGATCGCCCAGATCGGGCCCGCGGAGCTGCTCGTCCGGACCGTCGTCGAGAAGAAGGCGCTGATTGGTCCGAGCACCAAGGATGAGTCGGTGATCGCGCTGCCGGTCCAGCTCGACGGCGAGATCACCGCCCTTCGCCTCGACGGGCGAGGCGAGGACCTGTTCGTCGGGACCTCGCGCGGCCAGCTCATCTGGTACGACATGCGCGAGCCTCTGAGCCCGAAGCCGGTCGGGACGGCGAAGGTGGGCGACGCGAGGATCACGGCGCTGGGATTTCTCATCGGCGACCGGACGCTCGTGGCCGGTGACGGCGCGGGCGGCGTCTCGACGTGGCAGGTGGTGCCCCCGCCGACCGGTGGCGAGCGGCGTCTCACGCTTGTCCACCGGTTCCAGGGTCATAGCGGGCCCGTGATCGCCATCGACGCCTCGAAGCGTGACAAGGGTTTCGTGACGGCCGACGCGCAAGGTCAGATCCACGTGCACTACGGCACGGCCGGCCAGACGTTGCTCTCGATCAGGACGGCTGATGGCCCCGCCCTCCAGGCGGTCGCCTTTGCGCCGAAATCAGACGCGCTCCTGGCCGTGAACGCGGCCGGGGGGATCACCCAGTGGCAGGTCGACAACCCACACCCGGAAGTCACGCTCGGCACCCTCTTCGGCAAGGTCTGGTACGAAGGGTACTCGGAACCCGCATGGGTCTGGCAGTCGACCGGCGGGACCGATGACTTCGAAGCGAAGCTCAGCCTGACGCCGTTGATCTACGGCACGCTCAAGGGGACGTTCTACGCGCTCCTCGTCGCGGTGCCCCTCGCCCTCCTCGCCGCCGTCTACGTGAGCGAGTTCATGCATCCGAGCATCAAGGCCTATGTGAAGCCGATCGTCGAGATCATGGCGGCGCTGCCGAGCGTCGTCCTGGGATTCTTCGCCGGGCTCTGGCTCGCTCCGGTGGTCGAGCGGATCGTGCCGGGGCTCTTTCTTTTGCCGCTCGTCGTCACCCTGGGAATCCTGGTGACGCTCGTGGGATGGCGGGCGATGCCCGCCACGCTCCGAGGCCGTTTCAGGACGGGGGCCGAGATCCTGGTGGTCGTGCCCGTCGTCGTGGGCGGCGTGTGGGTGGCCCTGGCGCTCGGCGGGCTCGTGGAGCGGACCCTTCTCGCTGGAAACTACCGTGCCTGGCTCCTCGCGGTCCTCGGCCTCACGTACGACCAGCGCAACTCGCTCGTGGTGGGCATTGCCATGGGCTTCGCCGTGATCCCGATCATCTTCACCATCGCCGAAGACTCGCTCGCGAACGTGCCCCAGCATCTGCGCGCTGGCTCGCTCGCGCTCGGGGCCAATCGGTGGCAGACGGCGATCCGGATCGTCCTGCCGACCGCCAGCCCGGGGATCTTCTCGGCGATCATGATCGGCTTCGGCCGGGCCGTCGGCGAGACGATGATCGTCCTGATGGCGACCGGGAACACACCGATCATGGACTGGTCCATCTTCAACGGCTTCCGCGCGCTCTCCGCGAACATCGCGGTGGAGCTGCCCGAGGCGCCGGACGGCGGCACGCTCTTCCGGGTGCTCTTCCTGGCGGCGTTCCTCCTCTTTTGCCTGACGTTCGCGGTGAACACCGTCGCCGAGCTGGTGCGGCTCAAGCTCCGGCGGAGGTACCGCTACCTGTGAGCGGCCAGGCGCGGCAGTTCTGGCGCAGCGGCGAGCCCTTCATCTGGCTGACGGGCGGCGCGCTCGTGTTCACTCTTCTGCTCGTCCTCGGGCTCATCGGCCTCATCGTCTCGAGCGGACTTGGCTTCTTCTGGCCGCAGGACGTCGCCCGTCTCACACTCACCGACGGCAAGGTGGTGTCCGGCCAGCTGGTCGAGCGCGAGGCGATCCCAGGCAAAGACCGACAGTACCGGGTCAAGCTCAAGGTCGCCAACCGCGACGTCTACGGCGCCGATTTCCAATGGGTGGACGAGGCGACGATCGCTCGGCGGGACTACCCGCCGGACATCGTGGTGATGGAAAGAATGGAGTGGGGGCTCTTGATCGGGACGATCAAGGAGGTCCGGGAAGCCGACCGCGTCGTGGCAGCCGGACCACGCCAGGGCCTTGCCGAGCTCGAGCGTCGGCTGCCCGAGGCTGCGCGCGCGCGCCGGGAAATCAGGAGGATCGAGAAGGGTGAAGTCGGTGCGATCAACTACGCCCAGGAGAAGATCCGGCTCGGCCTGCGGCGCCTCGCTCTGGGTGGGGTGACGAGCGGCCCTGAGGTCGAATCGCTCCAGCAGGAAATGGCCGGCTTGCAAGCGCGCTACAAGGAGCAGGAGGCGCGGCTCGCCGACCTCCGGGCGCGCCAGACCGCGAGCGTCGGTGTGACGGTCGACGACGGCAAGGAGAAGTATCTGCCGTTGATTCAGGTGCTGCAGGTCGACGCGCCGAACGCGATGAGCCTCGTGAGCAAAGGCCTCCAGTACCTCGCTGGTATCTGGGAATTCGTGTGGGACGATCCGCGCGAATCGAATACGGAAGGCGGCGTGTTCCCAGCGATCTTCGGGACCGTCATGATGGTCTTGATCATGTCGGTAATGGTGACCCCTCTCGGCGTGCTCGCGGCATTCTATTTGCGCGAGTACGCCCGCCAGGGGGCGTTCGTCAGCGCGGTGCGGATCGCCGTGAACAATCTGGCGGGCGTGCCGTCGATCGTCTTCGGGGTGTTCGGCGTCGGCTTCTTCATCTACTTCGTCGGAGGGGCGATCGATCGGGTCTTCTTCAGCGAGGCCTTGCCGAGCCCGACCTACGGCACGGGCGGGATCCTGTGGGCCTCGCTCACCCTGGCCCTCCTCACGGTGCCCGTTGTCATCGTCGCGACCGAGGAGGGCCTGGCGGCGATCCCGCGCGGCATGCGCGAGGCGTCCCTGGCTTTGGGCGCGACCAAGCTCGAGACGACCCTGCGGGTGGTACTACCGGCCGTGATGCCTTCGATCCTGACGGGGCTCATCCTCGCTATGGCCCGCGCGGCCGGCGAGGTGGCGCCGCTCATGATCACCGGGGTCGTCAAGCTTGCCCCGGCTCTGCCGATCGACGGCTTCTGGCCGTTCGTCCACCTCGACCGGAAGTTCATGCACCTGGGCTTCCACATCTACGACGTTGGCTTCCAGTCGCCGAACGTGGACGCGGCGCGCCCCATGGTGTTCGTCACGACGTTATTGCTGCTCGCGATCGTCGTCCTGATGAACCTCTTCGCGATCCGGCTGCGTAACCGCCTGCGCCGGACGTACGCGATGTCGGCGGTCTAGTGGTCGTGTGAGCCGCAGCGGGCGAACCGCAGGCCGTCGCGGGGCTGGGGCCCCGCCGGCCGAGGCGAGCGTATAAAAGGAGGAGGGTATGCCCCCCCAGGTCGAGGTCGTCGCAAGCCTTAACCCCCACGCGAGCGCGGCGGGTATCATGGAAGCACCGATGGTCGAGATCGACCACGTCTCGCTCTGGTACGGCGAGAAGCTGGCGCTCAAGGACATCTCGATGTCCGTGGCCAAGCACCGTGTGACCGCGTACATCGGGCCCTCGGGCTGTGGCAAATCCACCCTGCTCCGCTGCCTGAACCGGATGAACGACCTGATCGACGGCGTCCGGGTGGCGGGCAATATCCGTATCGGCGGGACGGACATCAACGATCCCACGCTCGACGTCACCGAGCTCCGCAAGCGGGTCGGCATGGTGTTCCAGAAGTCGAATCCGTTCCCGAAGTCGATCTTCGAGAACGTGGCCTACGGCCCGCGGATCCTCGGCGTGGGCGGTCGGAGCGATCTCGACGGGATTGTCGAGCGGAGCCTGCGTGGGGCTGCGCTCTGGGACGAGGTCAGCGACCGTCTCGACGAGAGCGCGCTCGGACTCTCGGGCGGCCAGCAGCAGCGGCTTTGCATCGCCCGCGCCATCGCGGTGGAGCCGGACGTCCTGCTGATGGACGAGCCGTGCTCGGCGCTCGACCCGATCGCGACCGCCAAGATCGAAGAGCTGATGCTCGAGCTCAAGAACAGCTATACGATCGTGATCGTGACTCACAACATGCAGCAGGCGGCCCGCGTCTCCGACTACACTGGCTTCATGCTACTGGGTGAGCTGGTCGAGGTCGGCGTCACGCGGGCGCTGTTCACGAACCCGCGCGACAAGCGGACCGAGGACTACATCACCGGCCGGTTCGGCTGAGAGCGGAGAACCTATGCAGCGCCATTTTCACGAAGAATTGGACGCGCTCAAGCAGACCCTGCTGGCCATGGGCGGCCTGGTCGAGGACCAGATCCGCCGGGTCATGCGCGCTCTCATCGAGCGCGACAGCGAGCTGGCCCAGGAGGTCATCGATCGCGACCGGCAGGTGAACGCGTATGACGTGGAGATCGACGAGAAGTGCGTGGAGCTGCTGGCGCTCCACCAGCCGACCGCCGGCGACCTGCGCTTCATCACGACCGCGATGAAGATCGTCACCGACCTCGAGCGCATCGGCGATCAGGCCGTCAACATCGCCCAGCGTACGATCGAGCTGAACCCGGAGCCGCAGCTGAAGCCGTACGTCGACCTCCCTCGGATGGCCGAGAAGGCCCAGCGCATGGTGAAGGAAAGCCTCGACGCGTTCGTCAGCCGCGACACCGAGCTCGCGCGCCGGGTGTGCGGCGAGGACGCCGACGTCGACGCCCTCAAGGAGCAGATCTTCCGCGAGCTCCTGACCTACATGATGGAAGACCCGAAGACCATCCCACGCGCCATCCGGCTCATCCTGGTCTCGCGCTTCCTCGAGCGCGTGGCCGACCACGCGACCAACATCGCCGAGATGGTGATCTACCTGGTCGAGAGCAAGATGGTGCGCCACATGCTCGCGTAGCTCTCAGTCGCGCAGCACCAGGGTCGGAACCGGCGCCTCCTGAACGACGCGGTCGACCACTCCAGGAAGCAGGGCGCTGGCCAGGCGGCTTCGGCGGCTCGTCGCGAGCGTCACCAGGTCGGCGTTGAATGCCTCGGCCTCGAGCTTGATCTCTTCGGCCGGGTCGCCAAATCGCACGACTCGCTCCACCGGGATGCCCTCGAGCTCCGCCTCGACGTGCGCGAGCTCGTCGAGCCCGAGCGCGGTGAGCCGCGCCATCTCCTGGTCGACGTACGCCACCGTCCGCCCGTGCGGGCCCATCACGCGCTCCGGAACCGGGAACACCCTCAGCAGCCGAACCGTCGATCCGGCCCCACGCGCGAGCGCCGCGACCACCGGAACGATCGTGGGGCTCTCCTCACAACCATCGATAGGTGTCAAGATCCTTTTGGCCATCGTCATCGTCCTCCCATCACTCGTCATCGGTACACGTTTGGGACGGGATCGTCGGGGTCCGGGATTCCCGCACGGCGCGCTTGGGGGAATCTTTTCATCTCTGGCAGACGTCCAAACATCTAGGACGAGGTGTACACGCCCCGGGTCGGGCCCGGTCTACCTGTTCAATTCTGAGCGACCGATCCGTTCCCCCCTTCCACCCCCGAGTGGCCGCCAAGCCCCGAGAGGCTTGATTTACGGATATTTGAAGCGCGGCATCCCGTGGTGTGCTGTTTGCACTATTTTCAGGTCATGCGTTTCAGGGTGAGGCCGCGCGAGACGCCGGAAGAGGCCCGGGCGCGGCGGCTCTGCCGTTTCAAGCTGGGGCTTCCCCCGGAGATCGTCTCCCACCACGTACGCGAAGGCGTGGCCACGATCGCGGCGCTGTGTGTCGTGCTCGCGGCGGTGGTCGCCTGGCAGCTGGGTCAGTTGGCGACAATCGCGCCTGCCCTGTTCAGCGGAACGCTACTCGCGGGGCTCACCCCTACAGTTCTCGTGATCCGGCGCCGCTACCGTCACGTCGTCGCCGGCGTGCTCGTGCTCGCCATGCTGCTCGGCTTGCTCGCGGCCGCCGTCCATCGATACGGATACGCGGCGCCGGTCGCTCTGGTCGTGGGCCCCACCCCGTCCGCGAACGCCGACGCCGTCTCGCCGCGCTGATCCTCGTCCGATCGAGCGGACAGAGGTCCGCACGCCTGTGTTAGCCTCTGGGACATGTCGCCGGTCGACCCCGATCTGGAATCCGACGCGATCGAGAGCCTCTTCTCCCGCGGAGTGACCGATGGGCTCCCGGTTGTTCCGCCGACCCGGCGGCTCGTCGAGCGAGCCGTCGCGGCTTCGGGGCGCGACGGCGGAGAGCTGGTGGCGCTCGTGCCGCCCAACTACGGGCGCGCCACCGTCGAGAAGATCGCGGTCAACGCGGTCATGGCCGGATGCCGCCCGGAGTACCTGCCGGTCGTGATCGCCGCGATCGAGGCGATCTGCGATGAGGCGTTCGACCTGCACGGGGTCTCGGCGACGACCAACGCGCCGGCGCCGCTTGTGATCGTGAACGGCCCGATCCGGGCGGAGCTCGAGATCAATTCAGGCGCGGGCGTGTTCGGCCCGGGCTGGCGCGCCAACGCGACGATCGGCCGTGCCGTGCGGCTGGTATGCGTGAATCTCGGTGGGGCGAGACCGGGCGACGTCAGCATGTCGACGCTCGCGCACCCGGGGCGCTACGCCTACTGCATCGGCGAGCACGAAGAGGCGAGCCCGTGGGAGTCGCTGGCCGTCGAGCACGGATTCGGCCCCGAGCAGAGCACCGTCGCCCTGCTCGCCGCCGACGCGCCGCTCGGCGTCTACGCGCAGCGAAGCCGCACGCCCGACGATCTCCTGCCGACGATCGCCGCTAGCATGGCCGTCGTTTCCCATCACCGGATGACGCACTGGGGTGACACGTTGCTCGTGCTGTCGCCCGAGCACGCGAAGATCCTCGGTGACGCCGGATGGAAGAAGGCCGACGTGAAGCGCTGGCTTCACGAGCGGCTGCAGTGGCCGGTGCGCGAGCTCATCCCCGGGCGCGACGGGGGCGAAGGACTTCCCGAGCACGTGCTCGCGAAGTACCCCGATCCGGATCGCGAGACCACACGGATTCCGAAGTTTCGCTCGCCCGAGCACATCAAGGTCATGGTGGCGGGCGGCACCGCCGGGCGCTTCTCCGCGATCGTGCCGGGCTGGACGTTCTCCAAGGGCTCGAATCTCGTCTTCAGGAGGATCGATCGATGACCGAGTATCTCGACCCCACCGACTCCGTCGCCGTGCCCCGCCAGACGGCGCCGCGGCCTTCGAGCCTCGACGGCAAGGTCGTCACGCTGCTGGACATCTCGAAGGCGCAGGGCAATCACCTGCTCGACCGCCTCGAGGAGCTCCTGCGTGAGCGCGCGACGCCCAGGGCCATCATCCGCAAGAAGAAGCCGACCTTCGCGCGTCCGGCGCCCGACGCTCTCCGCAAGGAGATCGTGGGTGCGACCGACGTCCTCGTCGAAGGGCTCGCCGACTGAGGGTCGTGCACAACGTGCAGTGTGCACGACGGCGTGTTCTTCGAGGACCACGGCATCCCGGTGGCGACGGTCATCTCGTCTGAGTTCGTGCGCGCGGCGCGCGCGCAAGCGGACTCCCTGGGAGCCACCGACTATCGGACGGTCGTGGTGTCGCACCCGATCCAGCCGCTCACGCGCGAAGAGGTGAGGGCGCTCGCCGACCTCGCGTTCGACGAGATCGTGAGGAGACTGACCGCGTGACGGGCCGAGGCTGAGGCGATGCTGGTCGGCGCGTTCGCCTGCGCCCATACACCTCAGCTCCTGGCCCGGCCGGAGACGGAGGATCGCGACCTCGTCCTGCGCGTCCACGCCGCCTTCGCGCGGGTGAAGCGTCGGCTCGAGACGCTCCGCGCCGACGCGATCGCGATCATCGCCGGCGATCACGTCGAGGCGTTTTTTCTGGACGCGGTGCCGGCGCTCGCCGTCTACGTCGGGACCGAATGCGCCGGGACGTTCGGGCGCTATCGATACCGGTTTCCGATTCACGAGCCTCTGGCGCGATCGATCCTGGAGCAGGGCGTCGAGCGGGGCTTCGATCTCTTTCATACCCAGCACGCGCCGCTCGACTACGCGTTCTACGTCCCGCTCCATTTCACGATGCCCGAGCCACCGGTGCCGATCATCCCGCTGCACGTGAACGTCTATCTCCCGCCCCAGCCGACGCCGCGCCGCTGCTACGACTGGGGGCGGGCGCTCGGCGAGATCCTCCGGGCGCGTCCGGAGCGCGTGGCCTTGATGGCCTCGGGCGGTATGTCCCACTTCCCGGGCACGGACCGCTACGCTTCGCCGGAGTTCGACTACGATCGGCGACTGCTGGAGACGCTGAAGACGGGTCAGGGCCGCGAGCTGGCCGCGATCACCGGCGAGGAGCTCGACAAGATGGGCAACATCGAGCTCAGGACGTGGGCCACGCTCCTCGGCGCCGTCGGCGAGGCGAAGGCGGACGTGTACTGCTACGAGCCCTCGTGGCATCACGGTAACGCCGTCGTCGAGTGGCCGGTATGACCCGGCGCTCGCCGTCCGGGCCGCGGCCATGAACGACCAGCCGCACTATCGCTTCCCGCCGGCGTCCGCCTACCGGCTCAATCGCTGTCTCTTCGCGCTCAAGTCCGACGACGCGTTCCGGGCCCGGTTCCTGAAGGACGCGCGGGCCGCGATGGGCGAGCTCGAGCTCGATGCCGAGGACGCCGCTGCGGTTCTCCAGGGAGACCGTGACGCGCTCCTGGCTCGCGGGGCGCATCCCTACCTCGTCTTCATGGCGGACCTGCGGCTCCGGATGGAGCGCGAGCCCGTCTCGTTCGAGTTTTTTTAGGATCGCGGGGAGCGACGCCGCTCCCCCCGATGACCCCACACCGGGTCCGCGGTACGGTTTCGCGCAAGATGGATGGCGCCGGCAAAGCCGGCGCTCGAACAGTCGGGGCCAACTCCGGGTCGGCCGCTGAAGGAGGATGCGATGGCGACGAGCGTGACCGAGAGCGACGTGATCAAGATGATCTCGAGCCTCAGCAACTGGGGCCGGTGGGGCGCCGACGATCAGCTCGGCACGATGAACCTGATCACACCCGCCAAGCGCAAGCGCGCCGCGGCGCTCGTCCAGGACGGCGTGCCGGTGAGCTGCGCGCGCCCGATCGTCACCAACGAGATCAGCGCCGACACCACGATCCAGCCCGTGCGGTTCATGGTGGACTCGGGCGAGGGGCGTGACCACGACTCGTCCGAGCGCATCCTGCAGCGCCGCGGCGCCGCGGAATTCATCGGCATGGTCTTTCACGGCTACTCGATCACCCACATCGACACGCCCGCCCACTACTTCTGGCAAGGCAAGATGTACAACGGCCGTTCCGCGAACCTGATCACGTCGCGCGAGGGCGCGCAGGTCGAATCGGTGGACCTGCTTCGCGACGGGGTCGTGAGCCGCGGCGTGCTCCTCGACGTGGCCGCGCTCAAGGGGCGCTGGCTCGAGGCCGGCGAGGGTGTCATGCCCGAGGACCTCGAAGCCGCCGAGCAGGCGCAGGGCGTGCGCGTCGACGCCGGCGACATCCTCCTGATCCGGACGGGATACTACGCGCGTCGTCTGCGTGAGCCGCGCAATCCTGGCAAGGACGGCTCGCCGGCGGCCCACGTGGCGTCGATGCCGTGGTTCCGCGCTCGTGACATCGCGATGCTCGGCACCGACACCCACAACGACGTGAGCCCGCTGAGCCATCCCGGGCTCGGTAACGTCGTGCATATCGTGGGACTCGTCGGCATGGGGCTCTGGCTGATCGACAACGGCAACCTCGAGGAGCTGGCGCAGGCCTGCGCGGCGCGCGGCCGGTGGGAATTCTTGTTCACCGTCGCGCCGCTGCGCCTACAGCACACGACAGGCTCGCCGGTCAACCCCATCGCGTTGTTCTGAGCAGCCTGCGGGACGCGCTCGGCGCCACGCCGATCCGCGACTTGATCCGGGCGCGCACGGAGAGTTCCGCTTTCGCCGTGCGCTTGACGCGAAGGAGCGCGACGCGTTTGAGCTCCTTCGACGGCACCTCGCCGAAAACCCGGATGGTAACGGGCGATCCGCGCCAGAGCGGGACGCGCACGGTCGCCGTGAGGGGCAATCCCAACAGCTCCGGGTCGCCGCCGAGCGCGTCGGAGATCACGCCCTTCACCGCGATCACCTCGCCGTCGCGCTTGAGCCGCAAGTCGAGCACCTTGGCGATCAGAGCGAGGAGGAGCAAGAGGCCGACCGCCCCGATCAGAAGGAGGGTGACCGATGCCTCGAGTCGAGTCGAACCAGCGGCTCGCGCCGCGTCGGCCAGCGTTTGCGCTGTCACGAGTTTGTCTCTCTATGTCTCTATGGTGGAGCCGAGGCAAGCTCGATGCCACCACCGAGAAATGCCGAGGCGAGGAGAGGATGGAGCGCGCCAGGCCCGTCGCGGGGAAGGAGCCGCGGTAAGACTTACATACCCCGCGTGTATTTCCTTCGTTAACTGGACAGGAACTTCAACAGGACTTTTTGGCCGAGCAGCCGGATCGACCGCAGGACTTTTTCCTGGTCCATTCCCGGCCACTGCAGGCGGAAGATCATCGTCGTGACGCCGAGGCGCTCGCGGTAGCGCGCGATCTCGTCGACCACGCGCGCGGGATCGCCGATGATGAACCGATCGCGCGCAAGCTCTCCGAAGCTCGCGTCGAAGCTCTCGCCGGCGGGCAGCGCCTTGTCCTGCTCCCATCGCCGGTACGCGGTGTACTTCGGCCCGATGAAGGCCGCGGCCTCGGCGAGCGCGGTGGCGGCGTCGGGCGCGACGTAGCACTCCTTGATCAGCGGCGTCTCGACGGCCGGCGACCGTCCGAGCTCCCGCCGCGTGCTCCGGAAGAGCTCGAGCTGGCGCTCGAGTGTCGCCAGGGTCGCGTGCGGGTTCATCAACCACGCATCGCCCAGGCGCGCGGCGCGCCGCACGCCCGCGTCGCCGTTGGCGGCCAGCCACACCGGCGGCCGCGGGCTTTGCATCGGTCGCATCGAGATCCGCGTGGAGCGCAAGCTGAAATGCCGGCCCTCGTAGTCGACCGGCTCGCCGCTCCATAGGCGCTCGACCACTTCGAGGCTCTCGACGAAGCGATCAACGCGATCCTTCGGGTCGTGTCCGAACGCGCGGTTCTCGATGTCCCGGTATCCGAGGCCCACGCCGACGACCAGCCGACCGTCCGTGATCACGTCGAGCGTTGCGAGCTGCTCGGCGACGTCGACCGGATGGAGCAGGGGAAGCAGGAGGACGCCCGTGCCGAGGATCAGGCCGCGCGCGTCCGCGGCGAGCCGCGCCAGGGTCGGGATCGGCTGGAAGTACGTGAACGGATCGGACAGATAATGCTGGCTCGCCCACACCGAGCTGAAGCCCACGGCGCGCGCGAGCCGGACCTGCTCGACGTGCTCGCGGAAGCGGACCGCCTGCGGCTCCTCCGGCAGGTGCTGAACCGAGAGCCCCAGGCCGAATCTCACTCCGGCAGTCTCCAGACGCGACCGGCCGGCGGCTCGTCGGTCAGCGTGAACTGGGGTAGGGCCATGTGATCGGCAAGATCCTGGAACACGACGCGCACGCGACGGCCGATCTGGACGTTCGCCTCGGCCTCGGCCGTGAAGTCCGGCTTGATCAGATTGGCGATAACCCGCAGCGCCTCGTCCGGGGTCGGCTGCCCGCGCTGCTCGTCGAGCTCGACCAGCACCACCGCGTAGGGCGTCATTTCCTTGAATCCCGGCTGGATCGCATGGGCGACGATCTCGTACGAGTAGATCGTGCCGCGCCCCGACACCTCGTGCCACGTCCATCCGAGCTCCATGCACCACGGGCAGGCGTGCGTCGGTGGATAACGCATGAGCCCACAGGCTTTGCACTTGCGCACGACTAGCCGGTGGGCGCGTGCGTGCTCGTAGAACTCCTTCCACTCGCTGTCGTTGTCGGGAACGATCAGCGCCATGCCGCGGTACTGAACTGGCTGAGGCATCAGAGCTCCTTGTCCTCGATCAGAGGTCGCACCGCCCGCTCGACTAGTGCCGCATGATGAGCGCGCTGCCGGTCGCGGGCATCGCCCATCCGAGGTTCATCGTGATCTCGACGTCCTTCACCTGGCGGCAGTGGCCCGGCGAGTAGTCGTAGGTGTGGACGCCCTCGGCGGCGCGCGGGCAGTAGTCGTCCACGGTGCCGCGGAGCTGGCGCACGTTCTCGATCACCATCGACATGCCGTGCGTGTAGCCCTCGCAGAGGTGGCTGCCCGAGGTGTTGTTCGGACGCTTGCCACCGAGCTCGATGATGCCGCTCGAGACGTAGGCCCCGCCCTCGCCCTTCTTGCAGAACCCGTACTCCTCGAGCTGCAGCATGGTCGTGAACGTGAAGGCGTCGTACGACCCGGTGACGTGGACGTCCTCGGGGCGGATCCCCGCCTGGGGGAAGACGATGTCCTTCGCGTAGTAGCCGGCCACCCGCGAGATGGGGCCGTGCGCCCAGTGAAAGTCGAGCCGCGGCTTCGACACGCGGCCGGCCACGCCCATGATGTAGACGGGACGGTGGCGGAGATTCCGCGCGCGCTCGGCCGACGTGACGATGACGCACGTCGCATTGTCGGTCTCGAGGCAGCAGTCGAGCAGGTGGAGCGGCTTGACGATCCAGCGCGAGGCCAGGACGTCCTGCACCGTCACGCGCTGCTTCAAGAGCGCCTTCGGGTTCTGCGAGGCGTGCTTGCTGTGGGCGACCCGCACGTGGGCGACCTGTGCGGAAGTCGTCCCGTACTCGTACATGTGGCGCATGAAGGTCGGCGCGAAGTTCTGGCCGGCGCTGCGCATGCCGTAGGGCACCTGGGCCAGGTCGAGCCCCCGTACCGGCTGGGCGGCGCGCGCGCCGGTGCCGCCGATGCGGAATTCCGAGTAGCCGTTCATCGAGCGGTAGATCGCGACGGTATTGCACATGCCCGCCTCGATCGCGCCCATGGCCAGGCCCACGAGCGCCTCCGTCGACGAGCCGCCACCCATTACGTCCATGTAGAAGTTGAAGCGGATGCCCAGGTCGGAGGCGACGCTGTTGGCGAGCGTCGAGTCACCGCCCTGGTAATCGAGCATGCCATCGACGTCGGCCGCGGTGAGCCCGGCGTCGAGGATCGCCTTGCGGATCGCCTCGACGGCCATGGCGCGCGTCGTACGCGCCGAGGCGCGCGAGTACTCCGTTTCACCGACGCCGACGATGCAGTACTTGTCTCGAAGCCCGCGACTCTGGACGAGCATCGCCTGGATGCCTCCTCGCTGATTCGGGGAACTGCGCCGACTCGGCCACGATTCGGCGGCCGCGAGATGCTACCACTTTTGCCGCCGACCGTGTCATGGCGGGGTGCGGAGGGGTCCGATCGACCCCGTGGCCGGCGACTACCCCATGGGCTCGCGCCCCGGCTCCCTGTGCAGTCGGGCCCGGAGGTCCGTCACGAGCTCGACCGCGCGTGTGATGATGGCGTCGAGCTCGGCGAGCTCTTTCGACGAGCGGTCGATTTCGGCGCGGAGCCGGTCGTTCTCCAGCTTGACCGCCAGGGCCTCGTGCTCGAGCCGATCGTGGTTGTCGAGGGCGCCGCGAACCGCCTGCACCCCGCGCTGCATCGCCTCGACCCATTGCCGCGCCTCGCTCACGGGCGCGGCCGATCCGTCCACGATCGCAAGCGAGGTGGACGTGAGCCGCTCGTCGACTTCCGGTCGTGACCGCCGATCGGCTCGACGGCGTTCCGCCGCCGCGGGAAGGGCCCGGCGGCGCCGTGGCGCGAGCCGCCGATCCAGCACGACCATGACGGTCGTGTCGTCGGCGAAGCGCGACTTCAGATACTCGTAGAGCTCAGGATGGCGTCGGGCGACGATGAAGACGCGGGATGGCGTTGCACTTTCGCGGTCCACTGGGCTCTCTCAGGAATGGCCGTTCTTGCCGTTGGGCCTGGGAAGGATCTCTGCCAGGAACTTGCCCGTGTAGGAGCCGGGCGTCTGGGCGATCGTCTCGGGCGGACCTTCGGCGACGATCTCGCCGCCCTCCTCGCCGCCCTCGGGCCCGAGGTCGATGACGTAGTCGGCCGACTTGATCACGTCGAGGTGGTGCTCGACGACCAGCACGGTGTTGCCGGCGTCGACCAGCCGGTTGAGCACGCCGAGGAGCTTCTTCACGTCGTCGAGGTGCAGTCCGGTCGTCGGTTCGTCGAGGATGTAGAACATTTCGCCGGTCGCGCGGGCCCCGAGCTCGGCGGCGATCTTGAGGCGCTGTGCCTCGCCGCCCGACAGGGTCGTCGCCGCCTGACCGAGGCGGAGATAGCCGAGCCCGACCGATTGCAGAGTCTGCAGACGGCGGGCGAGGCTGTTCTGCGCGGCGAAGAAGTCGACGGCCTCGTCGACGGTCATGTGGAGCACGTCGCTGATGCTGCGGTTGCGGAGCTTCACGCCGAGCACGTCGGGCCGGTAGCGTCGGCCCTCGCACTCCTGACAGGCGACGTACACATCCTCGAAGAAGTACATCTCGAGCTTCTGGAATCCGTCGCCCTGACACGACTCGCAGCGGCCGCCCTGCACGTTGAACGAGAACGCACCCGAGTCGAGCCCGAGCGCCTTGGCCCGTGGAAGCGCGGCGAAGAGCTTGCGGATCTCGTCGAACGCCTTCACGTAGGTGATCGGATTGGAGCGCGGCGTGCGACCGATCGGCTCCTGGTCGATCAGCCGGACGCCCTTGATGTACTCGATGCCCGTCAAGGTGTCATAGGCGCCGGGCGGCGCGAACTCCGTCTTGAACACGCGCGCGACGGCCCGATAGAGCGTGTCGTGCACCAGGGTCGACTTGCCGGAGCCCGACACCCCCGACACCGCGGTGAGGGTGTGCAGGGGGACGCGGATCGTCACGTCCTTGAGATTGTGCTGACGCGCGCCGGCGAGCGTCAGCATGCGGCGACCGCTTCGCCGGAACGGCGGCACCAGGATCGACTCTCGCCCGGAGACGTAGCGCGCGGTGAGCGAGTGCGTCGCCTTCTGGAACTCGGCCTGCGAGCCGTTGAAGACGATCTCGCCGCCGCGCTCGCCGGAGCCCGGCCCCAGCTCGACGATGTGATCGGCCGCGGCGATGAACTCGCGATCGTGCTCGACGACCACCACGGTGTTGCCGGCCTGGGCGAGCTCCCGGCACAGGTCGGTCAGCCGTGCCGTATCGCGCGCGTGCAGTCCGATGGACGGCTCGTCCAGCACGTAGAGGGTACCGACCAGCTGCGAGCCCAGCTGGTTCGCGAGGTTGATCCGCTGGGCTTCGCCCCCCGAAAGGGTTCGCGTCTGCCGGGAGAGCGTGAGGTAGCCGAGCCCGACGCGAAGGAGGAAGGTGAGCTTGGCGTTGAGCTGGCGCAGGATCTCCCGCGCGACGACCGCTTCCCACGCGGTGAGCCCGAGGTCTCCCAGGAGACGAGTGGCCGCGTCGATCGTGAGCACGGCGAACTCGGCGATCGTGAGCCCGGCGATGCGGACGGCGAGCGCGGCGGGCTTGAGGCGCGCGCCGTGGCACACGCGACAGATGGACTGGCTGCGATAGCGCGACAGGAAGACGCGGACGTGGAGCTTGTAGCGGTACGACTCGACCTCTTCGAAGAACCCCTGGATGCCCGGGAAGTTCCCGTCGCCGCCGTAAACGAACTCGCGCGTCTCCGGCGGAAGCTTGTCCCACGGCGTCTCGGTGTCGACTCTCCGCCGCCGGGCCGCCTTCATCATCTCGCGCTGGTACCAGCGGCCCGACGGATGCGTCCAGGGCTCGACGGCGCCGCCCGCGAGGCTCAGGGTGCGGTCGGGCACCACCAGCGCTTCGTCGTACTTGAGCACGTTGCCGAAGCCCTTGCACTCCGGGCACGCGCCGAGCGGGTGGTTGAACGAGAACAGGAGCGGCTGCGGGCGCTCGAGCGCCGCGCCGCACCCGCTGCAGCGGAAGTCCTCCCCGAATTCGCGCGTGTCGGCGCCGATGACCTCGACGGCGAGCCGGCCACCGCCCTCGCGCAGCGCCGACTCGACCGACTCGACGATGCGCGCCCGATGCGCCGCCTCCAGCACGACGCGGTCGAGGATCACCGCGATCGCGTTGCGGTCGCCGAAATCGGCCGGCGGCGGTCCGGCCAGGTCGAGCACGTCGTCGGCGACCCGCACGCGGGCGAAGCCGCGCCGCGTGAGATTCGCCCAGAGCTCGGCGGGCGGAAGGCCCGCGGGGACGGCGAGGCGGAAGGTGATCATCGCGCGCGCGCCGGGGTGCGCCTCGAGGAGCGCGTCCACGATCGATTCGGGCGAGTGCGAGACCGCCGGCGCGCCACAGGCCGGGCAGTACACGCGGCCGATCTTCGCGTAGAGCAGCCGCAGGTAGTCGTAGATCTCGGTGGCGGTGCCGACGGTGGAGCGCGCGGTGCGCACGGGGTTCTTCTGCTCGAGCGCGACCGCGGGCCGGATCTGCTCGATCTTGTCCACATCGGGACGGTCGACCCGATCGAGGAACATTCGCGCGTAGGTCGACAGTGATTCGATGTACCGCCACTGGCCCTCGGCGAAGAGCGTGTCGAAGGCGAGGGAGGACTTGCCGGAGCCGGACACCCCGGTCACGACGGTGAGGCGGTCGTGCGGGATCTCGAGCGAAACGTTCTTGAGATTGTTCTGTCGGGCTCCCTGAATCCGAAGCCCGGGGGGCCGAGCCATTCGAACGGTCCTCCTGAGGTGGGTAGTCTACTGGAAGTCCACCGACCGCGCCAGATGGCCGGTGCTTGACACGCGCTCGGCGCCGTGTGTACTCTGCGCTGCGGGCATTAATTGATAATTATTCCTAACAAGGCGATCGACACGCTGCGCGACCGGGGGCTCCGCCTGACGCGGCCCCGCCGGATCATCCTCGATCTCGTCGAGTACGAAAAGGTCCGGGCGGAGCGCCGGCGTGAGATCGTCGAGCTGAAGAAGGCGCGCCGCGTGTCGGTTGGCCGTTACCTCACCTTCGTGTTCGAGAATCGCTCGACGGTCTGGTTCCAGATCCAGGAGATGGTGCGGGCCGAGCGCATCGTGGAGACTTCGAAGATCGCCGAGGAGGTCGAGGTGTTCAACGCGCTCCTGCCCAAGCCTGGCGAGCTCGCGGCGACCTCGACCGGCTGCTCGGCATCGACACGCGCGACTACGTGAAGATGACCGTCGGGCCTCACGTGATCGTGGGTGGGTTCGAGGTCGGCCATTCGGACGAGGAGCGGGGCAAGCTGAGCGCCGTGCACTTCGTCCGTTTCGCCCTGCCGCCGGCGGCTCGCCAGCTGTTCGCCACCGCCGAGGTCGCGCTGGTCATCGAGCACCCGAACGAGCGGGCGCGGACGGTTCTCTCGGACGAGACCAAGCGAAGTCTGCGGGACGATCTCGCATGAGAGCGGCGCCGCTGGCGCTGCTCGCGCTGGCCGTCGCGCTTGGCGGCTGTTCCGATAGCGGACTGTCGCCGGCCGCCGAACGCGGGCGGCAGACGTATCTGGCCCACTGCGTGGCCTGCCATAACACTGATCCCTCGCAGCCCGGCCCCGTCGGGCCGCCGATCAAGGGCTCTTCCCGGGAGCTGCTCGAGGCGAAGGTGGTGAGCGGGACGTACCCGCCGGGCTACACGCCGAAGCGGCCGACGACGGTGATGGTGCCGATCCCGGCGGTGGCGCCGGAGATCGCGGCGCTCGCCGAATACCTGCGCTGACACGAAAAGGCCCGGCGGAATCCCGCCGGGCCTTCGCGCCGCGCCTGCCGTCGGATCAGGCGAAGATGACCTTGATGGCGATCACGAAGATCGCGGTGAGCACGAATCCCGCCCAGAGCGTGCCCTTGACGGTGCTGAGGAGCTTCTTACCCGCGCTCGCCTTGTCCGGCGTCGCCGGTCCCATGACCGCGTTGCCCTCGACGATCGCGAGGATGATCACGAAGACGACGAGCATCGCGATCTTCGCCCCCCGCGCCGTCGGCGTGAAGAAGGCGTAGTGGCTCGCCGAGCCCATGAAGAACAGCATCGGGATCGACAGCAGGGTGTTCGTGCGGGATGTGACGCCGCCGCGGGCGCCTCGCGCGGCCGCCTCGGGAATCGCCTGCCCGCCTTCCTTCACCCGGGCTGTCGACGCCATGACAACCTGCTGCGCCGGCCAGATGATGAACCAGACGTTGAACCACATGAGGCTGCCGATGATGCCACCGATGAAGATCGCCCAGCCGTAGGACGTCGCAAAGAACGGCTGGACACCGAACTGGCCGAGCCGATGCAGTAGATAGAGCCAGCCGGTGATGAAGGTCAGCATCGCGCCCCATCGGAACCACCAGAGCGCTCGACTGACGAGCCCACCTGCGATCATGCCGGTCCGCACCGGCGCCTCGGCCCCTGCGAAGAACGGGACCTGCACGAAGTTGAAGTAGTACAACATCCCGATCCAGGTGATGCCGGCCAGAAAGTGAAACCAGCGCAGTAGGAACAGCCAAGCATCCATTCTCGCCGCCTCCTCGTCGCGTGGTGGGCTACCGACTACTCGTCTTCGTCATCCTCCTCGGGGGCGTCCTCGCCGCCGGTGTCGGCGGGTGCGTCGCCGTCGGCTTCGGCGGGGTCGTCCTCGTCCAGATCGTCGAGGTCGTCGTCGTCCAGGTCCTCGTCGTCGAGATCGTCGTCATCGAAGTCGTCATCATCGTCGAAGTCGTCGTCGTCATCGTCTTCGTCGTCGTCGTCGAGCTCCTCAGCGTCTTCGGCTTCGCCGTCCTCGGCCGTATCGCTCGGACGCAGCTCGACGTCATCGTGCCACGGGTGTTTCCGAAACTGCATTGTGCAGACTCCTTCGGATGAATTGTCCCGGCGGATTATAGCAAACGCCTTCCCGGTATTCTGGCTTCCGAGAGCCGGGGGCCCGGCACGATCGTCGACCTTGCTCGCGATGTCTTGCATCGGCGGTGGAGCTCAGCGGCGGAACAGGGTCTCCTAAGCTTCGCGGCGCTTCGGGCCGCCTCGGAATTCTCAACGTTTCCGAGGCGGTTTCATTCTACTCATCGGACGCAAGCGCACGGAACCGCACCCTTCCGCACCCGGTTGGGCATGACTCGGGCATGTCGACTCCCGTCGAATCCTCGACGGCACCGCGGGCCTCGCGGCGACCGTCGAGTCACAACTTCCCCGTCAAGTATCGCTGCCCGTGAAATTCCTGAGCAAGTCGTCGACCTCGCCGTCAGGGCCGTTGACCAAGTCCGGCTCGCCATGATACGTCTCTTGCCGATATGCTCCGCAGAGAACATCGGCTCGCCGTCCGTCACAAAGTCTGGCTCGAGAACGGACCGCAATTTGCGCTCGGGGACGGCGGCCTCTCTCTCTTCCATGCGATCGAGTCCACCGGTTCCGTCCGCGCCGCTGCTAAGGAAGTAGGCTGGTCGTACCGACACGCACTCGGTTATGTCGCCAACGCCGAGCGTGCCTTCGGCCGCCCGCTCGTCACCCGTGCCCGCGGTGGAAACGACCGCGGCGGCGCGACGCTTACGCCGACGGCCCGGCACTTCCTCCGGCGCTACGCTGCGTTCCGCGCGCGGCTCGATCGCGCGGTCGAGCGCCTGTACACCGCCGCGTTTCGCCGAACAACAGCATGAAGCTCGGCGGCAACGAGTACACGTTCCGCGAGGCGGCCGGCGGGCTCGGTGACCTCGGTACGCTCGTGCCGTTCGTCGTTGGCTACATCACGATCAACCGGCTCGATGCCCAGGGCGTTTTGCTCGGCTTTGGCCTCGTCGCGCTCGTGAGCGGCCTCTACTTCCGGACGCCGATGCCGGTGCAGCCCATGAAGGCGATCGCGACGACCTCGATCACTCACGCCGACACGGTGACGCCCGGGATGATCTGCGTGTCCGCTCTCGCCACCGGAGTCTTCTGGCTCGTGATGGGAGTCAGCGGCGCGGTGTCTTGGCTGGCCGCGTTGACCGCGCGGCCGGTCGTTCGCGGCGTCGTCTTGGGTCTGGGTTTGAGCTTCATCCTCGAAGGTGTCACCCTTATGCGGGGCGGGCCTATCCTGGCCGTCGCGGGGGTCGTGCTGACCTTCCTGCTCCTCGGCCACTCGCGTCTGCCGGCCATGTTCGCGCTCGTGGCTTACGGTGCCGGGTCGGCGATACTGTTGGACCCGACGCTGGCCGGGGATCTCGGGAGCCTCTCCGTAGCGTTCAGGTTACCGACGCCCGGTCTCCCCGCGGTGACCTGGACAGACCTGGTCCAGGGAACTCTGATCCTCGCGATCCCGCAAGCCGCCCTGACCCTGGGTAACGCGGTGATCGCGACCGCCGAGGAGCACAACGCGCTCTTTCCGGCGCGGTGGGTGAGCGTGCGCCTGCTGGCGCTAGACCACGGCGTCGTGAACCTCGCCGCGGCGGTTCTGGGCGGTGTACCGATGTGCCGCGGGGCCGGTGGCATGGCCGGCCACGTGCGGTTCGGCGCGCGCACGGGGGGCGCCCTCGTTATCCTCGGCGCTCTCTTGCTCTTCGGCGCGCTCTTTCTGGCCGACTCGATTGGCACACTCCTTCGCCTGTTCCCGATGCCCGTGCTCGGCGTGATCCTTTTCTTCGGTGGTCTCGAACTCTCGTCGTCGGTCGTCAGTGACGGGTTCTCACACGCGGAACGGACCGTGCTCATCGTGACCGCTGGCCTCGCGCTCTGGAATATGGGCGCAGCCTACCTCGCCGGACTCGCGCTCCATCACGCGTGGGAGCGTCGCCTGATCAAATTGTAGCGTCGATCGCGTCCTCACGGTCCAGGCACGATGAGCCCAGAAACCCGCCGTCCGGCGGCGTGTTAGAATGACGCAGTCATGAAGGGTCTGCGGGTGACGGTCGCGATCGTCGTTGTCGCCCTCTGGGGAATCTTCGTCCCCATGGCGATGGCGGCCGACCATTGCGCAGCGATGAGCGGGATGTGTGAGGGGCCATGCGGGGCGTCGTCCACGGTGGCGGGCCCGACCGTGCCCGCGTCCACCGGCCTCGTCAGTCGCGCACCCTCTATGCCGTTGCCCGCAGCTCCACAGACCGCACCTCCGACGCTCGAGCTTCCCCCGAAGTCGCTCCGCCTCTCTGCGTAGCTCGTAGTCTGTCTTTCGTGACGTAACAGACTGGCGACGGCGTCCGTCCGTGTTCTCGGCGTGGGCGGCCGCCGGGGAGAGGTCGCAGCGCGTGATCAACTGGCTCATCGAGGTGTCGCTCGGGAACCGATTCCTGGTGATCGCGTTCTTTGTGCTCGTGGGCGCCTGGGGGTACTGGGCGCTCCTCACGACACCAATCGACGCCATCCCCGATCTCTCCGACAATCAGGTGATCGTCTTCACCGACTGGACGGGACGCTCTCCGCAGGAGGTCGAGGACCAGATCACCTATCCGCTCACGGTCAGCCTGCAGGGACTACCGGGCGTGCGCGTCGTCCGGTCCTCTTCGGCGTTCGGCTTCTCGATGATCAACGTGATCTTCGAGGACAACGTCGATCTCTATTTCGCCCGCTCACGCGTGCTCGAGCGGCTCCAGCTCCTGAGCAAGTCGCTGCCGTCGGGCACTGTGCCGACCCTCGGGCCCGATGCGACCGGCGTCGGCCACGTGTTCTGGTACACCGTGGAGGGGAAGGGGCAATCTCTGCGCGACCTGCGCTCCATCCAGGACTGGTTCATCCGGTATCAGCTCAACGCGGTCCCCGGCGTGGCGGAGGTCGCCAGCATCGGCGGGTTCGTCCGGCAGTACCAGATCGACGTGGATCCCAACAGACTCCGCGCCTACAAGATCTCGCTTTCGACCGTCGTCGATGCGGTCATGCGCAGCAACCGCAACGTTGGCGGCAACGTCGTCGAGGCCAGCGGGACGTGGTCCGTGGTGCGCGGTCTCGGCCTCATCGAGAGCACGCGTGACCTGGAGGACGTGGTCGTCGCTGCTGAAGGCGGCGTGCCGGTCTTCGTCCGGCAGGTCGCCACCGTGAAGATTGGTGACGCGTTCCGCGCGGCGTCCCTCGTCAAAGGCACCGAAGAGGCCGTCGGGGGTGTCGTGGTGGCGCGCTACGGCGTCAGCACCGTGGACGTGATCAACCGCGTGAAGGAAAAGATCCGGGCGCTCCAGGCCGGCCTGCCGGCGGGCGTGAAGATCGTCCCCTTCTACGACCGCTCGTCGCTTATCGACCGCGCGGTGCACACGCTCCGGCGAGCGCTGATCGAGGAAACGATCGTAGTCACGATCATCAACATCATTTTCCTTTTGCATTTTCGTTCCGTGTTGATCGTGACAATCCCGCTACCCCTCGCCGTGCTCACGGCATTTCTGTTCATGCGATACCTCGGAATCAGCTCGAACATCATGTCGCTCGCCGGCATCGCGATCGCGATCGGGGTCCTCGTCGACGCCGGGATCGTCGTCACCGAAAACGCGTTCCGGTTCATCGAGCGGCGAGGTGTCAATCCGCGCAACCGGCGACGCGTCACCGAGACCGTCCTGGAGGCCACCCGACTCGTGGGTCGCCCGATCTTCTTCTCGATGGCGATCATCATCCTCGCCTTCATCCCGGTGTTCGCGCTCACCGGCCAGGAGGGAAAGCTCTTCCATCCCCTGGCGTTCACCAAGACGTTCTCCATGGTGGGCGCCACGATCCTGTCCGTCACCCTGGTGCCCGTCCTGTGTAGCCTGCTCATCGGCGGCACGATCCGCGGGGAGGAGAGCAATCCGATCATGCGCCCCCTCGTCTGGCTCTATCGGCCCGTGCTGGACTTTGCCCTCCGGCACCGCGTGATCACGCTCGGCATCGCGGTGGTCACCGTCGCGGGCGCGCTCGCGCTGGTGCCGAAGATCGGGAAGGAATTCATGCCACCGCTGAACGAGGGCGACCTGATGTTCATGCCGGTGACCGACCCGTCGATCTCGCTTCCCCAGGCGATCGACATCGTGAAGAAGCAGAACGCGGCGATCGAGAAGTTCCCGGAAGTCGCCTCGGTGGTCGC
>WNGJ01001702.1_pt1 | contig 38413 bp, 34 predicted proteins | sample 5400611 | NCBI WGS metagenome assembly WNGJ01 (sample SAMN13153375, study PRJNA577476) | soil metagenome | isolation source: 40 cm soil or saprolite under Garry oak tree replicate 1 | place: USA:California | collected 2016-06-15
CGCGGGAGTCCATGTACGCGAGCAGCCGGCAGACGAACTCGCTCACGAGGTCCGCCTTCAAAGTCCATGACGCGTTGGTGTAGCCGAGGGTGAACGCGAAGTTCGGGACGCCGCTCAGCATCATGCCCTTGTAGGCCATTCTCTCGGGCAGCCGTACCGGCCGGTCATCCACGATCAGCTCGGCGCCTCCGAAGGCAAGGAGCTGCAGACCGGTCGCGGTCACCACGATGTCGGCCGGCAGTTCGGCGCCGGACTCCAGCAGTATGCCCCGCTCGGTGAAGGAGGAGATGCGATCGGTGACCACGGAGGCGCGCCCATCGCGGATGGCCGTGAACAGATCGCCGTTGGGCACCAGGCACAGGCGCTGGTCCCACGGGTTGTACGCCGGATTGAAGTGCGTGTCGACGTCGTACCCGGCGGGCAGCTGCTTGATCGCCAGCTTGCGGATCCAGTTGCGGATCATGTCGGGCCGACGGCGGCTGAGCTGGTAGATCAGCGTGGTAATCAGCACGTTCTTCCAGCGCGTGGCGGCGTACCCGCGCCGCGTGCCGAGCAGCGTGCGCAGCCGATTGGCGATGGGATCCTCGGTGGGCATCGTCAGGATGTAGCTGGGCGAGCGTTGCAGCATCGTCACGTGCCCCGCCGTCTGTGCCATGGCCGGGACGAGGGTCACCGCGGTCGCGCCGCTGCCGATCACGACGACGCGCTGGCCGGCGTAGTCCAGGTCGGCCGGCCAGCGCTGTGGATGCACCACGAGGCCGCGGAAGTCGCTGATGCCAGGGAACTGCGGCATGTGGCCTTCGTCGTAGCGGTAGTAGCCGCTGCACATCAGCAGGAAACCGCAGGTCAGCGTCCTTGTCTCGGTGCCGTGCGCGGCTTGGACGGTCCACCGGGCCGCCGCACTTGACCACGTGGCCCGGGTGAGGAGGTGGTGGAAGCGGATGTGCTTGTCGATCGCCGCCTCGGCCGCGGTCTCGCGTACGTAGCCGAGTATCGACGGGCCGTCCGCGATCGCCTCGGCCTGCGTCCACGGCCGGAACCGGTAACCGAGCGTTTGCATGTCCGAGTCCGACCGCACGCCTGGATAGCGGAACAGGTCCCAGGTGCCGCCGATGGCGTCGCGGGCCTCGAGGATGGCGTAGGTCTTGTCCGGGAACGCGGCCTGGAGGTGATGTGCGGCGCCGATCCCGGACAGGCCCGCCCCGACGATCAGGACGTCGACATGGTCGCTCATCGCGCCGCCTGCCGCGAGCGGAGCCGCTTCTCGAGCTGCGCGATGACGTCGTAGTAGTGCGTCGGCGCGACCCGGGCCAGGGCGTCGAAGACGTAGGCGTCGGGACCCACCAGGATGCGGGCCTTGCCCCGCTCGACCCCGCGGCAGATGATCTCGGCCGCCTTGTCCGGCGTGGTCATGGTGATCGCCTCGAAATCGGCCGCCATCTGTTCATGGCTGCGCCCGCGGCCTTCCGGATCCTTCCTGACGCGTGCGTTGCGGGCGATGTTGGTCGTGATACCGCCCGGGTGGACGGTCACCGCGGAGACGCCGGTACCGCGTAGCTCCTGGCGCAGCGCGTCGGTGAAGCCGCGTACCGCGAACTTCGACGCGCAGTAGGCGCTCTGGTAAGGCATGCCCAGCAGGCCGAAGACGCTCGAGGTGTTGACGATGACGCCGTCGTCCTGTTCGGCGAGGATCGGCAGGAAGGCACGCGTGCCGTTGACGACCCCGTCGAAGTTGATCTGCCGCAGCCACTCGTCATCGCCGGGGTCGGCGTCGAGGACCGACGAGGCGACCGCCACGCCCGCGTTGTTGAACACCGCGGCCAGCGGGGCCGTCAGCCACTCGCGCACCTCCGCCGCGAACCGGTGCTGGTCCGCAGCGTCCCGTACATCGAGCACCCGCGTCAGGACGAGCCCCGGCAGTGACTTCGCGGTGTCTTTCAGGCCGGCCTCGTCGATATCGGCGATGGCCACCGGCGAGCCCGATCGCGACAATCGCCTGGCGAGGCTCCGGCCGATGCCCGAGGCGGCGCCAGTGATCATTGTCGGCCTGCCCGTGATGAGCCTACGATTCCTGGCCATCTGCACTCCTTGCCGCTGCCGCTGGGTGATCGTGATCGAGTGATCGCCGCCGCGCGGGACGGCGCCGCACCACGGCGCGGCCGCCTTTCGCGGGGCACGAGGCGATTCCTCGCGAGTGCCACCGCTCGCCGCGCTCGCTGGCCGGCTCGAGGGTGAGATCGCGGAGCAGCGTGCGCAGCACGACGTTCATCTCCATGTGGGCGAAGGCAGCGCCGATGCATCGCCGCACACCGCCGCCGAATGGGATCCACTGGTGGGTGTCCGGCCTGCTACCCGCGAAGCGGTCCGGGTCGAAGCTGCGCGCGTGGGGGAACAGGGCCTCGTTGCTGTGGATCAGGTAGATGCTCACCAGCACGATCTGTCCCTCCGGCAGCGTCCACCGTCCCAGCCGCATGCTCGGGGCGCGTACCTGACGGGCCGTCCTGTCGATGACCGGACGCACCCGCTGGACCTCGAGGATCGTCGCCTCGCGCAGGTCTGATCCGCCGGCGTCGGCCTCCTCGGCGAGCCGTCGCAGGACCGCCGGATGCCGCCGCAACCGCTCCACGGCCCAGGCCAGGGTGGTCGCCGTGGTTTCGTGCCCGGCGGTTAGCAGGGTCAGCAACTGGTCGGCGATCTCGTCGCGGCTCATGCCCGCACCGTCGTCGTACCTGCTTTGCAGCATCAGCGCGAGCACGTCGTTGCGGTCGTCAAGCCGCGGATCCCGCCGGGCCGCCGCGATCAGCCGGCCGACGATCGCGTCGTACTCGCGGCGGTAGCCGAGCGCCCGGCCCCATGGGCTCAGCCGGCCGAGATCGGTGCGCGGGATCGGCAGGACGGCGAGCCGTGAGCCGAGTTTCACCATCGCCGGAAGCAGCTCCCGCAGCTCGGCGAGTTCGGCGCCGTCCGCGCCGAACACCGCACGCAGGATCGCGTTGAGCGTGATGCGCATCATCGAGTCCAGCGTGGCGAACTCGGCTCCCTCCGGCCACGTCGCCATCTCGCGGACCGCCTCCTCCTCGACGATGGCCTCGTACGCGCGGAGCCGGCGGCCATGGAACGGCGGAACGAGGAGCTTGCGCTGTTGCTTGTGCGCGTCACCGCTTATCGCGAAGAAGGAGTTGGGGCCGAGGACCCGCCCCAGGTTGAGATCGAGATTGTCAGCGATCTCCGGACTGGTCGTGAACAGCTGCTTGACCTCGGCCGGATCGCTGATGACGACAGCCTTCCCGAAGATCGGGACATCGACGGTGAAGGCTGAGCCATAGCGCTCGCGCAGCCGGCGCATCGTCCACAGCGGAGCGGCCAGCGCCATGCCGCCTTGCACGAAGCGCGGGAGAGAGGGGCCATCAGGCAGTGTCACCGTGGTCATTCGCGCCCTCCGGTTAACGGTACGCATGCGTACCAGACCGACGGTACGCCGGAGTACCATGATGTGCAAGCCTGGATCGCGGGGAGGGATAGCGTGAGACTGTGACTACCGCACGCGACGAGGTCGTGAGCCCGGAGAACGTGGCCGCGCCCGCCGAGTTTCGCCGGCGGCTGCTCGAGGGCATGGCCGCGGCCATTCGCGAGTGCGGTTTCCGCGACTCCACGGTCGCCGACGTCGTGCGCCATGCCCGCACCTCGCGCCGCACGTTCTACGAGCACTTCACGAGTAAGCAGGCCTGTTTCATCGCCCTGCTGCAGGAGGCCAACGCGGCGATGGTGCGCCAGATCGCGGCTGCGGTCGACCCGCGCGCACCATGGGACGCCCAGGTGCGGCAGGCGATCGAGGCCTGGATCGCGGCGGCGCAATCCGATCTGGCCATCACGCTGAGCTGGATCCGGGACCTCCCCTCGCTCGGCTCCGAGGCCCGCCACCTGCAGCGCGAGTGGCTCGAGGCCTTCGTCGTGCTCATCGGCGACCTCGCCGACACCCCCGAGCTTCGTGCCGCCGGCGTCGCCCCGCCGCCACGCCAGCTCACGATCGTGCTGATCGGCGGCCTGCGCGAACTGATCGCCACGACCGTCGAGGACGGCGGTGACATCGGCGACATCACCGAAGTCGCCGTCCAGGCCACGCGGGCGATGCTCGGCCCGCGCCGTCTTCCCGCTCCGGCGCGGTGACCGGACGCGGCCAGACTCCGCGAGGGTCAGCGCGGCTCGCCGCCTGCGCCGGGATACCCTCCTGATGGCCGCGGTTCACCTGCACCGTGAGGATCACGGCCGTGCCGATAATGGCCGCGCCGGCGATCCCGGTCGCGCTCAGCCGCTCGCCGAGCAGCAAGGCTGCGAGGATGGCCCCGGTCAGCGGCTCGAGCAGGGTCAGCAGGGCGCCCGTGCTCGCGGAAGCCGACCGCAGGCCGCGGAAGTACAGCGTGTAGGCGACGGCGGTCGGGCCCGTGCCCAGCGCGATCAGCAGGCCGATGGCCGCCGGGCCAGGCCGGAAACCGATGCCCCCGGCGACCTGAGCCAACGGCATCAGCGCCAGGCCGCCGACGGTGAAGCCGAAGCCGGTCACGGTGAGGTCGTCGAGCCCGGGCACCGGCCGGGAAGCGGTCAGGGTGACCGCGGCGAAGCCCGCCGCGGCCAGCACGGCCATGCCCGCGCTGGCCAGGACCGCGGATTCGCGGAACCCGGACGGCAGGCCCAGGAGCAGGCCGAGCCCGGTCACGGCCAGGCCGGTGGTGGCGAGCGCGAACCGGCCGGCCTGGCGCCCGGTCACCCGGTCCGCGGCGAGCACGATGACCGGGGCGGCACCGATCGTGACCAGAGTGGCCAGGGGCACCGAGGTCAGTGACACGGCCGTGAAGTAGCAGCTCTGGTAGAAGGCGGCCAGCAGGCCGATGACGATGATCCGGATCCAGGCCGCCCGGCCCGTCGGCCAGCGCCTGCCGGTCACGGTGAGAAAGACGACGATCAGCACACCGCCGGCGGTGAGCCGGCAGGCAGCGACGGCGATCGCGGACAGGCCGGCCACCCGGCCGAGCAGGCTGCCTGTCAGGCCGCCAGTCCCCCACAACAATCCGGATATCACCAGGTAAAGCAGGCCAGTACCGGGCCGGCGGCGGTCGGCCGCGGGCCCAATGGTGAACGCACGCATCGGGAAATCGCTCCTGCGACGAGAAGGGAATGGTCGCGGAAGCGGGGCGCGCCGAACTCACCCAGCCGGCCAGCACATGACGGTGCTCGCCGGGTTCGATAAGGCGCGTCAGCTCAGCCAACGGTGCTCGCTGCACCGGGCCCGACGCGCGCGGACTAACGCCCCGCTAGGAGCGGGGCGGAGGGGTGATGGGGAAACACCGGTGCACGAGGAGCATGCTACCCCGGCGTGAGCCGGGCGCGCGAACCGGCCCGGGTCACTCCCCGCCGGCGGCCTGCTCCGGCGCCGGCTCCGGCCAGGTACACGGGCCCGGCGGGCCAGCGTAGGATCGCGCTGACATGCTGCAGACGTTCGGGCACGGGACGGCCACGGCCGAGCGGATGACCGAACTGCTCCGGGGCTCCGGCGTGGTTGTGCTCATCGACGTCAGGACGGCCCCCGGCAGCCGCCGCCACCCGCACGTGGCGCGCGCCGAACTGGAACGGTGGCTGCCCGAGGCCGGCATCTCCTACCGCTGGGACAAGCGGCTCGGCGGCTTCAGGAAGCCCGCTCCTGACTCACCCGATATCGCGTGGCGCGAGGACATGTTCCGGGGCTACGCCGCGCACATGCGGACCGACGGCTTCCTGGCCGCGGTGGACGAGGTGCTCGCCCAGGCCAGCTCCGATCCCACGGTGGTGATGTGCGCGGAGAGCCTGTGGTGGCGCTGCCACCGCCGGCTGATCGCCGACTTCGTGACGGCGGCGCGCGGCGTGCCGGTAAGGCACCTGCTGCATGACGGCCGGATCGAGGAGCACCGCCTCTCCCCCGGCCTGCGGCGGCGCGACGACGGCCTGCTCGTCTACGACACGGGCCAGCCGACGTTGCTCTGACCAAGGCCGGCGGGTCAGCCCAGGTAGCGGCCGAAGCCGCTGGTCTGCCAGGTCGCGCCCGCCGCGGTGATGGCAAGAGCCTCGTATCCGTCCAGCCTCTCCACCCAGTCGCGGGCCGCGGGCCCCATCGCGAAGGCCGCCGTGGCATAGGCGTCCGTCTCGGCCAGCCTCGCCCCGACCACGGTGATGCTGGCCAGGCCGGCCGGGGGCTGCCCGGTGTGCGGGTCGATGATGTGCGCCCCGCGCTCGGCGACGCCCGACGTGGCCACGGCGAAGTCCCGGCCGGCCACCACCAGCGCCAGCCGGCCCGGGCGCACCGGGTCGGCGATCCCCACCCGCCACAGCCGATCGCCGACGCACTGGACGTCGCCGCCGCCGTTGACGCTGTGCTCGGCCGAACCCGCCGCGGTGAGGATGGCGGCGGCCCGCTCGATGGCCCAGCCCTTCACGTACCCGGAGGGGTCGAATGCTCCGCCCGGCGTGGTGGTGAAATACCCGCCGCTCCGCGCGCTGATGGCTGCGCACGCCTCGAGCACCTCGGCGAGTTCGGGCGCGCAGTCCGCCAGCGGCAGCGCGCCACGGCCGAACCGGCTGACGTCGCTGTCGTACCGATACGGCGAGAACGTGGCGTCCACCCAGTGCAGCCAGCGCACAGCCTGGCCGAGCGGCCCCCCGATCTGGCCAGCAGGGCCGTGAGGCTCCCCGGCGCATGCGGGCACGTCGAACGAGACGACCGTGCCCATCACGTGCTCGGCGTGCCTGCACCGGGCCGGAGCCATATCCGCCCCGCCGTCCGTCATACGGGCTCAGCCGCGCTTGTCCAGCGCGCTCTGCAGCGACTGAATGTAGCCCGCGCTGGTGTAGGTGGCGCCGGACACCGCGTCGATCTTGCCGTTCTGCGCCGACAGCGTCTCGCTGATCAGCTTGGGGAAAGCCATGGCGCCGATCTGGATGTCGTGAAGGGTGTTGGCCGGCTGCACCAGGACCGCGACCTTGACGATCTTGCTGTTCCGCTCGATCAGCTGGATCTGAACCGGTCCGTAGGCGGTGCTGGCCGCCTTTCCGTCGACGGCGGTCTCTCCCGCGGGCAGGTTCTTGGCCAGCGACCCCTGCGGGAATTCTCCAGGGACGGTCGTGGTCTGCCCGCCGGAGGAGGACGAAGAGGAGGACGAGGGCGAGGGCGAAGACGAGCTACCGCCCGACCCGCCGGCCGTGGCTGCCACCGGGATGGACGGGACGTGCGACTTGAACGACAACAGGGCCACGAGACCGGCGATGGTGCCGGTGACGGCCAGGAGCACCCGGCGCATTTTCGCGGATCCTCTCCCTCAGAACTCGAATGACTCGACGTGGATGCGCTGCCTGGGCACGCCGGCGGCGCGCAGCGCGCCGACCGCGGAGGCGGTCATGCCGGCCGGCCCGCAGACGTAGGCCTCCTGCTGGTCCAGGCCGGGCACCAGGGACCGCAGCACCCGCGGGGACAGCGGGTCGCCGCCGATCTCGGCCCGGGAGCCGACCAGGTAGTGCACGGTCGCGCCGCGCGCGGCCGCGATCGCGTCCAGCTCGTCGCGGAACACGATGTCCCGCTCGCTGCTGGCGCGGTAGACCAAGGTGACGTGCCCGGGCAGCGTCGCGAAGATGGCCCGCAGCGGGGTGATGCCGACCCCGCCGGCCAGCAGCAGCACCCCGCGGCCGGAATCGGCGGGGGTGAACGCGCCGTAGGGTCCCTCGGCGAAGACGCGGGTCCCCGGCTGCAGCCGGGCGAGCGCCTGGCTGTGGTCGCCCAGGTTCTTCACGGTGATCCGCAGCACGTCGGACCCCGGCGCGGCGGATAGCGAGAACGGGTGCGAGGACCACCACAGCGACCTGGTCAGGAACCGCCAGCGGAAGAACTGGCCGGGCTCAGCGTCGAGCTCATCGAACCGCATGCCGCCGATATAGACCGAGATGATGCCGGGCGCCTCCGCCTTCACCCCGAGGACCTCGAAACGATGCCTGCGGAACGAGAGCAGCGGGACCGCGGCGCGGTACCACAGCACCAGGAAGAGCACCGCCAGGTACATCGCTGACCACCAGAACCGCGCGGCCAGGTTACTGACGAAAGCCGCGCCGTCGGCGAGCTGGTGGCTGAACGCCAGGGCGATCGCCAGGTAGGTATACAGGTGCAGGAAGTACCACGTCTCGTAGCGAACCCGCCGTCGGGCGGCGCGCATCGAGACGATGCCGATGCCGAGCAGCAGGAACCCGGCCACGGTCGCCATCAGCACGTCCGGGTACTGGGTGAGCAGCGTGGCGGTCTCGCTCACCACGCTGGCATGCGCGGTGACCGCGTAGCCCCACACGATGAGCAGGCCGTGCGCGACCACCAGGCTGACGATGTACCGCCCGCCCATGGCGTGCCAGCGGGCCAGCTTATCGGCGCCCAGGCCCCGCTCGAGCGGCGGCAGCCGCGACATCAGCGCGACCAGGATCACCACGCCGTACCCGCAGAGCAGGCCGAGAACCTCACCCGCGCCGGTCAGCCAGCCGCCGAGCCCGTGGACGCCGGGCGTGCTGTGCCACCACAGGGCGATGACCACGATCGCGCCGGCGATGATGACCGCCAGCACGCCGCGCGCACCGATCCGGGCGGGACGGTCCCCGGGCCGGACGGGCATCGGTCTCGCCTGCGGACGGCGGGACGGATCCGGACGGGGCGACGGCGCCTGCCGCGGCCCCGGGAACGTCTCCGCACCGGCATGGCGAGCCGGGCCAGATCGCCTGGCAACGCTGGTCACCCGCACCTCCCGTTAGGACGGCCTAGCTGGAATCGTATGCTCAGCCGAGCAGGATGGTCCCGACCTCCACGCACGGTCAGGATTCCGTCCTCATCTCCCCTAGTTATGACTACGTAGCGCGATCTTGCACGGTTCAGCCGGCTCTCGTAAGCGCTTCGTAATCGGCCCGGCCGCCTGCTGTCAACTCAGGTTGACACCAGGCGGCTGTCAACATAGATTGACATCATGGACAACGCACCCGCCCTGGCGGCGGCGGCCGACAGCCCAGACCCGCGCACCGGGCTCCGGGCTGTCGCCGCCCTCCGCAGGCTGCTGGAGCAGCTCGAGGCGCTCCAGGTGGACAACGCACGGGAACACGACTGGTCCTGGCAGGAGATCGCGGAGATCCTCGGCGTGTCCCGGCAGGCCGTCCACAAAAAGCATGCTCGCCGGGCGGACCGCAGCCGTCCCGCCCGCGTCCGCTAACCCGAGGGGATACCGACGATGTTCGAGCGATTCACCGACAAGGCCAGGAAGGTCGTGATCCTGGCCAAGGCCAAGGCCACCGAGCGCGGCGACCAGATCCGCCCGGTGTACATGCTGCACGCGCTGGCATCCGGAGAAGGCGTGGCCGCCCGGGTGCTGGCCAGCCTAGGTGTCGATGCGGACTCGGTGGAGGGTCTGTTTGACCGCACCGCCCCCCTACGCAGTCCGCTTGAGGGCGAAACGACCAGCGCCGACGCCGAGGCGCTGGCCGCGATCGGGATCGACCTGGACGAGATCAAGCGCAAGGTCGAAGAGAGCTTCGGGCCCGGCGCGCTCGAGCGGGTGCCGCTGGCGTCCCAGGGCCCGCTCAACTGGACCGGGCGGATGACGCTGACCCGGGAGGCGAAGCAGTCGCTGGCGCTCGCCCTCCAGGAGACCCGGGCGCTGCACCACAGTTACATCGGCACCGAGCACCTGCTGCTCGGCCTGCTTAGCGTGGCTGAGCGCAACCCGCGTGGGGATTTTACCCTGGATACCCTCCGCGACCTGGGCATCGATCCTGTCCAGGCTCGGCAACGAGTGCTCGACGAGCTGCGGCACGCCTCGGCCTGAACGGTTGGCAAGGGCGAGAGCGACGATGGCCGTCCCGGCCGGCTCCTCCCCGGTACTTACCTTCTGGATAGGTCTTGCTAACTACCAGGACAGAACATACTGACTTTACCGAGAGTATCTATCTGAATACACAGAGCCATAACCTGTCATAGGGAACATCACGGATAGGATATGGTCAAATGCTCAGAGTAAGCGACGTGTGGGAGAGAGCGCTCCACACACCCGCCACGGCTCTCGCCAAACCAGGAGAAGTCATCGTCATCCGCTCCGGCGGCAGCTACGACGGCAGGCAGGGCGTGAGCCTGGCTAATGGCGTGAGCAGCCGGTCTGCGGGCGCCCAGGCCCTGTGCCTGCACCTGGTGACGATTCCTCCCGGGACCCGCGGCGTGCCGCACGTCCACGACGGGCACGAGTCCGCCATCTACACTGTCAGCGGCGAAACCGAGGTCTGGCACGGCGAGGGGTTGCTGCAGTGCACCGTGGTCCACGCCGGCGACTTCATGTACGTACCACCGGGCATCCCGCATCTCCCGGTGAACCGCAGCGACGTCGTGACGGTGGCCGTGGTTGCCCGCACCGACCCCCAGGAGCAGGAGAGCGTGGTCACCATGAGCCTGCCTCCGCATCTCGCCGAACTGGACACGTTCCCTGTCGCCAGCCAGTGACCCAGCCTGAAAGGTAAACCAGCCACCTGCAATACCGCGCCCGCCCCTCTCCCGCGACTGCGAGTGCCGCACCCCTCCCCAACGCCCCATCCGGGGGCGTAGGCGGTGCTCGCAGCAGGGGCGGGCGCGCGCATGTCCACGGTCAGCGAACGCCTCCGGCTCAGCTCACAAACGCCTCCGGCGGGGGGCACGCGCAGACCAGGTTCCTGTCGCCGTAGGCCTGGTCGATGCGCCGCACCGGCGGCCAGTACTTGGCCCGGCGGTCCAGGCCGGCCGGGTAGGCCGCCTCCTCGGCGTCATACGGGTGCTTCCACTCCCCCGCGATGAGCATGTCCGCGGTGTGCGGGGCGTTCTTCAGCGGGTTGTCGTGAGCGTCGTACTCGCCGGAGGCCACCCGGGCGATCTCCGCCCGGATCGCGGTCAGCGCGGCGCAGAACCGGTCAAGCTCGGCCAGGCTCTCGCTCTCGGTGGGCTCGATCATGAACGTGCCCGCGACCGGGAAGGACATTGTCGGCGCGTGGAAGCCGTAGTCGATCAGCCGCTTGGCCACGTCCTCCACGGCGATGCCGGTCTCGTGGGCCAGCGGCCGCAGGTCGATGACGCACTCGTGTGCGACCAGCCCGTTGCGCCCGGTGTACAGCACCGGGTAGTGCGGCGCCAGCCTGCGGGCCACGTAGTTGGCGGACAGCACCGCGACCTGGGTGGCCTGCCTGAGCCCGGCCGCCCCCATCATCGCGACGTAGGCCCAGGAGATGGGCAGGATGCCGGCCGAGCCGTAGGGCGCGGCCGCCACCGGGCCCGCGCTGCCGCGACCGGGCAGGAAGTCCGCCAGGTGCGCGCGGACCGCGACCGGGCCGACGCCGGGACCGCCGCCGCCGTGCGGGATGCAGAACGTCTTGTGCAGGTTCAGGTGTGACACATCGGCGCCGAACGACGGCAGGGTGGCCACCCCCACCAGCGCGTTGAGGTTGGCGCCGTCGATGTACACCTGGCCACCCGCCGCGTGCACGGCCGCGCAGATGTCGCCGACGTTCTGCTCGTAGACGCCGGCCGTGGAGGGGTAGGTGATCATGATCGCCGCGACGTGCCCCTCGTATGCCTCCAGCTTGGCCTGCAGGTCGGCCAGGTCGACAGCGCCCGCAGCGTCGCACTTGACCACCGCGACGCGCAGCCCGGCCAGCACCGCGCTGGCCGCGTTGGTACCGTGCGCCGACTCCGGGATCAGGCAGACGTCACGGCCGTCCTCGCCACGCGAGGCGTGGTACCCGCGGATGGCGAGCAGGCCGGCCAGCTCGCCCTGGGAGCCGGCGTTCGGCTGCACCGAGACCGCGTCGTAGCCGGTGAGCCTGGCCAGCCGGAGCTCGAGCGACTCGATCAGCTCGAGGTAGCCGCCCGCCTGCGCGGCCGGCGCGAACGGGTGCATCCCGGCGAACTCCGGCCAGCTGACCGGCTCCATCTCGGCCGCCGCGTTCAGCTTCATCGTGCACGAGCCGAGCGGGATCATCGACCGGTCGAGGGCGATGTCGAAGTCCGCCAGCCGCCGCAGGTAGCGCAGCATCGCGGTCTCGCTGCGGTGCTCCCGGAACACCGGGTGGGTGAGGAACTCCGAGGTGCGGCGCAGCGACGGGGGCAGCACGTCGGGTGAGCCATCCGATAGCTGCACGTCAGCGGGCCGTTCCACCCAGCAGATGGCGGCCACGAGCTCGCGCAGCCGCTCGTCGGTGGTGGTCTCGTCGCAGCTGGCCTGCAGCGCGCCGTCCGGCGCGAGGTAGAGGTTGTACCCGGCGGCGTGCGCACGTTCCAGGGCAGCAGCCGCCTCATGGCGACCGCCGTCAAAGGCAATACGGATCGTGTCGAAGAAGTCACCCGTGCTCGTTCGGTGCCCGAAATCGCGCAGCGTCGCGGCCAGGACCGCGGCGCTACGGTGCGCACCCCGGGCGATGGCGGCCAGCCCGTCCGGACCGTGGTAGGCGGCGTACATGGCCGCGGTCACGGCCAGCAGGACCTGCGCGGTGCAGATGTTGCTGGTCGCCTTCTCCCGGCGGATGTGCTGCTCGCGGGCCTGCAGCGCGAGGCGGTAGGCGGGCTGGCCGTCGGCGTCCACCGACACCCCGACCAGCCGGCCCGGCAGCTGGCGCTTCAGCGCGTCGCTGACCGCGATGTAGCCTGCGTGCGGGCCGCCGAACCACAGCGGCACGCCGAGCCGCTGGGTGGAGCCCACCGCGACGTCCGCGCCCGCCTCACCAGGCGGCTGGAGCAGGGTCAGCGCGAGCAGGTCGGCGGCCACCGCGGCCAGCGCCCCCTTGGCGTGCGCCGCCTCGATCAGCGGTCCGGGGTCGCGGATGACACCGGAGGCGCCGGGGAACTGCAGCAGCACGCCGAACAGGTCGCCCTGCCTGGCGATGGCTTCGACGGTCACCGGCTCGACGACGAGGTGGATGCCGAGCGGCTCGGCCCGGGTGCGGAGCACGGCCAGCGTCTGCGGCAGGCAGTCGGCGTCGGCCAGGAACACGTGGCCCTTCTTAGTGGCCCGCCGGGCCAGCGTCATCGCCTCGGCCGCCGCGGTCGCCTCGTCGAGCAGTGACGCGCCGGCCCACGGCAGCGCGGTCAGGTCGGCGACCATGGTCTGGAAGTTCAGCAGCGCCTCAAGCCGGCCCTGCGAGATCTCCGGCTGGTACGGGGTGTACGCGGTGTACCAGGCCGGGTTCTCCAGCACGTTGCGGCGGATCACGGCCGGGGTGATCGTGTCATAGTAGCCCAGGCCGATCATCGAGGTCAGCACCTGGTTCCGGCCGGCCATCCGGCGCAGCTCGGCCAGCGCCTGGGTCTCGGTCAGCGGATCGGGCAGGTGCAGGTCAGGCGGTGGCGTTCCCTCGGGCAGGGCCGCAGCGGTGAGCTCGTCGAGCGAGGAGTACCCCAGGCTGTCGAGCATGTGCCGTTGTTCGGCGGGCGTCGGGCCGATGTGGCGAACAGCGAAGTCTGTCATGGAACTCCCCGGAACGAGCGCGGTCGCTGGCTCCCCGTCTGTCACGGCGCCCTGCGGGGGTGCCAGGGGGGTCGCCCCCCGTGGCTAACACAGCGCTGCCCGCTCCAGAGATGCCTGTCCCGCCCGGTTCGTGTGCCTGAGAGGTTCCGGGGATGTTGCCCCTTCGGCGCCCGCGGGTTTACGCGGAGACTCTCCCGGCCGGTGTCATCAGCACCTGCGATTTTACCCTAACGGGGGGCCCCGAGGGGGGGTGTGGGGGACGGTCTCCCGGACTAGCACCGTCAGCTGGTGCGGCGCAGGCGCCGCTTGGTCAGGTCGTCGTGGTCCCCTGAGGCCACCGCGACGAAGCCGTCCTCGGCCCGTACGGCGGGTAGCACGGCCAGGTCACCCTCGACCTCGCGCCAGACCCGGCCGAGCGCGATGCCGAACACGCCCTGACCACCCTGCAGCAAGTCGACCACCTCGTCGGTTGAGGTGCACTCGTAGACGCTGACCCCGTCGCTCATCAGCGTCACCTGGGCCAGGTCGGCGCTGCCGCGGTCGCGCAGATGCTGGACCGCGGCCCGGATCTGCTGCAGCGAGATCCCGGTGTCGAGCAGCCGCTTGACCACCTTCAGCACGAGGATGTCGCGGAAGCTGTACAGCCGCTGCGAGCCGGACCCGTGGGCGGCGCGCACGCTCGGCTCAACCAGCGCGGTGCGGGCCCAGTAGTCGAGCTGGCGGTAGGTGATTCCGGCCGCGGCGCAGGCAGTCGGCCCGCGGTACCCGATCTCCGCGCCGTCCCCCGCGGACAGAGCCGCGCTGGGCTGACCGGAGACACCGGACTGACTCGGGGCACCGAGCAGGCCCGGCACCTCGCTGTCGTCGAACAGGGTGCCCTGCGAGCTGGCCGCGGCGGAGGGCCTGCTGTCCTGACCCATGTCTCCGTCGTCACCCCTGGTTACCGCCACGCCCACCTCCACGGGAGCTGACTACCCACGGTACTCGCACCGTAAGCCGGCCCAGGCAGCGACGTCAACGACCGCCCTCGGCGCGTCGTGACATTCCAGCGGCTTCGAGCTATACCGGCACACAGCCGGTCAGGTGGCCCGGCCGAAATCCTCGGGCGAGATCGTGTCGAGGAACTCCCGGAATTTCTCGACCTCCTGCTCATCGTCTTCCTGCTCGGCGGGGATGGCCACGCCCACCTCGTCCAGGATCTCCTCGCTGGCGAAGATCTGCGCGCCGGTGCGCAGCGCCAGCGCGATCGAGTCGGACGGCCGCGCGCTCACCTCGGTGCCGTTGGAGAAGACCAGGTCCGCATAGAAGATCCCGTCCCGCAGCGCGGTGATGTTGACCGTGCGCAGCTGTACGTTCAGCACCTCGAGCACGTCACGGAACAGATCGTGCGTGAGCGGCCGAAGGGAAACCATGCCCTGCTGGGCGAAGGCGATCGCTGTTGCCTCGACCGCTCCGATCCAGATCGGCAGGTACCTGTCGCCCTGCGCCTCTTTCAGCAAGACGATGGGGCTGTTTGATGGCATCTCGACCCGGACGCCGATGACCTCCATCTGCCGCACTACAGCTCCGTCCTCACGTGCCTGGGGAACCTCTGCTTGGCCACCACTCCCTTTGCCAAGGTACACCCGTAATCGCCCGGAGGCCGACCGCAGCCCCCCGGCCGCAGGTCCGGTCGCGTCCGGAGCTCGCTGGGCACCTTGGGACGGGCCGGATCCGGCCGGACCCAAGTTCCCCAAGGTGTCCAGGGCCTCCAGCTCGAAAATGCGAGCGTGCAGGGGCGCCGAGGCGAGCCCGGCTTCGGCGAGCGCCGACTCGACCAGCGTCACGTGCAGCCGCAAGGTCAGGTCGGCGATCTGCCACGCGGTCCTGGCCGCCGCGTCGCGTGCGCCCGGGCCGCGCTGCCGCAGCTGGGGCGCCATCACCTGCTCGACAAGGTTGGCTTCCCGGTCGGCGGCCGCCTTGACCGCACGCAAGTGCCTGGCCTGCACGCCGTACTGGCGCAGCGCGGCCACGGCCCGGGCCACCGCCAGCGCGTCCCGGCCGTACTGCCGCCCCACCCGGCGGATCAGGCCGTAGTCCTCAAGCTCGGTCAGCTCCGCCTCGCTGATCTCGGCCGCGTCGAGCAGCTGGCGACGGGTCATGTCGGCGGCTGGCCGGCCCTCCGGGTGCTGGCCGTCGGCCGCCTCGGCACCGTCGGCCAGCCGTTCCCTGATGACACGCAGCGGCAGGTAGGAGTCCCGCTGCATGGTCAGGATGTATCGCAGCCGCTCGATGTCGGCCGCGGAGAACCGCCGGTACCCCGAGCGGGACCGGGCCGGCTCGATCAGTCCCTCAGCCTCCAGGAAACGGATCTTGGACGTGCTGATGTCAGGAAATTCCGGGCGGAGCTGGGCAAGTACCTCGCCGATGCCAAACTGGCCGCGCGCGGGCTGCTCGCTCATGCGTAGTCCTGGGCGCCCCTGCCGCGGCGGTCGGCGGACGGTGCCGGGCCGAGGTCCTGGCTGGTCAGGAACAGCAGCCGGAACTTGCCGATCTGCACCTCGTCCCCGCCGGTCAGCTCGGCCTCCTCGATCCGCTCCCGGTTCACGTAGGTGCCGTTGAGACTGCCCACGTCGCGGACGGTGAACCTGGCGCCGTGCCGGTAGAACTCGGCATGCCGCCGGGAGACGGTCACGTCGTCAAGGAAGATGTCGCTGTCCGGATGGCGGCCCGCGGTGGTCAGCTCGCCGTCGAGCCGGAACCGGCTGCCCGCGTTGGGGCCGCGCATGACCAGGAGCAGGGCGCTTCCCGGCGGCAGCGCGCCGAACGACGCCGAGTCGGGGAACAGGTCGTCGGCGAGGTCATCGTCGGTCCGGCCCAGTGAGATCGTCGAGGTGCTCTCGCCCGGGCGTTCCGGTGATCCGGCCGGCTTCCCGGACCCGGGCGGCACCGGTACGTTCAGCTGGGTCCCGCAGTACGAGCAGAACCTGGCCCCGTCGGGATTCGGCCGGCCGCACCGGGCGCAATAGATGCGTGGCATGGCCCCGCTCGGCCTCCCCTGGTTGTACTCATCGTCTTCGAGCGATCCAGTCCAAGGTACGCGAGAGGAGGCGGGGCGGTCCATGCGCCACGCGAACAGCCCGCGCCGTCCGCGCCGGCTATTTTCGTCGCGACGCTTCCGCCACACCGCCATCTCACCTCCGCCGTGCACCCGCGCCATGCACTCCTGCTGTACCGGGCCCGTCTCCGGGCCCGCCCCGGCGGGCGGTGACCGCCGGGCGAATCGCAATGCGCGATTCTCTCACATTCGCGAATTCCTTTCGCATCACCGCGTGAGGGACACAGCTTACCTGGCCACGGAGTGAATATCCGGGTACCTAGCGTCCCGCCTGTTCCACCACCAACGCCCACTCGTCGAGCAGCAGCTGCGCGGTGTCGGCGTCGTTTCCCTCCGCCCACAGGTGCGTGACGGCGTCCGCGGGATCGGGCAGCACCAGCACCCAGCCGCGATCCCGCTCGACCACGCGCACGCCGTCGGTGGTGTCGATCTCGTTGTCCCCGGCCGCCTCCATGACCGTGCGCATGACGCCGCCCTTGGCCGCCCACGGCGTCGGGATGGACCGGCGGAGCAGGTGCGCGAATGGGATCCTGGCGTCGATCTGGCTCAGCGTGAGCCGGGTCCGGGCCACGAGGCCGAGCAGCCGGACGAAGGCCGCGATGCCGTCGATGGTCCGGGCGCACTCGGGCACCACGAAGCCGCCGTGGCCGTCGGCCGCGAAGATGACGTCGTCCTGGGCCGCGGCCAGCGTCAGCGCGTGCATCGAGGTCGGCGTCCATTCCACCTGGACGCCGTGGAACCGGCATACCTGCTCGGCTACCCGGGTGGTGGTCACCGGCAGCGCGACGCGTCCCCGCTTGCGTTCGGCCGCGACCAGGTCAAGCACGGACAGCAGCGCCCGGTCCTCGCTGACCAGCTCGCCCTTCTCGTCCACGAGCTGGATCCGCTCGCCCACCGGGTCGAACCTGACGCCGAACGCGGCCCGGGACGAGGACACCACATCGGCCAGCCGCTGCAGGCCGGCCCGCTGCTGGGCGGTGGTCTCGGTCGGCGACATCTCGTCCAGGCGGTTGTTCAGGGTGAGCACCTCCACCCCGATCGTGCCGAGCAGGCTGGGCAGCACCAGCGACGTCGTGCCGCCCGCACAGTCCGCCACCACCTTGAGGTTGGCCTCGCGCACGCCGGTCATGTCGACGCACCTGAGCAGCTCGTGGGTGTACGACTCGACCACCCGGGGTGGGTAGCTGAGCTCGGCGATCTCGCCCGGGAAGGCCCGCCGGAACTCCTGCCGGGAGAACACCCGCTCCAGCTTGCGCTGTGCGGCCTGGGACAGCTCGGCGCCGCGCTCGTCCAGGAAGATGATGTCGACCGACTGCGGGTCGCCGGGCGTGGTGCGCAGCGCGATGCCGCCGCTGTAATGGTCCCTGGCGGTCTCGAACCTGGCCACCGGGAGCGGCTGGGCCTCCAGGTCCACCACGTTGATCGCGCTGGCGTTGAGCGCGCCCTGCACCGCCCGCTTGAGCGTGCGGGCGGCCCGGGACACGTCCCGCGAGGTGGTGACGGTGGAGCCCTTACGCAGCGTGGTGGCATAGGCGCTGGCCAGGCGCACCGCCAGCTCGGGGGTGACCTCGACGTTGATCAGGCCGGACACCCCGCGCGGGCCGAACAGCGTGCGCTGTCCCCTGGACTCCCAGATCACGCTGGTGTTGACCACGGCGCCGGCCTCGATGGTCTTGAACGGGTAGACCTTCACGGCGGCGGACAGGTAGGCCTCGGGCTCGATCACGCACTCGTCCCCGACGACGGCCCCCTCCTCGATCCTGGCCAGCCGCATCACGTCCGTGTTCTTGCCGATCACGCAGCCACGCAGGGTGACGCCCTGGCCCACGTAGACGTTGTTGTGCACCACGGCGCGGTGCAGGAACGCGCCTTCCTTGACCACCACGTTGCTGCCGATCACGGTGTACTCGCGCAGGTGCGCGCCGGCCTCGATCTTGGCGTAATCGCCGATGCACAGCGGTCCGGTGAGCACCGCGTCCGCGTCGACCTCGGCACCCGGGGCGACCCAGACCCCCGGCGAGACCTCAAAGCCGGCGATATCGGTCTGCACCCGGCCGGCCAGCACGTCAGCCTGGGCCTTCAGGTAGCTCTCGTGGGTGCCGACGTCCTCCCAGTAGCTGTCCGAGACATAGCCGTACAGCGGGGCGCCGCGCTTGAGCAGCTTCGGGAAGACGTCACCGGACCAGTCCACCACCTCGCCCGGCGGGACCTCCGCGAGCACCTCGGGTTCCATCACGTAAAGCCCGGTGTTCACCGTGTCCGAGAACACCTGGCCCCAGGTCGGCTTCTCCAGGAACCGCTGGATCTGGCCGTCCTCCTGGGTGATCACGATGCCGAACTCGAGCGGGTTCGGCACCTTGGCCAGCGCCACCGTGACCAGCGCGCCCTTTTCCTTGTGGAAGCGGACCAGGTCGGTCAGGTCCATGTCGGTGAGCGCATCGCCCGAGATGACCAGGAACGGCTCGTCCCGCAGCGCGTCCTCCGCGTTCCGCACGCTGCCCGCGGTGCCGAGCGGCATCTCCTCCGTGGCGTACTGCAGGCTCATCCCGAACTCCTCGCCGTCGCCGAAGTAGTTCCGGACGAGGGCGGCGAGGAACTGGACGGTCACCACGGTCTCGTCGAACCCGTGCCGCTTGAGCAGCCGCAGCACGTGCTCCATGATCGGCCGGTTGGCCACGGGAAGCAGCGGCTTGGGCTGGTTCGCGGTCATGGGCCGCAGGCGCGTCCCCTCGCCCCCTGCCATGACGACGGCCTTCAATGGTTTCGCGGCTCCTTCCCGGTTTCCGCCATTATGTGCACCCCGTCACGGGCGGAATCAAGGACGCGCCTTGTCGCTTAACGAACTCGCAGTGTTATCTATCAGGCTCTTAACCTGGACGAGATACAGCATCGCGGCCCACCAGTACAGGACTGTTCCCCAGGTCGCGAACGACCAGCCTAGTACCCGGGCCAGCGTTCCGCCCCAGCCGGGGTGATCCCCAAGGAAGAGCAAGGGGAAAGCATAGAGAAGGCAAGCCGTTGCCGCCTTGCCGACGAAGCTGACTTGCAGGGTGCCGAACCCGGCCCGCCGGCGCAGTACCGAGAGGGCTCCGCCGACGGTGATCTCGCGCAGCGCCAAGACGATGACCAGCCACCACGGGATGATGGCCCGCACGGCCAGGGCGACGATGGTGGCCGCGATGTACAGCCGGTCCGCGGCCGGATCGAGCAACTGGCCGAGCCTGCTGGTCTGGTTCAGCGCGCGGGCGATCTTGCCGTCCAGCCAGTCGGAGAGTCCGGCCGCGATGAGCAGTCCCACCGCCCAGTAGTCGGCGGTCGCGGTCCGCGGGCCGAGGACCAGCCACAGGAACACCGGGACGCCAGCCAGCCGGGCGGCGCTGATCCCGTTCGGGATGGTGAGGACGCGGTCCACGGACCCAGTATCCTAACGAGAGTGACTATGGCGGAAACGGGGGCACCTCCGCGGGCCGCCGACACGAAAGCGCTCTCTTCCGAGGCGCAGGCCTCCGGCGCGCAGGCCTCCAGGGCGCTGGCCTCCAGGGCGCTGGCCTCCAGGGCGCTGGCCTCCAGGGCGCTGGCCTCCCGGGTAATCGGCGAGTCGGCCAGGCGCCGGGCGTTCGCGGTGATCAGCCACCCGGACGCGGGCAAGTCGACCCTCACCGAGGCGCTGGCCCTGCACGCGTCGGCGATCACCCACGCGGGCGCGGTGCACGGCAAGGCCGGGCGGCGCGGCGTGACCTCCGACTGGATGGCGATGGAGCGCGCCCGGGGGATCTCGATCACCTCGGCGGCGCTGCGCTTCGACTACCACGACACGGTACTCAACCTGCTGGACACCCCCGGTCACGCCGACTTCTCCGAGGATACCTACCGGGTGCTGTCCGCGGTGGACTGCGCGATCATGCTGCTGGACTCGGCCAAGGGCCTGGAGCCGCAGACGCTGAAGCTGTTCGACGTGTGCCGCAGCCGGGGCGTGCCCGTGATCACATTCGTGAACAAGTGGGACCGGCCCGGCCGGGAGCCTCTCGAGCTGCTCGACGAGATCGAGCAGCGGATCGGCCTGCACCCGGCCCCGGTGAACTGGCCGGTCGGGGTGGCCGGGGATTTCCGCGGCCTGATCGAGCGGGCCACCGGGGAGTACGTCACCTTCGTGCGGACTCCGGGCGGAGCCGGGCGCGCGCTGGAGACCCCCCTGGACGAGTCCGCCGCGGCCGCCAGGGACGGTGCCGCCTACGCGGCGGCGCGGGAGGAGCTGGCGCTGCTGGACGAGGTCTACGGTGACGCGGTCGACATGGAGACCTTCCTGGCCGGCGTGACCAGCCCGGTGCTGTTCGGGGCCGCGCTGCCGAACTTCGGGGTCCGCCGCCTGCTCGACGCGGTGACCTCGTTCGCTCCCCCGCCGTCCGCGCGCGACGACATCAAGGGTTCACCCCGGCCCGTTGACGCGCCGTTCTCCGGCCTGGTGTTCAAGGTGCAGGCCAACATGGACCCGGCGCACCGGGACCGGATGGCGTTCGTCCGGGTATGCTCCGGACGGTTCGAGCGCGGCATGGTGCTGACCCACGCCGCGACCGGGCGCCCGTTCGCGACCAAGTACGCGCAGTCGATGTTCGGCCAGGACCGGGAGACCGTCGAGGAGGCCTTCCCCGGTGACGTGATCGGCCTGGTCAACGCCACCGCACTGCGCCCGGGCGACACGCTGTACGACGAGCTCCCCGTCGAGTTCCCGCCCATCCCGAGCTTCGCCCCCGAGCACTTCGCCGTGGTGCGCGGCAAGGATGCGGGCAAGCAGAAGCAGTTCCGCCGCGGCATCGAGCAGCTCGACACCGAGGGCGTCGTCCAGGTCCTCTCCTCCGACGCGCGCGGTGACCAGGCCCCGGTGCTGGCCGCCGTCGGGCCGCTGCAGTTCGACGTGGTGCTGCACCGGCTGGAGCACGAGTTCGGCGCCCGGGCCGAACTCGATCACCTGGACTTCTCGATGGCCCGGCGCACCGACGCGGACGGCGCCCGCGCGCTGGCCGGCCAGCGCGCGGTGGAGGTGCTGACCCGCCGCCACGACGGCGCGCTGCTCGCATTGCTCAGTGACAAGTGGCGGCTCGCCCAGGTCCGGCGCGAGCACCCGGACATCCTGCTCGAACCGAACGGGTTGCGGATCCCGCCGCCGCCGGACCACTGCCACATGAGGGCGTTGCCGCTCGCACTGCTGACGCCGCCGAAGAACTGCGCGCATCCGCCGGACTTCAGGCACCAGCCGAACGGGGCGTTGGACAGGCTCGCCGTCTCCGGCCAGTAGGTCCACTCGTCGGTGTGCGGGATGTAGCCGGGGCTGCCGGGGCTGGCGCTGTTGCCGCCGAAGACCGAATTCCATACCTGCGGGGCGGAGTAGACGCCCGGCTTGAACCTCGAGTGCGCAGCGATGTAATCGTAGAACCCGTTGAAGTCCGCGCGGTCCACGGCCGCCCGGATGCCGCGGGTCTTGACGACTCCGCTGCACGGGGAGGTGTACACGCTGTTCCAGCCGTTGTCGGTGGCGGGCGCGACGCCAGGCAGTTCGATGTCCATCCACACGACCGGGTAGTCGATGGGCCCGCTGGCGATGTCGGCCAGCGCCCGCGCTGCCTGCCGGGCGCCCCAGGCGTACGCCTCCGCTGACGAGCCGTTCCAGTGCGGGTCGACGCCGGGCCCGCCCATGAACCAGTACACCGCGTCGCCGATGCCCTTGTGGTACGTGGTGAAGTTGGTGTGCGCCTGCGCGGCGTTGGCCGACGAGAAGGCGATGAAGCCGCCCTTGCAGCCGAGCCAGTACGACCAGCTCCCGGTCATCCCGATGTAGCCACCGTAGGCGCCACCGAGGTGCGGCATGCTGTACGGCGCGCTGCCGGGCACCGTAACCGGAAAGCTGTCCGTGCCCCACCAGAACCCGGGCGGCCCGTCACCGGCCGACAACCGCTCGGCGGCGGTGACGGCCGGGCGCGCGCCAGCCGTCACGGTGGCCGAGGCCGCGGCCCCGCTCGTTATCACCAGCGCTAGGCAGGCCACCAGGGTCAGCCCTGTCCGTCTCATGATGCCTCCAGGTGTGGATCCCTTAACGTCCCGGGTGTGGTACGTGTTCCTGGCGGCAGCGCTTCAGCGTGGCCTACTGAGGATGCCCAGGCCCCCGCCTGGGCCCCGGGAGGCCGAGGGCGGGCAGGGCGCCAGGATCGTGCAGGATCGCGGTGCCTAGCTCGTTGACCTGCACGGCGGCCAGGCCGTCGTAGCGGGACAGGCTTTCGTAGGCGTCCGCGCCCCACAGTTCTCCGTAGTCATTACGAGCGCCCCGCGCACTGGTGTAGGCGACGTCAACCACGCCGAGGGTGGCCGCGTACTCGAAGAGCACGCACAGCGCATACCGGCCCTCGAGGATGTCCCACGTCTTCCAGCCCGCCGGGCCGAGCGATCCGTAGCGCGGATCCTCGAGGTACAGCCGCCAGCGTGCCAGCGGGCTGGTCGCCACCGCAAGCGGAGCGGGCTGCGCCCGCAGGACCGCGAACAGGGCGTCGACCTCGACCCAGGCGCCGGGCATAAGCGCGGCGAGCCCGTCGGCCACCGCGCCGCGGCGGCTGGCGACGGCGGTCAGGGTGGCGGGTTTGCGCTGGCCCCTGATCGCCTCGATCCGGCCGAGCTCGTCCTGTGACACGCTCTTGAGCCACCGGTCCCACAGCGCGCCGAGGGCCTGGTAAGACGGCTGGGCCAGCACTGCCTCGCCGCGCGGGGTCAGCTCAAGCCTGGTCCCGGCCAGCCGGGCCAGGCCGCCGGCCTGCAGCAGCATCGGCCAGGCGAACGCTGCGATGGGCTCCCCGCCGTCACGGTGATCGCCGCCACGGCCAGCGCCATCGTAATCAGCGCCGTCGTAGTAGTCCCCGGCGACGAGGACATCCTCGACCAGCCTGACCGTGGCGGTCAACGGGCGCCTAGTGGCCGCGCTGCAGCGTATCTGTCCGTCTGCGGCCAGCTCAAGGACGGCGACGAGGTTCGACAGCGCGTCCGGCCCCGTGTAGCGGACGATAACCGGGCCGCGAGGGAAGGCCGAGACGCGCAGGAGGGCCGGGCCGGACCCGCTCTCCTTGGCATACGCCGACCGCTCACCAGTGACGCCGAAAGTACCCTCGGCCACCAGGAAACCCTAGCGGCTCAGCAGGCCGTCTCGCGGGAGCCTCGCCGGAAAACACCAGAGAAAGTGCCGGGAACGGGCAGATGTGTCACGGTGACGGTATGCGCGTAACCGGAGTGGACGAGCAGGGCCGCGAGATCGCGATCCGCTACTGACCGCACGGTTAAGGGCGCCTGGCGCGCAGGCCGTCGAAGGCCATCGCGCACACCGGGTCGGCGAGCGAGGCCGCGCCCGCGCGGCGGGGATCGCGGTTCGGCCTGTACCACTCCACGATGGAGTTGACCAGGCCGAACAGCAGCCGGGCGGTGATCATCGCGTCGGCGCCGGGCCGGATGTCTCCGTCCCGCACGGCCTCGGCCACCAACTCGGCCACGAACCGGTCGAAGGCGCGGCGCTTGTCCAGCGCGGCCCGCTCGACGTCGGTGTTGCCGCGTATCCGCAGCAGCAGGGTGACGTAGGGCGACTCGGCTTCCAGCACCTCGACGCTGCCCCGGACGAGGTACTCCAGGCGCTCGATGGCCGGAGCGGGGAGCGCGCGGGCCCGGTTGGTCACCGCCGCCAGGCCGTCCAGGGCCCGGTCCAGGGCCAGGCTGAGCAGTTCCTCCTTACCCGCGACGTGGTGATAGATGGCCGACTTGGCGATGCCGAGCCTGGCCGCCAGGTCACGCATGCTCGTGCCGTCGTAGCCGCGCTCGTTGAATAGCTCGACGGCCACCGCCAGCACGGACGCGAGGTCGTAGCCGGGCCGTCCGCGGCGCCGCCCCCCCGGTGGGAGCACAGCCGAGGGCACAGCCTCGTCGCTGGCCATCATCGCCTCCACGCTGGGCCGCCGCAGCACCGTCGTCGCCTCCCGTATTATTGACCGAACGTCCGGTATATAATACGACGAACGGGCTGGCTCCAAGGACTCTGAGGCCGGAGGGATGGTGGCGATGGCGGCACTTCCTGAGACGAAGCCTCCCGCGACGACGCCCGCCCAGGACGGGACGGCCGAGCTGCGGGCCCACTTCGACCGGACCATCGAGCACGGGCGGCGCATCGAGCCGCGCGACTGGATGCCGGATGCCTACCGCGCGACGATGATCCGCCAGATTGCCCAGCACGCGCACTCGGAGATCATCGGCATGCAGCCGGAGGGCAACTGGATCACCCGGGCCCCCTCGCTGCGCCGCAAGGCCATCCTGATCGCAAAGGTGCAGGACGAGGCCGGTCACGGCCTGTACTTGTACTCCGCGGCCGAGACGCTCGGCGCCGATCGCGCCGACCTGACCGGCAAGCTCCTGAGCGGACGGCAGAAATACTCCTCGATCTTCAACTATCCGACGCTGACCTACGCCGACGTTGGCGTGATCGGCTGGCTGGTCGACGGCGCGGCGATCTGCAACCAGGTGCCGCTGTGCCGCTCTTCTTACGGCCCCTACGCCCGGGCCATGGTGCGCATCTGCAAGGAGGAGTCATTCCACCAGAGGCAGGGATATGAGCTCCTGCTGACCATGATGCGGGGTTCGGCGGCGCAGCGCGCGATGGTGCAGGACGCGACGAACCGGTTCTGGTGGCCGTCGCTGATGATGTTCGGACCGCCGGACGAGCAGTCGCCGAACACGGCGCAGTCGATGGCATGGGGCATCAAACGGCACACCAACGACGAACTGCGGCAGCGGTTCGTGGACATGACGGTGCCGCAGGCGGAGAAGCTCGGCGTCAGCCTGCCCGACCCCGAGCTGAGGTGGAACGCCGACCGCGGGCACCATGACTTCGGATCGGTGGACTGGGACGAGTTCATGGCCGTGGTCAAGGGCAACGGGCCGTGCAACGCGCAGCGGATCGCACGCCGCCAGGCCGCCCACGACGAGGGCACGTGGGTGCGCGAGGCCGCCACAGCGCACGCCGCCAAACATGACGTGAGGAAGGACGCCGCGTGATGGAGGAGTCGCACGTGCGGTCGGGCTGGCCGCTCTACGAGGTGTTCCTGCGCGGCAAGCGCGGGCTTAACCACGTGCACGTCGGGTCGCTGCACGCGGCCGACCCGCAGATGGCCCTGCGCCACGCCAGGGACCTGTACACCCGCCGTAACGAGGGGGTTAGCATCTGGGTCGTCGCGGCTGCCGACATCACCGCGTCGAGCCCGGATGAGAAGGACCCGTTCTTCGCGCCGTCCGGTGACAAGGTGTACAGGCACCCGACGTTCTACCAGATCCCGGACGATGTCCCGCACATGTAGGGGGCGCCGGTGACCGAGGACGAGTTCGCCGCGTACCAGAGCCTGAGCGAGGAGACCGAGGACCACCGGTGGGCGTTCGGCACCGGGTTCACCGACCCGCTCGAGGGGGTCGACGCGACGATCCCGGACGGCGTCGACGCGCAGGCGCTGGCCGCCTACTGCCTGATGCTCGGCGACGACGCACTGATCTACTCGCACCGGCTGCAGCAGTGGATGACGCACATGCCGGAACTCGAGGAGGAAACCGCGCTGGCCAACATCGCCCTGGACCTGCTCGGGCAGGCGCGCATGCTGCTGGCCCGGGCGGGCCAGGCCGAAGGCGCCCTGCTAGCCGAGGGAAACGGGCGCGGCGAAGACGAACTGGCCTTTTTCCGCGACGAGCACGAGTTCCGCAACGTACGGCTGGCCGAGCACCTGGACGCCGACTTCGCCGAACTGGCCGGCCGGCTGCTGGTCTTCTCGGCGTGGCGGCTGGCGCTGTTCGGCCGGCTGGCCGGGTCGAAGGATCCGGTGCTCGCGGCGATCGCGGCCAAGGGCGTGAACGAGCTCACCTATCACCGGGACTACGCCGCCGGATGGGTGATCAGGCTCGGTGACGGAACGCCCCTGTCGCACGACAAGATGCAAGCCGCGCTGGCCGCCATCTGGCCCCTGGTGGAGGAGTTGTTCCGCGTCGACCCGGTCACCAGCGGCCTGCCCGGGGTGGCGGCCGACCCGGCGGACCTGCGCGCCGAGGTCGAGGCGGTGCTCGGCGCGGTGCTCGCCGCGGCCACCCTGGACCGCCCGCAGGCCGCACCGCTGGCCCAGGTCGCGGGCAAGTCCGGGCGCGACGGCGTGCACACAGAAGCGTTCGGCTACCTGCTCGCTGAACTGCAGAGCGTCGCCCGCGCCCACCCGGACGCGACATGGTGACGCAGGCCGGCCAGGCCGGGCTGGCCGGGACCGGGGCCGGGACCGGCCTGGACCCGGTTACCGCCGCGCGCGCGATCGCCGCGGCCGTGCCCGACCCCGAGCTGCCCATGGTGACGGTGGCCGACCTGGGCATCTTGCGCGACGTGGCCGCTGAGGGGGAACGCCTGGTCGTGACGATCACCCCCACCTACTCGGGCTGCCCCGCGCTGCGCGAGATCGCATCCGACCTGCGGCACCGGCTCCGCCAGGCCGGCTTCGCCGAGGTCACGGTGCGCACCGCTCTCGCACCCGCCTGGAGCAGTGACTGGATCACCGCCGAGGGCCGCCGGAAGCTGCAGGCGGCCGGCATCGCCCCGCCGCACGCGGCATCGCGGAACCCGGGGCCGATTCCGCTTACTCTCACCGCGACCCGCCGCGTGCCCGTGGCCTGCCCGCGGTGCGGCTCCCGCGACACGACGCGGACCGCGGCGTTCAGCGCGACCGCGTGCAAGGCGCTGTTCCGCTGTGAGAGCTGCCGCGAGCCCTTCGAATACGTGAAGGAAATCTGATGGCCGGGTCGCGGGCGGACTTCCATCCGCTCACGGTGGCGCGAGTCGATCCGCTCACCGGCGACTCGGCCGCGGTGACCTTCGACGTGCCGCCCCGGCTGGCGGACAGGTTCGCCTTCGCACCCGGGCAGTCGGTGACCATCCGCCGCGGCGGCGAGCGCCGGTCCTACTCGATTTGCGCTATCGCAGGCCGCTCGCCGCGCATCGGCGTGCGGGAGGTGGCGGGTGGCGCGGTCTCCAGTTGGCTGGTGCACGAGGTGCGGGCCGGCGACGTGATCGAGGTGCAGGCCCCGTCGGGCTCGTTCACCCCGGATCTGGGGACCCCCGGGCATCACGTGCTGATCGCCGCGGGCAGCGGGATCACCCCGGTGCTGTCCATTGCCGGATCCGTGCTCGCCGCGCAGGGCAAGTCCGCCGTGACCCTGCTCTACGGGAACCGCCGCAACGACTCCGTGATGTTCGCCGACGAGATCGCCGACCTCAAGGACGCTTACCCGGAGCGGATCTGCCTGGTCCACGTGCTCAGCCGCGAGCCGCAGGAGGTGGAGCTGTTCAACGGCCGGCTCGACGCCGCCAAGCTGCGCTCGCTGCTGCCGGTCACCGTCGACGTGGCCGCGGTGGATCATTGGTGGCTGTGCGGCCCGTTCGGCCTGGTCGAGGGTGCGATCGGCTTGCTCACCGAGCTCAGCGTGCCGCGCGGTCGCATCCACCGCGAGCTGTTCTACGTCGAGGAAACCCCGCCAGCCCAGGCCACGCACGCCGAGGCGGCCGCGGGCCCGGGCGCCGAGGTGACCGTGCTGCTCGACGGCCGCAGCAGCACCGCGACCGTCCCGGCCGGCACCCCGATCCTCGATGGCGCCCAGCGGATCCGCCCGGACCTGCCGTTCGCCTGCAAGGGCGGGGTGTGCGGCACCTGCCGCGCCCGGCTCGTCGAGGGCGAGGTCACCATGCGCCGCAACTACGCACTGGAGCAGGAAGAACTCGACGCGGGCTACATCCTCACCTGCCAGTCCCTCCCCGCCTCCTCCGGCGTTATCGTCGACTATGACGCCTAGCTACTGAGGAGTAGGGATGCGGGACCTCACGTCGCCAGCCGGGGACCTCGAGCCCATCGAGCGGGCCTCGGCCGACGAACTGCACGCGCTGCAGCTGGAGCGGCTCCGCTGGTCGCTGCGGCACGCCCACGCCAACGTGCCGCACTACCGCGCGGCCTTCGACGCGGCGGGGGTGCACCCCGATGACTGCAAGGACCTGGCCGACCTGGCCAAGTACCCGCTGACCAGCAAGGCCGACCTGCGGGAGAACTACCCGTTCGGCATGTTCGCGGTACCCCGCGAACAGGTCGTGCGAGTACACGCGAGCTCGGGCACCACGGGCCGGGCCACGGTGGTCGGCTATACGCGGGACGACATCGAGGTGTGGGCCACCGTGATGGCCCGCTCGATCCGGGCGGCGGGCGGCCGTCCCGGCCACATCCTCCACAACGCCTACGGCTACGGGCTGTTCACCGGCGGGCTGGGAACGCACTACGGAGGCGAGAAGCTCGGCTGCACCGTGGTCCCGGTCTCCGGCGGGATGACCGAGCGCCAGGTCACCCTGATCAGGGACTTCCGGCCGGACATCATCATGGTCACGCCGTCCTACATGCTCGCGATCCTGGACGAGATGGAGCGCCAGGGCGACGACCCGGCCGCCTCCTCGCTGCGGTTCGGCCTCTTCGGCGCCGAACCGTGGACGAACCAGATGCGCGCCGAGATGGAGGCCCGGGCCGGCCTCGACGCCACCGACATCTACGGCCTGTCCGAGGTGATCGGACCTGGCGTGGCGCAGGAGTGCGTGGAGACCAAGGACGGCCTGCACATCTGGGAGGACCACTTCTACCCCGAGGTGATCGACCCGCTCACCGGGGAGACACTGCCCGACGGCGAGGAGGGCGAGCTCGTCTTCACCTCGCTCACCAAGCAGGCCATGCCGGTCATCCGCTACCGGACCCGCGACCTGACTCGCCTGCTGCCGGGCACCGCGCGCGCCATGCGGCGGATGCAGAAGATCACCGGCCGCTCCGACGACATGATCATCCTGCGCGGGGTCAACCTGTTCCCGACCCAGATCGAGGAGCTCATCATGGGCATCCCGGCGCTGTCCCCGCACTTCCAGCTGCACCTGACCAGGGAAGGCCGGATGGATCAGCTGGCCGTCCACGTCGAATGCCGCCCGGGAACGCCGGAACCCGACGCGGCCGGCGCGGGCACCGCGCTGTCGGAGCGGGTCAAGAACACCATCGGCGTCACCGTCACCACCAGGGTCCTGGCCCCGGAGTCCATCGAGCGGTCGGTGGGCAAGATGCGCCGCATCGTCGACCACCGGCCGCGCTGACCGCGGCCGCGACCGGTTCCAGGTCCGCCCACCGGGCGATGTACGAGACCAGCCGGGACTAGAGGCGGAACCGGGTACCGGTCACCTTCTCCGTGATCCCGGCGCGGTCCAGGTAGGGCGTGATCCCGCCCAGGTGGAAGGGCCAGCCGGCGCCCAGGATCATGCACAGGTCGATGTCCTCGACAGCGGCGACGACGCCCTCGTCGAGCATCAGCCTGATCTCCTCGGCCAGCGCCTCCAGCGCGCGTTCGCGGACCTCCTCCGCCGTCGACGGGCGGTCACCCCCGGCCAGAATGGCCGCGACCGACTCATCGACGGTGAAGTCGGGCCGGTAGACCGCGGTCTTGCCCGCCGCCACCAGGGCGCGGAGCTTGGGCGACACCCTGAACCGCTCCGGGTAGGCCGCGGCCAGCGTCTCCCCCACGTGCAACGCGACCGCCGGGCCGACCAGCTGGAGCAGGAAGAACGGGGACATGGGCAGGCCGAGCGGGTCAGGGGCGTGCTCGGCCACCTCGAACGGCGTGCCCTCGTCGACGCAGCCGATGATCTCGCCGAGAAACCTGGTCAGCAGGCGGTTCACCACGAAGGCCGGCGCGTCCTTGACCAGCACGCAGTTCTTCTTCAGCGCCTTCCCGACGGCCAACGCCGTGGCCACCGTAGCGTCGTCGGTGGCACCCGCCCGGACCACCTCGACCAGCGGCATCATCGCCACCGGGTTGAAGAAGTGGAACCCCACCACGCGCTCGGGGTGCGCCAGCCCGGACGCCATCTCGGTCACCGACAGCGAGGAGGTGTTCGTGGCCAGCACGCAGTCCGGCCGGACCACCGCCTCGACCTCGGCGAACACCCGCTGCTTGACCGCCATCTCCTCGAACACGGCCTCGATCACGAGGTCGGCGTCCGCGAACGCGTCCTTGGTCAGCGACCCGGTCACCAGCGCGGTCAGCCGCGCGGCGTCGTCGGCGCTGATCCGGCCGCGGTCTCGGAGCCTGGCCACCTCGGCCCGCACGTGGCCGACGCCGGCGTCGAGCCGCGCCTGGTCCAGGTCGGTCAGCACCACCGGCACCTCGAGCCGCCGCGCGAAAAGCAGCGCGATCTGCGCGGCCATCAGCCCGGCGCCCACGACGCCGACCTTGGTGACCGGCCGGGCCAAAGACGCGTCCGGGGCGCCCACGGCCTCGCGGGCCCGCTTCTGGGTCAGGTCGAAGGCATAAAGCCCGGCCCGCAGCTCCTCGCTGAGCAGCAGGTCCGCGAGCCCTTCGTCTTCGGCAGCGAACCCCTCGTCGCGGCTCCGGCCGCGGGCCGCGGCCACCAGGTCGATGGCCCGGTAGGGGGCGGGCGCCGCGCCGTGCAGCTTGCCGTCCGCGAAGAACCGCGCCGCGGCGACCGCAGCGTCCCAGTCCCCGGGGGCCAGGGGGGTACGGGGGGGCGGGGAGCCCCCCCGTGAGCGGGGGGTTCCGGGGGGTCGCCCCCCCGGACCAGCAGCGCCGGTTAGCACGCGGGCGGCCCAGCGCAGCGACTCGGCCAGGAAGTCGGCCGGCTCGAACATGGCATCGGCGATCCCGAGCGAGAGGGCCTGCGCGCCGCGCAGCATGCGGTTCTGGCTGAGCGGGTTCTCGATGATGACCTTCAGCGCACCTGCCGGGCCGATCAGGTGCGGCAGCAGGTAGGTGCCGCCCCAGCCGGGCAGCACGCCGAGGAAGGTCTCGGTCAGCGCGACCGCGGTGACGCCGGAGGAGATCGTCCGGTACGAGCAGTGCAGCGCGAGCTCCAGGCCGCCGCCGAGGGCCGCGCCGTTGACGAACGCGAACGACGGCACGCCCAGCTCACCGAACCGCCGGAACACCGCGTGGCCGAGCCTGCCGATGGCCAGCGCCTCGTCCCGCGAGCCGACCAGCGCGGCCCCGCTCAGGTCGGCGCCGACCGAGAAGATGAACGGCTTGCCGGTGATGCCGACCGCGGCGATACGCTGCTCCCCCGCCCCCGGCATGGCCCTGGCCGCCACCGCGTCCAGCGCTTCACGCAGCGAGAGCAGGCCGGCCGGGCCGAACGTGTTCGGCCGGGTGTGGTCGCGCCCGTTGTCCAGCGTGATGAGGGCCATCGTGCCCGCCCCGTAGGGCAGCTCCACGTCGCGGACCAGCGCCTTGGTGACGACCTCGCCGGGGAACAGCGCGGTGATGAGGGAGCCGTCGAGCGCCGGATCGTTCGGGGCCTTCATGTCCTCAGGCATTGAGGTTCTCCCACAGGACGGTGCCGCCCATGCCCAGCCCGACGCACATCGTGGTCAGGCCGTAGCGGACGTCGGGCCGCGCGGCGAACTCGCGGGCCAGCTGGATCATCAGGCGCACGCCGGAACTGGCGAGCGGGTGGCCGAGCGCGATCGCCCCGCCCCACGGGTTCACCCGCGGGTCGTCGCCGGCGATCTTGAAATGGTCGAGGAAGGCGAGCACCTGGACCGCGAACGCCTCGTTGACCTCGATCAGCCCGATGTCGTCGACGGTCAGGTCGTTGCGGGCCAGCACGGCCTCGGTGGCGGGGACCGGCCCGATGCCCATCACCTCGGGATCCACCCCGGCGAAGGAGAAGTCGACCAGCCGCATCCGGGCGTCCAGGCCGAGTTCGGCGGTCACGTCCCGGGCCGCGATGACGCAGCCGGTGGCTCCGTCGTTCAACCCGGCGGAGTTCCCCGCGGTGACCCGGCCGTGCGGCCGGAACGGCGTCTTCAGGCTGGCCAGCGCCGCCAGCGTGGTATCCGGGTGCGGCGGCTCGTCCGCGGTCGCCAGCCCCCAGCCGCGTTCCGCGCTGCGCACCGCGATCGGCACCAGGTCCGGCTGGATCTGGCCCGCGGCGTAGGCGGCGGCCACCTTACGCTGGCTGGCCAGCGCGTACGCGTCGGCGCGCTCGCGGGTGATGGCCGGGAACCGGTCGTGCAGGTTCTCCGCCGTCGAGCCCATCACCAGCGCCGACGGGTCAACCAGGCGCTCGGAGATGAACCGGGGGTTCGGATCGACGCCGGAGCCCATCGGATGGTGGCCCATGTGTTCGACGCCGCCCGCGATCGCGGTGTCGGTGGCGCCCAGCGCGATCGACCCGGCAGCCGTGGTCACGGCGGTCATCGCGCCCGCGCACATCCGGTCGATGGCGTATCCGGGCACGGACTTCGGCAGCCCGGCCAGCACCGCGGCGCTGCGCCCGATGGTCAGCCCCTGGTCGCCGGTCTGGGTGGTGGCGGCGACGGCCACCTCGCCGATCCGCTCCGGCGGCAGCGCGGGATTGCGCCGAAGCAGTTCGCGGATCACGCCGACGATCATGTCGTCGGCCCTGGTCTCGGCGTACAGGCCGTTCGGCCCGGCCTTCCCGAACGGGGTTCGGACGCCGTCGACGAAGACGACATCGCGTGCGGTGCGGGGCACGTTCGGCCTCCCTGCGCATAAGGAACGTTGCCCCTATATTACTCGCCAGTAACCAATGATGGGTCACCCGGGATGGCGACCGAGGTAGCCGACCAGCCGGTCGCCCGGGCTGGCCTGGGCCGGGACCGCGACCGGGACCGCGAACAGGCCCTCGCGGCCAGCCACGAGCAACGGCCCCAGCCGGAGCATCCGGGTGGCGAGCACGGCCGGAATCGGGCGAGCCCCGCCGCAGCCGGCCCCGCCGCAGCCAGCACTGCCGCGGGCCGCCGACACGTCCCAGCCGTGCACCGCGATCTCCACCGCCCCGGTGCAGGCCACCAGGCCGGCCGGCACCGGCAAGCCGCCCACCGTCACGAAGCGCTCGGGGCCGCCGTAGCCGTAGCTGGCGCACAGCAGTTCGGCCGCCTGATCGCGGAGCACCTCGACCGGGTCGCCGTCCGCCGGGCCGGTCCAAGTTCCCCCGGCCCGGGTCGGCGGACCTTCCAGGTCCAGGTGCCCGGTGCGGATGGCCGTCTCCAGGTCCGCCATCGAATCGCTCAGGTGACCGAGCAGCCTGGCCAGATCCCAGCCCGCGCACGGCGTCGGCAGCGACATATCCCCCGGCCCGATCAGGGCGCACACGCCGAGCGTGTAGCGGATCGCGTCGGCCAGCAGCCCGGTCGCACCGGATGGCAGGTCCATCACGCTTATATAGACCGGATCCGGCGCCGTTTCTCACCGGTGATCGGCGGGCTGAGCTCAGCGGCCCTTGCGGAGGAAGGCTCGCAGCCGGTCCAGCGGCCAGGTGTTGATCACGTCATCGGGGGTGAGCCAGCCGCGCTGCGCGGTGCCGACGCCGTACGGCATGTTGCCCAGGTCGGAGGTAGAGTGCGCGTCGCTGTCGATGGCGAACTTGACGCCGGCGTCGCGGGCCGCGCGGATGTGGTCCGACGGCAGGTCGAGCCGCTGCGGCGAGGCGTTGATCTCCAGCGCGGTGCCGGTCCGCGCGCAGGCCCGGAATAGCTCGCCGAAGTCCACCTCGACCGGCGGGCGCTTGCCGATCCTCCGGGTGGTCGGGTGGCCGATGACGTTGACGTGCGGGTTCTCGCACGCGGCGACGAACCGCCTGGTCATCTCGGCCCGCGGCTGCTCGAAGTGCGAATGCACCGAGGCCACGCACAGGTCGAATCCGGCCAGGAACTCGGCCTCCCAGTCCACCGAGCCGTCGGGGCCGATGTTCAGTTCGGTGCCGTGCAGCAGCTCGAGCTCCGTATCGAGGGCCCGCACCCGTTCCCGCTGGGCCAGCATCTTCTCGTCGGTCATCCGCTGCATGATCAGGTCCGGCGCGTGGTCGGTGATGGCGTAGTACTCGTATCCCCGGCGCCGCGCCGCGGCCACCATCGCCTCCAGCGAGGCCACCCCGTCGGTGAGGTCGGTGTGGGTGTGCAGGTCTCCTTTCAGGTCATTTTCCCGAACGAGGCTAGGTATCTGCCCCAGCGCCGCCGCTTCGATCTCCCCGCGGTCCTCGCGCATGGCCGGGGGCACCCACGCCAGGCCGAGCCGCGCGTAGACCTCCTCCTCGGTCCGCGACACGATGAGCTCGTTTGTCTCCGCATCGAATAGTCCATATTCGGATAGTTTCAGGCTCTTGCGGATCGCGATCTGGCGCACCGCGACGTTGTGCGCGGTCGAGCCGGTGAAGTACTGCAGCGCCGCGCCCCAGGCGTCGAGCGGCACCACCCGCAGGTCGACCTGCAGGCCGCGGTCGGTCCTGATGGACGTCTTGGCCGGGCCGCTCGCGATCACGGCGGCCACCTCGGGCCGGGCGGTGAACGCCGCCATCAGCAGCCCCGAGTCATCGGCCGCGGCGAGGATGTCGACGTCGCCGATCGTCTCCCGCATCCGGCGCAGCGAGCCTGCGTAGGCGCAGCGCAGGCAGCCGGGGACGGCGGAAAGCGCCGTCACCATCGCGGTCGCGGTGTGCAGCGCCACGTCGAGCAGCACCCGTTCGCGGCCCTGCCGGTACACCTCGATGCCGCTGGCGATCCGTTCCTCGCTCTTGGTCCCGAACCCGGCCAGCCCGTCCAGCCTGCCCGCCTTGATCGCCGTCGCCAGGTCGTCCACCGACTGGACGCCCAGGTCCCGGCTGAGCTGCAGGGCGCGTTTCGGGCCGAGGCCGGGCACCCGGGTCAGCTCGAGGACCCCGGGCGGTATCTTCGCCCGCAGTTCGTCGAGCGCCCGGATGCTCCCGGTCTCGCGGTACTCGGCGATCTTGGCCGCGATCGAGGCGCCGACGCCGGGAATCGCGCGGAGCGCCTTGACGTCGAGCTGGCTGATGTCGTCGGCCCAGCCCCGGACCGAACGGGCCGCTTTCTCGTAGTTCCTGGCCCGGAACACGTCGCCGCCGGTGATCTGGGTCAGCTCGGCGTACTCCCGCAGCAGCCCCGCGATTTCCTCGTTCGCCCAGGGCATTTTCAGGCGTGGCAGGTCAAGGGCTGGCCGCCGTTGTAGGCGACCATCTCACCGAGGGCGCGGGCCAGGTCCACCGGGGCGCCGCGCTCTCCGCCGTCGAGCTCGAGGTAGGCGCGGTGCAGGTTACCCACGATTCGTTCGGAATCTAGAAGGTCTTTGAAGTCCCGCAGGTCGGCGGCGCGGGCGGCCTCCAGCGGCGGCAAGCCCGCCGCCTTGGCCTGGCGGGCGAGATTCTGCACGAAGCGCAGGTAGGCGAGCATGTCGTCGATGATCTCGGGACCGCAGACCGGGCCGTGGCCGGGGACCAGGGTCTGGGCGCCGAGCGGGCGCAGCACCGTCTCGAGCACCTCGATCCAGCCGCTGACCGAGCCCATCAGCGCGAACGGGGTGCCGCCGTGGAACAGCAGGTCGCCGGTGAACACCACCGAACGGTCCGGGATGTGCACGATCGAATCGTTGGTGGTGTGCGCCGGGGTACCCACGTAGCGGACCTCGCAGCGCAGGTCGCCGGACCACAAGGTGACGCCGTCGGTATAGGTCAGGAACGGCGGCGCCAGCTCGAGATGACCCCAGTCCACCTCGGACCAGATGCCGGGCGGCGGCGGCATCGGGGTGCTCAGCACGCCCTCGCGGCACCGCTCGTGGCCGATGATGGTGGCGCCGCTCATCAGGTAGTTGCCGTACGTGTGATCGCCGTGGTGATGGGTGTTGACCAGGGTGCGCACCGGTTTGTCCGTGACTGCCTTGATGGCGTCCAGGTAGGCGCGGGTGCGGCGCTCGGTGGAGGTGGCGTCGACGCTGATCACGCCGGCGTCGTTGACGAGGAAGCCGGTGTTGTTGAGGTACCAGCTGCCGTCAGGCTGCAGGTAGGCGTAGACGTCCTCGCAGACCTGCTTTATTTCCGGCCTGACTTCCCCCACGCTCATCGTCGTGCTCCTTCGTCCGCTGCGGCAGCAACAGCGATATTGCCAGCAGCAGCCCGAACAGCGCCAGCCCGGCCAGGACGTACGCGTTGCCCGCGATGAGGGCCAGGCCGTGCCAGCGGTATTCGGTGAACCAGGGCCTGTCCCCGTACCACTGGTAGTAGACCGGGTTGGTGTTCCTGGGGATCCAGAGCAGGCCGAGGGAGTCGTTGCCAAGGTTGAGCTTGGCGGTGAACAGCCGGGCCGGCCAGGCGCCAAACCAGGCCACGACGGCCAGGGCCAGGATCCCGAGCGCCCAGGCGGTCCTCCTGGCGTTCCGCCGGAACGCCAGCACCGCGTAGTGCGCGGCCACCAGCGCGCCGGGCGCGATCCACACCCAGTGGTGATCCCAGCTGATGGGCGAGACGAGCAGCCCGGTCAGCGCGGCCATCAGCAGCCCGGGGACGAGGTAGCCCTTGCGGTCGAGCAGGGCGGCGCCGGTCACGCCGGCCACGCCGACCAGGACGGCCGCCACGATCCAGGCGGGCTTGGCGCTGTTCACGCTGCCGGTCAGCCGGGTGATGAGGCCGTCGAGCGACTGGTTGCCGGCCCAGCCGGTGAAGCCGGTCCGGCCGCCCTGGGCGAACAGGCCGTCGAACCACCACTTGGTCGAGTCCTTGGGCAGGATCGCGAAGCCGAGCAGCACGGTGCAGACGAAGCCTGCGCAGGCCATCGCGGCCTGCCGGAACTTCCTGGCCAGCAGCAGGTACGGGATGAAGATCAGCGGGACTAGCTTGATCCCGGCCGCGATGCCGGTGCCGAACCCCTTCCACCAGCGGCTCTTGCCCGTGTTCGGCTGCGTGTCGGGCTGGCACAGGTCCCAGATGATCAGCGCCATCAGGACCAGGTTGACCTGGCCGAGGTACATGGTGCGCAGCACCGGTTCGGTCCAGAAGACGGCGGCCGCGCCGAGCAGGGTGACGCCCAGCCTGGCCTGGTCCCTTCGGTAGCCGAGCCCGCCGAGGGTCAGCCACAGCGCCGTGAGCAGCGCGAGGATGTCGACCGCCACCGACAGCTGCTGGGACAGCCACCAGGGGACGAACGAGATGACCGCGAACGTGATGGCCGCGAACGGCGTGTAGGTGAACGGCAGGTGCAGCTTGCCGTAGCCGACCCAGTCGTAGAGCGGCGCCGCCAGGCGCGGGTCGTACAGCGGCCTGACATGCCGCACGATAAGCCCGCCGGACCGGTATACGGCCAGGTCCACTGGGTCCATGGTGAAGCTCTTGGGGTGGATGACCGTGTAGATCACGTAGAGCCCGAGGGCCGCCACGAACGCGCCCAGGCCGACCAGGAGGAGCCAGCGGACTGGCTTTTTCTGTTCCCCGGCGGGCGCTTGCGGGCGGGTGAGGACTGATCTCACCTCGCCAACCATAGCGGCTCGGCTAGGATGCCGTTCTCGGAGGTGGGATGTCTAACACTCATACGGCCACGTCGGCCACCGGGCAGGCTCTGGCGAGCCGGCTGGCCCGGATTCGGGTATCCAGCCTCGGCGGCGTGATCATGCTGATCATCGAGTTCATCCTGGGCATCGCCTACAACCTGTACGGGACCGCGCCGACGGCGAGCAAGTCCGTCGGGCTGTTCTCAAGCCCGCTGCTCGCGCTGCACGTGATCGTGGCCATCCTGCTGGTCATCGCCGCGGTGGGTCAGCTGATCCGGGCCATCGGCACGCGGCACCGGCTCACGATCTGGATGTCGGCCACCGGGCTGGTCGCGATCCTGGCCGCCGGCTTCGCCGGGACGGGGTTCGCCGGCAACGG
>WNGJ01001881.1_pt1 | contig 38390 bp, 29 predicted proteins | sample 5400611 | NCBI WGS metagenome assembly WNGJ01 (sample SAMN13153375, study PRJNA577476) | soil metagenome | isolation source: 40 cm soil or saprolite under Garry oak tree replicate 1 | place: USA:California | collected 2016-06-15
GCCGAAGCTGACGGGCACCGCGATCAGCATCGCGATGGCGGAACTGGCAAGCGTTCCGTAGATCGGTACGAAGGCGCCGAAGTGGCGGCCGACGGGGTCCCACTCGTCGCTGACGATGAAGCGCCAGCCGAACGTTTGAAACGCCAGGCGGCCGCCCCACAGCATCGAGAGCGCGGCGCCGCCCAGAACGATCAGCACCACCGCCGCCGCGCCGAACAGCATCCAGCGGAACAGGTTGTCCTGCCGCGTTTCCGCGGCCGAACGATCGCGCGCGCCCACCGCCTCGACACCGATCGCCGTCGATGCGGTAGAGGAAACCGTCATTTCGTTCCCATGTGAAGGAGGCTGCGGCGGCATTGGTTGCGGCCGCCGCGCGTGCCGCGAACTCTACTTGATCGTGCTGGCCCAGTACGCTTCGATCTGCTTGACCAGCGCATCAGGCAGCGCCACGTAGTCCAGCGCCTTGGCCTGCGCCTGGCCCGTCTCCAGAGCCCATTTGAAGAACTCCAGCGCGGTCTTGCTGCGTGCCTCGTCCTTCGGCTGCTTGTACATCAGCACGAAGGAGCTGGCCGCGATCGGCCAGGAGTTCGGGCCCGGCGCGTCGGTGATAACGAGGTAAAAGTCCTTCGCCTTGGTCCAGTCGGCCGAGGCAGCGGCGGCCTGGAACGTTTCGAGGCTCGGTCCGACGAAATTGCCGGCGCGGTTCTTCATCGCGGCCCAGGCCATCTTGCTTTGCAGCGCGTACGCCAGCTCCACGTAGCCGATCGAGTTCTTGATTTGCTTCACATACTCGGCGACGCCCTCGTTGCCCTTGCCGCCGACTCCGACCGGCCACTGGATCGAAGTACCTTCCCCGACCTTGGATTTCCATTCCTCGCTGACCTTGGACAGGTAATTGGCGAAGTTGAACGTGGTGCCCGAGCCGTCCGAGCGATGCACGACGCTGATGGCTGCCTCGCCGAGCTTCAGACCCGGGTTCAGACCGGTGATCGCCGGATCGTTCCATTTCTGGACCTTGCCCAGGAAGATGTCGGCCAGCACCGGGCCAGTGAGCTTCACCTGCCCGGGTGCGACGCCTTCGATATGGACGACCGGCACCACTCCGCCGATCACGATCGGAAACTGGGCCAGGCCCGCCTGGGCCAACTCGTCCGGGGGCAGCGGCTTGTCGGAGGCGCCGAAGTCGACCGTGCCCGCCTTGATCTGGGCGATGCCGCCGCCGGATCCGATCGATTGGTAGTTGACCTTGGCGCCATTGAGCACGCTGTAGTCGGTCGACCATTTCGACAGGACCGGATATGGAAAGGTCGCGCCCGCGCCGGTGATATCGGCCGCCAGCACCGGACCGGCCATCAGGGCGCAGGCGGCGCCAACGCCCAGCAACCGGGGTATCCGCTCAAACATGCTGACCTCCTCTGACTTTTTCGGAATGAAACCGATCAAGACTAGAAGTCGAATGTGTCCACTCGGTTACATTGCGGTGCAGCACCCATCACGAATAGCTCCTTCCGCGGCATTCACGTCAAGGTCGGGCACGCCGGCGCGCCTAGCCGGTAATTCCGTTATGGCGCAACAAGGCCTCGATGCTCGGCGCGCGGCCCCGGAACGCGATGAACGATTCCATCGCCGGGCGACTGCCCCCGACTGAAAGAATCGTCTCCAGGAAACGCTTGCCCTGGGCCGGGTCCATCACGTCACCCAGTTCCTCGAACGCGGCAAAACAGTCCGACGACAGCACCTCGGCCCACAGGTAGCTGTAGTAGCCGGCCGCGTAACCGCCTGAAAAGATGTGCGTGAAACTGTTGGCGCCGCGGTGCTCGGCGGGCGGGAACACCACGGCGACCTCGGAACGCACCTCACGCGCCAGGGCCTGAAGCGCGGCGGCGTCGGCCCGCTCGGGATCGAAGTGGCTGTGCAGCCTCAGATCGAACAGGCCGAACTCGAGCTGCCGCGCCAGGTGCATTCCGCTCTGAAAGTTGCGGGCAGCGACGATCCGATCGAACAGCGCGCGCGGCAGCTGCGCCCCGGTCTCGGCATGTTCGGTGAGCATCTGCAGCGCCTGCCACTGCCAGCCGAAATTCTCCATGAACTGGCTCGGCAGCTCGACCGCGTCCCATTCGACCCCGTGGATACCCGCCACCGGCGGCTCGTCCACGCGCGTGAGCATGTGGTGCAGCCCATGCCCGAATTCGTGCAGCAGCGTGAGCACTTCATCGTGGGTCAGCAGCGCCGGGCGGCCTTCCGCGGGGCGCGAGAAGTTGCAGGTCAGGAACGAAATCGGCGTCTGCAGGGACGTCTCGTGCCGCCAGCGGCCGCGAGCGTCGTCCTGCCAGGCGCCGCCCTGCTTGTGATCGCGCGCGTACAGGTCCAGGTAGAACTGCGCCATCAGCTCGCCACCGAGCGTCTCGATCCGGTAAAAGCGCACGTCCGGGTGCCACACCGGAGCCTGATCGGAGCGGATCCGGACCGAGAACAGGCGCTCGATCAGCTCGAACAGGCCATCGAGCACGCGCGACAGCGGGAAATACCGCTTCAGCTCCAGCTCCGAATAGTCGTAGCGGGCCTGCCGGAGGCGCTCGGCCGCGAACGAGATGTCCCACGGCTTCAGTTCCGTCAATCCGAGCTGGTCGGCGGCGAACCCGGCCAGGTCGGCGATCTCGCGTTGTGCGTGGGGCCGTGCCCGGCGCGCCAGGTCGCGCAGGAATTGCGCGACGTCGTCCACCGACTGTGCCATCTTGGGCACCAGCGACAGCTCGGCAAAATTTCGATAGCCGAGCAGCTGCGCGTGCTCGCGGCGCAGCGTCAGCAGTTCCAGCATCAACGGCGTGTTGTCCCACTCGGCCGGACCGAACTCGGAGGCTCGCGTCGTGTAGGCGCGGTACAGGCGCTCGCGCAGGCTGCGATCCTGCGCGTACTGCAGCGCCGGCAAATAGCTGGGCGCATGCAGCGTGAGCTTGTAGCCGGTGCGCCCGTCGGCGCCCGCCGCCTCCCGGTACTGTTCCAGCACGTCTTCCGGGATGCCGGCCAGCTGCTGAGCGTCGTCCAGAACCAGCGAAAAGGCGCCGGTGGAGTCGAGTACGTTCTCGGCAAAGCGCGTCGCGATCTGCGACTCGCGCTCGCGCAGCGACCGCAGCCGTTCGCGCTGCTCCGGCGGCAGCTCCGCTCCGCCGAGCCGGAAATCGCGCAGCTCGTTTTCGACCGTGCGCCGGCGCGCCGGGTTCCACTGGCCGAACTGCGGCTTGCCGGCGATGCTGCGGTACTTGTCGTACAGCGCCAAGTTCTGCGACAGCTCGGTCCAGAACTGCGTCAGTTTCGGAAGGTTGCTGTTGTATTGCGCCCGCAGCGGCGGGGAGTCGGCCACCGCGTTCAGGTGCGACACGGCGGCCCACGCGCGCGAGAGCCTCTGAGTGTCGTGCTCCAGCGCCAGCACCACGGGCTCCCAGTCGGCTGGCGTGGCCGGGTCCGTGACGCGCTCGACGGCGCCGCGACATTGCGACAGCAACAGCTCGACAGCCGGTGAGACGTTGTCCGGCGCGATCCGGTCGAACGCGATCGATTGGTCGAACTGGAGCAGTGGATTGGCGGCGGGCTCGACTGGGCCTGCGTGTGGCATGACGGCACCGGAAGAGGGCGGTTCGCAGTCGCGGCAGTCTACCCGGGGAGAGTTTCGCTATATAAAATACAAACCCACCCTTTGAAATTCACCCGGAGCGCTGCTAGAGTGACAAAGTCCGCTCCTTCGGCGCCGCGCACCGTGGCGTCGCGCAGCTGTGCGAGGTGACCCGATGTCCGCCAATCCGATTGCTGTGGCCGCCAACGACCCCGATGCCGTCGAGACGCAGGAATGGCTCGACGCGTTGGACACGGTGATTGAACGGGAAGGCCCTGAGCGCGCCCATTACCTGCTCGATCGATTGATCGAACAGGCCCGCCGATCGGGCGGCGACATCCCGCTGTCGGCGACGACCGCGTACGTCAACACGATTCCGCCGCACCTGGAAGAGCACTCACCGGGCGACCCTGCCCTGGAGGAGCGGATCCGCTCCTACGCGCGCTGGAACGCGATGGCGATGGTGGTGCGCGCCAACCGCGGCGAGGGCGATCTGGGCGGGCACATCGCCAGCTACGCGTCGGTGGGAACGCTGATGGAGGTGGGCTTCAATCAGTTCTGGCGCGCGCCCAATGCCGAGCACGGCGGCGACCTGATCTACATCCAGGGTCATTCCTCGCCCGGCGTGTACGCGCGCGCGTTCCTGGAAGGCCGCATCAGCGAGGACCAGCTGATTAATTTCCGCCGCGAAGTCGACGGCAAGGGCGTGAGCTCCTATCCGCATCCGAAGCTGATGCCCGACTTCTGGCAATTCCCGACCGTTTCGATGGGGCTGGGCCCGATCCAGGGGATCTACCAGGCCCGCTTCCTGAAGTACCTGCATGCGCGCGGCATCGCCGAGACGGAAAAGCGCAAGGTGTGGGTCTTCTGCGGCGACGGCGAAATGGACGAACCCGAGTCGCTCGGCGCGATCGGGATGGCGGCCAGGGAAAAGCTCGACAACCTGATCTTCGTGGTCAACTGCAATCTGCAGCGCCTGGACGGTCCAGTACGCGGCAACGGCAAGATCATCCAGGAGCTCGAGGGCGTATTTCGCGGCGCCGGCTGGAACGTGATCAAGGTGATCTGGGGGTCCTACTGGGATCCGCTGCTTGCCCGCGACACCGACGGTCTGCTGCGTCAGGTGATGGAGGAAACGGTCGACGGCGAATACCAGAACTACAAAGCCAAGGACGGCGCCTACGTCCGCAAGCACTTCTTCGGCAAGCATCCGCAGCTGCTGGAACGGGTGTCGCGGATGACCGACGAGGACATCTGGCGGCTGAACCGGGGCGGGCACGATCCGCACAAGATCTACGCCGCGTATGCGGCGGCCTCGCGCCACGCCGGGCAGCCGACCGTGATCCTGGCCAAGACGGTCAAGGGCTACGGAATGGGCAAGATCGGCGAGGCCAAGAACCCGACCCACCAGTTGAAGAAGCTCGACACCGAGGCGGTGCGCGAGTTCCGGGACCGGTTCCGCATTCCGATCCCCGACGACAAGCTGGAGGAGCTTCCGTTTTACCGGCCGGACCAGAATGCGCCGGAGATGAAGTACCTGCATGATCGCCGGCGCGCGCTCGGCGGCTACCTGCCGCAGCGGCGGCGGCGCGCCGATGAGACGCTGAAGGCGCCGCCGCTGGAGACGTTCTCGGCGTTGCTGGAGCCGACCTCCGAGGGCCGCGAGATCTCCACCACGCAGGCTTTCGTGCGCTTCTTGACGCAACTGGTGCGCGACAAGGCGCTCGGGCCGCGCGTGGTGCCGATCATTCCGGACGAGGCGCGCACGTTCGGCATGGAAGGCATGTTCCGGCAGCTGGGGATCTTTTCGCAGCAGGGCCAGCTGTACGAGCCGGTCGACCGCGACCAGGTGATGTACTACCGCGAGGACAAGGCCGGGCAGATTCTGGAAGAGGGCATCAACGAGGCCGGTGCGATGAGCTCCTGGATGGCCGGCGCGACCAGCTACTCGAGCAACAACCGGATCATGGTGCCGTTTTACATCTTCTATTCGATGTTCGGATTCCAGCGGGTCGGAGACCTCTCGTGGGCCGCCGGCGACATGCAGGCGAGGGGATTCCTGCTGGGCGGAACCAGCGGGCGCACCACGCTGAACGGCGAGGGCCTGCAGCACCAGGACGGGCACTCGCACATCCTGGCCTCGACGATTCCGAACGGCGTGTTCTACGATCCCACGTTCGCATACGAGGTGGCGGTGATCCTGCGCGACGGCCTGCGCCGGATGGTCGACGAGCAGGAAAACGTCTGGTACTACGTCACGCTGCTCAACGAGAACTACCCCCACCCGGGACTGGCGCGCGGCCAGGAAGCCGGCATCCTGAAAGGCATGTACCGGTTGCGCGAAGGACCCGCCGGCAGCGGCCAGGGCCGCTCGATCGCCCGCGTGCAGCTGTTGGGGTGCGGGTCGATCCTGCGCGAGGCGCTCGCCGCGGCCGAGCTGCTGGAGAAGGACTGGGGAGTGTCCGGTGACGTCTGGAGCGTGACCAGCTTCACCGAACTGCGGCGCGATGGGCTGGACGTCGAGCGCTGGAACCTGCTGCATCCGGCCAGCCGTCCGCGCAAGGCGTACGCCACCGAGGCCCTGGAACGCACGGCAGGCCCGATCATCGCGACGAGCGACTACATGCGGCTGTTCGCCGACCAGATCCGGCCGCTGATTCCGCAAGGACGCGCCTACAAGGTGCTCGGGACCGACGGCTTCGGCCGCTCCGATACGCGCGAGAAGCTGCGGCAGTTCTTCGAGGTCGATCGCTATTACGTTACGGTGGCCGCGCTGAAGGCGCTCGCGGAAGAGGGCGCGGTCGCGGTCGGGCAGGTGGCCGAGGCGATCAAGCGGTACGGGATCGATCCGGAGCGGCCCAACCCGTGGCTGGTGTGAGTGTTTGCCGCTCAGCGGGAGACGAATAGTCGAGAGTTCCCCTCTCCCGCGTAGCGGGGGAAGGCGTAATAAAGAGTTCCCCTCTCCCGCGCAGCGGGAGAGGGGCCAGGGGTGAGGGCCGAAGCAAGACTCGGGGGAAGCCCATGGGCAACATGGTCGAGATCAAGGTTCCCGACATCGGCGATTTCAAGGACGTCGAAGTCATCGAACTGCTGGTGGCACCCGGCGATCGCGTCAAGCCGGAGCAGTCGCTGATCACGGTCGAGTCGGACAAGGCCTCGATGGAGATTCCGTCCCCGATGGCCGGCGTCGTGCGCGAGCTGAAGGTGAAGCTCGGCGACAAAGTGTCGCAGGGCACGCTGATCCTGGAGCTGGAGCCGAGCAACGAGGCCGCCGCCTCCGCCAAGGCTGCGGCGGCCGCGGCGCCCGCGCCTTCGTCCGCCGCCACGGCGCCGCCGGTTGCGGCCCCAGCGCCGGCTCCCGCGGTAGCGCCTTCGGCCCCCGTGGCGCCCGCCGCCAGAGCGCCGGTTGCGGCGCCCGGCGGATCGCCGCCTTCGACCGCGTTCGCGGTCGAGATGGGGACGCGTCCCGATGCGGAGCAGCTCGCCCACGCGACGTCCCCGCGCGCGCACGCCTCGCCCTCGGTGCGGCGTTTCGCGCGCGAGCTGGGCGTGGACCTGAGCCAGGTCAAGGGTTCGGGGCCGAAGGGCCGGATCCTGCCGGAGGACGTGCGCGCCTTCGTGAAGACGGCGCTCGCATCGGGCGTTCGCCCCGCTGCCGCGCCGGTTGTCGCCGGCATCGGGCTGAATCTGCCGCCGTGGCCGCAAGTCGATTTCGCCCGGTTCGGCCCGATCGAGCGGGTCGAGCTGTCGCGCCTTCGCAGGCTGGCTGGACCGAACCTGCATCGCAACTGGCTGTCGATTCCGCACGTGACGAATCACGAGGATGCGGACGTCACCGAGCTGGAGGCGTTCCGGGTCCAGCTGAACAAGGAAAACGAACGTTCGGGCGCGAAGCTGACGATGCTGGCGTTCCTGATCAAGGCATGCGTGGCGGCGCTGAAGAAGTTTCCCGAATTCAACTGCTCGATCGATCCGGGCGGCGACGCGGTGATCGTGAAGCGGTACTTTCATATCGGCTTCGCCGCCGACACGCCCAACGGCCTCGTGGTGCCGGTGGTGCGCGAGGCCGACCGCAAGGGCCTGCTCGAAGTGGCGTCCGAGACCGCGGCACTGGCGGCCAAGGCGCGCGAGGGCAAGCTCACGCCCTCCGAGATGCAGGGCGGCACGTTTTCGATCTCCTCGCTGGGCGGGATCGGCGGAACCTACTTCACGCCGATCATCAATGCGCCCGAGGTGGCGATCCTGGGAGTGTGCCGGGCCGCGACACGACCGCTATGGGACGGCAAGCAGTTCGCGCCGCGGCTGATTCTCCCGCTGTCGCTGTCCTTTGATCATCGGGTGATCGACGGGGCCGGGGCGGCCCGCTTCAATTCGTACCTGGCGCAGGTGCTGGCCGACTTCCGCCGCGTACTGCTATGACGGTGGCGATCGTGCCGATCGAATTGCGGCACGTCGAGGGCTTGAATGAGTGCGTGGCGGAACTGGCACGGGAGCGGCGCTTCCTGTCCATCGTGGAGGGTTTCACGCTGGATCAATGCGCGGCCTGGGTCGCGGCGGACCGCGTGCGCGCCAACCCGTTCCTGGTGGCGCTGGACCAGGATCGGGTGGTCGGCTGGTGCGAAGTGCGTCGCGACATACTGCCCGGCCGTGCACACACCGGGCTGCTGGGCATGGGGCTGCGCGCGCCGTATCGCGGGCGTGGGCTCGGCCGTCAGCTGATCGAGCAGGCCCTGCGGGCGGCGCGCGAGCGCGGCTTCGAGCGGATCGAGTTGCTGGTGCGAAGCCCGAACGCGCGCGCGATCCGGTTGTACTCGCAGGTGGGATTCCAGGAGGAAGGGCGCAAGCGCGATGCGGTGCGCCTGGACGACGGTTCGGAGGACGAAGTGCTGATGGCGCTGCACCTGCGGGAGAAGAACTGATGGCCGAGCGCGTGCTGGTCAAGGTACCCGATATCGGCGACTTTCACGATGTCTCGGTGATCGAGATCCTGGTGAAGCCGGGTCAGGCGATCAAGGCCGAGCAGTCGCTGATCACTCTCGAGTCGGACAAGGCGTCGATGGAGATTCCATCGCCCATGTCCGGCATCGTCCGCAACGTGCTGGTGAAGCTCGGCGACAAGGTGTCGCAAGGCTCGCCGATGCTGGAGCTCGAGCCGGCCGAGTCCGTGGCAGCGGCCGCCTCCGCCGCGGCTCCCTCCTCCGCCAAGGCTACGGAGGGCATGCCCGCCGCGGCTACGGCGGCCGGGGCCGGCGAAGCCTTGGCGAGGGCGGCGGCCAGCGCGCCGGCCCCGGCTGCGGCCGCGACGGATCCTTCCGAACTGGAGTGCGACATCCTGGTGCTTGGCGCCGGGCCCGGCGGCTATGCGGCGGCGTTCCGTGCTGCCGACCTGGGCCGCCGCGTGGCGCTGGTCGAGCGCTATCCGACGCTGGGCGGCGTGTGCCTGAACGTGGGTTGCATTCCGTCCAAGGCGCTGCTGCACGTGGCCGCCGTGATCGACGAGGCGGCCCACTTCGACGCGATCGGAGTGCCCTTCGTTGCGCCGTCGATCGATCTACAGAAACTGCGCCGCCACAAGGAGCAGGTGGTGGGACGGCTGACGGGCGGGCTGACCGCGATGGCGAAGATGCGCAAGGTGACCGTGCTGCGCGGTTCCGGCCAGTTCGTGGATGCACATCACCTGGACCTCGAGCTGACCGTCGGTCGCGGTCGCGACGGCAGCGGAGAGCGGCAGCGGGTGCGGTTCGAGCAGGCGATCATCGCAGCGGGCAGCGAAGCGGCCTGGCTTCCGTTCCTGCCCGAGGATCCGCGCATCGTCGATTCGACCGGCGCGCTTGAGCTGCGCAACGTGCCTGCGAGCCTGCTCGTAGTCGGCGGCGGCATCATCGGACTGGAAATGGCCACCGTGTACGCGGCGCTGGGCAGCCGGATCGAAGTGGTCGAGATGACCGGCGGCCTGATGCCCGGAACCGACCGCGACCTGGTCAAGGTCTGGCAGAAGTTCAACGACAAGCGCTTTGCGAGCGTGATGCTGAACAGCCGGCTGGTCGCGGTCGAAGCGCGCCCGGATGCGCTCGTGGCCCGCTTCGAAGGGGAGCAGGCCCCTGGCGAGCCCCGGCCGTACGACGCGCTGCTGGTGTCGGTCGGCCGCACTCCGAACGGAAAGCGGATTGGCGCCGAGCGCGCCGGCGTGCGCGTGGACGAGCGCGGATTCATACCGACCGACAGTCAGCGCCGCACCAACGTGCCGAACATCTTCGCGATCGGAGACATCGCCGGCGGCCCGATGCTGGCCCACAAGGCAACGCACGAAGGCCACGTCGCGGCCGAAGCGGCCAGCGGCCTGAAGTCGCACTTCGATGCCAGCGTGATTCCGTCGGTCGCTTATACCGATCCGGAGATCGCCTGGGTCGGGGTCACCGAAGACGAAGCGCGCGCAAGCGGGCGCAGCCTTCACAAGGGATTGTTTCCGTGGGCTGCGTCGGGCCGGGCCATCGCGAACCGGCGCGACGAAGGATTCACCAAGCTGCTGTTCGACCCGGAAACACATCGAATCGTGGGCGGAGGCGTGGTCGGCGCGCATGCCGGCGACCTGATCGCCGAAATCACGCTGGCGATCGAGATGGGCGCCGACGCGGTCGACATCGGCCGCACGATCCATCCGCACCCGACGCTGAGCGAGTCGATCGGGATGGCCGCCGAGGCAGCCGAGGGCGTCTGTACGGATCTGCCGCCTGCCAAGCGCTGAAGGCAGACGCCCGCTCGAGTCGGACCAGGCGTAGACGGTGCTCTATGCCATTACTTAAGCCGCGCGCCTCTGCATCTTAAGGATCTGTAAGTACCCTTGCCGCACTTCAGCGAGCTGCGGGCCCGGATCGGCCATTTGCTCGATCGCCGCAAGCCCTTCCAGACCGCCTTTGTACGGGAAACCCTCGACAAGCAGCTGCTGGAACGTCACGGGCGGCGCGACGCAGGCAGGGTCGCCGGCCAACAGGTCTTCCAAAGTGATGTCATCGATGCCCATCGCATCTGGATCTTCGGCATGAAATGGCCGGCTTTGATCACGTATATCTGGGGTACTGCGGATGGGGGGCGGGATCCCGCCCTCGTTAGCCGGCGATCGGGGCTGTCGGGCGTCGCCGCATCCGCATCCTGTCCAGCCGGCGGGCTGCCCTGAGCCGGCGCGTCCAGCGGTTGGCGCGGCCGCCGCCGGCGGCCATATCCGCGCGCCACTGCAATATGTGGCGGCGCATCGCACGCCATAAAGGATGCTCTTCGACCTGGCGATGTACCCATACGCGCCAGCGCAGCACCGCCGCATGCAACCGCACGAACCAGCGCACCCGCATCAACGCGGGCCGCGTCAGCACGAACACGCGGGCAAACAGGGCAGTGGCCGCAATCTTGGCGGCCAGGATCACGCCGGCGCCGCCCAGGAAATGGCCGGTCGCGATCATCTTCACAGCGAACAGCTTGATCGGCAGGATCAGCGTCGAGGGCGCCAGGAATACGACCGCGGCCCAAGCGGGCGGCAGCACGGAGATCCAGCGTTCCAGGCGGCGCAGTCCCGGCAGGCGGCCCAGCAGCGCCATCACCTGCTTCAGCCGGTTCCACAGCCATTCCTCGATCAGGAAGAGCAGGGCGACGGCGCCGATGAACCAGGAAGCCACCCAGCGTTTGAACCGGCTTGCAGTCATCTGTCTATCATGCCGTTAAATTGCCCATCCGCGAAATGTTGTCGGAACCACCCCGGGCGGGAGCCTTCTGCCGCCGCCTTCATCGCGACCTTTGGCTCCCCTGTCCCGCTGGCGGCAGAGGGGTCGGGGGTGAGGGTGGCGCCAGAAAGAGGGGACGAGGATGCCGGAGTTGGCATCGCAGGACGATCTGAAACGGGCCGTCGCGCTGGCCGCGGTCGAACGCATCTCGTGCCATTTCGGTACTTCGGCGGTGATCGGCGTCGGCACCGGATCGACCGCGGACCTTTTCATCGACGCGCTGGCTGCCCATCGTGATTCGATTGCCGCGACCGTCGCAAGCTCCGAACGCAGTGCGGCCCGCTTGCGCGAGCGGGGCCTGGCGGTGGTCGACCTGAACGACGTGCAGTCGATGCCGGTGTACGTGGACGGCGCCGATGAGATCGACACCGGCCTCTCGATGATCAAGGGCGGGGGCGGGGCTTTGACGCGCGAGAAGATCGTGGCGGCCGTGGCCGAGCGTTTCATCTGCATCGCTGATGCCAGCAAGCGGGTCCAAGTGCTGGGCCGCTTCCCGCTGCCGGTCGAAGTGATTCCGATGGGCCGCGCCTACGTAGCGCGCCAGTTGACTGCGCTGGGCGGCACGCCGCGGCTGCGCGAGGGCTTCACGACCGACAACGGCAATCAGATCCTGGATGTACATGGCCTGTCGATCCGCGACCCGATCGGGCTGGAGGATGCGATCAACCGGATCGCCGGCGTGGTGACAGTAGGCCTCTTTGCGCGGCGTGGCGCCGATGTGCTGTTGCTCGGCGGGCCGGAAGGGGTCGCGGAGTACCGGCGGGCGCCTTGATGGCCGTTCGGAGTTGAGCGGGGCCCGGCCGGCGGACGATTTATCATTCGCTGATGAGCGCAGATCTGGAAACAGCGTTGCGGGCGCGATCGGCCGCGCCTGCGAGCGACGCCGGGACGCTTCAGTCGCAGCGGCGCCGTGCGCGCGAGCTGCTGGCGCAGCACGATGCGGTGCTGGTTGCGCACTACTACGTGGACGGCGAGCTGCAGGACCTTGCGCTGGAAACGGGCGGCTGCGTGGCCGACTCGCTCGAGATGGCGCGCTTCGGTCGCGATCACCCGGCGCGCACGCTGGTCGTTGCCGGCGTGCGCTTCATGGGCGAGACCGCGAAGATCCTGTCTCCCGAAAAGCGCGTGCTGATGCCGGATCTGGAGGCGACCTGCTCGCTCGATCTCGGATGCCCTGCCGAGGCGTTCGCGCGCTGGTGCGATGCGCATCCGGACCGCACGGTGGTCGTGTACGCGAACACGAGCGCTGCCGTGAAGGCACGTGCCGACTGGATGGTCACCAGCTCGTGCGCGCTGCCGATCGTGAACCACCTGAAGGAGCGCGGGGAAAAAGTGCTGTGGGCTCCGGATCGACACCTGGGCCGATACATCCAGCAGCAGACCGGGGCCGATATGCTGCTGTGGGACGCGACCTGCGTCGTGCACGACGAATTCAAGGGCATCGAACTTGAATTGCTGCGGCAGGAGCACCCGCGCGCCCGGGTGCTGGTCCACCCGGAGTCGCCCGAGAGCGTTATCCAGCAGGCGGACCTGGTCGGATCCACCACGCAGTTGCTTCGCGCGGTGGTCGAAATGCAGGCCGATGAATTCATCGTGGCCACCGATGCGGGCCTGTTTCACCGGATGCGCCAGTTGGCACCGGGCAAGGCGCTGTTCGAAGCGCCCACCGCCGGGGCGAGCGCGACCTGCAAGAGCTGTGCGCACTGCCCCTGGATGGCGATGAACAGCGTGCGCAAGCTGGTGCAGTGCCTGTCCGATCAGGCGCAGCCGATCGAGCTCGATCCGGGCGTGATCCGGGCCGCCCGCACCTGCATCGAGCGGATGCTCGATTTCACGGCGCGGCACCCGAATGCGACCGCGGTGCCCGCGACCGGCTTCGTACCGAACCTGGGCGCGGCCTGAGCGGCACCGCGCCGGACCGGTTCCGGGGCAACCCGATGTTTGATCGTAACGAGACTCTGGAAGATGCGCGCGCGCGCAACGTGCGCGATGCGCTGGCCGAGGACATCGGTCTGGGCGACTGGACCGGCCGGCTGATCCCGGAATCGCAGCGGCTGCGGGCACGCGTCATCGTGCGTGAGGCGGCTGTGCTGTGCGGGCAGCCCTGGTTCGAAGAGTGCATTGGCCGGCTCGATGCGGCCGCACGGATCCAGTGGCGCGTTGCCGAGGGTGCGCTCACCTCGCCGGGCGCCGTCGTGTGCGACATCGAGGCGCAGGCCCGCGCTCTGCTGGCGGCCGAGAGGCCGGCGCTGAACTTCCTGCAGTTGCTTTCGGGCACGGCGACCAACACTCGCCGCCATGTGGATGCGATCGCCGGAGCCTCGCGCAATCCGCGCGGCTGCTCGATCCTGGACACGCGCAAGACGCTGCCCGGTCTGCGCCTGGCGCAGAAATACGCGGTCCGGACCGGGGGCGGAAGCAATCATCGGCTGGGGCTCTACGACGGCGTTCTGATCAAGGAGAACCACATCGCAGCCGCCGGCGGAGTGGCGGCGGCGTTGCGGTCGGCGCGCGCTTTGCAAAGCGGCGTCGCAATCCAGATCGAGGTCGAGACGGTGGCGCAGTTGCAGGTGGCGATCGCCGCCGGAGCCGCCGACATACTGCTCGACAACTTCACGCTGGAGCAGATGCGCGAGGCGGTCGCCGTCTGTGCCGGGCGCGCGCGGCTGGAAGTGTCCGGCGGAGTCGAGCTTGCCCAGGTGCGCGACATTGCGGCCACCGGCGTGGACCGGATCTCGATCGGCAAGCTGACCAAGGACGTGGCGGCGGTCGATTTCTCGATGCGGGTGATCGGAACCGTCTAGATGTCCATGGATGCATCGGAATGGCGAAGCCACTGGTAACCGGTCTGGGATTTGTCTGCCTGTTGCTGGCGGGGGCCTGGGCGCAAGCCCCCTCTACGCACGAGCACAGCTTCAGCGGCGCGGAACATTGGGCCAAGGTGTTCGATGACCCTGCACGCGACAGCTGGCAACGGCCGCATGAGGTGATCCAGGCCCTTGCGCTCGCTCCGGACTCGGTGGTGGCCGACATCGGCGCAGGAACGGGCTACTTCACGATTCGGATCGCGCACATGACCCCCGCTGGGCGTGTCTACGCGGTGGACATCGAGCCCGACATGATCCAGCACCTCGCCGTGCGGGCCCGCCGCGAAAATCTGCAAAACGTCACGCCGCTGCTGGCCGAGCCGAGCGATCCGATGCTGCCGGCGCCGGTCGATCTGGCGCTGCTGGTCGATACGTATCACCACATCGGCGACCGCGTAGCCTACTTCCGGCGTCTGAAAGGCCATCTGAAGCCGGCCGGCACGGTTGCGATCATCGACTTCACCGCGGATTCGCCGATCGGCCCGCCTGCGGCAGGGCGCGTGGCCCCGGACGAAGTCAAGAAGGAAATGAGTCGAGCCGGCTATGCGCTCGCGTCGGAGCACAAGTTTCTGCCCAACCAGTACTTCCTTGTTTTTCGCCAGCGGGCGGAATAGACGCCGCAGCTTCGGGCTGTCCCTGTTCAAGCAGGAATACCTGGGAATCTGAACCGAGCGATTCGAATCCTATTGGCAGCGTCGCTGCTGCCCGCCGCTGCCGCGGCGGGCGAGGAGCAGCTCGCGCTCCGGTTGGCTTCCGGCACGCAGGTCCACGTGCGTCTGCTGCGCGCCTCCGACCGCGCGGTTCGGCTGCCGGCGATCGTCGTGCTCGGCGGCCTTGAGCGCGGATCGGGCGTGGTCGATCTGATTCCACGCACGACCGATGCCGTGCTGGTCGGATTCGACTACCCGCTCGCGCTGCCGCAACAGTTGCGCTGGTCCGAGGCATTGCCGCTGGCGCGCCGGCTCGAAAAGGGCATCCTCGAAACGATCGAGGCGGTAGGGCGCCTGCATGCGTTACTTGCCCGACGAGCGGATATCGACCCGGATCGGCTGACCATCGTGGGAGTCAGTCTGGGCGCACCGTTTGCCGTGATCGGTGCGGCCGAGCAGGATTGGCGCGGCGTTGTGATCATCGACGGCTTCGGAGATCTGCCGCGCACGCTGCGCCATCAGTTCGCCCGCCGCTGGCGGCAGCGATACGGAGTCTTCGCCGAGGCGCTGGCGTGGCTGGCGCAGAGGGCGGCGATGCTGCTGATCGATGTGCCCGAACCGGAGGACTCGGCGCGGCGGCTGCGGCGGAACCAGCGCGTCTACATGATCAACGCCGAGGACGACGAGTTCGTGCCGCAACGATCGCGCCAGGCGTTGCAGGACGCATTGCGTCAGTCGGGCGCGCAACTTACTTTCGAAACGCAGCCAGGCCGCCACGTGCGCGCCCGCGACCAGCCTGTGATCGCGCAGCTGTACTCTCGCGCGAGCGAATGGATGGGGCGGCAGGGGCTGGTCGACTACGATCGTGCAAGGCAATAATGCATAGCCGTGCGGCGAGCCGCTCGACTGGCGGCTGCCGCCGCCGTCCCGCCTCGGCCGCACCCGGCGGGTGTACTGTTCAACGTAGCGACCTCGAGACGCCTGTCGAGGCTCCCGAATCGGACCTGCTCTCGGCAAGTGGTCGGCCTGGAGCGTGCATGGAGGGGTGTCTTGTCGGCACCAAGCGCGATGACAATCCTGGCCCACATTCTCAATTCGAAGCCTGACCACACCGTCTATACGATCACACCCGCGGCGTCGGTGTTCGACGCCGTCAAGCTGATGGCAGAGAAAAGCATCGGCGCACTGGTGGTCCTGGAGGGCGAAAAAATCGTCGGAATAATCACCGAACGCGATTACTCACGGAAAATCGTTCTCTTGGCGCGGTCATCGAAAGAAACGGCCGTGCGCGACATCATGACGACGTCGGTGATGTATGTGCTTCCCAATCACACGAGCGAGGAATGCATGGCGCTGATGACCGAACACCGGCTGCGGCACCTCCCCGTCATCGACCAGGGCAAGCTCATCGGCCTCATTTCCATCGGCGACCTGGTCAAAGACATAATCTCCGAGCAGAAATTCATCATTCAGCAGCTCGAGCACTACATCGCCGGTGAGCGTTGAGTGCCATTTGCGGGCGACGATTCCGAGCCCGACGCAGCCGCGTATCCATGGTCCAGCGTCCGCGTAAAGCAGCATCTCGTCATCCCAATCGATCCGCTGCACCGGAACCCAGAGCGGAGCACACAAAGTGAATGGCCGCCCGCCCGACCGTCCTCGCAACGTCGCTGATGCGCTGCGGCCCCGCCGGCGGCTGGCGGGCGTCTTCCTATTCGCCATTCTGGCGGTCGCTGTGCTCGGCGGCCGCGCGGCCGTGTCGTACTACGTCAATGCACTCTGGTTCGAGTCGCTCGGTTACAGCGCCGTGTTCTGGACGAGGGTCCTCATCCAGGCCGCTCTGTTCGGCGCGTTCGCTCTGGTCACGTTCCTGGTGCTCTTTGGCGCGGCGTTGGCGCTGAAGCCCGCCCGCGTCGCCGAAATGATTGACGGGACGATTCTCATCAATGGACAGCGAGTGAAGTTGCCCGTTGACACCGCGATAAAGTGGGTCGCGCTCGGGCTGAGCCTCGCGGTGGCGGCCGCCAGCGGCGCCGGCATGATGGCTCGCTGGGCGACGCTGGCCCTGTTTTGGCATGCGCCGAGTGGCGCAACGGCGCCCGACCCCATCTTTGGTCGGCCTTTGAGCTTTTACCTGTTTATTCTGCCAGCGTGGCAACTGATATCCGGCTGGTTGTTGACGCTGGCCGCACTCGTTACCGCGATCGCCGCTCTTTTGGTCGTCGTGGCTGGCGGCGCCCAGGTCCTGCCCAAGGGCCGCATTGGCGTTGCGCAGACGCGACTCTGGCGCGGATTGTCGATCAGCGTCGGCGCATTGCTCCTGATCCTCGCGGCGCGCGTGTACTTGGGACGTTTTGAGCGGCTGTTCCAGGACGGCACGGTCTTCACCGGTGTTACGTACACCGACGCTCATGTCACCCTGACCGGAACGCTGCTGGTGTGCATTGCGCTGCTCGTCGGCGCGGTCATGGCGGGCGTCGGGGCCATTTCGGCGCCCCGCCTGCGATGGCTTGCGGCGTGCGTCGCTCCGGCCCTCGTCTGCGCCGTTCTTGTCGGCGTGGTGGGCTGGTACGTCGGTAGCTTCGACCGCATAGAGCCGCACGCGTTTCCCGCGGAAACCGGGATTGAGGCAGTCGAAGCGGCCAATAATCAGACGACGCTCGAAAATATCCGTCTGTGGGACGTGCGCGCTCTGCAGGACACGTTGCGGCAGATTCAGGAAATTCGGACCTATTACGAGTTTCCCTCCATCGACATCGACCGATACGAGGTCAGCGGCTCGGTCCGCCAGATGATGCTCGCAGCGCGCGAACTGAACGTCGACAAGCTGCCGGTCAGCAGTCGCAACTGGATCAACGAAAAGCTCATCTACACGCATGGGTACGGCGTGACCATGAATCCAGTGAATGGCTTCACGCCGGAAGGTTTGCCGGCTCTCGTGTTAAGCAACATGCCGATCCAGAGCACAATCCCCGGTCTCAAGGTGATCCGGCCGCAGATCTACTTCGGCGAGCTGACCAATACCGATGTCTACGTCAACACTCATCAGAAGGAATTCGATTATCCGCAGGGCGACGCAAACAGCCTGACATCGTACGAAGGCGATGGTGGCTTCCGCCTCGGCGGTCTCCTGCGCCGCACGCTGATCGCGTTCGATCGCGGTGATGTCGCGAAAGTACCTTTCAGCGATGACATTGGCTCCGAGAGTCGATTACTGATGCGTCGCAACGTGCGCGAACGCGTTCAGGAGCTCGCGCCGTTCCTGACCTTTGACCAGGACCCATACATCGTCGTGGGCGAGGACGGCCGCCTCTATTGGCTGATGGATGCCTTCACAACGGCCGACACCTACCCCTATGCGCGGCGCTACCGGCTCGGTTATGAGCCGATCAACTACATCCGCAACAGCGTCAAGATATTGATCGACGCTTTCACGGGCGCGACGACGTTCTACGTGTTTGACACCCAGGATCCCATCATCGCCGCCTATCGAGCGGTCTTTCCCGCCCTGTTCGCAGATGCATCGGCAATGGCACCTGCATTGCGCAAGCATGTGCGCTATCCCGAGCTGATGCTGCGGATACAGGCCGCCGTCTACGGCCTGTATCACATGAGCAATCCCGACGTGTTCTACAACCGCGAGGATCTTTGGAGCGTTGCTACGGAAGCAGGGTCGACGGATCAGCGCCAACACGTCATGGAACCGAACTTTGTGCTGATGAGGTTGCCGGGCGAACGCGCGACCGAGTTCATAGAGATCCTCCCGTTCACACCCGCCAATCGCAATAACCTGATCGGGTGGATTGCCGGCCGCAGCGACGGCGAACACTATGGTCAAGCGGTCGTCTACGATTTTCCAAAATCCAAGCTGATCGACGGACCGCTTCAGATCGAAGCGCGCATCGATCAGAACGCACAGTTGTCGGGACAGCTGACGCTGTGGAACCAGCAGGGGTCGCACGTTCGGCGCGGCAGCTTGATTGTCATACCGATCGGCCGCGCCCTGCTCTATGCGGAGCCAATTTACCTGCAAGCGGAGCACAGTCCGATGCCGGAGCTGCGATTGGTCGTGCTCGCCGTGCAGGATCGCCTCGCTTACGGGCCGACGTTCGAATCGGCGATGGCGGCGCTGTTCGCTGGAGCGGAGTCCTCGGTCAGCGTCCAAGCCTCGGCGGCCCCGCCCGGATCGCTCCAAGCGAGCAAGCCACGCGCTGGCCCCGAGGACGTCAACGCGCTGATCGCCGGCGCGGCTCGGGATCTGTCCGACTATCAGCAACTCACGGCGGAGGGAAAGCTGGGCGATGCTGGACAGAAGTTGGAGGCATTGAAGCGCAAGCTGGAGGCGCTACAGAGACGTCGCTAACTCGTCCGGGAGCGATGATGCGGTACGACGCGACGCGGGCTGCGCTGCTGCACCCGGAAGGGCAGGCGACGCTGTTCTCCCCGGGCCAGAACTGGTCGATCGAAGGCGTGTGCGCCGAATGTTCCCGGCTCGCGTACGTTCGCTTCGAAACGGACGACCGAAACAAGGCCGCGCTGACGGAAGCGATCGCCTGCGCTGGGCTCGGCGAGCCGGGGTTCTTTTCGGACCCGGGTACCGGCACTCAGGCATACACGGCGATCGATACCCAAGGCTCGAGAGCGTTCGTCGTGTTCCGAGGGACTCAGCCCGACGATCCATCGGACATCGGTACCGATGCGCAAGCCGTTCTGGTCGATTGGCAGGCGCAAGGCAAGGTGCATCTGGGCTTCCGGGACGCACTGCACAGTGTGTGGGGCCCCATTTCAGAATGGCTGCTGGGAAGTACGGGGCTCGAAACCTGGGTCACCGGTCATAGCCTGGGAGCCGCGCTCGCGACGCTGGCCGCGGCTTTGCTGCCGGCGTCGCGCCTCGTCAACTTCGGGTCGCCGCGAGTCGGGAACGACGTCTTTGCCTCGCAATTCGAGGGTCGGTTCGTCAAGCGCTACGTCGATTGCTGCGACCTGGTGACACGTCTGCCGCCGGCTTTTCTTGGCTACGTCCACGTTCCGGGCATGATGTATATCGATCGGAACGGAAAGGTACAGCCTCAGGCGACCGAAGCCCTGATCGAGGCAGACACCGCCATCGCCAGGCGCGAATACCTGATCAACGAGAGTTGGCGCTTCGGCAATGCCGGGGTGCGGGATTTCGCCGATCACTCGCCCGTCAACTACGTCTCCGGCGTCCTCCAAGACAGGACGTGATCGGGGCGGAAGTTTTGGACAAATTCCGGAAGATCTCGATAGACGCGGATGTGGCGGCTGCCTAAGCTGACCGCGCGTTTTTGCGCGCAGCAGAAATATCCAGCGAGCGATGAGCTCGCAACCTCCCCAAGGAGACCCTCATGTTGGTCAGTTGCTGGTCCAGAAGGCCGGTCGACAGCACCGTCTCGTGGATGCGATGGGGGCCCTTGGCGATCGCGCTGGCCGCGCTGCTGGCTGGCGCGCCCCGCTCGGCGGGCGCCGCGATCCATGCACTTTCGTCGGATCCGCGCCTGGTCAGTGGCGGAGATGTGCTGGTCCAGGTCGATGCGCCGCGCGAGGACGCCTCGATCAGTATCGACCTTAACGGGCACGACATCACGGGCGAGTTTCGGCGCGATCGGCGAACCGGTGCGCTGATCGGCCTGGTCGGCGGTCTGACGATCGGCGAAAACACGCTTAACGTGTCTGGCCACGGAGTGCAAGCCGACAGCCTGGTGCTCACCAACTATCCGATCACGGGTCCCATCACATCCGGCCCGCACATCAAGCCGTTCATTTGCCAGACGCAGGAGTTCGTGCTGCCGGACGGCACCAAGCTCGGTCCGCCGCTCGATCCCGATTGCTCCGCACCGACCGTCATCCAGTACCTGTATCTGCCGACTGGCGCAAACGCGCTGATCCCGATGCCCAGCACCAGTCGGCTGCCGGACGACGTATCGAAGACCACGACCTTGTCCGGATTGACAGTGCCGTTTGTCGTGCGCGTCGAGACGAGCACGATCAATCGCGGCGTCTATCAAAGCGCGATCCTGCATGACCCGTCCTCCGAGCCGACCCCAAGTCCCTTTGCGCCGCCCAAAGGCTGGAACGGGCGGCTGCTCGCGGTCGAAGGCTTTGGCTGCCCGGGCGGGTGGTACATACAGGGGCCGGCCGAAGGCAATCTTCCCGGAGCCGCGACCCTTCTGGATCTGACCCGCCTGGGCGAAGGCTACGCGACGTTTGAAAACACGCTCCAGCACCCCGCGAACAACTGCAACGCGGTGCTCCAGGCAGAGACGGCCATGATGAGCAAGGAGCACTTCATCAAGACCTATGGCGTACCCCGGTACACCGTCAGTGCGGGGTGCTCGGGTGGGTCCTACACGAGCTTGCAAATCGCCGATAACCTGCCCGGCATGTTCCAGGGGGTCTTCATTTCATGCACCTTCCCCGATCCGGATGGCATCGCCTTTTCAGGGATGGATGGCCACCTGCTCACGCACTACTTCACCGTGACCAATCCGAACGGCTTCAGCAGCGATCAGCAGGTTGCCGTTTCCGGATATGAAGGTGTGAAGGCCTGGTACGACGCCGCCAACCAGGCAGGACGCACCGATCCGGTGCCCGGCCGCGTCGACGTCCCGGGCTACAACTCCGCTCCGTGGAGTCCGGATGTGCCGGTTTCCGAGCGCTACGACCCGGTCAGCAATCCAACCGGGGCGCGCCCGACCGTGTTCGACTGGCAGCGCAATGCCTACGGCCTCGACCCCGAGACGGGATTCGCCCGTCGGCCGTTCGACAACGTCGGCGTGCAATATGGCCTGCAGGCGCTCAATGCTGGAGCCATCACCACCACGCAGTTTCTCGATCTCAATCAAGGCGTAGGTGGCTACGATGTCGACGACAACTACATCGCCTCACGCACGAGTGGGGACCTGCAGGCGGTTCGGCGCACCTACGAGAGCGGCTTGCAGCTGTACGGCGGTGCCGGACTGGCGTCGATCCCGGTGTTCGATCTGAGCGGCCTGGTCGGCGTTACCGACAGCCGCGGCTACCACTACCAGTGGTTCCACTTCGCTACCCGGCAACGCATGATCGAAGCCAACGGCAACGGCGCCAACCACGTGATGTGGCGCGGCAACGCGATTCCGACCGCACAGGCATGGCAGTTGTTCATCCAGTGGGTGGAAAACGTCCGGAACGACGGCTCGGAGGCGAATCAGCGCACGAAGGTCATCCGGGACAAACCGGCCGGCGCCGTTGACGGCTGCTGGCCGACCTCGACGCAGTTCGTGGCCGAGCCGCAGACCTTCAGCCGATCGCCCGATTCGCAGTGCAACACGGTTTACCCCTCGTTTGCCTTTCCACGCTTCATCGCAGGCGGGCCTCTGGCGGCCGACATCATCAAGTGCCACCTGGAGCCGCTCGATCCAGGCGACTACAAGGTCGCCTTCAGCTCCGCGGAATGGGCGCGGCTGGTGAGCATTTTCCCGGCCGGCGTGTGCGACTGGTCGCGACGCGGCGTGCAGCAGCGGCCCGTGGTGCCGTGGGCTTCGTTCGGTCCGTCGCCCTACAACCTCGTGTTCGATATCACCAGACCGGACGACTGACTACCTTAACGACGCGAGGCGATGTCACGGCCGGGCCGGTCGCGCGCGCGGCGGCGCGCGATGCGCGTTCCGTCGGCGTTCGAGCGTAGCCTTCTTGCGGGGCTTGGGGTAGCGTTGGAGCCATGCGTCCCTCTTTGGGCCCTGGAGGATCTCCTCGCGCGCGCGTCGTGGCCTTGCTGTTGATGTCGCACGCGACATTAGCCCTGTGCGCCGCATCGCCCGCTCTGGCGCAAGACTGCACTCTGAAGAAAGTAGCCTCGATCACGCTCGAAGCGACCCACGGCGCAATTCCCGTTATTTCGGCCAAGCTCAATGACTCCGCCCGGAGATTCGTCATCGACACCGGATCCCCGCTCTCCGCAATCGATCCGCAAGTCGCCGAAGAGCTCGGGCTGACGTCCGTGCCCATCACGGGCATCGAGCTGTACACCAACGGAAAGGAAATAGATCGATACGCGAGGGCCAAGAGCATACGGCTCGACCATGCCGAGGTCACGGATCTGACTCTGCTGCTCGTGCCGCCCCAGGTGCTGCCGTCGGGCGTCGACGGCTTGATCGGGGCGGACATCCTGTCCATCTTCGATCTGGATTTTGATTTCGGAAAAAAGACCCTGAATTTGATGTCGCCGAAGCACTGCAAAGGCAACGTCGTCTACTGGACGGACGCCTACACGACCGTCCCATTCGAGCTCTCCTGGAGCCGGCACTTGTTCGTTCCCGTGATGCTGGACGGCAAGCGCATGAACGCATTGATCGACACGGGCAGCGCGCGGACGTCCATCAGGGAGTCGAGTGCCTCGAGAGCATTCGGACTCAACCAGGATTCCTCCGGCGTCGAGCGGATTCAAGGCATGCCCACCGACAGCTCCTTGAGGTTCAGGTACCGGTTCGACTCGCTGTCTTTCGAGGGCGTCACCGTGCTGCACCCGTTGATCTACGTGCACGCGGACGTCAACGAGCGCACGTTTTCACGCAAGCATCGGGATGAGGAGCAAGTCGATCCGACGACACGTGTCGACCTGGAGCATGCGGACGTTGTGGTGGGGATGAACATACTGGAATCGCTGCACGTATACGTGTCCTACGACGAGCAGGTGCTGTACATAACCGAAGCCGGTGCACACTAGGTCTCGATCGGATCGAGGCACCGCCCAAACAGACTCAGACGAAAATCGGGCCGGGATCCAGACAACGCTTCGCAAAAAATCTACGGTTGGGTGGGTTCCAAGGCACGCATTGGCCCTGTCACTCAATCGGCGGGCTCGTAGTTGTCTCTTTCCGGTCAATCTTTGTCCCCCATCGTTGCCTTCAGTTGCTGCGCCCGCTGACGCGGCAGTTCGGACTGGCAGTGGAAGCCGCAACGGTTAACACAATCTGGTCAAATCGAGTTGTCGGCGTGCGCGCCTACGTGAATTTTTGAGGTCCACTGACACCGTCTTGTATGGTTTTGTCAGATTCTTGCAAGCGCGGAATTGCCGCGCATCTCCTCCCTGCCCACGTGGAGAAGTCATCTTGAATGTGCGGCGGCGCAGCGTGTCCGGCGTTCGCCAAGAACGAGTACCTCGACGCACAAATGCGGGAGTGCCCGTTTCCAGTCGTCTGGTTTTCTGCTGGAATGCTCGCAACTAAAAAGGGCGCATCTCCACATCAGCGCCATCGGGGTCACTCTCATAGGCGTTCCAAAAAATGAGGCACACGCACACGAACCTGGCATTGACGACGGCTCTATGGATCACGAGTGTCTGCGGGTGGACTGGATCCGCGGCGCAGGAGGCCGGCGAGAAAGCAGCGGCTGCGACCATCGCTGCCCGGCAGAAATTTTTCGGCGTGGAAAACGTCAATCCGGGCACGGGCGACCTCAGGCGGGATCGGGTCATTTTTTCCTGGATCACCAACGCCGGCTATGCGGCCTCGTTCAGAGGCCGAATCGTTCTGCTCGACACGTATATCAACCGGTTCGAGGTGCCCCCGGGATCCGGGCCCGATCTGCGCCGCACGCCCTTCGGCGCACAGGACCTGGTCGACTTGCATCCGGAGGCGATTTTTCTCGGTCACGGGCACGGCGATCACGCCGACAACGCTGCCTACATCGCGAAGTGGCTGAATATCCCGATCTACACGACGCCCGAGACCTGCGATGCGATGCAGCTGGATGTGGCGAGGATGGCGGCCGACCCCAACACCGTCAATGGAGGCAGCAAACTCGTCCCCGATGCCAAGCCGGTCAACTGCGTCGGCGTCGTGCCGCGCGGCTCGGTTCCGGGCACTGCGGTGGTGAATATCGACCAGCTCAATCCGGTTGCCTGCATCGTTGCCTTCAAGCACATCCACTCGGGGAGGGTGCCCACCGATCCGCAGTTCTGGGGCAGCAACCCGATCGTTCCGGTCATCAACGACTTCGATCCGCGCGAGGCCGCGATGTATCCCCCGGGAACCTGCGTTGCGCCCTTCTCGTCTTCGACCACGATGGAGCCGGCCGCGACGGCGGCGCAAATAGGTCCTGGCAGCACCGGCGGAGTGCTGGCTAACGGGGTGAAGGGGCTGCAAGGATGTCTTGGCTTCGGACCTGTCCTGACGACACTTGTGCCGGGACAGATGAATCTGACCACGACCGGATTTGGTGGCCTGGGGGGACCGTACAGCCTCTTTTACCAGATCATCCTGCGCGAGGGTCGCCACTTCACGACGGTCTGGCACAACACCGCGGGTCCGCTGATCGAGGGCTTCGGCTCCGATCCCGGGCTGACCTCGCCGGCGCTCGGAAGTCCATATAACGCCGGCGTGAGCCCGACCGGCAATCCGCTGGTGGGGGCGCATCTGTTCTCGATCATGGATTCGTTGCCCCCGACCGATATCGAGTTCGGCTCGGTCACGACCCTGGGCCTGTCGACCAACGCGGTGCGTGACCCGTTTCTGTATACGCAGCATGTGCGGCCGAAGATCTACGTTCCGGGCCACATGACCGACGTGCAGCTGGTGAGCTCCTCGCTTCAAAGCAGGAAAGCATTCATCCTCACCGAGGAGGCTGCGGCCGGCAGCCCGGAGATCCCGGGAGGAGTTGTCTACAAGCCGGAATTGCGCTGGCTGGTCGATCCGAACGACGTGGCGAGGCCGATGGTGTTCGATCCCGACGATCCTCGCTGGTTCAGTCCCGAAAAGGACGAGCGGATCGGGAAGTTCTGCGGCGGCGAGTAGCAGGCGGCCTTGTGTCGATCAGGCCGGTGGTGGGCCGGGTGCGTCACGCCCGATCGGCGGTCGCTCGGTGCCTGCTCGCGCTGGGTGCATCCGCACTGGCGGTTGGCGTCACGGCGGGCGAACTGCAAGCCGTGCGCATCGGCCTGGTTCGCGAGGCGAGCGCCGGCCCCTTGTACATTGCCGTTGCCGCCGGGTTTTTCCAGGCCGAAGGCCTCGATCCCCAGGTCAAGTTTCTCGGGTCCGACCGTTCGGTATCCGAGGCCGTGGCCTCAGGACGGCTCGACATCGGCATGGCCGCTCTGTCCGCACCGTTCTACGCCTACGCCGCGTCTCACGGCCTGAAGATGATCGCATCGCGGGCCAGCGATCAGACCGGGTTTCCGATGTACGCGATTGTGTTCGGCCGCAGGGCGCACGAAGCCGGTTGGTCCGATGTCCGCGGCCTGCGCCATGCACGCCTGGGCGTCGCCGACGCCGACTCGGGCACGTACTACGGCGTGTTCAGCGCCGCGTCCAGATTCGGAGTGGACGCCGGCTCGATCAAGGTGGTCGGGTTCAAGTCGCACGAGCGCGAGCTCGCGGCTCTGTCGCGCGGCGACATCGACGCGGCGCTGCTGCCGTTCCCGGTCGCGCTCCAGTCTGCCCGCGCCGGCGAACCGCTGCTGCGCTTGAGCGATTTCGCGTTGTGGCAGCAAGGTGTCGTATTCACCACGGCCGCCCACGTGGCCGCAAGGCGGGACCTGGTCGAACGGTTCATGCGTGCCTACCAGCGCGGTACGGCCGACTACCAGTTGAACTTCCTCCATTACGACGACGCAGGCGATTTCATTGCGGGACCGCAGTACGACCGATATGCCGATCTGATTGCACGCCAGGCGCATGTAGCTGCCGCGATGCTGGCAAGGACGAAAACCTACTGCGACCGGCGCGCGAATCTCGACGTGGCCGATATCGAGAAGCAGGTCAAATTCTGGCAGGACCAGGGCCGCCTGGACCGGCGCATCGCGGCCGCCGATCTGCTGGATCTATCCTTCATCGGCGAGGAGGCCGCCGCGCTGCGGTAGCCGCTGCCGCATGGTCTGACCTTGCACGGTTCTGAAGGGCCTGCAACGCGAGCACGCGTTGTTCGTTTCCTCAGTCCAGATACTTCGGAAAAGCGGGCAGCGCCTTGAAGTCCAGCGGGTCGTGATGCACCACCAGGCGGCCCTTGGTGTTCTTCAGGATCGTGCCGATCCGGTCGATCGAAGCCAGGGTGTCGGCTCGTTCGACGTTGAACGGCGGCACGCGACGGTAGCGGTAGTTGTCGCGCAGGTGGAACAGATCGCCCGAGATGATCACCGTGCCCGCTTTCTTCAGCTTGACCAGCAGCGACTGGTGCCCCGGCGTGTGGCCCGGTGTCCTCAGGATGCGCACGGTTCCGTCGCCGAACACGTCGTAATCGCCGTCGATCATCTCGGTTTTCGCGATCCGGTAGGCGCTGAACGAATCGAGGTTCACGGAGGGGGAGGGATTGGTCTCGGCCCAGGCGATCTCGGCCTTGCTCAGGATCCAGGTTGCGCCCGGAAACTCGTTCGCGTTGCCGGTGTGGTCGAAGTGCGTGTGCGAGAGCGACAGGTAGGTGATGTCGTCCGGCGTCAGACCGATGGTCTTGAGCTGGTCGAGCAGGGTGACGTCGACCTGCATGTGGCCCAGGTCGAAGTCCACGCCGCCCTTGTTGTCCGCCATTTTGTCGCCCAGGCCCGTGTCCCAAAGAAGCGTGCCCTTCGGATGGCGGACGATCCAGCACGGATCGACCATGACGACGGCTTTGCCGTCATATTCCCCGGTATCCGAGAACATGCCCATGTCCTTGAGCTGTACCCGCCCGCAGTCGAGCGCGTACAGGCGCACTTGCTTGACCTCCTCCGCGGCCTGCGCCGGGCCTGTCAGGGCGGAAACCACGAGCAGGAGCGCGCCGATGCTTCGAATCAGGTAGGTGCGGGGCATGATCGAGAAGTGTTCCAGGGTGAGGTGGATCGGAATTGTCAGCGCATTTTGCCCCATTGATCGAAGGCAGCGCATGATCGCTCATAGGGGAGTATGGATTTGCGACAACCCTATTCGATCGGGGGTGCGCAAGCCCGCCGCGCGGTTCGAGCGTAGATTCTCCGGTTCGGCAGACCCGCTCTTCTTGTGGATGTGCATAGAACCATGCCAACGGAACCCATGACGAGCGCTGCGCAGCAGCTGCTCGAGCTGTGCGATCGCCTGGACATCAAATACGTGTTCAGCAACCTCGGCAGCGATCATCCGGCCTTCATCGAAGCGTTTGCGCGGATGCACGCTGCGGGAGGCCCGATGCCGAGAATCATCATCTGTCCGCACGAGATGACGGCACTGTCGGCGGCTCATGGCTACGCGATGATCACGCGGCAACCGCAGATCACGCTCGTTCACGTCGATGTGGGTACCCAGAACCTGGGCGGCAGCGTGCACAACGCCGCGCGCGCCCGCGTGCCCGCGATCATCCTGGCGGGGCTGTCGCCGGTGACCGACGATGGAACGCGCGTCGCATCGCGCAACGAGTTCATCCACTACACGCAGGACACGCCCAGGCAACACGAAATCGTCGGCCAGTACATGAAGTGGTCGTACGAGCTGAGGGCGGCGGAAATGGTGGATGACGTGCTGTTGCGCGCCAGGCAGATCGCAAGCTCGATGCCCGAGGGTCCGGTCTATATAACCGGCGCACGAGAGATCTGGGAAGAACCTGTTGCGGCATCGCCGGAACGCAGCGCCGATTGGCCACGAGCCACCCTCGGGGGGCTGTCCGAGGCCGCGGTTGCGGAGCTCTACCAGGCGCTGTGTGGGGCGCAGCGGCCGATTGTCGTCACGACCTACCTCGGTCGGCAACCCCAGGCCGTCGCGCGACTCGTCGAGCTGTCCGAACGGATCGGGATCGGAATCTGCCAGGTGAGCCCGCAGTATCACAATTTCCCCGGCAACCATCCGCACCAGTTGACGTATCGACGCAATAAGGTGATCGACCAGGCGGACCTGATCCTGATGATCGACGTCGACGTTCCCTGGATGCCGTCCAAGGTTCGGCCTGCGGCGGGCGCGCAGCTGTTCCACATCGACATGGATCCGACCAAGGACCGGCTGGGCTACTGGCACTTCCCGGCGCAGCGCGCATATCAGGCGGACAGTTTGATCGTCCTCGAGCAACTGCTCGCGATCAGCGCAAGCGTCGCGCCGGGACGGGATGCCCGCAAAGCCTGGATCGCCTCCGTCAGCGCAGGCTCGCACAGTGCGCCCGCTCAACGTGGGGACGCGATCAGCGCCGAGGAGCTGACCGAGGCGGTGCGCGAGCTCGTGACCGAGCGCACAATCATCGTATTCGAGGAACCGTCGAGCACCGAGTTGATTCCCGACATCCTTCGTCTCGGCGCGCCGGGCAGCTATTTCTCCAGCGGAGGAGCAGGCCTGGGATGGGGCATCAACGCCGCGATCGGAGCGAAACTCGCGCGCCCGCAAGCTGACGTGATCGCCCTGGTCGGTGACGGATGCTTTCTGTTCGGCGTGCCGAGCAGCGCGTACTGGGTGGCTGGTACGTACGGCGCGCCGCATCTGACGATCATCTACAACAACGGCGGCTGGCATTCGCCCCGCCTGTCGACGCTCTGGGTGCACCCCGATGGTCCGGCCGAACGAAACGATACCTACTGGGTGACCGCTGGCGCAGGCGCCCGCCTTCCCGATATCGCATCCGCCACGGGCGGCGCCGACCCGTTCTACGTGACCCGCCGCGAGCACCTGAACGAGACGCTGCAACGCGCGCTTCAGACGGTACGCGGCGGCCGCAGCGCCGTGGTGGACGTTGCGATATCGCGCATTTCGCGACAGGTGCTGGAATGAGGCACAACCCGACCGAAAGGAAAGAAGGGACAACGGGCTGACGGAGGATCGCAATGAATGACGCACCATGGATGAACGAGACGGCATGGCGCGGCAAGCTCGATCTGAACGGTTGGAAACCGGGCGCCGCCGGAAGCCGGCTCGCCAACCAGACGGAGTATGGGCTCTCGGCCGCGGTCATCTCGCGCTCCATCGGTCGCGCGATGGCGATCGGCAACCGACTCCATACGGGCCTGCTGCACATCAGACGGTGCATGACGAACCGAACATCCCGTTTGGCGGCTGCGGCGCCTCCGGCAACGGTGGGCGGATCGGCGGGCCGGCCAATTGGGAGGAGTTCACCCAGTGGCAGTGGGTCACGATCAAGGACAGTCCACCCCGGTATCCGTTCTGAAGTCCGTTCGGGATTTTGCCTCGCGTGTGGTTCCAACGCTGAGAGGAGATATGCAGCCTACGACTGCCCTGCGCCAGGACCCGCACGTCGCTGCCCGATCAGGCGGGCAGCTCGGATACAGGAAAGTGGTGTTCGCCAGTTGTTTCGGCACTGCCATCGAGTGGTACGACTTTTTCATCTACGGCTTTATCGGCCCCCTGGTCTTCGACAAGCTTTTCTTTCCCAAGCTCGATCCGTTGATCGGCACGATTGCGGTGTTCGCCACGTTCTCGGTCGGATTTCTGGCGCGCCCGCTGGGGGGAATCGTGTTCGGCCACTTCGGCGACAGGATCGGTCGCAAATCGATTCTGATGGTCACGCTGCTGCTGATGGGCGGCGGCACTGCGGCGATCGGACTGCTCCCCGCGTATGACCGGATCGGCATCTGGGCGCCCATTGCCCTGGTGAGCTTGAGGTTCCTGCAAGGATTTGCGCTAGGCGGTGAGTCGGTCGGCGCGATGTTGCTGACCGTCGAAGGCTCTTCCGCGGGAAGACGTGGCCTCTTTGGCGGCGTGATTCAGGCAGCGGGTCCCATGGGTGTGATTCTCGCCTCGCTGGCGGTCGCCATCGTCGCAAGAATGCCCAACGCCGAACTGCTGTCGTGGGGATGGCGCGCTCCGTTTCTGCTGAGTGTCGTGCTGGTGCTGCTTGGCGTGTACGTGCGCCTGAAACTCGAGGAGTCGGCGACCTTCAAAGCTGCGGCGGAACGGCAGGAAATCGCGCCGATTCCGGTGCTGGAGGTGCTGACGAACTACATGCGGCCGACGCTGATTACGTTCTTCATCATCATGGCCGAGACGAGCTTCTTTTATCTGACCGCAATCTTCTCCCTCTCCTATGGGACCAAGGTCCTGGGCCTGCCAAGAACAACGCTCACCGATGCGCTCCTGATCGCCAATTGCCTTGCCTTGTTCGCCGTGCCGCTGTTCGGCGTTCTATCCGACCGCATCGGTCGTCGTCCGGCATTCCTGGCGGGCATCGCGGCCACCGCGCTGTACATCTACCCGTTCTTCCTGCTGATGGCCACGAAGGAGACGCTGTGGGTGACGGCCGCGATCGCCATCGCCGTAGGTCTGATCCACCCGATGATGTTCGGACCCGAAGGGAGCTTTTTCGCCGAGCTGTTCGAGACGCGCGTCAGATTCAGCGGGGTGTCCGTCGGCAAGCAGATCGGTACCGTGCTGGGAGGCGGGCTGGCGCCGCTGATCGGAACCAGCCTGGTTGCCTGGAGCCATGGCTCGACTCTGCCGGTTGTATTTTATTTCTTGGCTCTGGCCGTGCTCGCATTCACTGCCGCTCTGATCGCGCATGAAACCAGGGGCCGGACGCTCTGAGCCGCACCCTTCGTGACGGCCGCTTCAGCGTCGGGCGGCCGGCGGCACGCGGCAGACACTCAATCTTGCGTGCGCGCTCAGCTCCGAGTCCATTTTCCAGTTCTGATCAAGGCGAACCCCGACGCGATGATCGTGGATTCACCCGAACGGATGGATCTCGCGCGGTCAATAGTGGGTACGCCCGAATGGATGGATCTTCTGCCTCCCGCAATTAATTTTGGATTTCGCTCGAAAGGATGCATCTTCGGCGATTTCTATTTTCACCACGCAGCGATAAGGTTCTCCTGGTCCGGTGGGTATGTCGGTGATTGCCGGATGGCAGCACAAGCGCAGGTTTGTAATCGCCTTCCGACCTTCATCCGACAGTTCACAGGAGCAGCAAAATGCGCCCATCAATCGTGACCGCCACCGCGTCGGGTCTGGCGATCGTCTTATCGGTGGCGGCGGCCCCGAGCATTGCTCAAAGTGCAAAGGCCACGGCAGCCATCAACACGGCCGTCGGATGCACGGTGTCCAACGCAACAACCTTGGGTACGGCGCCGATGTCCTGCCACGACGTGTTCAGTGGTGCGGCGGTTCCGGTAACTCCCGACAACTTCGTGACGGTGATGAGCAGCCCGATGAAGTTGTCGAACAGCCAGTCGCTGTTCGTGTCGCCTTCGCTGGTGACCGGACTCTATACCAGCACGACGAGCAAAACCAGGACCGGCTCGACGTCCTCGGCGACCGCCGGGGGGGGCGTTTTCATGCGGGCGGTGCTGACCGATTTCAACGGCACCATTGTCCGGATCGCCGACCCCGTAGCCATCTGCAGTAACGACATTCTCGGATGCCACGCCACTGCGAGCGGCGTCTACGGCGTGGTGCTGGACCAGAGAATACAGACGCTTTCGCAATCCATCAGCAACTGCATCGTGAACGTCGTTGTCGGCGGCGTGACGGGCAGCGGCACCTGCACGTTCGATGTGACCACTCAGCTTGTTCTGGATACCACCAGCGCCCATACCTTCAACTTCGTCTTTCCCAACGTTGGGGTCGGCAGCTACCTGGTTGCGATCCAGGTTGCAGTTGACTCGAATGCGGTCGTCTCCGGTTCGGGAACGGCGGTCGGGGCGGCGGCTTTCGGTTTGGGTACGGTTACCGTGGAAAGCGTGAGGCTGGTTCACGACTTCTCGTTCTAGTCATCGGTGCATTGACCGGCACCCTTCATGACGGCCGCTTCAGGGTCAGACGGCCCGGCGGCACCAGGATCGTCGGCAGCCCCGCGGCGAGCGTGTGCGGATAGTCGCGGCTGTAGTGCAGGCCGCGGCTTTCGTGGCGCCTGAGCGCCGAGCGCACGATCAGGTCGGCACACTCCAGCAGGTTGCGCAGCTCCAGCAGGTCGCGCGACACGCGGAAGTTGGCGTAGTACTCGTCCGTCTCCTTGCGCAGCAGCCGGATGCGGTGCTGCGCGCGCTCCAGGCGGCGCGTGGTCCGCACGATGCCCACGTAGTTCCACATCGTGAGGCGCAGCTCGTCCCAGTTGTGCGAGATCACGACCTGTTCGTCGGGGTCTTCGACGCGGCTTTCGTCCCACGAGGGCAGGGCAGGCGACTCGCTCGGGCCTTGCCCGCGGATATCCTCGGCACAGGATCTGCCGACCACCACGCACTCGAGCAGCGAGTTGCTGGCCAGGCGGTTGGCGCCGTGCAGCCCGGTGTAGGCCGTTTCGCCGACCGCATACAGCCGCGCCAGGTCCGTGCGCCCCCGCAGATCGGTCGCGATGCCGCCGCAGGTGTAGTGAGCCGCCGGCACGACCGGGATCGGCTGCTTGGAGATGTCGATCCCCAGGCTGCGGCAGCGCGCCTCGATCGTCGGAAAGTGGCTCTGCAGGAACGAAAGTCCGAGATGGGTGGCATCGAGCCACACGTGATCGAGGCCATTGCGCTTCATCTCGAAGTCGATCGCGCGGGCGACCACGTCGCGCGGTGCCAGCTCGGCGCGCGAATCGTGCGCCGGCATGAAGCGCGTGCCGTCGGGCAGCCGCAGGGTCGCGCCCTCGCCGCGCAGAGCCTCGGTGATCAGGAAGGTGCGGTCGTGCGAGTGGTACAGGCAGGTGGGGTGAAACTGGATGAACTCCATGTTGGCGACTCGGCAGCCGGCGCGCCAGGCCATCGCGACACCGTCGCCCGTGGCCGTGTCCGGGTTGCTGGTGTAGCGATACACCTTGCCCGCTCCGCCGCTGGCGAGGACGACGGCGGCGGCCGGCAGCGTCTCGACCCGGCCGCGCTCGGTGTCGAGCGCGTAGACGCCGAGGCATTGCGGCTCCGCGCTGTCCGGCACGTGCCGGGAGGTAATCAGATCGACCGCCATCCAGCGCTCGCGCAGCCGGATGTTGCGATGCGAACGCGCCCGCGCAAGCAGCGCATCGTGAATCGCCTTTCCGGTCGCGTCCGCGGCGTGCGCGATACGCCGCACCGCGTGTCCGCCCTCGCGGGTCAGGTGCAGGCCCAGCGGTCCCTCCGGATCGGTCGTGAATTCGACACCAAGCTTCACCAGCCACTCGATCGCCGCTGCGCTTCCGCGCGCGATTGCGCGCGCCGCCGGCACGTCGACCAGGCCCGCTCCGGCCTCGCACGTGTCGCGCAAATGCGACTCGATGCTGTCGTCGCTGCCGAGCACGCCGACGATGCCGCCCTGGGCCCAGGCGGTCGCGCCCTCCTCGAGCGAGCGCTTCGCCAGCACCGTGACCGGCGCATGCTCGGCCAACTGTAAAGCGACGGTCAGGCCGGCCAGGCCGGCGCCGACGATAACGACCGGCTGCTGCATCGTGTTGGAGTCCTGGGTGGCTCTCAGGCCATCATTATGGCGACTGTTTCCCTTGTGAATCCGCAGTTTAGGGCATCTCTCGCCGGGATCTGGCGTGCCCAATGCCACGCCGCCCGGACTCCAACGCCGATGCCTTCAGGAAATTTCAGGCCACGTTTAAGACGGCTCAAGTACTCAGACCCGGCTCCGCGCTGACACTGCAACCCATCGGCGATCGCTTTGAGCGCCGAACCCTGTGACGCCAGGGGAACCGCCCCGAAAGGAGCAGCGTGCACTGCCAATCCACCGGAGGTCATCATGAGAACGTCGAAACAGTCGAGCCGGATCCCCTTCGCAATCGCCGCCTTTGCCACAATTGTTTCCGCGACCGCGCGAGCCGAATACCGCTGCAACGCTCAGGCATTGCCCGAGGAAAAACGGGCCTGCGAACTGGTCAAGCAAGGGCCAGACGCGCTGCGCATGTTTATCGACCGCACCCGCGCAATCTACGGGCTTTACTTCTACGATTACGTCACAGACGCGGATTGGGACCGCTGGGACGCGGCACCTCAGGCCCGCGAAGCACAGTCCAAGGTGGCCATTCGGCAAGATGATGGAAGTGCGGTGGGGTGGCCGACCAAGTGACGATGGCCAATCGAGGTCATTTGTATTCGGGCGCATGCAGTGCACTCGCGCATTCCGCAGGCACCGATGCCCTCGCCGGGCGTCGGTGGCTGTGGAGATCCAGTCGGAGCAAAATCCCAGCCCTGCATCCGGATTGCCGATCGAAGGGGAGCAGGAGAACGTCGACTTGACGTGGGGCGCATCCCGGCCGGGATCAGGTCACGACGTGCCGCTCGGACGCCTGTTGCGCAGCCTTATGCTGGCGCTGGCATTGGCGCCGCTCGTCGCCGGCGCTGCAGAGCTGCCCGGGCTGGCGGTGCTCCCGTTCGAACTGATCGATGAGCAGCACGAGCTGGCGCCGGCCCACGAGGAGTATGCGCGCCTGCCGGTCATTGCGCAGCAATTGAGCGACGGGCTCCGCTCCAACGGCTTGTACCGCGTGCTGGACACCACACCCGTGCGGCCGATGATCGACGACCTGGCCGCTCGCCAGAACCTGCGCGACTGCAACGGATGCGAGCTGGAGATCGGCAAGGCGCTCGGGGCCGACCGGGTGCTGGTCGGATGGGTCCAGAAGGTCAGCAATCTGATCCTGAACATCAACGTCCGGATCGAGGATGTGTCGAGCGGCGCGACCGTGCTTCAGAAGTCGGTCGATATCCGCGGCAACACGGACGACTCCTGGCGACGCGGCGTCGATGCGCTGGTGCGCGATATGGTCGAGAAGGGACAGCGCGGACGCTGAGCGGTGCCCCGACGGCCGGTGCCCGCGTCTCGAGGACGCCACCGGCGGCGCCCGGAGCCGAGATCAGTGCGGCGGCGTGTACCCGGCCGGCTTGTCCGCGCCCTCGCCGAAGAAGTACTGCTCCATCTGCGTCAGCAGATACTTGCGCGCGCGCGCGTCGGCCAGGCTCAGGCGGTTCTCGTTGAGGAGCATCGTCTGGTGGCGCTGCCATTGCTGCCAGGCCTCTTTGGACACGCTCTCGAAGATCCGGCGGCCGAGATCGCCCGGCACCGGCGGGAAATCCAATCCTTCGGCTTCCTTGCCCAGCTTGATGCAGTGGACCATCCGCGACATTTTGAATTCCTCTTCAAATCGCCCTGATCAGCACCTGCGAGCGGCGCTGCCAGTTGTACATCCGCTGCCGCTGAACCGGCAGATCCTCGACCTTGGCCATCGTGTAACCGCGTTTCAGGAACCAGTGCGAGGTGCGGGTGGTCAGCACGAACAGCCGCTTCAGGCCCGCCGCGCGGGCGCGCGCCTCGATCCGCTTCATCAGCCGCTCGCCCAAGCCGCTTTCGCGATAGTCGCCGTGTACGGTCAGGCAGGCCAGCTCGCCCATCGCGGCTTCCTCGAACGGATACAGCGCAGCGCAGCCCTGGATGAAGCCGTCGTGCTCGAGCACGCTGAACTGGCCGATCTCGAGCTCGATCAGTTCGCGCGGCCGCTTCACCAGCGTACCGTCGGCCTCGAGCGGCTCGATCAGCTTCAGGATGCCGCCCACGTCGTCGCTGGTGGCCTCGCGCAGCGCTTCCAGGTGTTCCGTCGACACCAGCGTACCGACCCCCGTGTGGGTGAACAGTTCGATCAGCAGCCCCCCGTCCAGGCGCAGAGGTATCAGGTGGGCACGGGCGACACCGCCGCGGCAGGCGCGCACCAGGTAGTTCAGGTCCGACAGCGTCTGCTCCGAGGCCTCGTGCGCTGCCAGGATTCGCTCGGCTTCCTCGACCGGCAGCTCGCTGCGCAGCCGGCCGCCGGCGTCGCGCACCCCGTCCAGCGAGCTGATCAGGATCAGCTTGTCGGCCTTCAGCGCGACCGCCGCCTGCGTGGCGACGTCCTCGACTTTCAGGTTGAACGCCTCGCCGGTCGGCGAGAACCCGAGCGGCGACATCAGCACGAGTGCATCGGCCTGCAGCGTTCGTTCGATCATCTCGGTGTCGATCCTGCGCACGACGCCGGTGTGCTGGAAGTCGACGCCGTCGACGATGCCGACCGGCCGCGCCACGACGAAATTGCCGCTGACCACGCGGATCTTGCTGTTGGCCATCGGCGTACTGGGCAGGCCCTGCGAGAACGCCGCTTCGATATCGAGCCGGATCCCGCCGGCGGCTTCCTTCACGCAGGCCAGCGCCGCCGCATCGGTGATCCGCAGTCCCCCCGAGAACGAGGTCTGCAGCCCTTTGAGCTGCAACTGCGCCTGCACCTGCGGTCTGGATCCGTGCACCAGCACCAATCGGATGCCCAGCGCGTGCAGCAGCGACAGGTCGTGCACCAGCGCATTCAAGCGCCCGGTCTCGATCAGCTCGCCTTCGAACGCCACCACGAAGGTGCGGCCCAGGTGCGAGTGCACGTACGGGGCGACCGCGCGCAGCCACGCGACGAATTGCGCATGGCTCAATGCGGCGGTAACGGGCGAGGGGGGAGCGACGTGATCGTCCATGAGCAAGGTGAAAGTATACTTCGCGCCCCTGCAAGTCCTTGATTTGGTGAGCTCAATTGCGCAACACTCGCGCGAGGCCGGCGCTTTCGATCCGATTTCCGGACGAGCTGCCGGTTTGCGCCCGGCGCGACGAGATCGGCGAGGCGATCCGGGCCAACCCGGTCCTGATCGTGTGTGGCGAGACCGGCTCCGGCAAGACCACCCAGCTTCCGAAGATCTGCCTGGCGATCGGGCGCGGGCGCGACCGGATGATCGGCCACACGCAGCCGCGCCGGATCGCGGCCTCCAGCGTGGCACGGCGCATCGCCGAGGAGCTGGCCACGCCCCTGGGCGAGGTGGTCGGCTACAAGGTGCGCTTCACCGACCATACGCGCGCGGGCGTCGCGGTGAAGCTGATGACCGACGGCATTTTGCTGGCGGAAACGCAGCGCGATGCGCTGCTCGAGGCCTACGACACGATCATCATCGACGAGGCGCACGAGCGCAGCCTGAATATCGACTTTCTTCTCGGCTACCTGCGGCAACTGCTGCCACGGCGGCCGGACCTGAAGCTGATCATCACCTCGGCCACGCTGGATGCCGAACGCTTTGCGCGCCATTTCGGTTCGCCGCAGCAACCCGCTCCGGTGATCAACGTGTCGGGGCGACTGTACCCGGTCGAGATCCGCTACCGGGCGGTACGCGAGGAGGACGACGCCGACGACCGAACGCTGATGGACGCGATCGTCGATGCGGTCGGTGAGCTGGCCCTCGCCGGTCGGGGCGACGTGCTGGTGTTTCTGCCCGGCGAGCGTGAGATCCGCGAGGCTGCCGAGGCGCTGCGCAAGCACCACCCGCCGGGGACCGAGATGCTGCCGCTGTACGCGCGCTTGTCCGTCGAAGAACAGGAGCGGGTATTCAAACCGGGGGGCGCGCGCCGGATCGTGCTGGCGACCAACATCGCCGAGACCTCGCTCACGGTGCCCGGAATCCGGTATGTGGTCGATTCGGGCCTGGCGCGGGTGAAGCGCTACAGCTATCGCAACAAAGTCGAGCAGCTGCAGGTCGAACCGATATCGCAAGCGGCCGCGGCCCAGCGCGCAGGCCGCTGCGGGCGCGGCGCTGACGGCATCTGTATACGCTTGTACGACGAGCAGGACTACGGCCGGCGCGCGCCCTTCACCGATCCAGAGATCCTGCGCTCGT